>Ga0183260_10000606_pt1 | contig 30443 bp, 25 predicted proteins | sample AntDrymUQ4972206_2_FD_129768 | JGI IMG/M metagenome (GOLD analysis project Ga0183260, IMG submission 129768) | Polar desert sand microbial communities from Dry Valleys, Antarctica - metaG UQ497 (22.06) (version 2) (version 2) | ecosystem: Environmental > Terrestrial > Soil > Desert | place...
CTGTTGGCATCCGTCGCGGCGATGCAGGGCCGCATCGCGATGTGGCACGCGCTAGGGGATGCCGTCCGACCGCTGGACCTCAAGACGGTCTCGTCCAACATCTTCACCGCGCCAGAGATCGCCACCGTGGGGTGTTCCCAGGCAGCTGTTGACGCGGGGGATATCGACGTGGAGGCGGTAACGCTCGACCTCAGCGGGAACGCGCGGGCAAAAATGCAGGGATTCCGCGACGGTTTCGTCAAGCTTTTCAGTCGGCCGGTTACCGGCATCGTCGTGGGTGGAGTCGTGGTCGCTCCGCGGGCGAGTGAGCTCATTCATCCGATTGCGATTGCCGTGGCTGCGAATCTCAGTGTCGATCAGCTGGCTCGGGCCTTCACAGTCTACCCCTCGATCAGTGGGTCGATCGCAGAAGCAGCCCGCCGCCTCCACCACCGCTAGCAATGGCGGGGCATCCCGCAACCGCAGCGGGCTCGTTGCGTGGCGCCGTGCCGTCAATTGGCGGCTTTCGGGCCGGGCGCGCGAGGCGGGGTTCTGCGATTGGCGCTCTCCTTCCCAAATCGCAGGTATGTGATTACAACGGTGTAATTCAATTGCCGGCGACTCGGGGGTTCCAACGGGCTTGCCAGGCTGTGCATAATCATTAAGAGAAATCACTTGTTTCACATCTGAACCACGCGTAACACCCGTCCCACGAGGAGTTCTTCCCCATGAAGCATCGCTCGGACGCTCGACCAACCCTTCGCGCCGTGCTGACCGCGTCGATCACCGCGGTTGCTTTCTTCGCGCCTGTCGGTCCGGCGACGGGGATTGATACGGAGACTGCAGCCGGGGAACGATCGGCACGCTCAGATCGTGCCGGCCTCCAGACGATGAGCATTCCCGACACGGGAGCGCGCGATACTCCCCTCGTCGCCGAGCTGGAACCGGCCACCGTGCGCGACTTCGGGTTGGTGGCGGTGACCTGGGACCACGGCACCGCGGCTGCGAACACGCGGGTGTCGGTGCGCAACCGGGTGGCCGGTGCCTGGACCCCCTGGCAGGACCTGGGGATCGAGCCTGACGAAGGTCCGTCGGCGGCGGAGGAGAGTTCCGCGCGGGACGGGACGGCGCCGCTATGGGTTGGCCGGGCCGACGCCGTCGCGGTACGAGTCACCGCTGGGAGCGGCTCCGCCCCGGAGGGGCTGCGTGTCGTCACGGTTGCCAGCGCTCCGGACGTGGCCGACGGCGGTGCCACCGACTCGTCGTTCCGCGCGAGCAGTGGCCGGCGTATCAAGCGGGCACCGGCGTTCCCGTCGATCCCCGACATTGTGACCCGTGACCGGTGGGGTGCAGATCCGAAGCTCGGCGACGCGTGTTGGGATCCGGTCTACGGCAGCTCCGCGAAGATGGTCTTCATCCACCACACGGTCAACAGCAACGACTACGCCCCGAGCGACGGTGCCGCGATCCTGCGCAGCATCCAGGCGTACCACACGCAGGGGCGCGGCTGGTGCGACATCGGCTACAACTTCCTCGTCGACCGGTTCGGGACGATCTACGAGGGACGTCGAGGGGGTCTGCGACTCCCAGTCCGTGGCGCCCACTCCGGTGACTACAACACCAACAGCGTGGGCATCTCGATGATCGGCAACTTCGACGAGGTCAAGGTGCCCGCGGCCATGAAGAACGCGGTCATCCGGCTCGTCGGGTGGCGTCTCGGGACCAGCTACATGCCGGTTCGCGGCACCGTGATGCTCAACCACCAGCGTTTCGATCGGATATCCGGACACCGGGACGCGATGGCGACCACCTGTCCCGGGCAGTACGGGTACTCCTGGCTGGCCGGGCTGCGGCACCGTGTCCACAGCTATCTGGGCAGGTTCCGCTCGGCCATCGAAGCCAAGGGCGACCGCCTCGGTCGGGCGGTGACGGGTGCCGTCTTCGTCGGCGAGAACAAGGTGGCCGGGGGGCGGCACACCAAGTTCCGCAAGGGCGCCATGTGGGCAAAACCCGGCTTGGGGACGCACTGGTTGTCCGGGCGGCCGCTGCGCCTCTACCGCTCCCTGCACGGCACGTCCAGCCCACTCGGCTTCCCCCGCAGCGACCTGCGCGAGACGGCGGTTTCCCGAGTCGGCACCGTCGCGTTCGAGAAGGGCCGCATGTTCGTCGGCCCGCGGAGTACTCCGAGAGCCCTGTGGGGCCGTGTGCTGCGGCGCTACACCAAGCTGGGATCGATCACCGGCAACCTGGGGCTGCCCACGTCGAGTATCGCGGTGAATCGAGTTGGTGAGCGGGCGACCTTCCAGCAGGGGTCGATCAGCTGGGACCGGGAGACCGACCTGGTCACCGTGGTCTACCGGTGATCGAGCGGTCTCCATCCCTGCACCGGGTCGTGACTGCCGGGGCGGCGGCTTTGGCGATGGTCGTCTTGACCCCGGTGCCCGGTCAGGCGAGGACCTACTTCGTGCCGGTGACGGACACTCTGGTCGTGCACGGCCACGGCTATGGGCATGGGCACGGGATGTCGCAGCACGGTGCCCAGGGGGCGGCGCTGGCAGGGAAGTCGTACCGGCAGATCTTGCGCTTCTACTACCCGCGCACCCGGTTAGCTCGTCGACACGGTCCGATCCGGATCCTGATCAGCGCCGACACGACTCCCGCGGTGGTGGTGAAGCCGGCGACCGGTCTGCGGGTGCGCGATCTTACCGACGGCTCGGCATGGTCCTTGCCCCAGCGATCGCGCATCGACCTGTGGCGGCTCGCCCCGACGAGGGGGAACCGGACCGACGTCCAGTTCCGCGCTCGCGGCGGGTGGCACCGCTGGAAGGTCCCGGGGCGTGGCTCGGTCACGGGCAACGTGCAGTTCGAGGCCGACCGCGCGATCGGTCTCGTCCTCCCGAACGGCTCGGTCGTGCGCTACCGCGGTGCCCTGCGGTCGGCGCTGCCGCAGCCCGGAGCGCGCTCGCGCGACACCGTCAACGTGACGTCGCTCGATGACTACGTCCGCGGAGTGATCGCGGCCGAGATGCCGGCGTCGTGGGCGCCGCATGCGCTCCGCGCGCAGGCCGTGGCGGCCCGGACCTACGCGGCGTACCTCCGGCAGGCGAACTCCGGGCGCTACTACCAGATCTGCGACACCACCTCGTGCCAGGTCTACGGCGGCGCCTCCGCTCAGACGCGCTCGACCAACGCCGCCGTCAACTCGACCACAGGAAAGATCCTGACGTATCAGGGAGAGCCGGCGTTCACCCAGTTCTCGGCATCCTCGGGCGGCTGGACCTCGGCCGGCGGCCTGCCGTACCTGCCGGCCCAGAAAGACCCGTACGACGGCTGGTCCGGGAACTCGATGCACCGGTGGTCGGTGCGCATCTCGACCGCCGAGCTGGAGTCGGCGTACCCGCAGCTCGGTCGGCTGCAAGCCATCCGGGTCACGAAGCGCGACGGGCACGGGAGCTGGGGCGGTCGGGTGAGCGAGCTCGTGCTGGCCGGGAGCGGTTCGCGTGTCAGGCTGACCGGTGACGACCTGCGCTGGAAGTACGGGCTGCCGTCGACGTGGTTCACGTTCGAGCCGACTCCGATCATCTCGAGGTGGCGCGATCTCGGTGGCCGCCGGTCCTACGGGCTGCCGAAGTCGGCCGAGGAGCAGGTGCCCGGAGTCCGCGGCCGTCCGGGCGCGCGGCAGCGGTTCGCACACGGGCGGTTCTACTGGTCGCCGGCCACCGGCGCCCAGCCGCTGCAGGGCCCGATCCTGCGCCGCTACCGAGACGCCGGTGGTCCCGCGTCGCGCTACGGCTTCCCGGTGACGCCGAACCTGCCGACCGCGGACGGTGGTGGCAAGGCGCGCTTCGAGCACGGCATGTTCTTTCGGTCTCGGGCGACGGGAGCGCGTCCGGTCTACGGCCGCATCCTGGCTGCGTACGCGCATCGGCACTACAGCGCCGGGCGACTGGGGTATCCGGTGACCCCGGTGCGTCGGATAGAGGGTGGCCTCCGGTCGCGGTTCCAGCACGGAACGATCAGCTGGGACCGCCGTACCGACAAGGTCCGCGTCCGCCGTCACTAGGGCCCGTCTGATACCAGGTTAACCTGGGATCAGCGCACTTCACCTGGCGTGTGTGCCAGGTGAAGTGTACGTACACCAAGTGAAGCACCCGAAGAATCTGGCTGAGGACTTGTGCCAGTCCGACGGGTCAGTCGGCGGACTTCAGTACGAGCAACAGGTCGCCGCCTTCAGCTTGCCGAGCCGCCTCGATGGTGAGCCGTTCGACGGTCCCCGCGACCGGTGCGGCGATACTCGCCTCCATCTTCATCGCCTCGATGGCCGCAACAGCCTGGCCGGCTGTGACCTCCTCGCCGACGGACACCAGCGGCGTCACGACCCCGTCGAACGGGACGGCAACATGCCCGGGCTCCGCCGGGTCGGCCTTCTCCGCGGCCTTGACGACACTGGTCACCGAGCGGTCGCGGATCGGGATCGGCCGCAGCTGGCCGTTGATGGTGCACATGACGGTGCGCAGCCCCCGCTCGTCGGCCTCGCCGACCGCTTCCAGGCCGAGGATGAGTGTCTTGCCCTCCTCCATCTCCACGATGACATCGGTCTCCGCGTCCAGCCCGTACAGGAATCCGGTGGTCGGCAGCACGGCCAGATCGCTGTAGCGCGAGCGCGCCTCCTCGTACTCCTCGGTGGGGCCGGGAAAGAGCAGCCGGTTCAACGTGGGCCGCGCGTCGCTGGCCAGAGCTGCCTCGTCCTCCGCTGATAACTCGGTCTCGGCATGAGGTACGGTGCGGCCGGCGAGCGCCTTGGTGCGGAACGGCTCCGGCCAGCCGCCGGGCGGTTCGCCGAGCTCACCCGACAAGAAGCCGACGACCGAATCCGGTACGTCGAACCGACCGGGTTCCTTCTCGAACTCCGCGGGATCGGCACCGACAGCCACCAGGTGCAGGGCCAGGTCGCCCACGACTTTGCTCGACGGCGTCACCTTCACCAGGTTGCCCAGGATGTCGTTGGCTGCGGCGTACATGTCCTCGATCTGCTCGAACTTCTCTCCGAGCCCAAGTGCGATTGCCTGCTGGCGCAGGTTGGAAAGCTGACCACCGGGGATCTCGTGCCGGTACACGCGACCGGTGGGCGACGGCAGCCCGGCCTCGAATGGCGCGTACAGCCGGCGCACAGCCTCCCAGTACGGCTCGAGGTCACACACGGCGCCGAGGTCGAGGCCCGTCGTTCGCTGTCCGGCGTCGGTGGCAGCGACCAGCGCCGACAGCGATGGTTGGCTGGTCGTCCCCGCCAACGAGGCGCTAGCGGCGTCGACCGCGTCGACCCCCGCGTCGATGGCCGCGAGCAGTGTGGCGAGCTGTCCGCCGGGCGTGTCATGGGTGTGCAGGTGGACGGGCAGCGGGAACCGCTCGCGCAGTGCGGTGACGAGGCGGTGGGCAGCTGGTGCCCGCAGCAGCCCGGCCATGTCCTTGATCGCCACCACGTGGGCTCCGGCCTCGACGATCCGCTCGGCGAGCGCGAGGTAGTAGTCGAGCGTGTAAAGGGTCTCGTCCGGGTCCGACAAGTCGCCGGTGTAGCACAACGCCACCTCGGCAACCGCACTGCCGGTGTCGCGCACGGCGTCGATGGCCGGTTGCATCTGCGAGACGTCGTTGAGCGCATCGAAGATGCGGAAGACGTCGATCCCACAGTCGGTCGCCTCGTGCACGAACGCATCGGTCACCCGCGTCGGGTAGGGCGTGTAGCCGACGGTGTTACGCCCCCGCAGCAGCATCTGCAGGCAGACGTTCGGAACCGCATCGCGCAGCACCGTCAGCCGCTCCCAGGGGTCCTCCCGCAGGAAGCGCAACGCCACGTCATACGTCGCGCCACCCCATGCCTCGATCGACCAGAGCTGCGGAGTCAACCGGGCCACGTGGCCGGCGGCACCCAGCAGGTCCACGGTCCGGACCCGGGTGGCGAGCAGGGACTGGTGCGCATCCCGGAACGTGGTGTCGGTGACCGCGACCCCCTGCCGGTCACGGAGTCGGCGGGCGAACTCGTCCGGCCCGAGCTCGCGGAGCTGCTGTCGGGTACCGGCTGGCGGGGTTCCGCCGCGGTCCGGCAGCGGTGGCAGCTTGGCGGTCGGAGCCAGTCGGGTCGGCGCCGTGCCGTGCGGTCGGTTGACGGTCACGTCGGCCAGGTACGTCAGCAGCTTGGTTCCGCGGTCCGCGGAGATGTGCTGGGTGAGCAGCTGCGGGTTGTCGTCGATGAACGACGTCGTTACCCGTCCCTCGCGGAAGTCCGGGTGTGCGAGTACGGCCAGCAGGAACGAGATGTTCGTCGCGACTCCGCGAATCCGGAACTCCGCCACGGCCCGCCGGGCTCGCTCCACTGCGCTCGCGAAGTCGTGTCCCCGGCAGGTCAGCTTGGTCAGCAGCGAGTCGAAGTACGCGCTCACCTCGGCGCCGGTGTACGTCGTACCGCCGTCGAGCCGGATTCCGGCGCCACCAGGCGGCCTGAAGGTCGACAGTCGCCCGGTGTCGGGTCGGAAGCCGTTGGCCGGGTCCTCGGTGGTGATCCGGCACTGGAGTGCGGCCCCGCGTACCTCGATCGAGCCCTGGGACAGACCCAGATCAGCCAGGGTCTCACCCGCGGCGATGCGCAGCTGCGACTGCACGAGGTCGACGTCGGTGACCTCCTCGGTGACCGTGTGCTCGACCTGGATCCGCGGGTTCATCTCGATGAAGACATGGCGACCGTCCCGGTCCACCAGGAACTCGACCGTACCGGCGCAGGAGTAGCCGATCGCGTGGGCGAACCGCACCGCGTCGGCGCAGATGCGTCCTCGCAGCGACGGGTCGAGATTCGGCGCCGGCGCGATCTCGATCACCTTCTGGTGCCGCCGCTGCACCGAGCAGTCGCGCTCGAACAGGTGGACCACCTCGCCGGTGGCGTCGGCGAGGATCTGCACCTCGATGTGCCGAGGATCGACGACTGCCTGCTCGAGGAACACTGTGGGATCGCCGAACGCGCCGTCGGCCTCCCGCATGGCAGCCTCGATGGCCGCCCGGAGTTCGTCGGGCTGCCCTACCCGGCGTAGGCCACGGCCGCCGCCGCCGGCGACGGCCTTGACGAACAGCGGGTACTCCACGCTGTCGGCCGCGGCGACCAGCTCGTCGAGGTCGCGGGTGGGCGGTGCCGCTGCCAGCACCGGTAACCCCGCCTCGCGGGCTGCTTCCACCGCCCGAGCCTTGTTGCCGGCGAGCCGCAGCACGTCGACGCTCGGCCCGACGAATGTGATGCCGGCATTCGCGCAAGCCTGCGCCAGGGTCGGATTCTCCGACAGGAACCCGTAGCCGGGATACACAGCGTCGGCCTCCGCCCGGACCGCCGTTGCGACGATGCCGTCCGGGGCCAGATACGCCCGAACCGGATGGCCGCGTTCGCCGATGAGGTACGCCTCGTCCGCCTTGAGCCGGTGCTCGGAGCCACGATCCTCGTACGGGAACACCGCGACGGTGCGGGCGCCGAGCTCGTATGCCGCACGGAAGGCCCGGATGGCGATCTCGCCACGGTTCGCGACCAGCACCTTGCGAAACATGGCACCCTCCCCGTTATCGACCGGACATCGACGCGACGCGCGACAGGCTAGCGCCCGGCCCAGCCGTACGGTCTCGCCGTGAGACACAACGGCGCGCTCGCTGAGCTGCTCGCTGCACACCTGGTGCACTTCCAATGGCTGAGGGGCACTTCCCATGGGTTCGAACCCGTGGGAAGTGCCCCTTTCCCACGTGAACGTGGGAAAGGGGTGACGAGAGGGGTTGCCGGGCGGAGGGGATCAGACGACGATCCAGTCATGACCGCTGCCGAGCCCGAGTCCGCCTCCGTCGAGGAGGCCCCGCAGTCGACGAAGAAGGTCGACGCCAAGTACTACGAGAAGGAGTTGGCGCGGCTCGAGGTCGAGCTCGTCAAGCAGCAGGAATTCATCCGTGCGCGCGGGCTCAAGGTCGTGGTGATCTTCGAGGGCCGCGATGCCGCCGGCAAGGGCGGCGCGATCAAGCGCATCACCGAGAGCCTCAACCCCCGGGCCGCACGGGTGGTGGCGCTGGCAGCCCCCACCGAACGCGAGAAGACGCAGTGGTACTTCCAGCGGTACGTCGCTCACCTCCCGGCTGCCGGGGAGATGGTGCTGTTCGACCGGTCCTGGTACAACCGCGCCGGGGTGGAGCACGTGATGGGATTCGCCACCAAGAAGCAGTACGAGGAGTTCCTACGGTCGTGCCCGGAGTTCGAGCGCATGCTCGTGCGCAGTGACATCCAGGTGATCAAGTACTGGTTCTCGGTCAGTGACCAGGAGCAGGAGAAGCGGTTCCAGTCTCGGCTGAAGGACCCGACCAAGCGGTGGAAGCTCAGCCCGATGGACCTCGAGGCCCGCAACCGCTGGGTCGACTTCTCCAAGGCCAAGGACGCCATGTTCGCGGCCACCGACATCCCCGAGGCCCCCTGGTGGGTGGTCGAAGCGGACGTGAAGAAACGTGCCCGGCTCAACGTGATGTCGCACCTGCTGACCCAGGTGCCCTACAAGGACCTCACCCCGAAGGCCCCCAAGCTCGCGCGCCGGCCGGCGGTGACTGCCAAGGGCTACGTTCGGCCGCCGATGGAGACCCAGCACATCATCCCGGACGTGGTTCCCTAGCCCGTAACCACCGCGCCACCAAGGCGAGCTGACACTTTCAGATCAGGTCATGACCTGATCTGAGAGCGACAACTCGGTCAGGGGACTCCGGGGAGCGGCCAGTGGCGACCCGTGCCGGTGTCGATAACCGCGGCCCGAGTGGCGCTTGCCGCCAGCGGCAGGATGGCGTGGCATGCCTCGACCAACGCAGGCAGCTGCTCCAAGCGCAGCTGCGTGGAGATGGTGCAGTGTGGTGCCCACGTGCCCGGTTCGAAATCGGGATGAATGCCCAGACCGGCCCCACGCACGGCCGCCGCGACTGCGGCCTGCCGGGTGGCGAGGCTTGCCGTCGGACCCGGAACCAACCAGGCGATGCCGCCGGGAAAGGTCCCTACCCCTTGCAGTGACAACGGCGTCGGTCCATGGTCGGGCAGGGTCGCAACCGCGCCGAGCAAGGCCTCGATCTCGACATCCGGCTCGAGCAGCGAGTAGGTCACGTGCGGGACGTGGCGCCGATGGGTCTGCGATGCAAGCGTCGGGATCCCGAGGCTTTCCAGCCGGTGCCACAGCGACACCAGCGCCTCGTTGGTCCGCGAGTCGAGCAGGAGCACGACTCCGAGCGCCATGGTCAGTCCTTGATGGTGCAGAGGGCCTCGCCGGAGGCCACGGAGGCGCCGACCTCGGCGCTCAGCTCGGCCACCGTGCCGGCTTTGTGGGCGTTGAGGGGCTGTTCCATCTTCATCGCCTCGAGGACCACCACGAGGTCGCCGGCCGCGACCTCCTGGCCCTCCTCGACGGCGACCTTGACGATGGTGCCCTGCATCGGTGATGTGAGCACGTCACCGCCGGCCGCCGCGCCGGCCTTGGGGCCGGACCGCCGGCGGGCCGGTTTCGTCGCGCCGGCCCCACCCGGTCGGCCGGCCGTGAGCCCGGCCGGCAGCACCACCTCGAGGCGTTTGCCACCGACCTCGACAGTGACGGTCTCCCGTTCCGCTGCCTCCGCGGCCACCTCGGCGCTGCCCTCGTACGGTTGGATCGTGTTGTCGAACTCGGTCTCGATCCAGCTGGTGAAGACGCCGAAGCGCTTGCCTCCGCCCACGAACGCGGGGTCGTCGACCACAGCCCGGTGGAACGGGATCACCGTCGGCATGCCGTCGACGACGAATTCGGCGAGCGCCCGACGGGAACGCTCCAGGGCCTGCGTCCGGTCGCGTCCGCTGACGATGAGCTTGGCTATCAGTGAGTCGAACACAGTCGGCACGGTCTCGCCCTGCTCATACCCGCTGTCGATGCGCACTCCCGGCCCGGACGGCGGTTGCCAGCGTGTCAGCGTTCCGGAAGCCGGAAGAAACCCCCGCCCGGCGTCCTCGGCGTTGATGCGGAACTCGATGGCGTGTCCCCGTGCAACGGGGTCGTCGTAGCCGAGCCGCTCCCCGCAGGCGATGCGGAACATCTCGCGGACCAGGTCGATGCCGGTGATCTCCTCGGTCACGGGGTGCTCGACCTGCAACCGGGTGTTGACCTCCAGGAAGGAGATCGTGCCGTCCTGGCCGACGAGGAACTCACACGTCCCGGCGCCGACATATCCGGCCTCCGCAAGAATCGCCTTGCTCGCGTCGTAGAGCGCGCTCACCTGGTCCTCCGACAGGAAGGGTGCGGGGGCCTCCTCAACCAGCTTCTGATGTCGCCGCTGCAGCGAGCAGTCGCGGGTGGAGACGACTGCGACACTGCCGTGGGTGTCGGCCAGGCACTGCGTCTCCACGTGTCGGGGCCGGTCGAGATAGCGCTCCACGAAGCACTCGCCTCGGCCGAACGCACCAACCGCCTCGCGGACCGCGGAGTCGTACCGGTCGACGATCTCGTCCTCTTGCCAGGCCACCTTGAGGCCGCGGCCGCCGCCGCCGAACGCAGCCTTGATCGCGATCGGGAGCCCGTGCTCGCGGGCAAAGGCGATGACCTCGTCGGCACCGGAAACCGGCTCGGGCGTTCCGGCGACCAACGGCGCTCCCACCTTCGCCGCGATGTGGCGGGCCTGCACCTTGTCTCCGAGCGCGAGAATTGCCGACGGCGGGGGGCCGATCCAGATCAGCCCGGCGTCTATAACCGCCTGCGCGAAGTCGGCGTTCTCAGCCAGGAAGCCATAGCCAGGATGCACTCCGTCGGCCCCGCTGCGTCGCGCTACGTCGAGGATTCTGTCGATCGAGAGGTACGAGTCCGCTGGCGTCGATCCTCCGAGCGCGTACGCTTCGTCGGCCAGTCGTACGTGCACCGCTTCCCGGTCTGCATCGGCGTACACCGCGACGCTGCCAAGCCCCGAGTCCTTGCAGCCGCGAATCACGCGGACCGCGATCTCGCCCCGGTTGGCGATCAGGACCTTGCTCAGCTCGCTCACGCCGGGCGCCTCCCTTCGGTGCTGGAGCGGAGTCTAGGGCCGCTGCGTCGGCCGGGAGGCCCCGTGCCAGTCCTCATGGCACAGGGGACCCCACCCAATACGGACCAGCTCCGCGATGCGGTCAGCACTAGGCATGCGCCTGGGCGGCGCTGCGCACCTCCCGGCGGTGGTCACGTCTCGCCACGGCCTCGTACAGGACCAGTGCCACCATCACGGCGGTGACGGCGGCCAGCGCAACCAGGGAAGACAGCGTGGTCATCACGAGACCTCCGAACACCAGGATGCCGACTGCCAGCAGGCAGGGGAGCGGCACCGCATCACCGATCCGGTGACGGAACGCAACATGGCCGAGCAGGAACAACGCCACCCCCCACGGCAACACGTACGCGGCCAACCCTGACTGCGGATCGCGCCAGCTGTGTCCCTCTTCGCCGCCGATGTACTCGAACGCCTTCTTCAGCCCGAGCGCCATGATGACGATGCCTGCGATCAATGGCAGATGCAGGAGGCTGTACGCGTCGCGGGCCAGTGCAGCGCGTTCCTCCCGATCTGTCGTTGTGGCCAGTCGATGCTCGCCGACCAGCGCGGTGACGTCGAAGTACACCCACCACAGCATGCCGACAAGCAGAATCCCCAGGGTCGAAGCGACGATCACCGGGATCGAGATCGGCAGGTCGGTCACACCGACGCCGATCGCCACGATCGACTCGCCGAGCGCAATGATCACCACCAGGCCGTGACGTTCGGAGAAGTGACTGGCTGACTGCACCACCCACCCTTTGGCGCCGATGGCCACGGTTCCGCCGAGGTCGACTACCAGTGCCGACAGCCAGAGCGGCAGTTGCCACGGATCGCCGAGCAACGCACCCGCGAATAGAAGGGCCACCGCGCCCAGCAGGGTAGGCGTCCACATCGCGAGTTGGTGCAGCAACGCCGGATCCCCGCGCCCGGCTGCGGCGAACAACAGAAGGTGGGAGAGGCGTACGACGACCAGACAAACTACGACAACCACCGGCGCGTCCAACCCGCCAGACCGATCGGCGAACGACTCCGGCACCGACAGGGCAAGGACGAACATGGTCGACATGACGATCAGGAACACGTACCGGGTGAGCCCCTCGTCGGCACGGGCCAGGTTGCCGAGCCAGCAGTAGCCGACCCACTGCCACCACACCAGCGTCAAAACCACGAGTCCTACAACCACGCCCTTGAGTGAAACGTCGGTCGCCATCAACGCGGTCACCTGCGTGAACGCGTAGACGAAGACGAGGTCGAAGAACAGCTCGAGCGGGGTGACCGACGCGTTCTCGGCCATCAGCGTGACGCGTCGTGAGCCGCTCATGGCTGAAGATCCTGCCTGCTGGCGCTCCCGAGCGCGACAGGTCAGCCCAGCCGAGCCAGGTCCTCCCGGCAGCGGCGCTCCACCTCGTCGAGCTCGCTCAACGTCTCGTCGATGTCGTGTCGGCGCTGCGCGAGCTCGGCCCTGCGGGCGGCGATCTGCGTCAACAGGTAACGCAGCTGGCCCGCTTCGCCCGGCTCCGAGTCGTACATGTCCACGATGCGGGCGATCTCGTCGAGACTGAAGCCGAGGCGCTTGCCTCGCAGGACCAGCGCCAGCCGAACCCGGTCCCGGTTGTGATAGACCCGCTGGACCCCCCGACGCTCCGGCGACAGGAGCCCACGGTCTTCATAGAAGCGGATCGTCCGAAGCGTGACTCCGTGGTCGCGGGCGAGCGCGGTGATGCTCCAGGTGCGTTCGGCTGCGGCCTGCTCGGTTCCAGTGGACATCACGACCTCCGCCGCTTACGTTGACGTAAGAGTAAGCGATTGCCCTGGAGGACCGCCATGACCGCCGGCCTGTCGCGTGAGCACGAGGAGTTCCGTGCTGTCGTCCGCGAGTTCGCGGTGGCCGAGATCACGCCGTACATCGCCGAGTGGGACAAGAAGCACTACTTCCCGGTCGAGGTCGTCCACAAGATGGGCGACCTCGGGCTGTTCGGGCTGACCGCCCCGGAGGGGTACGGGGGAGCGGGTGCCGACTTCACCAGCTTGTGTGTGGCCATCGAGGAGATCGGACGGGTCGACCAAGCGCTCGGCATCACCCTCGAGGCGGCCGTGGGACTCGGCATCAACCCGATCCTGACGTTCGGCAATGACGAGCAGAAGTCGCAGTGGCTGCCTGACCTGGTGGCCGGGCGGACATTGGCCGGCTTCGGGTTGACCGAGCCGGGGTCTGGCTCGGACGCCGGAGCCACCCGTACACGGGCCGAGCTGCGTGCCGGCGAGTGGATCGTCAACGGCGCTAAACAGTTCATCACCAACTCTGGTTCGGCCATCACGTCGGTGGTCGTCGTGACAGCGAAGACGGGCGAACGGGCGGACGGCCGAGCCGAGATCTCCGCCATCCTCGTCCCGAATGGCACGCCTGGATTCCTCGTCGAGCCCCCGTACGACAAGCTCGGCTGGCACTGCTCGGACACCCACCCGCTGACGTTCACCGACGTCCGGGTGCCAGCAGACCACCTGCTGGGGGAGCGGGGTCGCGGTTTTTCCCAGTTCCTGGCGACGCTCGACGACGGGCGGGTGGCGATCGCTGCCCTCGCGGTCGGGTGCATCCAGGCGTGCCTGGACATGAGTGTGGAGTACGCCGGACAACGGACCTCGTTCGGTGTGCCGATCGGCGCCAAGCAGGGTGTCGCGTTCCAGATCTCCGACCTTGCCGTGATGGCGGAGGCCGCCCGGGCGCTGACCTACAAGGCGGCGGCGATCAAGGACGCGGGTGCGCCGGCCAAGGTTTTTCGTCAGGCGGCGGCCGTGGCAAAGCTGTATGCGACCGAGTCGGCCGTCACCGCCACGCGGATCGCCACGCAGGTCTTTGGTGGCTACGGCTTCATGGAGGAGTACCCCGTCGCCCGGTTCTATCGCGATGCGAAGATCCTCGAGATCGGCGAGGGGACCTCGGAGGTGCAGCGCATTCTCATCGCGCGAGGCCTCGGCCTGCCGGTCGAATGACGGAGTTGTCACTTTCTGATCAGGCTAGGACCTGCTGTCGCGGTGACAACTCGGCTGGGCTGGGCGGGTGGCGGACGCTAGCTGCTCAGCGGTGACCACAGGTCGGTCCATCGCACGCCGAGCTTGCTCAGCATGTCGCGAAGGAGCGGCAGGCTGATCCCGACCACATTGTGCGGGTCGCCCTCGATCCCGGTGACGAACGCGCCGCCGAGACCGTCGATGGTGAACGCACCGGCCACGACTAACGGCTCGCCGCTGTTGACGTACGCCTCGATCTCGGCGTCGGAGAGGTCGGCGAAGTGGACCGTGGTGGCCGCCAGCGCAACCCGTTCCGCGTCAGGACCCGCACCGAGCAGTCGGATGCAGTGCCCGGTGACCAGCACCGCGCTTCGGCCCCGCAGCCGCCGCCAGCGCTCGCGGGCATCGTCGGCGTCTCGGGGGCGGCCCAGGGCCACCCCGTCCAGGTTGAGGACGGAGTCGCAACCGACCACGATCGTCGGCTCCGTAGGCGCCAGCCCAGCCGCCACCTGGCGGCACTTCGCAGCTGCCAAGACCTGAACCAAGCTCGCGGGGTCGGGAAGGTCGAGCTCTGCCTCGTCGACGCTCGAGACCGCGACCTCCGGGTCCAGCCCGGCGCGGCGAAGTGTCTCCAGCCGGGCGGGTGAAGCGGACGCGAGCACCACGTGGTACGCGGACCTGGCCATGCGCACCTCCACGGTGCACCTCATCGAGTTCCCGCTGGCAGGGAACCTAGGCACGGTACCGAGTAGCCTGGTCGAACGATCCTGCGGGGGAGGTGCCGCGATGGCGACGCACGCCGCGCTCATGCTGTCGGTCGTCATCCCGATGTACGACGAAGCAGAGACGCTGCCGTACCTGCTCGCCCGGTTGCGCCCGGCACTCGAACGGCTCGACGTGCCGTACGAGGTCATCGCCGTCGACGACGGCAGTCATGACGAGACAGCCGAGCTGGTCAGTGAGGAAGCCGGTCGGTGGCCGCAGCTACGGCTGCTGCGGTTGCTGCGCAACGCCGGCCACCAGGCTGCAATCGGCGCCGGGATGGAGCACAGCCGTGGTGACTACGTCGTCACCATCGATGCCGACCTGCAAGACCCCCCGGAGGAGATCGCGGCGATGTTGGCCGTCGCCCGTCGCGATCGGCTGGACGTGGTTTACGGCGTCCGCTCCGACCGGGAGTCGGACAGCCGCGCCAAGCGGGTCAGCGCCGGCTGGTACTACCGGCTGGTGCGGCGGCTGGCCGGACCGCAGGTGCCCTCGCACGCCGGCGACTTCCGGCTCGTCTCCCGTCGCGTCCTGGATGCGCTCAGCCGGCTGCCCGAGCACGGCCGCGTCTACCGCCTGGTGATCCCGTGGCTCGGGTTCCCCGCCGCCGAGCACCACTACATCCGCGGAAGTCGCGCCGCAGGCCGATCGAAGTACCAGGTCACGCACATGCTGCGGCTGGCCGTTGACTCCGTGACGTCATTCTCCGCGGCGCCGTTGCGCATCGCCACCTGGGCCGGGCTTGCCGGCGCCTTGTTGTGCCTGCTGTTCATGGGGTGGGCGGTTGTGGAGTGGGTACGCGGAAACACCGTCCCCGGCTGGGCGTCCACGGTCATCGTGGTGATGCTGCTCGGCGTCATCCAGCTGCTGTGCCTCGGCCTGTTGGGCGAGTACGTCGGCCGGCTCTTCAGCGCCGCCCAACAGCGGCCGACGTACATCGTCGGCTACGACAGCCTGCACGACCCCGGTCCGGTGACCCCGTCAGCCGGCTCAGCAACTGGCGCGTACGAGCAGCGAGACCCCCGGCAGCGAACCGACCGGCAGCCGGCGCTCGAGCGCGACCACGAGCCGCAAGCCGGCGTTGATTACGGCAGGTAGCTCGTCGAGATCGCTCCCGGTGCTGGTGCGACGTCGCCAGGCCGCGACCGGGCGGAGCAACACATTCCACGACCGCACGTCCTCGATGCTCAGTCCGGCGCCCTGCAGCAAGGCCAGCAGGGTTGGACGCGTGTAGCGGCGGACATGTCCCACCGCCTCGTCGTGCGCGCTCCACAGCCGCGGATCCGCCGGTACCGCGATCAGCGCAATGCCACCGGGACGCAGCACCCGACGGATCTCGGTCGCGGCGGCGGAGTCGTCGGCGAGGTGCTCGAGTACGTCGAACGCCACGACGAGATCCAGGGCACCGGACCCGACGGGCAGCCGGGTTGCGTCGGCTCGGATCACCGGGATACCCCGCCCGGACGCGATGGCGGCACCGTCGGCGCCGTACTCCAACGCGACGGCCTGCCAGCCTGCCGAGCGCAGGACGCGGGTGTTGCCACCCGCCGCTGCCCCGATGTCGAGCGCCCGGCCGGGGCTGAGCGCGGCGATGCTCCGAGCCAGCAGACGACGGCGTTCGCGGTACCACCAGTGGGTGTCCTCGAGCTCGGCCAGCTTGGCGATCTCGGTGCGGTTCACTCAGAGCCTCAGCGTGGGAGCACGGAGGCCCGCCAGGCGCCCGGCCCCGCGTGCAGCGGCGCCCGGACGAGCCGGCCGCGATCCGACCAGACACTGTCATCACCACTGGAGCGCCCGGGATCGACGCTTGCCCGGGCGGCGACCACCGCGACCAGCGCGGCCAGCTCCTCGTGCGTCGGCTCGCCTCGGACCACGCGCAGCAGCGGTCGCTCCGTCTCGCCCACCGGGCTCACAGCGGGATGTTCCCGTGCTTCTTCGGCGGCAGCGTCGCCCGCTTGGTCCGTAGCAACCGCAGTGCACGCACCACCTCCGCGCGCGTCTCGTGAGGGGCGATGACCGCGTCCACGTAGCCGCGCTCGGCTGCGACGTACGGGTTCGCCAGCGTGTCCTCGTAGTCGGTGATCAGCTCGGCCCGTCGCGCCTCCGGGTCGTCGGCCGCGGCGATCTCGGCACGGAAGAGGATGTTCACCGCCCCCTGGGCACCCATCACCGCGATCTGCGCCGTGGGCCAGGCGAGGTTGATGTCGGCGCCGAGGTGCTTGGACCCCATGACGTCGTATGCGCCGCCGTACGCCTTGCGGGTGATGACCGTGACCAGCGGCACCGTCGCCTCGGCGTACGCGTAGATCAGCTTGGCGCCGCGTCGGATGATGCCGTTCCACTCCTGGTCGGTGCCGGGCAGGAAGCCCGGGACATCGACGAACGTCAGCACCGGAACGTTGAACGCGTCGCACGTACGCACGAATCGGGCCGCCTTCTCGCTGGCGTCGATGTCGAGGGTGCCCGCGAACTGCAGGGGCTGGTTGGCCACGACCCCGACGCTGCGGCCCTCCACCCGGCCGAAGCCGACCACGATGTTGGGGGCGAACAAGGCATGCACCTCGAGGAACTCCCCGTCGTCGAGCACGGACTCGATCGCAGTGTGCATGTCGTACGGCTGGTTCGGCGAGTCGGGCACCAGGACGTCGAGTGCCCGATCGATGTCGGTGGCCTCGAGGCTTGCCTGGCACTCGTACGTCGGCGGCTCGTCGAGATTGTTGCTCGGCAGGTAGCCCAGCAGCGCCTTGACGTAGTCGAGCGCGTCCGCCTCGTCGCTGCCCAGGAAGTGCGCGTTGCCGCTCTTGGTGTTGTGGGTGCGGGCGCCGCCGAGCTCCTCGAACGTGACGTCCTCGCCGGTGACGGTCTTGATGACGTCGGGTCCGGTGATGAACATGTGCGAGGTCTGGTCGACCATGACCGTGAAGTCGGTGACTGCGGGAGAGTACACATGGCCGCCGGCACAGGCGCCCATGATCAGTGAGATCTGTGGGATGACGCCAGAGGCGTGAACGTTGCGCCGGAAGATCTCGCCGTAGAGGCCGAGCGAAACCACGCCCTCCTGGATCCTCGCCCCGGCGCCCTCGTTGATGCCGACCATCGGACATCCGGTCCGCATCGCCAGGTCCATCACTTTGCAGATCTTCTCGCCGTACACCTCGCCGAGGCTGCCGCCGAAGACAGTGAAGTCCTGCGCGAACACGCACACCGGACGGCCGTCGACGGTGCCGTACCCGGTGATGACGCCGTCACCGTACGGGCGGCGCTGCTCTAGCCCGAATGCCGTGCTGCGGTGTCGCGCCAGCTCGTCGATCTCGACGAACGAGCCTTCGTCGAGCAGCAGGCCCACCCGCTCACGGGCGGTGAGCTTGCCGCGGGCGTGCTGCTTCTCGACCGCGCGCGCGGAGCCGGCGTGGACGGCCTCGTCGAGCCGCCGGTCCAGGTCGGTCAGCTTGCCGGCTGTCGTGTGCACGTCGATGTCGTCGGGAACCTCGGTCGCCAGCGGGTCGTGCGCAGCCGCATCCGTCACGGTCACGAGGGTAGCCGCGCCCGGATTGTCGAACCGCGACCGCCGGGTGGGGGCCCAGTTATCCTCGGCCCGATGGGGGCGAAGGAGGGCTCAGCCGACACCGGTGGTCGCTGGTTGTTCGTCTCTCTCCTGGGTCTCGCCGGCGCTGTCGCCTCGATGCTGCTGGTCGAGAGACGCTTCTTCTTCAGCGGTGACAAGCAGGCGATGTTCTTGCCTGTGACGCGAGACACCGGGCAGCGGTTGCTCGACGGCGAGTTCCCGGTCATCGACCCTGATCTTGCCGCGGCCGGGAACTACGCCCTCAATCTGCAGTTCGGCCTTTACGACCCGTTCCAGCTGCTGCTCGCCGTGGGCATCAGCCGCATCGATGACCTCGTCGTGGCGGCGACGGTGTGGTCGGTCGCGCTGCTGGCCGTGCTGTGCGCCGGTGTGTGTGCGCTGCTGCTCCGGTTGGGGGTTCCCGGTGGGTGGGCCGCCGCCGGCGCCGTCGGCGTCTCCCTCGCCGGTTACACGCTCTACCAGCTGGCGCCCAGCTGGATCTCGGCCCTGGGCAGCCTGGTGTGGCTCCCGTGGTGGTGGCGCAGTTGGTACGGGCGCTCGGATCGCCGGTGGTCCCTGGTCGGGCTGGCCGTCTTCGGTTACCTGCTGGTGGCAACCGGTTGGCCCTTCACCTGGCTGGCGGCCGCGTTCATCGGGATCGGGCTCGTGGCCGAGGAGTTCGTTCGTCGCCCGCGTGGTGCCGACGCGGCCGCGGCGGTCCGGGCCTGGCGCCGGTCCTTGGCCGCCCGGGTCCTCGCCTCCCTCGGCGGGGTGGTGGCCGGTGCGACGGTCGCCGTACCGATGGCGATGGCGTATGACTACACGGTCCGGACGACCGAGATCCTCGACAACGGTGCGTACCGGCCCAACTTCGCCGACCTGCTGAGCGTCGCCTCGCCGACGCATTCCCTGTACGCCGAAGTTCCCGGCGACAGTCCCGTGTCGCCGATGTTCTTCGTCGCGTGGTTCATCGCGGTGCTGATCTGGGGTGTTGCCTGGTCACCGGCCGTTTGGCGAATCCCCGGAGTGCTCAGCGCGGCCACCGGCGCGGTGCTCTCCGCCCTGATGACCCAGATGCCGTTCTTGCTCGGACCGTTGCGCCAGGGGCTGCGCAACCTCGAGGGCTTCCAGCTGTGCGTCGTCGTCCTCGTGGTCGTCGCGTACGCCCACAGCCCGGCACCGTGGACCCGTACCCGGATCGCTGGCGCCCTGGCTACCGCCGTGGCCACCGGCTTCTTGGCGTGGGGGCAGAACCCAACTTCGTCGCGGGTGCTGGTCGGTGCGGTCCTCGTGCTCGGGTGCGTCGTGGTGCTTCTCGTCCTGCTCCGTCTCAGCGGGGCGCAGGCAGCTGTCCTGTCAGCGGTGTTCGCACTGGTGGCGACGGTTCTGTTGACGGGGTGGGCCGTGCGGGGTTACCCAGATCCGAACGGCGATGACCACGGCTTGACGAATCCCGCCCCCGAGGCCGGTCCGGGGGTGGTGAGTGGCGTGCCGACGTTCACCATCTTCGACAAGTACGTGGACATTTCCCACCGGCAAGAGCTCTATCAAGACGGAGTCGGCTACGGATACACCCGGCTGAGCGAGTCCTATCGACCGCTCAACGGCGTGTCCTCCCTGGGCCAGTCATCCTTGAACGACCAGCTGTGCCTGGGTTGGTACGGCAACGGCTGTGTCGAACTCGGGAAACGCCTCAACGAGGTCGAGCCCACCACCGGGCGGAGCTGGATCGACCTGTTGGGCGTCGAGCAGGTCCAGGTTGCGTCTGGAGCACACCAGCGGGTCTGGCGGCGCGCGGCCGGCGACGGTTGGCGTGAGTCGGGCCGGGTTGGCGACGTCACGATCTACGCGCGCACCGATCAGCTGCATGCCATCGGCCGGATCACCGACATCCAGGGGCCAGCGGCGGTTTCGGCAGTCGAGGTGCAGAACGCACAGCAGCGTTACCGGGTGGCTGCCGGTGACGCGGAGACCCGCCTGACCTTTCGCGACATCTACTTCCCGGGCTACACCGCCACGCTCGAGGACGCTTCATTGGAGGTCGTTGCCGTCTCCGGGGTGTTCGTCTCCGTCGTCGTCCCGGCGGGGGCCTCCGGTGAGCTGGTGGTCTCGTACTCCCCGGCGGGTGGCGGTCTGATGCTCGGGATGTGGATATCGGGCGCTCTGCTGGCGTTCGCCGCCTTGGTCATCCCCCAGCCCGCTGAGACTGACGTGTTGGCGACGACACGCCGGGCGGAGCCAATCGGTCGAAGCAACACCAAGTGATGTGAGGTGTTGTGACATGGCCGGTCCACGAGTTCCCTACGAGGTGCGTGCACAGTTTTTCGAGCTGATGTGTGGGGGCTGGTCGCTGTCCGCGTCGGCTGCGGCTGTCGGTGTGGCGACTTCTGCGACCCCCACTCGCCCTGGCAACGAGGCACGAACGAGAACACCAACCGGCTGCTGCGGCACTGGCTGACCAAGGGCACCGACCTGAACCGCTTCCGCGCCGGCGACCTCCGCCGGGTCGCAGCCAACCTCAACGCCCGACCCCGTCCTACCCTGGACATGCAGACCCCAGCCCAAGCCCTCGACGCCCTGCTGACCAACCCGGCAGCAGCCTGACCCGTTGCTTAGACCGATTGACCTCGCCCCGCTGATCAGCCTGTTTGCGTCAGGCTCATCGCAGTGGCGGCGAACGGGAGGGCCATGGAACGCGCGGCACTGGACCGAGAGCGGCTGCGACGGGAGCTGGTGCCCGCCCGCTGGACCCGCATCGAGGTGGTCGAGCGAACGCATAGCACCAATGCCGATGTCGCCGACGCGGCTCGCCAGGGCGAGCCGGAGGGGCTGGTCGTGGCCGCAGAGCACCAGGTCGCCGGCCGAGGTCGACTCGGGCGCCACTGGCACGCCTCGCCGCGCTCGGGCCTAGCCGTCTCCGCACTGCTCCGGCCGGTCGACGTCGCGGCAGCGGACTGGACCTGGCTTCCGCTGCTCGCCGGCGTGGCCGTCCACGACGCGCTTCTGCGGGTCGCGGACGTCCCTGCGCGGGTGAAGTGGCCCAACGACGTGCTCGTTGCTGAGCGGAAGGTCGCAGGCATCCTGGTCGAGTTGGTGGAGACGCCTGGTGGACCCGCCGCGGTCGTCGGTATCGGTGTCAACGTCTCGCTCGGCGCCGACGAGCTCCCGGTGCCGGAGGCGACCTCGCTGTTCCTCACCGGGGGGCGGCCGGTGGACCGTACGACGCTGCTGGTGGAGGTGCTGAAGTGCCTGTCCGAAAGGTACGTGGCGTGGCGCGGCGTGGCTGGCGCGGCCGCGCTACGAGCGGCCTACCAGCGTGCGTGCGGGACCATCGGGCAACGGGTGGAGGTGTCGCTGGCCGACGGCTCGATGCTCCTTGGTACGGCGACCGGCATCGACACCGCAGGGCGGCTGAGGGTCGACACAGCCGGCGGCACCCGGGTAGTAGGCACCGGTGATGTCATCCACCTGCGTCGTGGGTCGTGACACCATTCCGATATGGCGGTGTCGCGTAAGTTCATGACCGAGGGCGAGCAGGTCGTGCTCAGCGTCCGTTCCCACGTCAAAGCGCTGATCCTGCCGGCAGCCGTGCTGATCGTCATCTGCGCGGCGGCCGGGTTCCTGTACGCGGTGGCGCCGGATGGCGACACCGGCCGCTACCTTCGGATCGCGATCCTCGTCGTTGCCGCCTTGGTGATTCTGCTGCTGGTCGTGTTGCCGTTCATCCGATGGCTGACTTCCACGTACACGGTGACCAACCGTCGGCTGATCGCACAGACCGGCATCTTGACCCGTTCCGGGCGGGTGATCCCGTTGCAGCGGATCAACGACGTGTCGTTCGAGAAGAACCTGACCGACAGAGTGCTCGGCTGCGGGACGTTGATCGTCCACGATGCCAGCGAGCAAGGCGGCCTGACGCTGCCCGACGTGCCGCGCGTCGAGGAGGTCCACCGTACGATCTCCGACCTGGTGTTCAACCAGCAGGACGGCTCCGACGACGACGGCACCGTCTTGGGCAGCGGGAGACCCCCCGGACGCTGACCGCCGCCATCGCTCCTTGATTGGCGCCTTGCGGTTGCGCGCCTCGGCGTGTCGGCGACCGCTTGGCGCCGATCGATGAGGCGAGCGAACGGTGGTCGCGGTGACCGCTAGTCAGGGTGCCGGAAGACGTAGCTGCGATAGGCCCAGAACCGGAATGTGGTGCCGAGGACGAGTCCCACGCCATTGGCCGACACGTTGTCCGCCAGCGGGCTCGTCAGGCCCAACGCGTAGTGCGACACCGCGAGGCAGGCAATCGCAATCGCCATGCCGACAGCATTGAACGCGAAGAAGAGCGCGTACTCGCGGTGCATCCGCCCCCAGGCCCGGTCACGCCAGGTCCAGTGGCGGTTGCCGAAGTAGGTCACGATCGTCGCAAGGATCATCGAGATCGCCTTCGCGGTCAGCGGTTTGTCCTCGAGCAGCCCGGGTTCACCGGCGTACCGGAGCAGGTTGAACGTGGTGACGTCGACGGTGTAGCCGAGCGAGCCGACCGCCGCGAAGCGCGTCAGCTCGTGCGCCAGGCGCTTGCGACGCGACGTGGTGGAGGTGGCGATGCGTGCAGATTACCCGGCTGTCCAGATCGGCGGCTGTCAAGCGAGGACCGCCGATACGCTGACGCGGTGACGTCGGTGACTGCGGTGAATGCGTCGCCGGTCAGCGGCATCGACGGACCCGCTGTCGCGATGATCGGTGGCGGCCAGCTGGCCCGGATGACCGCGCAGGCGGCCATCGGGCTCGGCGTGCCGCTGCGCCTGCTGGTCGAGGAGACGTACGGGTCGGCAGCGCAGGTGGTCCGTGACCCGCTGGTCGGAGACCACCGCAGGCTCGACGACCTGCGCCGCGCGGTCGAGGGCTGCGCGGTCGTCACCTTCGACCATGAGCATGTGCCGACCGAGCACCTACGCGCGCTGGAGGCCGAAGGGCATGTCTGCCGGCCCGGGTCGCGGGCACTGGTGTACGCCCAGGACAAGGCGGCCATGCGGGTGCGCCTCGGCCAGCTGGGGACCCCCTCGCCCCGGCATGCGGTGGTGTCCGACGCCCGCGAGGTCGATGACTTCGTCGCCGCGGGACGCGGCCGAGCGGTGGTGTTGAAGACGATCCGGGGCGGCTATGACGGCAAGGGAGTCTGGACGGTGGCGTCCGGCGCAGACGCGGAGCCGGTTCTCGCCGATGCCCAGCGAGCCGGCCAGTCGCTGCTGGTGGAGGAGCGGGTCGACATCGCCCGCGAGCTGTCTGCGCTGGTGGTTCGATCCCCGTCCGGACAGGTGGCGGCATACCCGGTGGTGCAGTCGGTGCAACGCAACGGAATTTGCATCGAGGTCATCGCGCCGGCCCCGGGGCTCGATGCCGGGCTGGCCGTCGAGGCGCAGCAGCTGGCGATGCGGATCGCTGGCGAGCTCGATGTCGTCGGCGTCCTGGCCGTCGAGCTGTTCGAGACTCCGAACGGACGGCTCCTCGTCAACGAGCTGGCGATGCGGCCGCACAACACCGGTCACTGGAGCATCGACGGCGCTGTCACCAGCCAGTTCGAGAACCACTTGCGGGCGGTGCTCGACCTGCCGCTCGGCGACCCGCGGGCCCGGGAGCGCTGGACGGTCACGGTCAACGTGCTCGGCGGCTCGGTCGGCAGCCTGTACAACGGCTACCCGCACGTGTTGGCCCGTGATCCGGCGCTGCGCATGCACATGTACGGCAAGGGGGTACGACCCGGGCGCAAGGTCGGACACGTAACCGCGTACGGCGACGACCTCGATGACGTGCTGAGGCGGACCCGCCACGCCGCGGGGTGGTTCGCTGGTGAGGTGGAGGAGTAAGCGTGAGCGAGACATCGACCGTCACCGCGCAGGTCGGCATCGTCATGGGATCGGATTCCGACTGGCACACGATGCAAGCAGCGGCGACCACGCTCGATGAGTTCGGGTTGGCGTACGAGGTCGACGTTGTCTCTGCTCACCGCATGCCGGAGGACATGCTGGCGTACGGCCGCGGGGCGCACGGGCGGGGGGTGCGCGTGATCATCGCCGGAGCCGGGGGCGCCGCCCACCTGCCGGGGATGTTGGCGGCGGTGACCCCGCTGCCGGTGATAGGGGTGCCGGTGGCACTGCGGCATCTCGACGGCCTGGACTCGCTGTTGTCAATCGTGCAGATGCCCGCGGGTGTGCCGGTGGCCGCGGTCGCGATTGATGGTGCCCGGAACGCCGGGCTGCTCGCAGTGCGCATCCTGGCGACAACGGACTCGCGGCTGCGCGAGGCAATGCTCGCCTTCCAGTCGGGGCTGGCGGACGCCGCTCGGGCCAAGGGCGATGCCATTCGTCGCCCGTAGCATCGTCGCCATGAGCGAGCCGGCAATGTTCGCGCTTTCCGAGGAGCACCTCGCGATCCGGGCGGCGGTCCGTGCGGTCTGCGACGCCAAGGTAGCGCCGTACGCCGCTGAGGTCGACGAGGCCGGCGAGTACCCCCAGCAGGCGTATGACGCCCTCCGCGCCGCCGACTTCCATGCGCCCCACATCCCTGAGGAGTACGGCGGCGCCGGAGCCGATGCGATCGCCATGTGTGTCGTCATCGAGGAGGTTGCGCGGGCCTGCGCCTCGTCATCCCTGATCCCCGGCGTCAACAAGCTCGGCACGCTGCCGCTGCTGCTCGGTGGCTCCGAGGCGCTGAAGCAGTCATATCTACCGGCCGTGGCTCGCGGCGACGCGATGTTTTCGTACTGCATGTCCGAGCCGGACGCCGGCAGCGATGCGGCCGCCATGCAGACCACGGCAGTCCGAGACGGTGACTCGTACGTGCTCAACGGCGTTAAGCGCTGGATCACCAATGCGGGGGTTTCGAAGTACTACACGGTGTTCGCGGTGACGAACTCGGGGGCGGGCCGCCAGGGCATCTCGGCATTCGTCGTCGAGAAGGACGACGCCGGGGTTTCCTTCGGTGCCCCGGAACGGAAGCTGGGTATCAGAGGCTCACCGACGCGCGAGGTCTACCTCGACAACGTACGCATCCCGGCGGAGCGCCGTGTCGGTGCCGAGGGGGAGGGGTACCCCCTCGCGCTGGAGACCCTCGACCACACGCGGGTCACGATCGCCGCGCAGGCGGTCGGGATCGCACAGGGTGCACTCGACTACACACTCGGGTACGTCCAGGAGCGACGGCAGTTTGGCCAACCGATCGCGGAGTTCCAGGGGCCACAGTTCATGCTCGCCGACATGGGCATGCGGACCGAGGCGGCTCGACAGCTCACGTACGCCGCCGCCGGACGCTCCGAACGGCGAGATCGTGACCTGACCTTCTTCGGTGCGGCTGCCAAGGCGTTCGCGTCGGATGTCGCGATGGACGTAACGACCGATGCGGTGCAGTTGTTGGGCGGGTACGGGTACACCCGGGATTACCCGGTCGAACGGATGATGCGCGACGCGAAGATCACGCAGATCTATGAGGGCACCAACCAGGTGCAGCGGATAGTAATGGCCCGGGAGCTGCTCGCTGGGGTGCAGTCGCAGCTGTGAGCCACGATCGCAATCGGCTCCGGCAGTTGCCAGTCGAACGCGCAGAGGGACCGGCGTGTCAGGCATCGTGCAGCTTCCAATGGCTGCGGGTCACTTCCAATGGGTTCGAACCCATTGGAAGTGTCCCTTTCCCACGTGAACGTGGGAAAGGGACGCCCGCCGCGCCAGTCCGGGCGGGCGGATCCGGCGGTCAGCGGGGGAGGCCGGAGGGGGTGCAGAGGTCATTGGTGACGTCGTCGGTGCGGTCTTGCGCGATGAGTTCGAACAGTGCCGGCGCCCGCTCGTCGTCCCAGTTCACCGCCAGGTCGGCGATCGGCACCGTACACGTGCGCCCTCCGCCGCCGGTGACCGAGCCCAGCGCCCAGGCAAACCGCACGAGCGACAGGGGACCGACGTTCTCGCCGACCCGTAACGACGACGAGCCGGCGTCGGCGAGATTGAAGTAGCGCACCGGGTTGAGCACACTCCACGGCGACGCTGCCTTGTCGGCGATCGCGCCGACCACCTCCCGCTGGTTTTGCACCCGCTGGATGTCGGAGCTGGCGAAGGTCTGCCGCGAGCGGGCGTAGCCAAGTGCGGTGATACCCCCGACCGCCTGACAACCCTTCTCGATGTCGAGTCCCGCCTTCGGATCGGTGATCGCCTGCTCGGGGCAGATGTCCACCCCACCGACGGCGTCGACGACGTTGACGAACCCACCGAACCCGATCTCGATGTAGTCGTCGACCCGGATGCCGGTGTTCTGCTCGATCGTTCGCACCAGCAGCTGCGGGCCGCCGAACGCGTATGCCGCGTTGATCTTGGTGTTCCCCCGACCAGGGATGTCGACGAGCGAGTCACGCGGGATCGACATCAGCAACGGGGCGCCGTCCCCGGTGTGCAGGACCATGATCGTGTCCGTCCGGCCACCCTCGGCGGCCCCTGTGGACAGCTCTTGCCGCTCGTCCTGATCGAGTCCTGCCCGGCTGTCCGAGCCGACGACCAGGTACGTCGTACCGGGCTGGTCGGGCGGCCGGTCACCGGCAGGCTCGGCGTCGACCTTGTCGATCTTGGACCACGCCCAGATCGGGACCGCGATGAGGAACGCCAGCCAGAGCACGAGCAGCCCGATCAGGATGCGTAACCACCAGCGCCGACGTTTGGGCGGCCGGGACGTGGGTGCGGTGGACCCGTGGGCAGCAGGTGGTGGGCCGGAGGGCGGTGGGAGCTGCATCGGCGGCAACGGTGGCAGCCTGTCCGAAGCCGCAGCGGGAACAGGAGGGGGTGGCGGATCGCGGCGGATCGCGTCGGTGCGCGGGGCCCGGTGTTCCCAGGATGGTAGGAAGCGGGTCTGATCGGCGTCCTCCGTAGCCGCCTGCGGAGGTGGCGGCGGATTCTTGGCCGGCGGTCGGCCCACCTGCGTGGCCTCGGGATCGGGTCGTTCACGACCGCCATAGAGCCAGCTGTACGACTCCTCACCGGTTCCCCGCCCGGCAACGTGACCGGCACCTTGGTCGGCACCGTCGCCTTTCGGCGGGCGGTTCCTGGAGGGCAGATCGGCCATGTTCCCAGGGTAGGCGCCTCCCGGCGTGCCGTGACGCCTGTGACGCGTGTGACCAATGATACTGAGCGGCGTATCTTGCGCGCCGTCCTCCCCGAGGAGCTCATGTCTGTCGTCGGTTCAAGTCTGTCCAGCGGCGCAAACCGCTTCCTGAGTGCCAGCAGTGCCCGGATCCGCTGCCGACGCTCACTCAGCCTGCTGCTCATGACGCTGGTGGTGCCCGGGTCGGCCCAGCTGGTTGCCGGCAACAAGGCAGTGGGCCGCGTCGCGGTGCGAGTCTGGCTTGGTGTGCTCGGCTTTGCCCTCCTGCTGGCGCTGCTCGCCGTGACCCACCGCTCGGCGATCCTCACCCTGGTCACCGACCCAGCCCTGCTCCTGGGCATGCAGGTGAGCTTGATCCTGTTGGCCTTGGCCTGGATGGCGCTCTTTTGCGACGCCTGGCGGCTCGGTGACCCACGAGCCCTCCGCCGCGGTCAACGGCTAGCGATGGTCGGCGTCAACGGTGCCCTGTGCATCGTGACCGGCGGCGCCTTACTGTTCTCGGCGCACCTCGTCTCGGTGCAGCGTGACTTCATCGCCGCGGTCTTCAGCGGTGGCGAGGTGTACGACCCGACAGCAGGGCGCTACAACGTGCTGCTGCTCGGTGGTGACTCCGGCTCGCAGCGGTCCGGGATGCGTCCGGATTCCATCTCCGTGGCCAGCATCGACGAGGACACCGGCAAGACGGTGCTGTTCGGACTTCCCCGAAACATGGAGAACGTCCCGTTCCCCGACGGCTCGGTGATGGCCGAGCAGTTCCCTGACGGGTTCGCATGCCGCGGCTGCTTCCTCAACGGCGTGTACACGTGGGCCACCGATCATGCCGAGCTGTTCCCCGGGGTCAAGAAACCAGGAGAGGTCGCGACCGAGCAGGCTGTCGAGGCGATCACCGGGCTGCCGATTCACTACTACGCGATGGTGAATCTCAAGGGTTTCCGCGACCTGGTCGACGCGGTGGGTGGCATCACCATCGACGTCCCGGAGGAGATCCCGATCGGCGGCATCGGTGGTGCCGTAACCGGTGCCGTGCCGGCTGGGGTGCACAAGCTCGACGGCTACCAGACCCTATGGTTCGCACGCAGTCGCGTCGCCGATGACGACTACTCCCGGATGGCCCGGCAGAAGTGCGTGATGAGTGCGATGCTCCAACAGCTCAAACCGCGGACCGTGCTCACGCACGTCCAGGAGATCGCCGATGCCAGCAAGGCGTTGCTGAGCACCAACCTTCCGGCCTCCGAGCTCGACACGTTCATCGGGCTCGCGCTCAAGGCGCGATCGCAGCCCGTCGGGACGGTCTCGTTCGTACCACCGACGATCGCGACGTACGACCCGGACTACGAGCTCATCCACACCATGGTGGTGGACGCGATCGCGAAGTCCGAGGGTGAGCCCACCGACGGTCGCCAGGCCGCCAGGGCCAATCGTCGCGCCAAGGCGGCGAACCGTACCGACGACCTCGCGGCGGCCTGCTGAGCGGGCTGCTGCGGCACGTCACCGATGAGCTCGCCGACGGTAGGTGTGCCGGACGCGGACGTACGCGGACACCGCCGGAGCGGTCAGCCGGCTGTGCTCAGCGAGCCGTGCTGCCTTCCGCCGGCCGCGGAAGACCAGCCCTCGCATCGTGCTCGCGGCGAGGACGCGCCGTGAGGGTGTAGTCAGCGTCGGCTCATCGTCTTCGTGTCTGGCCCACCACAGCTGGGCATAACGCTCGGCCAACCCGGACAGCGCGAGGATGGCCGCGTCGACCAGCTCCTGCGGGGAGGCGTCGTCGGGCCGGCGCTCTGCGCCGGGGGCGACGGGGATCAGCTCCTCGAGGTCACCCACGACGTCCAGGCGCATGGACCGTACCGCCTCGACGACGCGTCGGGCCTCGGCGGCCGCCCACTCATAGTCGGACTCGGGCAGCACGAGCTTGGGGGAGGTGTCACGATCAGCCAGCCGGCGGGTGACCACACGTTTGACGACGGCGTCGTACTGCCGCTGGTTGAGCTGACCACCGAGCTCGGCACTGAGCCGGCGCACCACTTCAGCGCCGGCCACGGTCAGGGATTCGTTGATCCGTGGGGCCGGCTCGGTCAACCGGGCGGGATCGAAGCCGATGACGGTGGCAAACCGGTCCAGCAGCAGCGTGGGCGGAGATCCCGAAGGAGGCACCACGACAAGGTGCAGCCGCTCGGGCGGCACGACCGCCGCCCAGGTACCGAGAAGCACGGGCAGATCTTGCCGCCGCCAGTAACCCAGACCCGCGGTGGTCCGTGTCGATGCCGGGTCACGCACTGACGCGACGAACTCCGACCAAGTCCACGTGTTGTCGTTCTTGAGAGTCTCCTGCCAGAAAGATGGCAGGACGCGGCCGAGGTCACGAGCGGTCACAAGGACGTGCACCTCGCGGCCGGGGAAGCTTCCGACCGCACGTCGTGCATGACGGGGTGCCGCCGGTCCTAGCGTCTCTTCGGAGACGAGCACCGTGGGGGCGGTCGAGGCTTCGATGAGGTCGACCAGCGCCTGCCAGTGACCTGCCGTACGCCGGTCCCGCGCACCGACGGGGCGAACGCCGAGCAAGTCCTGGATCGCCAGGCGCTGCACCGGCTGTTCCTCGGTGCCGCCGGGGAAATGCACGCCTTGATCGGCCAGCTGGTGGCGATTGGCTCGAAAGGTGGCCTGGAGGAACGTCGTCCCCGTCTTGTGCAGCCCCACATGGAGGAACAATCGTTTCCGGCCGCCGATCAACGGTTCGGCACTCATGACGACCTTTCGTGGACTCGGGCCGCTCCAACGGCGCGTTTCCCATCCTGTACCCGAGGGCTCGCCCGTACGCAGCCAGCCCGCGGCTGACGGCGGCGCCGCCAGGTAGTCTGCTCGCTCATCTGCGCGCGGTGCGGCGCGCAACTCATCCGCGCTTCACCTGGCGCAGGTGCACTTCACCTGGCATACA
>Ga0183260_10000607_pt1 | contig 30417 bp, 34 predicted proteins | sample AntDrymUQ4972206_2_FD_129768 | JGI IMG/M metagenome (GOLD analysis project Ga0183260, IMG submission 129768) | Polar desert sand microbial communities from Dry Valleys, Antarctica - metaG UQ497 (22.06) (version 2) (version 2) | ecosystem: Environmental > Terrestrial > Soil > Desert | place...
GCGCAGATGACGTCGTTGCCGCCGAGGCCGGAGACGATGTCGTTGCCCGCAAAGGCGCGGATCACGTCAATCTGCGGCGTTCCCGTCAGGACGTCGTTGCCCGCGGTGCCGGAGATCGTCGGCGCGCTGCAGCCGGCGATCTTCTTTCCCTTCCCCGGCGTTCCCGTTGCCCCACTGGGCCCGGATGGTCCCTGTCCCCCGGGGGGCTTGGGCTTGGCCGAGGCGATGCTGAAAGCGACAAGGCCGCCGGAAATGGCGATGACCGCCACCGGTATCGCCCCACGTTTGATCTGCGCAATCGGCAGCTTGTGCTTGATCGATGCCAGTCGTTTGCTCATGTAGCCCTTCCGTTTGAATTCATCTAAGAACGAACGCCGCGGTCGGCTTGGTGCCCATCTACTGAGTAAGCACGCTCAGGGACCGAGGGTTGCGGTGGTCTGACCGTTTAAGCGGAGCGCACCTGCGTGGGGTTACGCGTCGGCGGGGCGCGACGACATGACCCTGAGCGCCAAACCAGCCAGTAGGTAGGCGACTACCAACGCCAAGGCACCGAACTTGAGGCAGGCGAAGATCGCACCCGCCAGCGGCGCCAGGTCGCCCGATCTCGTCTCGAGCGTCAGGAGGAGCCACGCGTTCTCGATCGCGTCGAAGGCAGGAGCGGCGATCGCCGCCGGGACCGCAACGGCTCCGGCGCGCGTCATGCGGCTCCATTCCCGCCGTGACGCCAAGTCGCGCGTCGCCAGCGCGGCGAGGACCAGGAAGGCTCCGTAGGCGAGCAGGAACGCATAGTCCACCACCAGCGAGGTGCGCGCGGCATCCTGGCCCTCGCTGTCCCAGTCGGCCTTGATCTCCTGTGCGCGCTCGCGGTCGAAGGCGAGCTCGAAGGGGACGATCCCGGGGCCGCCGGCGTCGCGCATCCGATCGTCCTGGCCGGAGAGGAAGACGCCCAGGCCCAGGGTCAGCGCACCGAGTACGACCAATGCCGCCCGCCGCGTCATTCTTCGACCGCCGAGATCGCCTGCCGGATCTCTTCCAGGCTCGGCTCCTCGATCAGCTCCTGGTCGCGATCGTTCCCGGTCACGACGACGGCCGGGTCCAGCGGGAGCCGTCTGCCGATGGCGGCCATCTCGTCCTCCTCGAGCTCGTCCTGGATCTCGGACTCGTTGAAGTCTCGTTGCCACTGCTCCACGTTCAGGTTCAGGATCCCATTTGCGATCTGGTCGAGGAACGGCTGGCTGATGATCCCGGAGTTGCCCGCCTCCTCCTGGTTCCTGAAGAAGAGCTCGATGAACTGCCACTGCTGGCCCTGGAGGCCGGCCGACTCGGCGCCGAGCCCGGCGACCCCAGTCGCCCGGTCCGCGTCCATCGAGTAGTGGCGGAAGACGAGCTTCGCCTCGCCGGCGCGGACCTCGTCCTCGATCAGTGGGTCGATCGTGGCGAGGTGGTAGTCGGCGCACCCTTCGCACTGGAGGTCGCTGAAGACCTCGATCGTGACCGGCGCGCTGTCCTCGCCGAGGCGGTCCTCGAGCTGGGGAATGCCGCCCACGAGCCGCTGGACCTCCTGGGCCCCCGTGATCTCGATCGGCTCATCCTCGCCGTCGTCAAGCGAGAGGCTCGCGAGCACAGCAAGCCCGATCAGGCCGATGACGACGATGGCGACGATCCCCGCCAGGCGGGGCCTGCGCCGCGGGGTGCTCTCGGTCACCCGGCCAGAGCCTTGTAGTAGCGGACGGCCAGGCCCGTCAGCAGGGTCCGGAACGCCTCCTCGACCGGGGTGCCGTTCTCGCCGGCCCAGCTCTCCAGGCCGTCGCGCTCGATCGCCTCGCTGCGAGCGACGACCTCGTCGACGAGCTCGGGATGCTGGTCGCAGAAGAACGCCCCCATCGAATAGAGGTCGGTCTCCATCAGGGACTCGACGAACGAGCCCGAGGCCGAGGCGTCTGCGCTGGGCTCCGCCATGACCGGAATGCTAGTTACGCTGGCCGCCGTGGCCCAGCGCGACGAGATCATCGCGTTCTGCGACGAGTTCCTCGACGCGGGCTCGTTCGACGACTACGCCCCGAACGGCCTGCAGGTCCCGGGCGCCCAGCAGGTCGATGCGATCGCCACCGCGGTCTCGGCCAACCTCGAGACGCTGAAGAAAGCCGTTTCGGGCGGGGCTCAGCTGGTCCTGGTCCACCACGGCCTCATCTGGGGCGGCGGCGAGCCGCTGACCCTGCCGATGGCCGCCCGGCTGCGCACGATCCTGAATCCCGGCGTCGGGCTCGCCGCCTACCACCTCCCGCTGGACGCGCACTCCCAGATCGGCAACAACGTCCTGTTGCGGGACGCGCTGGGGCTCACGCCCGACCCGCGGCCCTTCGCCGAGGCCAAGGGCTCGCCGATCGGAGCGATCGGGTTCGCCGAGCACGGGGTTGACATCCTCGAGCTCGAGTCCCGGCTGCGCTCGGCGACCGGCAGCGAGCCGCTCGTGTTCGACTCCGGGCCGGACCTGATCCGGCTCGTGGGGATCGTGACCGGCGGTGGGTCGTTCGCGATCCACGAGGCGGCCGAGATGGGGCTCGACGCCCTGATCACCGGCGAGCCGTCGGAGCCCGTGATGGCCGAGGCGAATGAGTACGGCATCCACTTCCTCGCGGGCGGCCACTACGCCACGGAGACATTCGGGATCAGGGCCCTGGGCGAGACCGTCTCCCAGCGATTCGAAGTCGCGCACCGCTTCGTCGACGTGCCGAACCCCGTCTAAGCGGCTCGAGGATCTGCGCAACTTGCGCGGAAAAGGTTGAGCACGTCAGGCCCAGGGCGATATACATCTTCCTCGGAGGATGTAGACGACGAAGAGGTGTATATGGCAGTTCACCTGACGCCCACGGAGCTCGCCGACAAGATGGAGATGAAACGGCGTGATGTCCTCGTGAAGTGCATCGAGATGAACGTCCCGGTGCTCAATGGGCGAATCGACAGGACGCTGTTCGAATCCTCGCTCAAGGCGCTGCAGGGCTCCCAAAAGGAAGCCGCCGCCTAGGGCCCAGCCTGAACGACTGCCGCGCGGCCGGGAGATCCCTGGCCGCGCGGCCAGTCGCGCAATATGATGCCCCGCATGAAGGGCACCGGCTCGAAGACGATCGCCGACCTGCTGCCGATGGCCGTGCGAGCGCACGGCGCGCAGCGTGCCGTGACCTACAAGGACCTTTCGGGCCAGTGGGTCTCGAAGAGCTTCACCGAGGTCGGCGACGTCGCCAAGAAGCTGGCGCTCGGCCTGATCGACCTGGGCATCGCCAAGGGCGACAAGGTGGCGATCCTCGGGAACACCCGCCCCGAGTGGACCTACTTCGACTTCGCGGCCCTCAGCGTCGGCGCCACCGTCGTGCCGATCTACCAGACCAACTCTCCGGAGGAGTGCCAGTACGTGCTGGAGAACTCCGACGCGGTGGCCGTGGTCGTCGAGGACGCCGCGCAGCTCGAGAAGGTCCGCGCGGTCCGCGGCTCCCTGCCCAAGCTGAAGCACATACTGATGATGGAGGGAACGGCCGACGACGCGATCTCGATGAGCGAGCTCTCGCAGCGCGGAGAGGGCCGCGACGAAGCCCAGTGGGAGCAGCGCTGGAGCGCCGTCACACCCGAGGACATCTGCACGATCATCTACACGTCGGGGACCACCGGCCCGCCGAAGGGCTGCGTGATCTCCCACGGCAACTACCGCTCGATGCTGACCATGTCGCTCGAGGAGAGCGTGCAGGAAGAGGGGGAGACGGTCTACCTCTTCCTCCCGCTCGCGCACAGCTTCGCGCTGCTGATCCAGCTGCTGAGCGTCGACCTGGGCGGCAACCTCGCTTACTGGGAGCGCGATCCGCTGAAGATCGTCCCCAACCTCTCCGAGGTCAAGCCCGAGGTCTTCCCCTCGGTGCCGCGCATCTTCGAGAAGATCTACACCGCGGCGACGGCGGACACGACCGGCGCCAAGAAGGTAATCGCGGACTGGGCGATCCGGGTGGGAAGGAAGGAGCGCGAACGCGTGCGCGCCGGCAAGCCCCTCGGCTTCCTGCTCGAGCGTCAGTACAAGCTGGCCGACAAGCTCGTGCTCAGCAAGATCCGCGCGCTGTTCGGCGGCAACATCCGGGTCTGCGTCACGGGCGCGGCGCCGATCAATCCCGAGATCCTGCGCTTCTTCGACGCCGCCGGCGTCCTGATCCTCGAGGGGTTCGGGATGACCGAGACTTCGACGGCGGCGACCATCGCCCGTCCGGACGCCTTCAAGTTCGGGTCCGTCGGCCGCGCCTTCCGCGACGCCGAGATCAAGATCGCCGACGACGGCGAGATCCTGGTCAAGGGCCCGAACGTGTTCCAGGGCTACTACAAGAACCCCGAGGCGACAGCCGAGACGATCGTCGACGGCTGGCTCCACACGGGTGACATCGGCGAGCTCGACTCGGACGGCTACCTGAAGATCACCGGCCGCAAGAAGGACATCATCATCACCGCGGGCGGCAAGAACATCACGCCGGCGAACCTCGAGGCCGAGATGAAGCAGAGCCGCTGGATCTCGCAGTGCGTCGTGGTCGGCGACCGCAGGCCGTACCTGATCGCGCTGGTGACGCTCGACCCCGAGGAGATCGCCAAGCTGGCCGAGGAGAAGGGCTGGCCCTCAGACCCGGCCGAGATCGCCAAGCAGCCCGAGATGCGCGAGCTGGTCTCCGGGCACATGGACGAGATCAACAAGAAGTTCGCGCAGGTCGAGCAGATCAAGAAGTTCGGGATCCTGCCCGCCGACCTCTCGCAGGAGGGCGGCGAGCTGACCCCGACGCTGAAGGTGAAGCGCAACGTGGTCGCCGACAAGTACGAGACCCAGATCGAGGCCCTCTACGGCTGAGGGCGGCGTTGGCGGCGTGGGTGTGCTCGTCGCGCCGGATTCCTTCAAGGGGACGCTGAGCGCGACCGATGTCGCCGAGGCAATCGGCAGAGGCGTGGCATCGGGCGGTGCGGAGGCGCAGCTGCTGCCGGCCGCGGACGGCGGCGAAGGGACCGCCGACGCCCTGATCGCAGCGCACGGAGGGGCGTTTCGCGACGCGCCGGCTCATGATCCGCTGGGGCGCCCGATAGACGCGCGGTTCGCGTTGCTCGGGGATGGGAAGAGCGCCGTCGTCGAAGCCGCGCAGGCCTCGGGGATCAGCCTGGTGGCCGAGTCCGATCGAGACCCCGAGGCCGCGACCACCGCAGGGACCGGCGAGCTGATCGCTGCGGCGGCGGCGGCGGGCGCCAGGAGGGTCCTGGTCGCAGCGGGCGGCAGCGCGACGACCGATGGCGGAGCCGGGGCCATCGAAGCGATCGAGGCGGCGGGGGGCCTTGACGGGGTGAAGCTGGAGGTGATCTGCGACACGGCCGTCCCCTTCGAGCGGGCGGCCGAGGTGTTCGGGCCGCAGAAGGGGGCCGGCCCCGATGCGGTGGCGCGGCTGGCCGAGCGGCTCACCGCGCGGGCGGGCGCGCTTCCGCGCGACCCCCGGGGCCGGGCCATGACGGGGGCGGGCGGCGGCCTATCGGGCGGGCTCTGGGCTGCGTTCGGGGCCCGCCTGGTCCCCGGCGCCACCTACGTCCTGGGTGCCCTCGGGTTCGACCGCAGGCTCGAAGGGGCGTCGGCGGTCGTCACCGGGGAGGGCCGCCTCGACGCGACGAGCCTTGAAGGCAAGCTAGTGGGCGAGGTCGCCAAGCGCTGCCGCGAGGTGGGAGCTCCATGCCACGTAATCGCCGGCTCCGTCGCGCTCGACGATGCCGGCATGCGGCGGCTCGGCGCCACTTCGGTGGCGGAGGCCTCCACCCTCGATCAGATCGAGGACGCGGCTGCGGCGCTTCCGCTCCCGTGAGCGGCCGGCGCTCTTATTCGCCAAGCGGCTTCGAGATCGGCTTTAGCTGCGGCGAGCTCAACGAGGAGCCCTGCGCGGGCGGCGGGGCCGCCCCGTGGGCGGCTCGGCCGCTTGCGGCGCCTCCCCCGATTGGCGCAGCAGCGCGCCTGTCGTCTGCTCCAGGACCCGGCGCCATACCGAGGTGCCCGCGGGCTCCTCGGCCTCCACCGTCTGCAGGACCTTGCGGACGCGGCGGGCCGAGATGTCGATGCCGTGGCGGGCGGCGATCTCCTTGTAGCGCGGGTAGTCGCGGGCGAGCTTCTGGGTGACCGACTCGAAGCCGTGCTTGGCGATCTTCAGACGGGACGAGTAGTCGAGGATCGAGGTGCCGAACATCAGCTCGTCGTCGGGCTCGGGCTCGATCAGGATGATGTCCACGTCCGGAAAGCGGTGCTTCCACGACTCGACCGCGAGCTGCAGGCGGGCGTGGGCCATCAGTCGGAAGGCCTGGTTGCCGATGCCGGGCAGCCCCATGTCGGCGACCCGCTTGACCCGCTCGCCGAACATCGTCGGGATCTTCGTCTCGAAGTCGTTGACGTAGGGGACCAGGGGGTTGACGACGATGATGAACTTCGCGCCGGCATCGACCGCGACGTCCACGTTGGTGGTCGACGCGATGCCCCCGTCCATCAGGTGGCGGCCGCGCAGCTCGACCGGCTCGTAGACCATCGGCAGGGCGGTCGAGGCGGCGACCGCCTTCGAGATCGGGATGTCGGCCCACTCTCCCTTGCCCAGCACCAGGCGTTCGCAGGTATCCACGTCGGTCGCCGTGAGCAGCAGCTCGCGGCTCAGCTCGCGGAAGTCGTTGGAGCGGTCGGGGTCGCTCAGCACCTCGGCCATGTAGCGCTCGAGCCCGCGGTTGTTGTAGACGCCGCTGGGCAGACCCTCGGCGATGCCCATCGCGACGTCGACCATCGAGACCTCGCCGAAGTTGGACGCGAGGTGGCGCAGCGTCCCGACGACCCTCAGTGGCAGGGTCGCGGTCTTGGTGATCCAGGCCCTGTAGTTGAGGCTCAGCAGGGCGCGCAGCTTCGGGTCCGCGATCGGCGAGGGCAGCGCCTTGTTCAGCACCCGCATCATCTCTTCGGGCGTGACCCCGTTGGCGGTCATGCTGGCCACGAACGACCCGGCGCTGGTGCCGACGTAGACGTCGAACTCGTTGACGGTCGAGTTCACAGCGAGCAGGTCGAGCGCGCGCAGGGCGCCGATCTCGTAGACGCCTCCGGTGAACCCGCCGCCGCCCAGGACCAGCGCCGTCTTGTCGGCGCGGTTGCGCGAGCGGATCCGCCCGCGCGAGCCGCGCGGCTTCTCCCCCTCCCCGTCGATCGGAACGACCTTGCCCATGGGTCCGCGCGGTTATACCAGTCAGGCGGGGACCGGGGCCACCGCTACCCTGGCCGCCGACGCTTGTTCTTATCGCGCGGTGACTCTTTCTCCCTCCAACCGCCCGCGGCGCGCCTGCGCCGCCCTTGCCGCCGCGGGCGCCCTCGCGTGCTCGCTCGCGCCCGCTGCGCCGGCCGCGGCGCCGGACCTCCCCTTTGCGACCCCGGTCGTCCGCAGCGCCCCGCAGGCCCAGGCGGCGGTCTCGGGAGTGAACCTCAAACGGGGCCTCGCACGACACATGCGGCGAAGCGGGGGAAAGGCGGGCGCTTGGGTCGGCGATCCCGTGACGGGACAGACCCTGTTCTCGAGGGGCGGGTCGAAGCGCTTCCAGATCGCCTCGAACATGAAGGTCTTCACAACCGCCACGGCGCTCGCCACGCTCGGGCCGACCGAGCAGTTCGAGACCCGCCTGTTCGCGAACGGGCCTTTCGCCGACGGCATCGTCCAGGGCGACCTGGTGCTCGAGGGCGGCGGTGACCCCAGCCTCACCTCGCAGGGCCTCGGCAGGCTCGCGGACCAGGCCCGCGCCGCCGGGCTGGAACGGGTGACCGGCCGGCTGCTCTTCGACGAGTCCGTCTTCGACGCGGTCCGCACGGTGCCCCGGAAGGGGATCTCGGGAGGCCCCTTCGACGAGCTCGGCCGCCTGTCGGGGCTCTCCTACGAGAGCGGCCGCTCATCGGACCCGGCGCGGAGCGCCGCGGCCGCGATGGCGAACCTCCTGCGCGAGCGCGGCGTCTCGCTCTCCAAGGAGGTCGGCCCGGGCTCGGCGCCGGCCATGCCGGCGCCCGAGGCGGTGATCGGAGAGGTGACCTCGTCGTCTCTCGCCGCACTCTCCCGCTCCACGAACACCTTCTCGATCAACTTCTATGCCGAGATGCTGCTCAAGGACATCGCCGCGGCGCAGAGCGGAGTCGGCACCACCGCGGGCGGGGCCGCCCTGGTGCGCGGATTCGCGAGCCAGGCGGGGGCCACCCTGAAGACCCAGAACGGTTCGGGGCTCAGCCGGTCGGACGTGGCCTCGCCGCGCTCGGTCGGCGCCCTGCTCGCTCACATGCTGAGCGCGGAGGAGCAGGTCCGTGATGCTTTCCTCGGCTCGCTCGCCGTGGCCGGCGGCACCGGGACCCTTGCGCGGCGGATGCGAGGCACATCCGCGCAGGGCAACTGCATCGGCAAGACCGGCACCCTCAGCGGGGTCAGCGCACTCTCGGGCTACTGCGAGGTGGGACCCGACCGGTTCGTCGTCTTCTCGATCCTGATGAAGAAGGTGGACATCGGCCGCGCCCACGTGGCCCAGGACCGGATGGCGGCCCTGATCGCCCGCTACACCCCCTAGCTACTTGCCCTTGCCCTTGCGGTCCTTGGGCTCGCTGACGACCTGGCAGCGGCGAGGCTTGGGGTCGCGGCGGTCGACGACCGCCTGTTGCACGCCGCCCGGCCCACAGTCGATGACGCGGTCGCGGAAGCCGTCGCGGGCAAGGAGCACGTCGTTGCCCTGCTCGCCGCGCATGGTGTCGCGGCCCTTCTGCCCGAACACGGCGTCGTTGCCCACCCCGCCGCTCAGCAGGTCGTTCCCGGCGAAGCCGACCACGCCGTCGTTGCCGGGACCGCCGAACAGCCTGTCGTCGCCGGTGAATCCGGCCGCGATATCGCTGCCGCCGTCCGCCGATATGAACACGTCTCCGAGGCTGCCGCGCAGCACGTCGTTGCCGTCCCCTCCCCTGATCGAGACGGCGAAGCTCGCGGGCAGGAAGTCCGTCTTGCCGGCGTTGACCCGAACCGTGTCGTCGCCGTCGCCCATCGCGGCGACGATCGAGGTGACGGTCCGCGCGTCGCACGAGACATCCCCCGTGGAGATCACGGCACAGAGGTCGCCCGCCGCCGTCGCGCCGGCGTCGTCGCCGACGATGATGCGGTCGCTGACACCGCCGAACCCGGCCTCGTCCGCGGTCCGGTAGTAGACCTCGACCTTGCTCTGCTCGCCGGGCTGGCCGTCGATGCGCAGCTCGCCGGCGGCGGCCACCTGGATCACGGACGCCTGAGCAGCGGCCGGGGCCGCGCAGGCGAAAGCGACCGCTGCGAGAGTCGGGAGCCGACGGCGCATCGAGCCAAAGTAGCTGTTCAGGCGACCAGCTCGAGCAAGCCGGCCTCGTCGATCACGTCGATGCCGAGCTTCTCGGCCTTGGCCAGCTTCGAGCCGGGGCTGGCGCCGGCGACGACGTAATCGGTCTTCTTGGAGGCGGAGTTGACGACCTTCCCGCCCGCTCGCTTGATCAGCCGCGTCGCCTCCTCGCGGCTCAGGTCGGCGAGGGTCCCCGTCAGGACGATCGTCTTGCCGTCCAGAGGCCCGCCCTCGACGCGGCGCTCGGAAGGGTCGAGCTCCATCCGCATCCCCGCCTCGCCCAGCCGGGAGATCAGCTCCCGGGTACGCTCGTCGGCCAGCTCCTCGACGATCTGCTCGGCGAGGATCGGGCCGATGCCCTCGGTCGCCTCGACCTCCTCGGTCGTGGCGGCAAGCAGCTTCTCCATCGTCCCGAAGTGCTCGGCGAGCTTCTCGGCGTTGACGAAGCCGACGCCGGGGATCCCGAGCGCGTAGAGCACCCTCCCGAACGGCTTGGTCTTCGAGCCCTCGATCTCCTCCATCAGCTTCTCGGCAGACGTTTCGCCGAAGCCCTCGAGCTCGCCGACGCGCTCGGCGGTGAGGTCGTAGATGTCGGCCGCGTCCGAGATCAGGCCCTCCTGCAGGAAGCGCTGGGCGTTCTTCTCGCCCAGGCCCTCGATCTCCAGCGCGCCGCGGAAGTGCTTGACGTGCTGGAAGATCTGACCGGGGCAGCCGGTGCGGTTGGGGCAGGTCGTGAACACGCCGTCATCGGGCTTCACCGTCGGCGTCTTGCACAGCGGGCACTTTTTCGGAGGCCGGGCGCGCCGAGCTCCCTTCTTGCGCCGCTGGATGATCGGCGAGACGACCTGGGGGATCACGTCCCCCGCGCGCATCACGACGACCTCGTCCCCCTCCCGCACGTCCTTGCGCTCCAGGTCCTCCTCGTTGTGCAGGGTCGCCGTCGAGACCGTGACACCCGAGACGTGAACCGGCTCGAGCACCGCGAACGGCAGCAGGTGGCCCGTGCGCCCGATGTTCCAGACGATCTTGTTCAACTTCGTGGTGGCGGTCGTCGGGGGAAACTTCCAGGCGACCGCCCAGCGGGGGTCGCGGCCTGCGACCCCGAGCTCGCGCTGAAGGCCGCGGTCGTCGACCTTGACGACCACCCCGTCGATCTCGAAGTCGAGGACCTCGCGGCGGTCCTCCCACCAGTGGCACCTCTTCGCGACCTCGTCGATGCCCTGGTGCAGCTCGACGTCGGGGTTGACCCTGAAGCCGTGCTCGCGCAGCCAGTCGAGCATCTCCGAATGGCTGTCGGGCTCCCATCCGCCCCTCGCCCCTATCCCATAGGTCCACATGGCGAGCGGGCGGGCGGCGGCCAGCTTCGGGTCGAGCTGGCGGATCGAGCCTGCCGCCGAGTTCCGGGGGTTGGCGAAGGTGGGCTCGCCGGCGGCGGCGCGCTCCTCGTTCAGCTTGGCGAAGTCGGCGATCGGCAGGTAGACCTCGCCGCGCACCTCGACCAACTCGGGGGCGTCGTCGATCCGCAGCGGCACCGACTTCATCGTGCGCAGGTTCTGGGTCACGTCCTCGCCGATCCGCCCGTCGCCGCGGGTCGCGCCGCGGGTCAGGACCCCGTTCTCGTACGTGAGCGAGATCGCCAGGCCGTCGACCTTCGGCTCCGTGACGAACCGGATCTCCTTGCCCTCGATGTCCAATCGCTCCAGCCCGCGCTCGACCCGCTTCGCCCACGCGCGGAGCTCGTCCTCGTCGCGTGCGTTGCCGAGGGACAGCATCGGCTCGGCGTGCTCCACGCGCTTGAACTTCTCGAGCGGTGCGCCGCCGACCCGCTGGGTCGGCGAGTCGGGGGTGATCAGGTCTGGGTTTGCCTCTTCGATCTCGCGCAGCTCGCGCATCAGGTCGTCGTAGTCGGAGTCCGAGATCGTCGGGTCGTCAAGCACGTAGTAGGAGCGATCGTGCTTCGCGATCTCGCCGCGGAGCTCCTCGGCGCGCTCGGCCGGCGACTTCGCGCCCTTCGCCTTCTTCGTCTTGGCCTTGGTCACCTCGAAGCGTCGCCGGTCTCGACCGATTCGGTGCCCCCGTCGGCGGAGCGCGCCTCGGCCAGCATCCGGTCGAGGTCCCAGGTCCGCAGGGTGTCGAGCCCCGCGCGGTCGGTCAGGTCGAAGTGCAGCGTGCTGACGGAGATGCGGCCCTGGGCGATCGCCGACAGGTCGGAGCCCTCCTCATCCTCGAACGAGGGCTCGAACCCGTAGATCTCGTAGCGCCGGCGCGAGCCCTCGCTGTCCTCGTCCACAAGCTTCAGCTCGTCGTTGTAGAGCCTCTTGCCCAGGTGGGTGACCTCGACGCCGGCCGGGTCGCCCGCGGGGCAGTTGACGTTGATCAGGGTGTCGTCGGGGATCGGGTGCTGCGCGACTCCCCGCACCAGCTGGGCGGTGAACGCGGCGGCGACCTCGAAATCGAACTGCCTGCCCAGGCGAAAGTCCATCTCGCGCGCCCCCGACTGCTGCGAGACGGCGATCGCGGGGATGCCGAGCACGATGCCCTCCAGCGCGGCGGCGACCGTGCCCGAGTAGGTGATGTCGTCGCCCAGGTTGGCGCCGTGGTTGATGCCCGAGACGATCAGGTCGGGCTTCTTGTCCCCGGTGAGCCCGAGGTCGGCGAAGCGCACGCAGTCGACCGGGGTGCCGTCGGTCGCGAAGCCGGTGGCGCCGTCGTCGAAGGTGATCTCCTCGACCCACAGCGGGGAGCGCGTGGTGATCGAGCGAGCCGTGGCGCTGCGGTTCGAGTCCGGGGCGATCACGCCCAGCTCGAGCTCGGGCATCTCGGCCAGGGCTCGGCGCAGGGCCTGCAGCCCCTTCGCCCCTATGCCGTCGTCGTTGGTGATCAGGACGCGCACAGCTCGAATTCTAGGAGCGGCCCGCGAGCGCCTCGGCCACGTGCCCGCCGGGCGCTACGCGCGCTCGCTAACCACCCGTTAGGGTTCCCTAACTGTATTCACTGACTACGGATGTTCGGCCGATGCGATCCGGCAACGAAGGAGGATTCAACGTGAGAAAGGCCATACTGGCGCTGCCGGCTATCGCCGCCGCCCTCATCGTCGCCTCATGCGGCGGCGATGACACCGACAAGCTGACCGTCTACTCGGGCCGTGAGGAGGAGCTGGTTGCGCCGCTCTTCGATCGCTTCCAGGAGGAGACCGGCACCGAGCTCGACGTCCGCTACGGGGACACCGCCGAGCTCGCCGCAACGATCCAGGAGGAGGGTGACAACTCTCCTGCCGACGTCTTCTTTGGGCAGGACGCGGGCGCTCTCGGCGCGCTCGAGAAGAAGGGCCTGCTGTCCCAGCTTTCTGATGAGCAGCTGCAGCGCGTCGACGCGCGCTTCCGCTCCACCGACAGCCGGTGGACCGGCACATCGGGGCGCGCTCGGATCGTCGCCTACAACACCGAGAACGTCCCGCTCGCCACGCTTCCGGAGTCGATCCTCGACTTCACGGCTCCCGAGTGGAAGGGCCGGATCGGCTGGGCGCCGACCAACGGCTCTTTCCAGGCCTTTGTCACGGCGATGCGCCTGACCGAGGGAGAGGAGGCGGCGGAAGAGTGGCTGCGCGGCGTCGCCGCCAACGACCCGGTCGTGTTCGAGGACAACGAGGCCATCCGCGACTCCGTCGCATCGGGTGAGGTCGACGTCGGCTTCATCAACCATTACTACGTCGCGCAGGCTCGCGAGGAGGAGGGTGACTCCTATCCGGTCGAGGCCTACCACCCGCCCGGCGGCGACGTCGGCTCGCTGATCAACGTCGCGGGCGCGGGGATTCTGGAGTCGAGCGGGAACTCCGAACAGGCCGAGGAGCTGATCGCCTTCCTGCTCTCCGATGAGTCCCAGCGCTTCTTCTCCGAGGAGACCAAGGAATACCCCCTCGTCGAGGGCATCCCATCGGACCCCGCGGTGACTCCGCTGGACGAGATTCAGCAGCCGGACGTCTCGCTCGGGGAGCTCGACGACCTCGAGGGCACGTTGGAGATGCTGCAGCGCTCGGGAGCCTTGTAGGGATGTCGGCCGTGCGTCGCCCGCCAGCGTTTCTCGTGCTGGCGGGCGGGGCCGCCGCTGTAGCGGTCAGCCTGCCGCTCCTCTACCTGCTGATCACGGTCGGTGGCTCGTTTGGCGAGGCGATCGACACCGTCGCGACCTCACGCACGCTGGCGCTGACCGTCCGAAGCGTCGGTCTTGCGCTAGCCGTCACAGTCGCCGCGACGTCGCTCGCGGTTCCGCTCGCCTGGCTCACGACGCGCACCGATCTGCCGGGCCGTCGAATGTGGGCGGTGGCGGCGGCGCTGCCTCTGGTGATCCCCAGCTACATCGGCGCCTATGCGATCCTCTCGGCCCTGGGCCCGGCCGGGTTGCTTCGCGACGCGCTGCAGGGCCCGTTCGGGGTCGAGCGGCTACCGGACATCACCGGTTTCTTCGGCGCCTGGCTCGTGCTGACGCTCTTCACATACCCGCTCGTGCTGCTGCCGGCCCGCGTCGCACTGCGAGGGCTCGACCCCCAGCTCGAGGAGGTCGCTCTCAGCCTCGGCCGCTCCCGCTGGCAGACATTCCGCAGCGTGACCCTGCCGCAGCTTGCGCCGGCGATCGGCGCAGGTGCGGTGCTGGTAGCGCTCTACGTGCTGCACGACTTCGGTGCAGTCTCGATCCTGCGATTCGACTCCTTCACCCGTGAGATCTACACGTCCTACCGCGCCAGTTTCGACCGCACGGGGGCGGCTGCCCTGGCCCTCATCCTCGTCGCCCTGATGCTCGTGCTGCTCTGGCTCGAGGGCCGCGTCGGCCGTGGTGTCGTCCTGCACCGGAGCACTCCGGGCGCGGTCCGGCGAGCGCCGATCGTCCCACTCGGCCGCTGGAAGCTGCCCGCGCTCTGCTTTTGCACATTGGTCTGCGCCCTCGCGCTGGCACTGCCGGCGCTCGTGCTCGTCTACTGGTCGCTGAAGAGCTTCGCGGGGAGCACCGACCTGGGAGAGATCGCCTCGGCGGCGGGAGGGTCACTGCTCCTCTCGGGCGCGGCGGCGGCGGCGGCGGCGCTCTGCGCACTGCCGATCGCGGTGCTCTCGGTGCGCTTCCCGGGGGTGGCATCGCGCATGGTCGAACGGCTCGGGCACACGGGCTACGCGCTGCCGGGGATCGTCGTGGCCCTGGCTCTCGTCTTCTTCGCCACCAGGGCGCTGCCGGCCGTCTATCAGACCCTCGGGCTACTGGTCTTCGCATTCGTCGTCCTCTTCCTGCCGCTGGCGATCGCCTCGGCCCGGGCGACGCTCCAGCAGGTGCCGCCGAGCCTCGAGGAGGCGGCGCGGACGATGGGGCGCTCACCGCTGGAGGTGCTGCGGACGGTCACCGCCCCGCTGATGGCCGGCGGCATAGGCGCCGGTGCGGCGCTTGTTTTCCTCACCGCGATCAAGGAGCTGCCGGCGACCTTGATCCTCGCCCCGACGGGCTTCGAGACCCTCGCCACCGAGATCTGGACCGCCACGAGCGTCGGGTTCTTCGAACGGGGTGCCGTGCCTTCGCTGGTCCTGCTGGCGATCTCAGCTCCCTCGCTCTACTTCCTGCTGGATGATTAGAGGCATGAGCAACGGCACGAACCCGACCGTCGCCGCGGCCGAGGGCATACGGGCGCGCGGACTGCGCAAGAGCTTCGCCGGCACGGTCGCAGTGCGCAACCTCGACCTCGCCGCGGAGCCCGGTGAGATCACCGCGCTTCTGGGGCCGAGCGGCTGCGGCAAGACGACGACGCTTCGCCTCATCGCCGGGCTCGAGCGGCCCGACGCCGGCGAGATCGAGCTCGGCGGCCGGACGGTGAGCGCGGACGGCGCCTTCGTGCCGCCCGAGCGGCGGCGCGTCGGGCTCGTCTTCCAGGACTACGCGCTCTTCCCGAACCGCGACGTCGCCGGCAACGTCGAGTTCGCGCTCGCGTCTGACGCCGGCGCGAAGCGAATCGGAGAACTACTCGAGCTTGTCGGGCTCGCGGGTATGGAGCGAAGGCGCCCACACGAGCTCTCGGGAGGCCAGCAGCAGCGCGTCGCGCTCGCTCGGGCGCTGGCGGCGAACCCCTCGGCGATTCTTCTGGACGAGCCGTTCTCGAACCTCGACGCCTCGCTTCGAAACCGAGTCAGGCGCGAAGTGCGGGAGATCCTGATCGAGGCCGGGGCGACTGCGGTCTTCGTCACCCACGACCAGGAGGAGGCGCTCAGCATCGCCGACGAGGTCGCGGTGATGCGCGGCGGGACGATCCAGCAGGCAGGCGCGCCTGAGGAGGTCTATTCGCGGCCGGCCTCGCGCTGGGTCGCGGAGTTCCTGGGCGAAGCCGAGGTGCTGCCCGCGACGGCGCGGGGCTCGTCGGCCGAGTGCGAACTCGGGTCGTTCGCTGTGCGGGAGGCCCTCCAGGGGCCTGCCGAGGTGATCGTACGCCCGGAATCGATCGCGATCGGCAGCGGGCCGACCCCCGGAAATGTGACTTCCATGAAGGCGATGATCCTCGACCGTGACTTCTACGGTCACGATCAGTTGCTCCACCTCGAGCTCGAGTCCGGCCGACGTCTTCGGTGCAGGCGGGCCGGCTTCCCTGCATGGCACGCCGGTGACCACGTGCAGGTCTGGATCGAAGGGCCCGTCACGGTGCTGCCCGCGGGTCACGCTCAGTAGCGAACCGAGGCGAGATAGAGACCGTGGGCCTGGGCCGTGTCGCCGGCCTCCTCGCGCGGCGCGCCGGAGAGCAGCGAGGTGAAATCGTCGAAGTCGCGCCGCCCCGATCCGACCTCGAGCATCGTGCCCACCAGGGAGCGGACCATGCCGCGCAGGAACGAGTTCGCCTCGATCCACAGCTCGAAGAGCTCGGCGTTGCCCACCTCGGGCGGAAGCGCCGGGGCGTAGCTGCGACCGCGCTTCCACTCGGCTCGAAGCACCTCGCGCTCGAAGCGCACGTGCCTGGTCTGGGTGGGTGTGAACGCCGAGAAGTCGTGGGTTCCCATCACGGCCTCGGCGCAACGCTCCAGCAGCCCGGGATGGATGCGATGCCGCCAGTAGAGCGAGCGGCCGCGCTCGAAGGGGCTCGGCTGCGGTGAGCAGTAGAGCCGGAAGCAGTAGGTGCGGGAGAGGGCGTCGCGCCGGGCGTCGAAGCCGCCGGGGACCGCTTTCGCGCCGAGCATCTCCACATCGCGCCCGGTGATCGCGTTCAGGGCCCTCCGGAGCTCCTCCGGCGGCTCCCTGCCCGGCAACTCGAAGCTCGCGACCTGCCCCCAGGCGTGCACGCCCGCGTCGGTGCGCCCGGCCACGGTTAGCGCGACCTGCTCTCCCAGCACCTGCTCGAGCGCGGCTTCGAGGTCCGCCTGGACCGTCCGCATCCCCGGCTGGGTCGCCCAGCCGGCGAACTCCGTGCCGTCGTAGGCGAGGTCAAGGCGCACGAAGCTCATCGGTGCGCGAGACTATTGGGAGATGGCCCCTCCGATGCCAGATGAGCCCGCCGAGATCGGCCAGTGTGAGCGGACTCACCGTTTGGCCGGCCCTCTGGGGCATACGGTTGTGCGGTCGTTCCCCAAGTAGGAGGAGAAGACATGGCGAACCTGGACATCACCCAGCGCAACTCTCTCGAGCGCAGCACCCTGGCCGGCAACGACGGCCTGCGGCGCGGAACTGAGAAGGGCTCAATCGTCTACGTGGTCATCGCGGTGATCATCGCGGGTGCCCTGTCCTACGCCGCACTCGAGGCGATCAACAGCGGCTGGCAGTGGCTCGTGCTCGGAATGATCGTGGTCACGCTGATCGGAGCGATGATCGCCCTCAGCCCGAACCGCCGCGCCTGAGCCCGGCGCCGGCGCGGCCGGCGGACATTTTAGGATCGGGTGATGCCCTCACCCGAGCGGATCCAGCGCACCTACTACGTGTTGATGCTCGGGGCGACGCTGGCGAACTCGGCGATCTGGGGCATCAACACGATCTTTCTGCTCGACGCGGGCCTCTCCAACTTCGAGGCGTTCACCGCAAACGCCTTCTTCACCGCCGGCATGGTCATCTTCGAGGTGCCGACGGGAATCGTCGCTGACACGATCGGCCGCCGCATCTCCTACCTGCTGGGCACGGTGACGCTGACCTTCTCCACCCTGCTCTACGTCCTGCTGTGGCAACTCGAGGCCGGGTTCTGGTGGTGGGCGGCCGTCTCCATCCTGCTCGGCCTCGGCTTCACCTTCTTCTCCGGAGCCGTCGAGGCCTGGCTCGTGGACGCGCTCGCCGCCACCGGGTTCAGCGGCGAGCTCGAGGCCGTGTTCGGCCGAGGCCAGATCGTCACCGGGATCGCGATGCTCGTCGGCTCCATCGGCGGGGGCCTGCTGGCGTCCGCGTTCAGCCTGGGTGTCCCGTTCCTGGTTCGGGCGGGGGCGCTCCTGATCATGTTCTTCGTCGCCTACAGGCTCATGTTCGACGTCGGCTTCAAGCCCGAGAAGGGAAAGCGGCCGCTCGCCGAGATGAGGAACATCCTGTCCAACTCGATCGACTTCGGGTGGCGGGTTCCGGCGGTGAAGTGGCTGATGCTCGAGGTCCTCTTCACCGGCGGCGTCGGCATCTACGCCTTCTACGCGCTCCAGCCCTACCTGCTCGAGCTCTATGGCGACCCCGAGGCCTACGAGGTGGCCGGGCTGGTCGCCGCCATCGTCGCCGGCGCGCAGATACTCGGCGGCATCGCGGCGCCCCGGATCAGGCGGCTGTTCAAGAAGCGAACCTCGGCGCTGATCGTCACCGCCGGGTCGAGCACGGTCGTCCTCGCCCTGATCGGGTTGATCGAGAACTTCTACGTCGTGATCGGCCTGATCGTCATCTGGGGTCTCCTGTTCGCGGCGACGATGCCGATCCGCCAGGCCTACCTGAACGGAATGATCCCCTCGCAGCAGCGCGCCACGATCCTCTCATTCGATTCCCTGATGGGCTCGGTCGGAGGGGTCTGGGCCCAGCCGGGACTGGGCAAGGCAGCCGACGCCTTCGGCTACGCCCCCTCCTATCTGATTTCGTCAAGCATCAGCGCCCTGGCGGTCCCGTTCCTGGTGCTATCGCGCCGGCAGAAGAACCCCGCCGACACCCACGTGGAGGGAACGGCTAGACCAGCTCGATGAAGACCATCTCGGCCGAGTCGCTTCGGCGCGGGCCGAGCTTGACGATGCGCGTGTAGCCGCCCGGCCGCGAGGCGTACCGGGGGGCGATCTCGGTGAACAGCTTGTGGACCGCGAACTTGTCCTGGTTCAGGTGGCTCAGGGCCTGACGGCGCGCGTGCAGGTCTCCTCGCTTGGCCAGGGTGATGAGCTTCTCGAACTCGGGCTTCAGCGCCTTCGCCTTGGGCTGGGTCGTGCGGATGCGTTCGTGCTCGATGAGCTGTTTGCTCATCGTCCGCATCATCGACTTGCGGTGCGCTGGGTCGCGGCTCAGCTTGCCTCTCTTCTTGGCGTGGCGCATGTCAGTTCGCGCGCAAGCCCAGCCCCCGGGCGCGCAGCGTCTCCTCGACCTCTTCGATCGACTTGCGCCCGAAGTTCGGGATCGCGTTCAGCTCGGACTCGGACTTGCGAACAAGCTCGCCCACGGTCTGGATGCCGGCCCGCTTGAGGCAGTTGTAGGAGCGCACTCCCAGCTCGAGCTCCTCGATCAGGATCTCCTCGAGGCCGTCGGCGCCGGGCACGGCCGCGGCGGCATCGCCCCCCGCGGCAGCCGAGCCGCCGTTGCCGGAGACCATCGCGCCCTCGCCGCGCAGCTCATCGACCCTGTCGGCGGTCGTGAAGATCGCCAGGCTCTTGATCAGGATCTCGGCAGCGTCGCGGAGCGCCGCGCCGGGCTCGATCGAGCCGTCGGTCTCGACCTCGAGCGTGAGCTTGTCGAAGTCGGTGCGCTGACCGACTCGGGCGGAGTCGACGTTGTATGCCGCTCGCCTGATCGGCGAGAAGATCGAGTCGATCGGGACGACTCCGATCGGCTTGTCGTCGGACTTGTTCTCGTCCGCGGGCGAGTAGCCGCGGCCGCGGCCGATCGTCAGGTACATCTCGAGCTTCGTCTTCTTCTCGAGCGTCGCGATCGGAGCCTCGGGGTTCAGGATCTCGACGCCCGCGGGCAGGTCGATGTCCTTGGCCTTGATCTCGCCGGGGCCGGTGGCGACCAGCGGGGTCTCGACCTCGTCAGCGTCGGTGTGCATCCTGACGACGATGTCCTTGAGGTTCAGGACCAGGTCGGTGACGTCCTCCTTGAGGCCGGAGATCGTCGAGAACTCGTGCGCGACGCCCTCGATGCGGACGCTCGTGATCGCAGCGCCCCCCAGCGAGGAGAGCAGCACCCGGCGCAGGCTGTTGCCGAAGGTGTAGCCGAAGCCCTTGTCTAGGGGCTCGATCGTGAACGTCCCCTTGTTGTCGTCGACTTCGTCGTCGGCGGAGATCTTGGGGGTCTGGAATTCGGGCAGGGTAGTCATCGCACGTCCTTCTCTCGTATCTGAGCGGTGGTTACTTCGAGTACAGCTCGACGATGAGCTGTTCCTCGACCGGCGCTGAGATCTCGCTGCGCTCGGGCAGCCTCAGCACCTTGGCGGTGAGGGAGTCATGGTCGGCCTGGAGCCAGGCCGGCACTCCCGACGTAAGTTCGGTCGCGGTGCGGACCGTGTCCTGGGCGGTGCTGCCCGCCTTGAACGCGATCACATCGTCGGACTTCACCTGGTAAGAGGGGATGTCCACCCTGCGGCCGTTGATCGTCCAATGGCCGTGGCGGATCAGCTGGCGAGCCTGGCGCCGCGAGGCGGCGAAGCCGAGGCGGACCAGCACGTTGTCGAAGCGGCACTCGAGGAGGCGCAGCAGGTTCTCGCCCGTGACGCCCTCCATGCGGCTGGCCTTGTCGTAGTAGGCGCGGAACTGCTTCTCGAGAACCTGGTAGTAGCGGCGGGCCCTCTGCTTCATCCGCAGCTGGTCGCGGTACTCGGACTGGCGCATGCGGCCGCGGCCATGCTCGCCAGGCGCGTAGGAGCGGCGCTCGACGCCGCACTTGTCGGTGAAGCAGCGCGAGCCCTTGAGGAACAGCTTCTGGCCCTCGCGGCGGCACTGCTTGCACTGGGGTCCGGTGTCTCTCGCCATGCCTAGACCCTCCGCCGCTTCTTCGGCCGGCAGCCGTTGTGGGCCTGCGGGCTGACGTCCTTGACCGTCGACACCTCGAGGCCGGCGGCCTGGAGGGAGCGGATCGCGGTCTCGCGGCCCGAGCCGGCGCCCTTTGCCAAGACCTCGACCTTCTGGAGGCCGTGCTCCATGCCCTTCTTGGCCGCGGCGTCGGCGGTCACCTGGGCGGCGAAGGGCGTCGACTTGCGCGAGCCCTTGAAGCCCGCGCTGCCGGCGGACTCCCAGGCGATCACGGCGCCCTCTGGGTCGGTGAGGGTGACGATGGTGTTGTTGAACGAAGTCTTGATGTGAGCCTGGCCGAAGGCGACGTTCTTCTTCGTCCTGCGGCGGCCCTTCTTCGGTTGTGCCAAGTTCCTCTTGCCCTTTCCTTACTTGACCGTCTTTTTCCTGCCGGCGATGCTCATCCGCTTGGGGCCCTTGCGACCCCGCGCGTTCGTCTTGGTGCGCTGCCCCCGGACCGGCAGGCCGCGCCGGTGGCGCAGGCCGCGGTAGGAGCCGATCTCCTGCAGGCGCTTGACGTCCTGCGACCGCTCGCGGCGGAGGTCACCCTCCACGTCGCGCGCCTCGACCGCCTCGCGCAGCTTCAGGATCTCCTGCTCGGTCAGGTCCTTGACCGGGGTGTTCGGGTCGACCTCGGCGTCCTTCAGGATCTCCAACGCGCTGGAGCGGCCGATACCGAAGATGTAGGTGAGCCCGATCTCGACGCGCTTGTTGAGGGGGACGTTGACGCCCGCGATGCGTGCCATCAGTCGACCCCTAGCCCTGTCGCTGCTTGTGGCGGGGGTTCGGGCAGATCACGAGAACGGCTCCGCCTCTGCGGATGACCTTGCACTTCTCGCAAATCGGTTTTACGGATGCTCGGACCTTCATCGTCCCTCGCGTCAGTCGTATCGGACTCGATGTCGCCCAGGCGACCCCAGGAGTCGGGTCGCGGGCATGCAGAGCCGGTCGGGTGACCAGCCAGAGAACTTTAGCAACGTCAGGCACGACTACCGCCTGCGCTGAAATCCAGCCGCTGGAGCTCTTCTTCGTCCTCGTCTTCGTCCTCTAGACCGGATGTCGGTGGAGATATCAGTGCGCGCGGGCTTGCCCCAGCCCGCGGCTTACGCGATAGTTGGGGCGGCATGAGGGGAGAGGAGAAGAAGAGCTCGAAAGCTCCGCTCGCGGCCCGGCTCGCCGGCGGCTCGGTCCGCTCGCCGAAGCGCGCTCTGCTGGTCTCGGGCGTCGCCCTGCTCGTCGCCGCGCCCCTCGGAATGACGGCCTTCGACTCGCTGGACCCCTACGAGTTCCAGGACCCCGGCACCGACAGCGCCAAGGCGAGCGAGGCACTCGAGGACGTCACGGGTGTCCGCGCCGACGGGACCGTGATCGCCCTCGTCGACGGCCCCGCCAGGTCCGACGCCGGCCACAGGCGTGTCAAGGAGGTCGGCGCCGAGCTGGCCGAGGTCGATGGGATCGAGTCGGTCCTGACTCCCTGGGGCCCGCCCCAGCCCAGCTGGATCGCGAACGACGGGCAGAGCGCGTTCGTGCTCGGCTTCGTGGACGCCGAAGCCGACAGCGCGGACGTCGCCCCAGCCGCCGAAGCGACCTTCGAGGACGCTGACGACGTCCAGCTGGGCGGAGTGGTGATCGCCGACGAGCAGATCTCGGTGCAGGCCGAGGAGGACCTGCGCCGCGCTGAGCTGATCGCGTTCCCTCTGCTGTTGCTGCTCTCGCTCATCTTCTTCCGCGGCCTCGTCGCCGCGGCGCTGCCGCTCGTGCTCGGCGGGGTCGCGATCGTCGCCTCGCTGGCCCTGATGCGCCTGATGCACGAGGCAGTGCCGCTGACCGTGCTCTCGATCAACGTGGTCACGGGACTCGGGCTCGGCCTCGCCATCGACTACTCGCTCTTCGTCCTCTCCCGCTACCGCGAGGAGCTGGCGCGCGGGCTCGACACCTCCGCCGCCCTGATGCGGACCCTCTCGACCGCCGGACGGGCCGTGACCTTCAGCGCCATCACCGTCGCCTGCGCGATGGCGAGCCTGCTCGTCTTCCCGCAACAGTTCCTCTACTCGGTCGCGATCGGAGGGGTAGCCGTGACCCTCTTCTGCGCGCTCGCGGCGCTCGTCGTGCTGCCGGCAGTGCTGGCGCTCCTCGGGGACAGGATCAACGCGCTCTCGCCGAGCTGGCTCCAGAGATCCTCGAAGTCGGCTGACAAGCCCGACGAGCAGGGAGGCTGGTACCGCTGGTCGCAGTGGGTCATGCGCCACCCCGGCTCGGTCGCGATCCTTTCCGCGGCGGTCCTGATCGCGCTCGCGCTCCCGGTGTTCGGGGCCCGTTTCGTCCCCGACGACGCCAGCCTCCTGCCCGACGAGAAGTCCGCCGGAGCGGTGGACAGCGGGCTCGCGAGCGAGTTCAGCCCCGACCCGCAGTACCCGATCATCACCCAGTGGGTCTCGGCCGACCCGGGCGGCCCGCCACCGCCCTGGGTCCTCAAGTACCGGGAGGACGCCCTCGCGCTCGACGGGGTCGAGGCAGTCTCTCCCCCCGCGCTGGTGGGCGAGAACGTGGTGCGGATGGACGTCTTCAGCGGCGTCGGCCGGGCCACGCCCGAGACCCGGAAGCTGGTCGACGAGGTTCGCCTGCTCGACTCGCCGCCCGAGGCCGGCGTCCGCGTGGGAGGCCTGGCCGCGAGCCAGATCGACGAGGAGGTCAGCGTCACCGATCGCCTCCCCTTCGCCATCGCCATCCTCATCGTCTCGATCACGGTCGCCCTGTTCACGATGACCGGATCGCTGATCCTGCCCCTGAAGGCGCTGGTGATGAACGTCCTCACCCTCGGCGCGACCCTGGGGCTGATGACGCTCGTGTTCCAGGACGGGAACCTGGAGGGCCTGTTCAGCTTCGAAAGCTTCGGCGGCATCCAGATCGGGATCCTGGTCCTCGTCGTAGTGGCGGGATTCGGGCTGTCGACCGACTACGGCGTGTTCAGCCTCAGCCGCATGCGCGAGATCCACGACAGCGGCTCGACGAACGAGGAGGCGGTCGCGCTCGGCCTGGAGCGCACCGGGCGCCTGATCAGCTCGGCCGCGCTGCTCTTCGCCGTCGCGATGGGGGCGCTGATCACGGGCAGCCTGATCGGGGTCAAGGAGACGGGCTTCGGCCTGGCCGCCGCCGTGATCATCGACTCGACGATCGTGCGCGCCTGCCTCGTGCCGGCCCTGATGAAGCTCCTCGGGGAACGGAACTGGTGGGCGCCGAAGAGCCTGCGCCGGATGGTGATGGAGCCAGAGGGGTAGTCAGGCCTAGCGGATCACTCGTGCCAGGGGGTGAGGATGCGCGGGCCGTCGGCGGTGACGGCGACCGTGAACTCGAAGTGGGCGGCGAGGGAGTCGTCGGCTGAGTAGACGGCCCATCCGTCGTTGCCCATCCGGATCTCGGGCGTGCCGACGTTGACCATCGGCTCGATCGCGAGCACCATGCCCTCCTCGAGCTCCGGGCCCTTGCCCGCCTCGCCGAAGTTCGGGATCTGCGGGTCCTCGTGCATGTCCCGGCCGATTCCGTGGCCGACGAGCGAGCGGATCACGTGCAGCCCGTCCAGCTCGACTCGTGTCTGCACCGCATGCGAGATGTCCGAGAGACGGTTGCCGGGCCGGGCCTGGGCGATGCCCTCGAACAGCGAGGCGCGGGTCGACTTGATCAGCTTGCGGGCGTCATCGGAGACCTTGCCGACGGGGATCGTCTGGGCGCCGTCGGAGACCCAGCCCTCGTAGGTGACTCCGATGTCGATCGAGAGCAGGTCGCCCTTGGCCAGCTCATAAGGCCCCGGTATGCCGTGGACCACCATCGAGTTCGGCGAAGCGCAGATCGACCCGGGGAAACCGCGGTAGCCCTTGAAGGAGGGCTCGGCGCCCTGCGAGCGGATGAACTTCTCGGCGGCCTCGTCGAGCTCCCCGGTTGTGGCTCCCGGGCGCACCTTGGCCGCGAGCATCTTCATGCAGGCCGCATGGATGGCTCCCGACGCGCCGATGGCGTCCACCTGCTCGTCGGTCTTGGTGATGATCCCTCCGCGATACATCAGATCTCCATCTCGTCTTCGCGCCTCAGCGTCGCCAGCAGGCCCCTGATCTTCTCGGCGACATCCTCGGGCGGGGCTGTCCCGTCGACGCGCTGCAGGATGTTGTGGTCGTCATACCACTCGACGAGCGGCTTGGTCTTCGAATGGTAGGTCGAAAGGCGCTTCTCGATCACCTCGGGCTTGTCGTCGTCGCGGATGACGAGCGGGCTGCCGTCTATGTCGCAGACCCCCTCCACCGTCGGCTGGTTGAAGTCGAGGTGGAAGACGTGGCCGCCCTGCTCGCAGGTCCGCCGCCCGCTGAGGCGCCTGACGACCTCCTCGTCGGGGACGTCGATCAGGAGGGCGGCGCTCATCTCGCGGCCGAGCTCGCCCATCTTCTCGCCGAGGGCCTCGGCCTGGGGGACCGTGCGCGGAAACCCGTCCAGGATGAACCCGTCGCTCGCCTCGTTCTGCTGAATCCGCTCGGCGATCACGGCGATGATCAGGTCATCGGGCACCAGGTCGCCGGCGTCCATGCGCTCCTTGGCCTTCGAGCCGAGCTCGGACCCCTCCTTGACCGCCGCGCGCAGGATCTCGCCGGTCGCGTAGTAGGGCAGGCGCAGGTCCTCCTGCAGCCGCTCTCCCTGGGTCCCCTTCCCGCTGCCCGGGGGGCCGAGAAGGATCAGGTTCAGCTCTGACATGGCCGGGCGGTCTCCACCCGTGCTACTTCAGGAAGCCCTCGTAGTTGCGCATCATCAGCTGGGCCTCGAGTTGCTTGACCGTGTCGAGCGCTACGCCGACGACGATCAGGATAGAGGTCCCGCCGAAGAAGAAGTTGGCTGAAGTCTGGTTGATCAGGATCGTCGGTAGGGCGGCGACGGCGCCCAGGTAAAGGGCGCCGGGAAACGTCAGGCGGGAGAGGATGCGGTCGAGGTACTCCGCGGTGGGGCGGCCAGGGCGAACGCCGGGGATGAACCCGCCGTACTTCTTCAGGTTGTCGGCCTGGTCGACCGGATTGAACGTGACCGCCGTATAGAAGTACGTGAAGACGATGATGAAGAACACCTCGCCCGCCACGTAGGCCCAGCTGTTCGGCCCGAAGAACGCGGCGAAGTCGAGTGCGGCGGGGGTGTTCAGGAGCTGGCCGATCGTCGGCGGGAAGGCCATGATCGAGGACGCGAAGATGACCGGGATCACCCCTGCCATGTTCACGCGCAGCGGCAGGTAGGTCGATCCGCCCGCCGTCATGCGGCGGCCGACCACGCGTTTCGCGTACTGCACCGGGATTCGTCTCTGCCCCTCCTGCACGAACACGATCGCGACGATCACCGCCAGCGCAACGAAGGGCATCATCACCACGAAGACCTGGTCCGGGTTGTTCCACCACTGGGTGATCCCGTTGGGAAGCCCGGACACGATCGAGGCGAAGATCATCAGCGAGATGCCGTTGCCTATGCCGCGCTGGGTGATCAACTCGCCCATCCACATCAGGAGCGTGCAGCCGGCGGTCAGCGTAATGACGATCAGGAAGAGCTTCGTGGCCGTGAGCTCGCCGACGACGCTGGTTCCCGCGCTGTCCTGGAAGCTCTGGAAGAGGAAGACGTAGCCCAGCGACTGGCCGAACGCGAGGACCACGGTCAGGTACCGGGTGTACTGGGTGATCTTCTGCTGCCCGACCTCGCCTTCCTTCTGCAGCCGCTCGAGCGAGGGCACGACCACCGTCAGGAGCTGCAGGATGATCGAGGCCGTGATGTAGGGCATGATCCCGAGCGCGAACAGGGACAGGCGCGAGAGGCTCCCGCCGGAGAAGAGGTTCAGGAAGCCGAGGATGTTGTCCGAGGAGAAGTTGTCCTCGATCTCCTTGACGGTCGAAGCGTCGACGCCGGGCGAGGGGATGTAGGCGCCGAGGCGGTAGAGGGCGAGGATCGCCGCCGTGAACAGCAGCTTCTTCCGGATGTCCTGGACCGAGAAGGCGTTGAGGATCGTCTGCAGCAAGAGCTAGTCCCCGATCTCCTCGGCCGTGCCCCCCGCGCCCTCGATCTTCTCCTTCGCGCTGGCGCTGAAGGCGTGGGCGCGGACCGTGAGCTTCGTCTTGATGTCGCCGCTGCCCAGGATCTTGACGGGATGGCTTCGCTTGGCCAACCCGGCCTCGCGGAGGGTATCGGGCGTCACCTCGTCGCCCGCCACGAAGCGATCTTCCAAATCACCGACATTGACCGGCTGCGTCCGGGTGCGGAACTTCTCGAAGGGCATCGACATCTTGTGGTGCGGGCCCCGCAGCTTGCCCATCCGCATGTGGATCGGCGTCTGGCCGCCTTCGTAGGCGACCTTGCGCTTGGCGCCCGCGCGGGCGCCGGCGCCCTTGTGTCCGCGGCCGGATGTCTTGCCGAAGCCGCTGCCCTTGCCGCGGCCCAAGCGCTTGCGCGAGGTGCGCGAGCCCGGTGCCGGGCTCAGGTTGTGGAGCCCGACGCGCTCATCGGTCTTGCGCTCGTCGGCCGTGCCCTCATCGGTCTTCGGCTCGTCCTTCTTCGCGGCGGGCGGGGTCACGTCGACTCACCGACCTCGACCAGGTGCGAGACCGCGCGGATCTGGCCCTGGAGGTTCGGGGAGTCGGGGAAGCTGGAGGTGTTGCCGATCCGCCCGAGCTTGAGCGAGCGCAGCGCGGCGCGCTGGTCGGGGGAGGCGCCGTTGGCGGAGCGGACCTGCTTCAGGGCGACGTCAGCCATCAGGACTTCTCTCCTTCGGCCGCGGGGGTGGGCGTGGGCTCGGGGTCGGGCGAGGTTTGTGGCTTCTCGGCTTCGCCATCAGATACATCTTCCGCCACGTCCTCGGCCGGCTTCGCGTCGACCGGGCGTGGCTGGTTGTCGGCTTCGATCGTCTCAGCCGGCTTGTCGTTCTTGTCATCCAGGCCCAGGACCTCGGCGATCGAGATGCCGCGCAGCTCGGCGACGTCCTCGGGACGGCGGAGCATGTAAAGGCCGTGCATGGTCGCTTTGACCAGGTTGATCGGGTTCTGGGTGCCGATGCTCTTCGTCAGCACGTCGCGGACGCCGCCCAGTTCGAGCACGGCGCGGACGCCGCCGCCGGCGATGACACCGGTACCGGGGCTTGCCGGGCGCAGGACGACGTGGCCGGCGCCGAAGCGGCCGATCACGCGGTGGGTGATCGTCTGGCCGTACTTGGGCACGCGGATCAGGTCCTTGCGGGCGTTCTCGACGGCCTTCTGGATCGCGAGCGGGACCTCGCGTGCCTTGCCGTAGCCGATGCCGACGACCGAGTCCTCGTCGCCGACCGCGACGAGAGCGGTGAACGAGAAGCGCCGGCCGCCCTTGACGACCTTGGCGACGCGGTTGATCTCGATCACCCGCTCCTGCAGGTCGAGTCCCTTTGAGCTGACTGTCTCTACTGCCATGAGCCTGTTGAAGGTAGCGCGGGGAACCCGGCTAGAACTTCAGTCCCCCTTCGCGTGCTCCCTCGGCCAGGGCCTTGACCCTGCCGTGGTACTGGTAGCCGCCGCGGTCGAACACGCAGGTCTCGACGCCTGCGTCGGAGGCGCGCTTGGCGAGATGCTCGCCGGCCTTCTTGGCCTGCTCCATCCGGTCGAGGCTTTTGAGGTCGGACTCGGTCCAGTTGACGGCGGCGATCGTCACGCCGGAGTCGTCGTCGATCAGCTGGCCGGAGATCCCGCGATTCGAGCGGTACACGGAGAGCCGCGGGCGCTCGGCTGAGCCGCGCACCTTGGCGCGGACTCGGCGGCGCCTGCGAAGCCTGCGCTGCTGTCGGGTCGCGACGGCCACTATCCCTGTCCTCGCGTTTCGCTTCGCTTCACGCTCATGCGCGCTTACCGACCTTCCGGGTGACCTGCTCGCCCTGGTAGCGGATCCCCTTGCCCTTGTAGGGCTCGGGCGGGCGGCTCTTGCGGATGCGGGCCGCCGTCTCGCCGACGAGCTGCTTGTCGATGCCCTTGACGACAACCTGGGTCGGCTCGGGGACCTCGAACTCGATGCCGTCGGGAGCGGGAAGGCTGACCGGGTGCGAGTAGCCGAGCGCCAGCTCCAGGCCCTTGCCCTTGAGTTGCGCGCGGTAGCCGACGCCCTGGATCTCGAGCCTGCGCTCGTAGCCGTCGGTGACCCCTTCGACCATGTTCGCGATCAGGCTGCGCGTGAGCCCGTGCAGCGCACGGTGGTCGCCGCGGTCGGTCGGGCGCTCGACCTTGACCGCCCCGTCGTCCAGCGACACCACCATGTCGCGAGAAACGATCTGGATCAACTCGCCCTTCGGTCCCTTGACCGAGACCTCGCCGGGCTTCACGTCGACGTTGACCCCGTCGGGGATCGAGATTGGCTGTCTTCCGATTCGGCTCATGACATCTATTCCCGGGCTGCTCCGCTTCGCGTCCGCTGCCTGCGATGGGCGCGGCTCACCTCGTCACCAGACATACGCTACGACCTCGCCGCCGACGCCCTTCTTGCGCGCCTCGTGGCCGGTCATCACCCCGGTGGAGGTGGAGACGATCGTGGTGCCCATGCCGCCGAGGACGCGCGGCACGTCCTTGCTCGGGACGTAGCGGCGTCGGCCGGGGCGCGAGACGCGCTCCATGCCGCTGATCACCGGGTCGCGATCCTCGGTGTAGCGCAGGGTCACCTTGATGACCTCGCCCTTGTCGCCCTGGGCGATCTCGAAGTCGGTGATGTAGCCCTGCTCCTTGAGGATGCGCGACATCTCGCGCTTCAGGCGCGAGGAGGGCATCGTCACGTCCTCGTGCTCCGCCAGAAGGGCGTTGCGAACGCGGGTCAGGAAGTCTGAGATGGGGTCGGTGAGCATCTACCAGCTCGACTTGGTCATTCCGGGGATGTATCCCTGGTGCGCGTTCTCGCGCAGGCAGATCCGGCACAGGCCGAACTTCCGGTACACCGCGCGCGGCCTCCCGCACTTGCGGCACCGGCTGTAGCCCCGGGTCTTGTACTTGGGGGTGCGCGCCTGGCGCACCCTCTGGGATGTCTTCGCCATCAGCTTCCACCCTTCGAATCGTCTGAGTCCTGGCCATCGGCGGCGTCGTCCTTCTTCGCTTGGCCACCGGAGTCGCCGCCCTCGCCACCTTCTGAACCTTCCCCGTCCTCGCCTTCCTCGCCCTCTTCGGGCTTCTCCGGCTTGGCGTAGGCGTCGGGGTTCTCCTCCTTCAGCTGCTCGAGCGCCGCCTCCTCGGCCTCGGCGCGCTGGCGCGCCTCCTCCTTGCGCCGCTCCTCTTCCTCCTCGGCAGCCTTGTCGACCTCGCCGGGGCGCCCGTCGGCTGCGAACGGCATGCCGAGCCCGTCGAGCAGCGCAAAGGCCTCGACGTCGGTGGCGCCCGTGGTCACGATGATCACGTCGAGCCCGCGGACCTCGTCGATCGAGTCGTAGTCGATCTCGGGGAAGATGATCTGCTCGCGAACTCCCATCGAGTAGTTGCCCCGGCCGTCGAAGGAGCGGGGGTTGAGCCCGCGGAAGTCCCGGATGCGCGGAATCGAGATCGAAATCAGCCGGTCGAAGAACTCCCACATGCGGGCGCGGCGCAGCGTCACGGCCAGCCCGACGGGCATGCCCTCGCGCACCTTGAAAGAGGCGACCGACTTCTTCGCCTTGCGGACGCTCGGCGCCTGGCCCGAGATCAGCGCGAGCTGCTTGGTCGCGGCCTCGAGCATCTGTGTGTTCTGCTTCGCCTCGCCGACGCCCATGTTGAGGACGATCTTGTCCAGCGTCGGAGCCTGCATCGGGGACGTGTAGCCGAAGCGCTCGATCAGCTGGCCGCGCAGCTCTGCGTTGTAGGCC
>Ga0183260_10000608_pt1 | contig 30389 bp, 28 predicted proteins | sample AntDrymUQ4972206_2_FD_129768 | JGI IMG/M metagenome (GOLD analysis project Ga0183260, IMG submission 129768) | Polar desert sand microbial communities from Dry Valleys, Antarctica - metaG UQ497 (22.06) (version 2) (version 2) | ecosystem: Environmental > Terrestrial > Soil > Desert | place...
CTCTCGCATGCGCTCGGACGGTAGAAGGGGAGGACGGCAATGTCAGGTTCAGGTAGACGCAGGGTGGCGGTAGCAACGGTGACGGCGGGTGCGGCCGTCGCCATGTTGTTAGCGACGGGGAATGCGACGCAGGCGGACGTCGACGACCCTCTGGTGCTCGGCCGGAGCAACTGGTCTGAGCAGACCACGTACCTCAATTGGCATCGAAAGACCTATCCCATGCCATACACAGGGCTGGCGGTCGTTGGGCAACAGGCGGGGGCGGTGTTCGCGACGAACGAGGAGTACGCCGGTACTACTGACCCCGGCTGGATCGACGGCATCCGCGCAGTCGGCAACGACCGGGGCGGCTACTTCTACGGTGTGAACTACGGTGCCGCCGCGAGCTCGCCACAAGTTGGCCTGCTTGCCGACGCCGGGGAGACCGGTGTGGAAGCGTCGGGAGACACAGCGGTCAAGGCGGCGGGCAGCGACGTCGGCCTCGTCGCGGAAGGACTTGTCGCGATCCAGGCGCAGGGAGCCGTCACATTTAGCAGCGCTGGGCGGGTGACCGTACCGCTTGGCGCATCCTCTGCCGTGGTCACCCCGGGGACCGACGTCATCAACTTGAGCATGGTCCTGGCAACAGCTCAAACACGAGGAGGTCAGGTGTTGCGGGTCACCCGCAACACCACAGCAGACAACTGTTCGAATTTACCTTGCGGCGCCAGCTTCTCAGCCCGTCCAGGTCGCCTACTTCGTGATCGGCTAATCGCGACCTGCGTACCGTCATGAGCAACATCCCCGCGTCGCACTGCCAGCGGACTCTCGGGTCGGCTGATCGACGTCGGCTCACGTTGGGTCGTTGGAAATTCGGCGCGGTTGAAGGAAGCCTCGCGCCTCGGCGAGGCGCACTCAACCATCAACCGGAGTACTACACCCTTTACAGAGCCGCCTGTCGGAATCGAACCGACGACCTACGCATTACGAGTGCGTTGCTCTGGCCAACTGAGCTAAGGCGGCGAGGTCGGCGGAGATGCCCCCGGGCCGAGCGTCGAGTGTAGCGGCCGGTCACGTATCCGTCGGTGGTTGAGACTGGCGCCTGGCGCCCCAGATCAAGGCGTGTCACGTAGAAACGTCAGGCGCCCGGATGCGGGGATCAGCACTGCAAACCGTTGATGGGAACGGTTCCGTCGACGAGATAGGCGTCGATCGCGTCGTCGACACATTCGTTGCCCATGTGGTAGCCGGTGTGACCGTCGCCATCGCGACTGACCAACACGCCGGACTCCAACTCGTCGGCAAGCGCCTCCGCCCACTGATAAGGGGTCGCAGGGTCACGGGTCGTGCCGACGACCACGATGGGCGCCGCACCGTCGGCGTCGATGGTAAGCGGCTTCTGCGCCGACTGGACGGGCCAGTTTGAGCACCCGAGGAGTGACCAGGCGAACACTCGTCCGAACACCGGTGCCACTTCCTCGTACTCCGACTCGGATGCCTGGATCTCCGGGACGGACACGTCGACCGGCTTGTCCAGACAGTTGACCGCGTAGATCACCTGCGCGGAGTTGTTGTTGTAGGTGCCGTCCGGACCTCGGTCGAGGTAAGCGTCAGCGAGCTGCAACAACTGCGAACCGTCACCCGCTAACCCGGCAGCCAGGGCGCTGCTCAGGATGGTCCAGTAGTCCTGGTTGTACAGCGTGACCGCGATGCCATAGAAGCCGAGCCCCTCGGTCAGCGGACGGTCCGAGTCGCCGGACTCGAGCGGATCGGCGTCGAGCCCGTCGAGGAATGCCTTGATCCGGTCGAGAGCCGCCTGCTTGTCCTCACCCAGCGGACAGCCGCCACCCGCGATGCAGTCGTCCACGTAGGCGTTGAGTGCTGTCTCGAATCCGGCTGCCTGTTGCAGATTGAGTTCCTTGATCGATAGCGCGGGGTCGAGGGCACCGTCGAGGACCATCCGATCGACCTTGTCGGGGAAGAGCTCGGCGTACGTCGCACCGATGAACGTGCCGTACGAGGCGCCGTAGTAGTGCATCTTCTGGTCACCGACGACGGCGCGCAGGATGTCCAGGTCCTTGGCCACCTCGACCGTCGACACGTGGCCCGCGAGCGGGCCGGTGTTGGCCTGACAGGCCCGACCGAGCTTGCGGACAAGCGCGGTTGCGCGCCTCACCTCGGCCGCGGTGTCTGGGTCCGGGTCGTACGCGATGAAGTCGTCGAGCTCGCCGTCGCTCAGGCAGGTCACCGGGTCGCTAACACCGACACCTCGCGGGTCGAAGCCGACGATGTCGTACGCCGACTGCAGCTCCGGTGCGTCGGGCAAGAAGAAGTCGAGGTAGGTGATGCCCGAACCACCGGGGCCACCGGGGTTGATGAACAAGGTACCTAGCGGCTCGTCCTCCGTGGCTGGTGCCTTGCGCAGCTCGAGGTCGACGGTCCCGGCGGTGACGTCGTCGTAATCCAGCGGCACGGTCACCGTGGCGCACTCGAAGGAGCCGCAGTCCTGCCAGGCGACCTGCTGGCCGTAGAACTGCTGGAGGTCGCCACTCGGTGGGTCTGCCGACTGCGTCGTCGGGGACGACGACTCCGGCAATGTCGACCGAGTGGGTGTGGTCGGGGCGTCGCTGCCGATTAGGTCGGCGGAGGTGCCGCAGGCAGCAGGCAGCAGGGCAGCCATCGCCGCGACTGCCACCATCGTGCGCGCATTCACGCCCCCAGGGTAGGCAGAAGAGTGACGTGGCGTGGCCATCGTCCACAGAGTGTGACCAAACGAGGCACTCAGACGCGAAGGTCGAGCATCATCGACTCCAGCGCCAGCAGCGGCGCCGCGTTGGCGGCGATCGCCTCCCGGCACTTCAGCACGGCCTCCATCCGACGCAGCGTCGAGTCGGCCGATCCCCGTCGCGCCAGCGAGTCGATGTCGGCTCGTAGCTCGTCATTCACCAGCGCCGTGCGGGCGCCCGTCTGCAATGCCAACACGTCGCGATAGAAGGAGAGCAAGTCGATCAGTGCGCCGTCGATGGTGTCGCGGACGACGCGGGTCCGGCGTTTCGACTGGTCCTTCTTGAGCGTGCTCAACGCGCCGGGGTAGCCGCGCGCCCGGCCGTCGCGGGCGCTGGCACCATAGATCGCCTCGAGGTCCCCGACCTCCTTGGCGTCGAGGGTGGCCGCGACACCTTGACCCTCCTCCTGTGCGACCTCGTGCAGGTTTGCGGCCGCCACCATGCAGGCGCCCAGCTCGATCAGGGACGTCGGGATGCGCAGGATCTCGCGACGCCGGTTACGGGTCGCCTCGTCGTGTGCCAACCGGCGCGCCCGACCGATATGCCCCTGCGAGGCGCGGGCGGCAAACGCAGCCACCCCCTCGGGCACCCCGTCCCGGTCGACCAGCATGCGGGTGATCGCCGGCGGCGACGGAGTACGCAGCACCAGCAGCCGACAGCGCGAGCGAACCGTCACCAGCACGTCCTCTGCCGTCGGCGCGCACAGCATCCACACGGTGCGCGGGGACGGCTCCTCGAGGCTCTTGAGCAACGCGTCTGCGGAGTCCTCGGTCAGCCGGTCCGCGTCCTCCACTACCACCACCTGCCAGCGCCCGTTGGCCGGCATCAGCGCGGCACTGCGGACCAGCTCGCGCACCGAATCGACCCCGATGCTCAGCCGGTCGGTGGCGACGAGCGTCACGTTCGGATGCGTCCCCAGCAGCGCCGTATGGCAGTCGTGGCAGTGCCCGCAACCACCGTCTCGACACTGCAACGCCGCCGCGAACGCCCGGGCAGCGTTGGAGCGTCCCGAACCAGGTGGACCGGTCACCAGCCACGCCGACGTCATGCCCCGCCCCGAGCCGCCGCTGAGCCGATCGCGAGCAGCGGCCACCGCCTCGCGCAGGGTGTGCGCCAGCGGTTCTTGACCGATCAGGTCGTCCCAGACACTCACGGCGCCTCCCGGGTGCCGGCATCGGCAACAGTGCGGGAGAGTTGCAACAGCGGTTCGAGGCGGGTACGGATCGACGCGGCGATGGCGTCCGGGTCGGACCCGGAGTCGAGGACGAGGTAGTGCTCCGGGTCGCCGCCGGCGATCTCGAGGAACGAGGCCCGCACCCGGTTGTGGAACACCGCTGGCTCGGCCTCGAGCCGGTCAGGGGTGCCGGCACGGGCGACACCGGTGGCCACGTCGATGTCGAGCAGGACCGTCAGGTGTGGCCGCAATCCACCCGTTGCCCACCGGGCCACCCGTTCCACCTCCTCGCGGGTGAGATCACGGCCGGCGCCTTGGTAGGCCAGGGTCGAGTCGACGTAGCGGTCGGTGATCACCACCGCTCCCCGCGCCAACGCGGGTTCGATGACCCGCTCGACGTGTTCGGCCTTATCGGCGGCGTACAGCAGAGTTTCGGTGCGGTGTGCGAGGACGCCGGTGGAGGGGTCGAGAAGCAGCGAGCGCAGGGTGGATCCGACGCTGGTGTCGCCCGGCTCGTGGGTCAGGACAACTTCGTGCCCCCGGTCGCGCAGCCACACGGCCAGCAGGCGAGCTTGCGTCGTCTTGCCGGCACCTTCACCGCCTTCGAGCGCCACGAACAACCCGGTCGCGGCGTACCGACGGGGGGCCTCGCCCGGCGTTCGGGTCGGATGGCCTAGCTGGTCGCGCAAGGACTCTCCCGGTCGGTCGTCCATCTGCCGGTAGGCGCCGGCCCCCACCACGGCTATCACCACGGCCGCCAGCAGAAAGGTGAACTGCGCACCACTGTAGGTCAGCGACACGTCGTCGTTGACGCGGAACCGGTGGGCGCCGATGAGCCCGGCGATGAGGGGGGCAATGGCGAGAACCAGCGCCAGCGTCAGCCGCACCAGGGACTGCAAGAAGGCGAAGGTGCGGCCGCGGACCGCCTCGTCCACCTCGAGCCCGATCAGCGTGTATCCGGTGACCCAGGCGATGCCGGCGCAGTAACCGAGCCCGACCGTCAGCAGTGCTGCCACCACCATGTTGCCGACCAGCGCCACCAATGCCAACGCCAGGCCGGCGGCGACCAGAGCGAGACAGAACAGCCGACGCCGGCTGACGCCCAGCAATACCCGCGGTCCGCGCCACATCCCCGCCCCCAGACCCAGGAACACCGCCCCGAAAAGGACTCCGTAGCCCGGGTCACCAGCCCCGAGGTCGGCCACGTAGACCCGGCCGAGGCCGATCACCACACCGCCTGCGGCGAAGGCACCGACGACCCCGATCACCAGACCGCGGACGAGCGGCGTCCGGCCGGCGTACGACCAGCCTTCTGCGATGGAGCGCCACACGCCGGGTTGTACCGAACGCCCGGCGGCTCGAGTCGGCAGATGGAGCCCATGACAGACGAGGCCGGCGAAAGCGAATGCCCCGGCAGTGACATAGAGCACCGGGTCGAGCGGCGCTGCGGTGAACCAACCGAGCGTCGAGTTGAGCGCCTCCGTGGCCACCGTGACGGCGATGAACAGCCCGGCGGCGGGCAGCGCTGCTCCGTACGTCGTCGTCAGGTTGAGCCGGCTGGCGTTCTCGAGGTGGTTTCGCGGCACAAGGTCCGGCACCAAGGCGTCCTTGGTCGGCAGCCACACCAGGTTGACCGCCTCCACCAGCACGGTGGCGATCAGCAGCCACGTCAACGTTCCCACCAGCGGGATGCTCACGAACAGCGCCGCCCGTAGCGCCAGCCCGGTGACCAACGTCGTACGCCGGGGCAGCCGGTCGGCGGCGTATCCACCGAGCGGGCCGATCAGCAGCGCGGGAAGCACCCGGACGAGCAGGACCCCGGCGATCGCGAAGTTGCGGTCGGCGTAGCCGGCACCGGCGAGCGCGTTCGCGTACGCGGTGATCGCCAGCAGGCCGGCCCAGTCGCCCAGGGACGCAAGGCCGAGCACCAGCCACAGCCGGCGGAACGGCGGGATGCTCAGGGTCTCCCGCACGGACGGCGGAATCGCGGTGCGGTCCGACACGACCTTAGGGTAGTCGCGGCCGCCGACGCCGGGCTCGAGCTGTGGGAGCTGGGGGGATGAAACGCATGGGGTGACCTTCAAGAAGCACAGGGCACCGGCGTGACCATCGACGTCACTCTGGCGCGTTTCGCGACCGGGAGCTAATCCGACGCTGGCACGGCTGGTACGTCGCCGGCGCCGATGCGCCGGACCGGAGATCGACGCCGGGTGACGGCGGCCTCCTCCCATACCGCCGAGTTTGGCGCGACATGGCCAAGTGTCACTTCAGCTGGCATGTACGCCGGGTGGAGTGCACTCGTACCAGGTGAACCTGGTAAAGCGACAGCTACCTCAGCGCTTCTTCGCTGGGGTGAGCTTCTTGGCCGGGGTGCGCTTCTTGGCGGCGGGCTTTCGGTTCCGGCGCTTGGGAGTCGGGCCCTTGGCGCGCTTCTCGGCCAGCAGCTCGACCGCGCGGTCCAGGCTGATGGTGTCAACGCCATCACCCTTGCGCAGGGTCGCGTTGACTTCGCCGTCGGTCACGTATGGCCCGAAACGGCCATCCTTGACGACGATGGGCGCTCCCCCGCCGGGGTCGGTGCCCAGCTCGCGCAGAGGCCCCGCTGCGGCGGCCCGGCCCCGGGTCTTGGGCTGGGCGTAGACCTCCAGTGCCTCCGGCAAGGTGACCGACAGCAGCTGGTCCTCGGTGTCGAGGGAGCGTGAGTCGGTGCCCTTCCTCAGGTACGGCCCGTACCGGCCGTTCTGCGCGGTGATCTCCTCACCCGACTCAGGATCGGTGCCCACGACGCGCGGCAGCGTCAACAGGCGCAACGCATCGTCCAACGTGAGTGTGTCGAGCGACATCGACTTGAAGAGGCTCGATGTCCGCGGCTTGACCCCCTTGCCCGAGTCCTCGGGCAAGAGCTCGGTGACGTACGGCCCGTAACGACCGTTGCGGGCCACCACGGTGCGATCGGTACCCGGATCGGTGCCCAGCTCGCGTTCGGCGCCCGCGGGGTTGGTCAACAACGCGCGCGCCGCGTCCAGCGTCAGCTCGTCAGGCGGCAGGTCGTCTGGGATGTTCGCGCGGCTCCCGTTGGCATCCTCGACGTAGGGGCCGTACCGCCCGACCCGCGCCGCAACTCCCTCGCCGAGATCGAACGTCGACAGCCCGCGGGCATCGATCTCCCCCAGCTCGGAGACCAGCCGGGCCAAGCCCTCGTCGTCGCCATGCCCGAACCAGAAACGGTCCAGCACCCGCCCGGCCTCTTCGCGGCCGCCGGCCACTTCGTCGAGCACGTCTTCCAGCAGGGCCGTGAAGCGGTAGTCGACCAACCGGGAGAAGTGTTGCTCGAGCAGCCGAATCACCGCGAACGCCAGCCATGCCGGCACCAGGGCGGTGCCCTTCTTGTAGACGTAGCCACGGTCGAGGATCGTCTTGATGATCGAGGCGTACGTCGACGGGCGGCCGATCTCACGCTCCTCCAGCTCGCGTACCAACGTCGCCTCCGTGTAGCGCGCCGGGGGTCTGGTCTCATGGCCGGCGGCCTCCAGCGAGGCGACCATCACCTGGTCGCCCTGCCTCACATCGGGCAGTCGCGTCTGTGAGTCGTCGGAGTCGGACTCGGGGTCGTCGTGGCCCTCCACGTAGGCCTTGAGGAAGCCGAAGAACGTGATCACCCGACCGGAGGCCGCGAGCTCGCAGTCCTCGCCCGACGCCGCCGTCCCGCCCAGTCGCACCGAGACCGACTGTCCTTGCGCGTCGCGCATCTGCGAGGCCACGGTGCGCATCCAGATCAGCTCGTACAGCCGGAACTCGTCGCCACTCAGCCCCGTCTCTGCCGGCGTTCGGAACGACTCCCCCGCCGGGCGGACGGCCTCGTGCGCCTCCTGCGCGTTCTTGACCTTGTTGACGTACGAGCGCGGCGCCTCGGGCAGGTAGTCGACGCCGTACAGCTCGCGCACCTGCGCCCGCGCCGCCGTGATGGCGGTGCCCGACAGCGTGGTGGAGTCGGTGCGCATGTAGGTGATGAACCCGTTCTCGTACAGCCGCTGTGCCACCTGCATGGTGCGGGCAGCGCCGTAGCCAAGCTTGCGCGCCGCCTCCTGCTGCAAGGTCGTCGTGCGGAACGGCGCGTACGGACGCCGGGTGTAGGGCTTGGACTCGACCGAACGGACCGTGAGCTGCGCGTCGCGGAGCGCCTCGGCGAGGGCGCTCGCCCGCGGACCGTCGAGGTGGACCACCTGTCCGGACGCCTTCAGCTCGCCGACGCTGCTGAAGTCGCGGCCTTGCGCGATCCGTACCCCGTCGACCGCGGCCAGCCGGGCCGGGAACTCGCGCGGATCCTTGCCCGCTCCGGCGTCGAGGCGGGCCTCAAGGTCCCAGTACGAGGCGGCCCGGAAGGCCATGCGCTCCCGTTCGCGGTCCACGACGAGCCGGGTCGCGACCGACTGCACCCGACCTGCGGACAGGCCACTCATCACCTTCTTCCACAACACCGGACTGACCTCGTAGCCGTAGAGCCGGTCGAGGATGCGCCGCGTCTCCTGGGCGTCGACGAGGTCGTCGTCGATGCTGCGCGGGTTGTCGACCGCGGCCTGGATCGCCTGTTGGGTGATCTCGTGGAAGACCATCCGGTGGACGGGGACCTGCGGCTTCAACTCGTCAAACAGGTGCCAGGCGATGGCCTCGCCCTCGCGGTCCTCGTCGGTGGCCAGGTAGAGCTCGTCGGACTCCTTGAGCAGCCGGCGCAGCTTGGCCATCTGCGCCTTCTTGTCGCTCGGAACGACGTAGATCGGCTTGAACCCGTCCTCGATGTTGACCCCGAGCCGCGCCCACGGCTCACCCTTGTACTTTGCGGGCACCTCGGCAGCGTTGTGCGGTAGGTCGCGAATGTGGCCGATGGACGACTCGACCACGTAACCGCTCCCCAAGTAGCCCGCGATCGTGCGCGCCTTGGCAGGCGACTCCACGATCACGAGTCGCTGCGGTGAGGCGGCTGACATGGTCGGTCTCCTACGGCTCATCGAATGCGGACAGTCCGCCACGGTAACGGGTGAACGCAAGTTGGGGGAGATCACCGGCGTACTGTCGCCAGCGCCCGCGTACGGTCTACCCGTGAGACCAACCGGGCTCGCCCTCCTTTGTCTGCTGGCCTTGTCGCTCAGCGGGTGCCCGGCCTCCGAGGACGGGGCGGAAGTGGTGGCCCCGACAAGATCGGCGTCCTCAGCGACTTCACTGCCCCCGACGACACCGGCGCCCGCCTCGTTCCGGCAGCCACTCGTGCTGGCTGTGAGCATGCAGCGTCCGAGGATCGACATCCCGGTACGACGGGCGAGGCGGATCGCCGCAGGTGCACCCACCACGTGGGCCGAGATCGGGCAACCCGGCGGGCGGATCGACATCCGCACCGGCCCGGGTGCGCTGCGAGCCGTCGAGCGCGACGCCGACGTCCTGGCAGTCGCGCCCGCGTCCCGGCTGCGACCGACGGTGATGGCGGCCACCGTCGACGGTGTCGACCCGCTGCGCGACCCCGGTGACTACGCGCTCAACGTCGACGCGCCGACAGCGATGCCGGCCGTCACGACGGTCACCGTCGCCGGCGACATCATGCTCGGGCGTGCGGTTGCCGTCGCCGCCGCAGCCGCTGGTGACGTCGCCGCACCGCTGGGCCCGATGCGACGGCGGCTGGCCGGTGCCGACATCACCGTCGGCAACCTGGAGAGCACGCTGTCGCAGGCCGGCCCTCCGGAGCAGGGCGGCGACTCCTTCGCCGCACCACCGACGGTCCTCGACGGGCTGGACGAGGCCGGCTTCGACCTACTCAGCCTGGGCAACAACCACACCGGCGACTACGGCGACCAGGCACTCCTGGAAACCATCGAACGGCTGCGCCAGTCACCGATCGAGTCGGTCGGCGCCGGTCGCGACGCTCGACACGCCTGGCGCCCGGTCGTACTGCGACGCAACGGCATCAGCTTCGGCTTCGTCGCGTTCAACGCCATCGGCGAGACGCCGCGCGCCACCCGTGGGCAGCCGGGCGCCGCTGAGGTGCGGATGCAACCGCGCACCGGTCCACTCGATCGTGGCGACCTGCGCCGGCTGACCACCACGATCGACACGCTGTCCCGCCGCGTCGACGTGGTCGTGGCGATGCCGCACTGGGGCGACCAGTACACCTACGAGCCGGTGCCGGACCAACGCCGGGTCGGCCGGGCGATGATCGACGCCGGGGCGGACATCGTGGTCGGCGGACATCCTCACTGGACTCAGGGCATCCAGCTGCGCCATCGGCAGCTCGTCGTCCACTCGCTCGGCAACTTCGTCTTCGACATGGATTTCTCGACGCAGACACAGGAGGGCGTGCTGCTGGAGCTGGTCTTCTGGGGGAGCGAGCTCAAGGGCGCCCGCTTCGTCCCATACGTCATCGGCCCGGACTACGCGCCCCGACGTGCGTTCGGTCTCCGGGCCGAAGCCATCCTGAGCGCGATGTGGGCGGCCAGCGATCCGCCCTTAGGGCCAGAATGACTCCGTGAGCGCCTTCGACGACGTCCTGGCCGCCAACGCCGACTACTCGCAGTCCTTCACCGACCTCGGTCTGCCGGCAACGGCCGGCCGGGGGCTTGCGGTTGTCACGTGCATGGACTCGCGCATCGATCCGCTGCGCATGCTCGGACTGCGGCCCGGCGACGCGAAGATCCTCCGCACCGCCGGCGCCCGAGTCACCGATGACGTACTCCGCAGCCTCGTCCTCGCCCATCAACTGCTCGGCGTCGAGCGGGTGATGGTGCTGGTCCACACCGACTGCGCCATGGCCACAACCGAGGCCGAGCTCCGCCGCGACGTCCAACGCGTGCGCACCTCACCCGACCTGCCGGACCAGATGCCGGTCGCCGGCGGCAGCTACGACGTCCGCACCGGCGCGGTCACGCTGACCGTCACCTGAGCAGCCAAGACGACAGCAGCCGGCCAACCCGGCGCAGCTGATCCGCGTTGACGACCCGGGGGCGGTCGGCCACGCTGTGGTACGCCGGGTACGGGGTCCCGCCGATGCGTACGGCCGGCAGCTGCTCGAGCTCGAACGACCAGTGGTCGCTGGACGTGTTGGTGCACGCCTCGGCCGGGATGCCAGCACGGCGCGCCGTGCGCAGCAGCATGGACCGCAGGAGCGCCGGCCCAGGGCTGCCGGTACACACGGGGACCACGCTCCCGACGCTGACCCGGTCCAGAGAGATCATCCCGGCAAGGTTCCGCCGCTGTTCCGGCGGCATCCGCTCCACGTAGGCACGCGAACCGAAGTGGTGCAGCGCCTCCCCGTCGCCGCGTGGCTCCTCGGCAGCGAACGCCACGAACACGACCGGCAGCCGCGACCGTGCGGTTGTCAGCCGGGCGAGCTCGAGCATGACGGCGACACCGGATGCGTTGTCCTCGGCGCCGGGAGCCTGCGGGACGGTGTCGAGGTGAGCCCCCACCAGCCGGTACGGCTGCGACGCGTCGAATCCGGACGGTCGGGCGACGACGTTCCAGGTTTGGCCGGCCGCCACCGGGACGCCCCAAGACACTCCAGCCGGCACCCGGAGCCGCTGCCGCTCGACCGCATACCCGAGGTCCACGAGCTGCCGCTGCACCGCCGCTGCCGCCCGGGCATAAGCATCCGAGGTCGCCTCGCGAGGGCCGAGCTCACCAGCCAAGAAGCGCACAGTGCCCAAGGCCGCGTCGACCCGGAACCGCGCGCGCACCGTCGGCGACGGCGAGAACGTGGGCGAGGACTTCGGCGTTGACGGGACAGGCGACGGGGCGGACGAGGGAGTCGCGGTAGGTGCGGGGACCACTCTCGGCTCATCACCGTCACAGGCGGCGGCCAGAACCACCACCGCAGCGCTCACCGCCGCCCACCGTCGCAGCGCCCATCGGCGAGCGAGCCAGGCCACGGCGTCCCGCCTCAGGTGACGCCGGTCGTGGCTGCCTCTGCCTCGGCGCCGATTGCGATGGGGCGGCGCTTCGAGATGTAGACAGCCACCGCGATGATCGCGGCGGCACCCAGCGCGATCGCAAGCCGGATCCCGTCGTTCTCGTCAGCCCCGATCGACAGCGACACGATCGCCGGCGCAATGAGCAGCGAGACCAAGTTCATGACCTTGAGCAGCGGGTTGATCGCCGGTCCGGCGGTGTCCTTGAACGGGTCGCCGACGGTGTCCCCGATGATGGTCGCCTCGTGAGCGGGGGAGCCCTTGCCGCCGTGGTTGCCGTCCTCGACGAGCTTCTTGGAGTTGTCCCACGCCCCGCCGGAGTTGGCGAGGAAGACGGCCATCAGGGTGCCGGTCCCGATCGCGCCGGCGAGGTAACCCGCCAACGGGCCGACACCCAGGCCGAAGCCGACCGCGATCGGGGCCATGATCGCCAGGAGTCCCGGGGTGGCGAGCTCGCGGAGCGAATCGCGCGTACAGATGTCAACGACCCGGCCGTACTCAGGGCGCCCTGTGCCCTCCATGATCCCGGGGATCTCGCGGAACTGGCGCCTCACCTCGTAGACCACAGCGCCAGCCGCCCGACCGACCGCACTGATCGCCAACCCGGAGAACAAGAACACCACAGCGGCGCCGATGAGCAGCCCGACCAGCACATTGGGGCTGTAGACGTCGTTCGCGAAGGCGCCGGTGTCGATCACCGCGCCACCCGCCTCGGCCTTCGCCTCGTCGATGGCACCCGTGTACGAGCCGAACAGCGCAGTGGCGGCCAGCACGGCGGTCGCGATCGCGATGCCCTTGGTGATCGCCTTGGTGGTGTTGCCGACCGCGTCGAGCTCGGTGAGGATCTGCGCACCTTCACCGTGGACGTCACCGGACATCTCCGCGATGCCCTGCGCGTTGTCCGACACCGGGCCGAACGTATCCATCGCGACGATGACGCCGACCGTGGTGAGCAGGCCGGTGCCGGCAAGCGCGACGGCGAAGAGCGAGATCACCACGACGCCGCCGCCGAGCAGGTAGGCACCGTAGACGGCGGCACCGATCACCAGCGCGGTGTAGACGGCGGACTCGAAACCGACGGACAGGCCGGAGAGGATCACGGTTGCGGCACCGGTCAACGACGTCTTGCCGACATCCTTCACCGGTCGGTAGTCAGTGCCGGTGAAGTAGCCGGTGAGCGCCAGAATCACCGCCGCCAGCACGATGCCGATCAGGACTGCCACCGTCGCAATGAGCCGGGGGTCACGGTCGCTGGTCGCTGCTTGCGTCAGGTCGGCGAACGACCCGGGCAGGTAGACGAAGGCCGCGAGCGTGCACAGGACGGCGGAGACCGCGGCGGAGATGTAGAACGCGCGGTTGATCGTCTTGAGGCCGTTCTCACCGGGTCGAGGCTTGGTGATGTAGACGCCCATGATCGCGGTCAGCACACCGATCGCCGGGACGATCAGCGGAAACACCAGACCCTCCGAACCGAACGCGGCCTTGCCCAAGATGAGGGCCGCGACGAGCGTCACCGCGTAGGACTCGAACAGGTCGGCAGCCATACCCGCGCAGTCGCCCACGTTGTCGCCGACGTTGTCAGCGATCGTGGCAGCGTTACGCGGGTCGTCCTCGGGGATGTTCTGCTCGACCTTGCCCACCAGGTCAGCGCCGACGTCCGCCGCCTTGGTGAAGATGCCGCCACCGACCCGCATGAACATCGCGAGCAGCGCGGCACCGAAGCCGAATCCTTCGAGCACGTCGGGGGCATCGCTCTTGTAGAGCAGAACCACGATCGCCGCGCCAAGCAGGCCCAGGCCCACGGTCGCCATGCCCACCACGCCACCGGTGCGGAAGCCCACCCGCATGGCGGTGTCGCGACCCTCGCTCCGAGCCGCCGAGGCGACCCGCATGTTGGCCTTGACCGCCAGCGACATGCCGAAGTAGCCGATCGCGGCGGAGAAGCCGGCACCCACGACGAAGAACAGGGACCGACCGATCCGCACCGAGGCGTCGCCGGGGAGCACGAACAGCAGCAGGAACGCGATGGCCGCGAACACCGCAAGGGTCTTGAACTGGCGGGTCAGGTAGGCGTTCGCACCCTCCTGGACCGCCTGTCCGATCTCCTTCATCTTGTCGGTGCCCTCGGACGCCGCGAGGACCTCGCGGCGGAACAACCCGGCCATTGCCAGCGCGACGACCGCGATGACGGCCACCACGACGACGAGGGTGGTGTTGCCACCCGAGAGAGGGACTTCGATCCCGTTGTCGGCGAGCATGACCCGGGCCATCCGTCCTCCTCAAGAGGGGCAACGCTGCCCACGAATCGGTTTGCGACGGCTCACCCTAACGGGATGTCCGGGCTGCGTCAGGTTCCGGCCCACCGCATGGAGACTGTGGTTCCGTCCCTCCCGGTGTTGACGGTCACCTTGTCCGAGATACCCTCGATGAGTCCGATCGCCTCCGGCAGCCCAGCCTCCGCGGCGGTATCGGTCGCCTCCTGCTCGAGCGTGTCTTCCCGCAGTACGTCCACGGCCGACTGCCCGCTCGCCTGCTCCAGCGGGACGAAGTCGTGCACGTCGATGTCCAGCCCGCCGCCGCAGCGCAACTCCACCTCGACCGGTCGGGTGAGCCCATGGTGCAGGTGCGCCGCAACCGCGCGACCGCAGGCTTCACCGGTTGCCAGCCGGATGTCGTCGAGGATGTCCTCGCCGATCCCGTTCAGCCGTCCCAGCGCCACCGCCACCAGGCGAACCAGCCGTACGTGCGAGGGGTCGGGCTTGATTGCCAGCGTGACTGTCGACATCGAAGCTGACACCGCCGGGGACATGGGGTCGGATCAGTTCTCCGCGACGGCCTCGGCGACCGAGCCGTGGAGCGCGAACACCTTGGTCAACCCGGTGATCCGGAAGATCTTCAGCAACCGCTCCTGGGTGCACACCACCTGCAGGGTGCCGTTGTGGGCGCGCACCCGCTTGAGCCCGCCGACCAGAACGCCCAGCCCGGTCGAGTCGAGGAACTCGACCCGCTCCACGTCGACCACGATGTGGTACTTGCCAGCGTTGACCAGCTCCAGGAGTGCCTCACGCAGCTTGGGGGCGGTGTAGACGTCGATCTCGCCCGCGACCGAGACGACGGTGTGTTCGCCCTCGGCCCGGGTGTCCAGAGACAGGTCCACACCCGCATTCAACCACGCAGCGAGGGTGCTGGGACTGACATCGGAACCAACGGCAGACGGGTGACAGACTCGGCTGACGTGAGGCCCGACCCGACGCAGGTGCTGCTCGAGCTGAGCCGCGCTCCCGCCCGACGCGGTCGGCTGCGCCACCTGGAACGCCTCCCGGACCGGGCCAGCGAGACGGTCGACTGGCCGGGATGGGCCAACGACGTGCTCGTGGGGGCGCTACGCGCGCGTGGCATCGATCGGCCGTGGAGCCACCAAGTCGAGGCGGCCGGCCTAGCCCACGGCGGTCGACATGTGGTGGTCGCCACCGGGACCGCGTCGGGCAAGTCCCTCGCCTACCTGTTGCCGGCGTTGACGGCTCTCGCGGCGCCACCACCGCGTCGGGGTCTGCGCGACCGATCGCCAACGGTGCTCTACCTCGCCCCGACCAAAGCCCTGGCGCGTGACCAGCTGGCCACCATCGCCGAGCTCGCCGCGGCCGGGTTGCCAGCCGTGCGCCCGGCGCCCGTCGACGGCGACAACGACCGCGAGGAACGTGCCTGGGCCCGTGATCACGCCAACGTCGTGCTCGCCAACCCCGACGTCTGCCATCACACGCTGCTGCCTGGTCACGCCCGGTGGGCGCGCTTCCTCGGTGGCTTGCGCTACGTCGTCGTCGACGAGTGTCACCACTACCGCGGGGTCTTCGGCTCCCACGTCGCTCAGGTATTGCGCCGGTTGCGCCGGCTGTGCGCCCATTACGACGCCGACCCGACATTCGTGCTCGCTTCGGCGACGGTGTCCGAGCCGGAGGTGACCGCGGCCCGGCTGACCGGTCTCCCAACGGTGCCGGTGACGCGGGACGGCTCACCACGCACCGGCTCCTACGTCGCGTTCTGGGAGCCGCAGCTGGTCGAGGGCGGCGGCGAGCATGGTGCACCGTCGCGTCGCTCGGCCGCCGCCGAGACCGCTGACCTGCTGAGCGATCTGGTGGTGGCCGGGGTACGGACGCTGGCGTTCGTACGATCGCGGCGGGCCGCCGAGACCGTCTCCTTGGGCGCCAAGCGGTCGCTCGGCGAGGTGGCGCCGGAGCTGGCACCCCGGGTGGCGTCGTACCGGGGTGGCTACCTGCCCGAGGACCGGCGGGCGATCGAGACCGACCTCAATCGCGGGGAGCTGTTGGGGTTGGCGGCGACCAACGCTCTTGAGCTGGGCATCGACGTGTCCGGCCTGGATGCGGTGCTGACTGTGGGCTATCCCGGCACTAGGGCGGCGCTGTGGCAGCAGTTCGGCCGAGCGGGTCGGGAGCGACAGGGGGCGCTCGGCGTGTTGGTTGCCCGCGACGATCCGCTGGACACCTTCCTCGTCAGCCACCCCGAGGCGCTGCTCGGTCGCCCGGTGGAGGCGACCGTGGTGGACCCGGACAATCCCTACGTCCTCGGACCTCACCTGTGCGCGGCCGCCGCCGAGCTACCGCTGACGGACGCCGATATCGGGCTCTTCGGCCCCCTGAGCAGCAGCGGGGTCGAGGCGCTCGAACGGGCCGGCATGCTGCGGCGGCGGCCGCGGGGATGGTTCTGGACCCGGCAGGATCGGGCCAGCGACCTTGCCGACATCAGATCAGTGGGCGGAGCTCCAGTGCAGGTCGTCCACTCCGACACCGGACGGCTCATCGGGACAGTGGATGCCGGTGCCGCGCACCGGACCGTCCACGACGGGGCCATCTATCTCCACCGTGGTGAGACCTACCTGGTCGAGCGCTTCGACGAGGAGCGCGGCGTGGCCGAGGTGCGTCGCGACGATCCCGACTACACGACCATTGCGCGAGATGTCACGTCCATCAGCGTCCAGCACACCGACCTGATGACCCCGTGGGGTGAGGCTCAGCTGTGTTTCGGCAGTGTCCGGGTGACCAACCAGGTGGTGTCGTACCTGCTGCGGCGGCTGGGGTCCGGGGAGGTCTTGGGTGAGGAGACGCTCGATCTGCCCGAGCGGACGCTGGTCACCAAGGGGGTGTGGTGGACCCTCAGCGAGGAGCAGATCCGGTGCAGCGGGGTGGCTCCCGTCGACGTACCGGGTGCCGCCCACGCAGCGGAGCACGCCTCGATCGGGCTGCTGCCACTCTTTGCGACCTGCGACCGGTGGGACATCGGCGGAGTCTCCACGGCACTGCACCCCGATACCGGCCAGCTGTCGGTGTTCGTGTACGACGGTCACCCGGGCGGCGCCGGCTTCGCCGAGCGCGCCTATCGGATGGCACCGGACTGGTTGCTGACCACCCGGGACGCGATCGAGGCCTGCGAGTGCGAGGACGGCTGCCCGTCGTGCGTGCAGTCTCCGAAGTGCGGCAATCAGAACAACCCGCTCGACAAGACCGGTGCGGTGGCGCTGCTGACCATACTCTTGGACGCAGCACCCGTCGCCGCGCCCGCGACCGACGAGGATGCGGTGGAGGTGGTGGCTGATGGTCGTGCTGGGAATCATCTTGCTCGCGGTCGTTGCGGTGATAGCCGTGACCGCTCTGCTCGAGGGTGACGATGTCACGTCGCTCAACCTCGGAGGAGCGGACCTCGACACCACCGCTCGTTGGGTCTTCCTCACCGGGGCGGTGAGCGTGCTCCTCCTGGTGGCGGGCGTCGCGCTGATCGTGTCGGGTCTGCGCCGTGCGCGCGCACGCCGCAAGGAGATGAAGACGCTCAAGACCGCCGCCACCAATACGTCGACGCCGCCACCGCCGGAGACTGAGGCGAGCCGGGTGCCGGTCAGCCCCCAGGACCCCGACGAGCAAAGGCATTCCCAGTCGACGCCACGCGAATAACCGAGTAAGCCACCGAGGCAGCCGGGCCGGCACGTGCTCGGCCCGGGATTGTCCATGTCTTACCCCACAGCGGCGGAGAGCGTACCTCGACCCGCACCTCGACGACCCCCTGGCTCACATCGCACGACGTGAGACGGGCGGCATTGGCCTGCGCAATCCGACTGGCTGCCACGCAGGGCTCGAATCCCCCACGTGCCGCCCCGGCACCCGCGAGAGCGGCCAGATCGGCGGCGGCCGCGGCTTGGTGCTGCGCCCGCGCCAGCTCTATGGCGCTCCCGACCACACCGGTGATCAGCAGCAGGGCCGCCATCGCGACGACGGCGTAGATGGAGGCAGCGCCTCTGTCACGACCCATCGGCACCTTCCACCGCCGAAACCGCGCTAGCCGAGATCTCGATCGCCGGAAGCTGCGCCAACAACGGCAGCTGCGCTCGAGCCTGCACCGACACGGTGACGGTCACCAGGTCGCCGGAGTCGGCGATGGTCACGTCGGCGCCTCCGGGGGCGGCCTGTTGGGCCACCACCTGAGCCTCCGCTGCGTCGCCCCGGGCAACGAGGCGGGCCGCCTCCCTAGCCGCGTCGAGGCAACGAACCTGGGCAACCCCCAGGGAAATCAGCCACCCGAGAGACAGGGTCAACGCGATCAGGAGCGGCAGCACGGTGGCTGTCTCGGCCGTCACCATCCCCCGCTCGCGCCACCCCGGTGTCATGGCAGCCGAAACATCGGCAGGTGTCCGATCGTCAGCCAGCCGGTGATCCGCTCGATGATCACCATGATCAGCTCGCGGAACCAGTCATCGGCCCCCAAGGGGATCAACGCACATGCCAGGCAGGCGGTGCCGACCGTACCCACGGCGTACTCGGCCGTTGCCATCCCGTGGTCATTGCGATGTCGCCGACCAGCGGATCGGGTGAGCGGGCCCGCAGGCTCGCCCACCCGGCCGCTCAGAACGGCAGCCAACTCACGACCCGGCCGATGATGTCCTGCACCAAGGTGCCGAACCAATCCGACTGGGCGATCTGCAGCAGGACCCCGCCGAGGCCGCAGGCACCGACGGTGCCCACGGCGTACTCGGCGGTGGTCATGCCGCTGTCATCTCGGGTGCGCATGAACCGACGCTGCATCATGTTCCTCCTTCCGCTCGGCGAAGCCGAGACCGGTGGTTGTGGTGTCACCCCTACGGTTGTCGCGCGCAGCGTGGATCGGGACAGCGCGCTGCGATCTGGGGATGACGGCGCTCAGCGCACGAACTCAGCGAACAGACCCACGACGGTGGGCACGATGCCGACGAGCACGAAGGCCGGCAGGAAGCACAGGCCGAGCGGTCCTGCCGCTCGTACGCCCACGCTGCGCGCCTGGGCCTGGGCGGCGCTCAGCCGACGACGCCGCAGGTCGTTGGCGCACCGGCTCAACGCCGTCGTGACCGACGACCCCGATCGACTGGCCCGCGCGAACGAGCGCCCGATCGGCCCAAGGATGGGGTCCTGTCCCAGCTGCTGCCACACAGCCAGCGGATCGGCACCGAGATCGAGCTGGGCAACCGCCGTGCGCAGCTCGCGTGCCAGCGGCCCGCGGACAGCAGCAGCAACTGTCGCAAGCGCTGGGCCGGGCGCCTTTCCCGCCGCGAGGCAGGCGACGAGCAGGTCAGCAGCCAGGGGAAGGTCCCGAGCGATCTCCTCGCGGCGCCGGCGGTCAACCGCCGACTCCGAACGATCGATCCATCGGTATGCAGCGATCGCGGCCACGCCAGCCAAGACCAGGCCCCCGGGGGGCGAGATCAGCTGCACGGCTGTGGCGCCGGCCACCAGGGCCCCGGTCACGGGGGATGCCCACCACCGACGACTCCTGATTGGAGCCGCCGCAGGTTTCGGTCGGGCCAGGCGGCAAGAGACTCGCGGTGGTACGGCCAGCAACACGGCTCCGGAGCTCAGCAGTACCGCCGTGAGCACCGGGTCACACCTCTGCCTTGGCAGCGAGGTGCTCGACCCAGAACAACCCGGTCAGCGCGAGGACGGCGCCACCCGTCAAGCACAGCGCACCGAACATCGATCCGAACAACACCCCGAACGGATCGCCGCCGAGACCGACACCGAGCCCGGCGCCGAACAAGGGGAGCACCGCCAGCAACCTCGCCGTCGCCCGGGGCGGCCCCAAGGCACCGGCGACCTCCAGCCGGACGTCCTCATCGCTTCGCAAGGTCACCGAGAGCCGGTCGATGACGTCGGCCAGCCCGGCGCCCGAGCGATAGGCGACATCCCACCCGGCAGCGACCTGAGCGAAGGGTTCGGCGCCCGGACGCAGTGACATGGTCCGCAACGCCGCCGGGACATCGCCGCCCATCCGGGCCGTCGCGGCGACGGCTCCCATCTCGGCCCACTCCTGAGCTGTCTGTGTCAGCGCAGCAGCCGGCGGTTGGCCGGCTCGCAACTCCGCGACCAGGGCATCGCAGACGTCGACCGCCTGGGACCGGCGAGCCAGGCGCCGCGCCCGGTCGCGTCCCTGGGCGCGCAAGCGCAGGGCTGCGGCGCCCACACCCACGGCTACCAGCGCGATCAGCGCTAGATGGGGCCGGTGGACGGCAAGATAGAGGGTCACCGCCATCATCGACAGGGCGGCCACGGCGACGATGCCACTAGGGTGGCGCTGCCACCGAATCGAACGCTCCAGGCGGCGGCGTTGGGCCAACAACCCCCGCGGGCTGCTGCGCAGCCCGCATGCGACGGCGGCTGCCGCGGCGCCCGCCGCCACCACGATCGGCTCCATCAGGCGCTGCTCAGCAGTTGCTCGAGCCGGTCCGCCCCTGGTCCGCTTCGCGCCGCACCGCTGGGGTCGAACGAGACGCCGGATCGGCAACCGACCAGGCCGGAGGGGCCAGCCGCCAAGACGGCGATCTCGCTGACGAAACGCTGTCCACGAGGTGGTCGGGCGATGTGAACGACGACCTGAACGGCCGAGGCGAGCTGGCTGTGCACTGCATCCCGACTCAGCCCGGCCGCCACACCGAGAGCCTCCATCCGAGCCGGGACATCAGCCGCGGAGTTCGCGTGCAAGGTGCCACAACCACCGTCATGGCCGGTGTTGAGGGCAGCCAGCAGATCGACCACCTCGGCGCCGCGCACCTCGCCCACAATGAGCCGGTCTGGGCGCATCCGGAGGGCCTGCCGAACCAGGTCGCGGACCGTGATCGCGCCGGCTCCCTCGACGTTCGCCGGGCGTCCTTCCAGCCCGACGACGTGTGGGTGGTCCGGCCGCAACTCGCTGGCGTCCTCGACGACGACCAACCGTTCGCGTTTGTCCACAAGCCCGAGCAATCCGGCAAGCAGCGTGGTCTTCCCGCTGCCCGTACCGCCGGTGACCAGAAATGCTCGGCGGGAGGCGACCAGATCGGTGAGGAGGCGGCTGCCGGTCTCGGTCAGGGTGCCGCAGGCCAGGAGCTGTTCCATCGTGAAGGCCCGGCGCGCCGGGATCCGCAGCGACAACACGGTGCCCGGTCGTGCCACCGGTGCAAGGACGGCATGGAAGCGCGAACCATCGCGAAGGCGGACGTCGACGAACGGGCTGGCATCATCGAGGCGCCGACCGCCGGATGCAGCTAACCGCTGAGCCAGGCGCCGCACCTCGCCATCATCGGCGAAGCGAATCGCCGTTGTCTCCAGGCCGTTCCCGCGGTCGGCGAAGACGGCGTCAGGACCGTTGACCACCACGTCGGTCACTCCTGGCTCGGCCAGGACCGCATCCAGCGGACCGGCTCCCAGCATGCTTGTGCGCAACGCGTCGACGACGTCGAGGATGTGGGCGTCACCGAGTAGATGGCCCTCCGAGCGCAACGCTGCTGCCACCGAGGCCGGAGTGAGATCGCAATCCTCGTCCGCCAGGCTGAGACGTACCCGATCGAGCAGGTCCGCGCTCACCGCGGTCACGATGGCACCCCGCCGAGGACGCTGAGGCTGGAGAGCAGGTCCGAACAGCAGCCCACCAGCGGGCCACGGCGACGTTGGACCGGGCCGAGACCTTCGTCGAGGGACGCGGCGAGCCCACGCTCCGGTCGCATCTGAGCGAGCAGAGGCACCTGCAACGACTCGGCGACCAGTTGGCCGTCGAGCCCGGACGGTCCAGGCCCTCGTACGACAAGGGAGATCTGGGTGGTCACCGACCGCAGCTGAGCCAGCACCCGGGTCGCAGCCGCGATCGCTCGTACCTCGGCCGGCAAGACCACCAGCGTCAACGTGGAGCGGGTCACCGCCTCCTCGGCAGCCGGGTCGAGGCGGCGCGGACAGTCGATCACGACAAGGTCATGACCGCGCTGCCCGGCCGAGAGCACCGAACGCATCGCCTCGACCGAGACCGGGGGCAGGTCCGCGCGGTCCCAGGCCAGCATCGACAACGATCCCATGCTCGGGAGTGCCTCGCGCAACGACCCCGCCCCCAGCCGACCGCTCGCCGAGGCCAGGTCCGACCAACGCAGCCCGGCGGCATCCTCGGTCCCGAGCACCATGTCAATCCCGCCGCCGAGCGGGTCGGTGTCGACCAAGAGGGTTCGGAGCCGACGATCCGCGGCTGTCAGGGACAGCGCCGTGGCGAAGACCGATGCACCGGCGCCACCGCAGCCGCCGATAACGCTGATCGCCACCGCGGTCCTGGCCCCGCCGTCCGCGCACGCTCCGAACAGCTCGATCAGGGTGTCCTGCTGCCGAGGCAGTACGAGAACGTGCTCAGCACCCACTCCCACTGCGCGGACCCAGACTGAGGAGTCTTCGGCCAACGTAGTGACGACGACGATGCCGTCACGACGGGGCGCGTCTATCGCGGTGACGTCACGGGACAAGTCGTCGCCCACGACGACGACGCTGGCCGTGCCCCACGCATGGCGAGCGGCACCCACATCGCGAGCCACCTCAGGGGTGACACCGGCGGCGGCTGACAACCGCAGCAGGTCGTCGAGCAGGGAGTCGTCCCCGGTCAGGAGCAACGGTCTCGGCCGGTTGTCGGACAGCGAGCTCATACTCGACAGGGAAGTCCGACAAACCCGCCAACGGGACAGCGATCGACCGATTGTGGACAGGCAAATACTTGCCGACCAGTCTGTGAACAGGCCTGATACCGCCACGGACTGTTGGTCTGGCTAACTATGCTCGAAGCGTGGCCATTGCTCAGCTCGCTTACCGGGACCCCGCCCAGCGGGGTGCCGTCGGCGCGGCGTTCTTCGACCTCGACAAGACGATCATCGCCAAGTCGAGCGCGCTGGCCTTCAGCCGGCCGTTCTTCGACGGCGGGCTTCTCAACCGCCGCTCGGTGCTGCGAAGTGGGTACGCCCAGTTCATGTTCGCCCTGCAGGGCGCCGACCACGACCAGATGGAGAAGATGCGGGCGTACCTGTCCGCCATGTGCACAGGGTGGCCGGTGCAGAGCGTCCGCGACATCGTCGCCGAGACGCTGCACCTCATCGTCGATCCGCTGGTGTACGACGAGGCGGTGCAGCTGATCGAGGACCACCAGGCCGCCGGTCGCGACGTGGTGATCGTGTCCTCCTCCGGCTCCGAAGTGGTGGAGCCGGTCGGTGAGATGCTCGGCGCCGACCACGTCGTGGCGACGCGGATGGCGGTCTCAGACGGTCGTTACACCGGTGCCATCGACTTCTACGCCTTTGGGGAGCACAAGGCGCAGGCCGCTCGTGAGCTGGCCGAGGAGAACGGCTACGACCTCTCGGAGTGCTACGCATACAGCGACTCGGAGACCGACATCCCGCTGCTGGCGGCGGTCGGGCACCCGCACGCTGTAAATCCGGACCGCGGGCTGCGGCGGGCTGCGGCGGAACGGGGGTGGCCGGTGCTGCAGTTCGACCGCCCGGTGGCGCTGCGGCAACGGGTCGGTCTGTACAGCTCTGCCAGCCGGGCGGTGGCGGTGGCCGTCGCCGCCGGTCTGGTGACCGCGGGTGTGACGACGTGGCAGGCGCGACAGCGGCGCGAGCTGACCGCAAGTCGGCGGCTGGCGCTTCCCAGATTCCGTTGAGGGGTTCCGCATCCGCGCCAGAAGGCGTAGAAAGGAACCACCAACTAAAGACTGCACAACGGCCAGGAACCCACGCGGCGATCCACCCTTCCTACCAGGGCAATCGGTGAGGGGCAGGTCCCCAGCCGACGTTTAGGAGCACGCTTGGTAACCGGGTACGTTGTGCTGGCGAACGGCGTCACCCAGCGGTGACGCCGTTCGTGTCTCAGCTCCTGTCTCAGCGCAAGAAGTCCGCCGCGGCCTCCGCGCCCGCTGCATAGGCGGCTGCCGCGTGCAGCAGCCAAGCAGCCAGACCCGACGGTAGACCGGCGCTATACGCCTGGAGTGCCGGTGCATACCCGGGCTGGTAGGCGAGATGTCCGGCCTCTGGGACAGTGACCGACGCGGGGTCGACGCCCCTGGACACCAGCGTCAGCCGTTCCGCACCCCGCGCGAGCAGGCCGTTGTACGACGCGAAGGCCGCGCTGGAGGCGATCTCGGCGTGCACGACCGCAGCCACGACCATCGCCGGCGCCGAGGTGGGCGCGACCAACGCCCTGGACAGAGTCTGCAGCCGGGCTGCTCCTGTTGCCGAGACCGGGCGACCCAGCTGCGCTGCGTCGGTATCTGGGGCAGCGGCCACGGCATGCATCCGGGCCAGAGCCTGGACGGGCGCCCGCTGCCACCCGGGCACGAGGCCGAGGACGTGAGTCGAGAGGCGTACCGCCGCCCGGGCCGTCGCGTCGCCGGCTCCCGCGCGCACCTCGGCAAGGTCGAACCTGCTGCCCTCGAGCGCCGCTGAGGCTTGGGCTCCGCGCAGCAGAGACTCCGCGGTCGCCGCCGGACCACTTCGGCGTAGGCCGCGGTCGCGCAGCAGCGAGTCGATGCCGTCGCGAGCAGCGGCGAAGGCTGACGGCACCCCCTCGAGGTGGGCCGCGACGACGAAGATGTCAGGCGTCACGTTGGTAGCCTCCCAGGGATGGACGACCGGCTGAGGACGGAACGAAGTCGCACGTTCGGCGATGTCGCCGACGTCTACGACCAGAACCGCCCCGGCTACCCGGACCCCGCCGTGCGGTGGCTCGCGGGGCCAGCGTCCAACTCCGTGCTCGAGCTGGGCGCCGGAACGGGGAAGCTCACCGGGTCGCTCGTCGCCGCCGGCAACTTTGTGGTGGCCACCGAGCCAGCCGCGCCGATGCTGGCGCATCTGGTCGCCCGAGTCTCGACTCCTGCGCTGCGTTGCAGCGCCGAGCGACTGCCGTTTCGCGCTAGCTCCTTCGATGTCGTGGTCGTCGCGCAGGCGTTCCACTGGTTCGACCCCAAGGCGGCGCTGCCGGAGATCGCCCGGGTCCTCCATCCGGGTGGTCACCTGGCCCTGGTGTGGAACTTCCGGGCGGAGTCGGTGCCGTGGGTGCGCCGCCTCAGCGAGATCGTCGGCAGCGAGGACCTGGGGGCCGACCTGGAGCTGGATGCGCTGAAAGCCTCGAGGCTCTTCGGCGTCGCCGCCAAGGCGCAGTTCCGCTTCTGGCAGCAGCTGGATCGCGACGGCCTGCTCGGGCTGATCCGCTCCCGCTCCTACGTTGCGGCGCTGGACCAGGCCGAGCGGGACGAGCTGCTGGGGCGTGTCAGTGCGCTCTATGACGAGTACGACAACCGCGAGGCATTACGGCTGCCGTACCGGACCGAGTGCTTCCGGGCGCAGGTGTTGAAGGAGCCGGAGCCAGCCCCGACCGCGGAGACTCAGCGCGACGACGGGAGTGTGTTGTTCGACTTCCGCTGAGGCGTGCCACCAGATCGTCGTTTGGCGCGAAGCGGCTCCCGACACGCCGGTACGACTCCCCGCAAGGCGCCATTCGATGAGGGTGGTGCGTGGCGCGCTAAGGGTCAGGACTTCGCGCGGTAGACCAGGCCATGGGGGCCGTTGGTCAGGGTGAGCCTGTCGGCCTCGATCGAGTACGCGATCTCGTCCTGCGACAGCGCGGTCTGGACGGCTTGCTCCACCCGCATTCGGTCACCCGCACAGTCCATCTCGGTCAAGTAGGTCCAATCCAGCCGGAGAACGCCGTCACCGATGTCAACCGAGCCGCTACCCGTGTTGCAGCCGGTGGTGAGCGTGAGCTGCCCGTCTGCAGAGATCCGAAGCGTGGCGGTCACGTCTTGGGGCACGCTCGACACCGCGCCGTCCGGACCGGTGCCCTCGATGATCCCGTCCAGCACCCACTTCGTGCCTGCGAGCGGGCGGTCGGGGTCAGCCACCCGGCGATCCACGAGCTCGACCACCGTCCCGTCTGCAGCCTGCAGCGTGAGGTCGTCGCCATTCAGCCGCAGCTCGGGACCAGACCCCAGCAGCTCGGCCAACCAGGCGTCCTGGTCCATCAGGGGTTGGTCGCACCCCATCTCCGTCATGCCGATCGAGCCGTCCGTCACCAGGCGGCCGCCGTCGACCCGTACCTGCCCGAGCAACGAGTTGCAGCCCGCGTCGGCACCCAACGAGTCGCCGTCAAATGTGAGCCGGATCCGGGTGCCGGCGACCAGCGAGCGAGGCGTCACGCTGGTGGAGAGGAACGTACGGCCATCGACCGACGACTCATCACCAGCACCGGCGCTCGACTCGCCGCCGCACCCTGCGAGCACACCTACTGTCAACGCCAACAGCACGGCTGTGGCGGCCTCCTGCGCTTGCGGTCTCATGGCAGTGGGACGCCGCCGGCGTGCCAACGGTTCCCTGCGGCTCAGCGTCAGAACCGCAATCGAGCGACCGCCCCCTCCGGCCCGGACGCCCAGCAAATGCCTGCGTCGTTGCAGTCGACGGCATCGAATGCCTTGCCGGAGAAGCGCGTCCACCGACGGCCGCCGCTGCGCGAGATGTCGGATCCGGTCGGGCCGACGGCGACCACGGTCCCAGGCCGGCCCTTCACCCAGGCGACGCCGGAGCGGTAGCCGGACAGGTCACCGCCGGAGATCCAGCGGTTTCCGCCGTTGCGGCTCCGCGATGATGCGTCGCTGCCGTTACGGGGTGCCGTGAAGTCACCGCCGACGGCAACACCGTGACGCAGGTTGCGGAACGAGAGGGAGAAGACGCCACCGGCCGGAGCCGCCGGGATCTTCGACTTGGCGACGGTCCAGGTGTGGCCAGCGTCGCGGGTGTGGAATATCCGCGAGGCGGTGCCCCCCGACGCCAGCCAGGCGTGCCGCCGGCCACCGGTCACCAGGCAGGTCCCAGAGGCCGCGAACGCGAACTCCCCGTCGACCGCACGCGGCATTCCGCGATCGGAGAGCACCCGCCAGCTGTGGCCGCCGTCACGGGTCGCGATGATGCGGAACTTGCCATCCACCGGGTCGCTCATCGCCAGGCCTCGCCGGCCGCCGGGCCAGAACGCCATGCAGTCGTAGAAAGCCTGGGGGCGACGGTTGACGAACGCCAGCGTCCAGCTCTGGCCGCCGTCGTCGGTGGTGTAGATACGGGAGTCGGTGCCCGTCCCGATGGAGAGAACACTTGCGTTCAGCGCGTCCTGCGCCTCGACGTCCCGGAAGGCGAGCTTGCCCGTGCGGGGCGGTGCAACGTCCTGCCAGGTACGACCACCGTCGGTCGTCCGCAAGACCCCGCCGTCCTCGCCGGCCACCCACGCGACGCGACGACTGACGCCGTCCAGGCCCCGGTACTGCTCCTCTGTTCCGGTTGGTCTGGAGCTCCACCGAGGACCTTCGCCCTGACCGGTGGCACCCCCGGCGTCAGCTGGGGCAAGCGACAGTCCGCTCAGTACGGCGGCAGCGGCGGCGATCGTGACGGTGGTTCGCGTCCTCATGAGGGTCCTCCCAGCGGCGACATCTGCCGCCACCCTGCCGCATGGGCACCGGAGTGGGAAGAGTCGCTGGTGCATCCTGTGGGATGTGCCCGACTACCCCGAGATCCACGTCGAGACGCGAGCCGAGTGGCGGCGCTGGCTCGGCCAACACCATGGTGAGTACCCCGGAGCCTGGGTGATCACCTGGCGCAAGTCGGCCGCGAGACCCGCACCGACGTACGACGAGTTGGTGGCGGAAGCGCTGTGCGTCGGCTGGGTGGACTCCACAGGGCGCGCAATGGACGACGAGCGGACGGCGCTGCGGTTCACGCCGCGCAAGCGTGGTAGCGGCTGGGCCCGCACGAACAAGGACCGGGTGGCGCGGCTCAGCGCTGCAGGGCTGATGCTGCCGGCGGGGACGGCAGCCGTCGAAGCCGCTCAGGCCGACGGGGCCTGGTCGCGGCTCGACGAGGTGGAGAAGGGCATCGTGCCGGACGACCTCGGCCAGGCGCTGGACGAGCGCCCCCCGGCACGGTCGGAGTTCGAGGCGTTCCCCGTATCGGTGCGCCGCGGCATCTTGGAGTGGATCGTGCAGGCCAAGCGAGCCGAGACGCGCGCTCGTCGAGTGCGGGAGACGGCAAAGCTCGCGGCGCGTGGTGAGCGTGCCAACCAGTGGCGGCCCAAGAACTGACGTCCACGAGTACGCTGGCCCGCCGTGCGGTTTCTTCACGACCACGTGTCGGCAACGGAGCTGACGTACAACGACGTCTTCATGGTCCCGAGCCGTTCGGCGGTGACATCCCGGTTCGACGTCGACCTCGCAACGCCCGACGGGGTCGGGACGACAATCCCGATCGCGGTTGCGAACATGACCGCCGTGTCGGGACGCCGGATGGCGGAGACGGTCGCCCGGCGCGGCGGCATCGCCACCATCCCGCAGGACATCCCACTCGACGTCGTCGGGCGGGCGATCAGCGCAATCAAGCGGGCGCACCCCACGTACGAGACGCCCATCACCGTCAACCCGGACACCACGGTGGGGGAAGCGCTGAGCCTGATGCCCAAGCGCTCGCACCACGCCGTCGTGGTCGTTGCAGATGGCAATCCTCTCGGGGTGATGACCGAGCGCGACGGCGCCGACGTGGACCGCTTCGCGCAGGTGCACGAGGTGATGAGCACCGACGTGATGCTGCTCAAGGCCGGGATGTCGGCGCAGGAGATGTTCGACGCGTTGGCGCATCAGCACCTGACGCTCGCGCCGGTCACCGATGGCGACACCCTCGTAGGCATCGTGACCCACAAGGGCGCGCTGCGGTCGTCGATCTACGCACCCGCACTGGACGGCGACGGCAGGCTGATGGTGGCCGCCGCCCTCGGGATCAACGGCGACGTCGGAGCCAAGGCAGAAGCCCTGCTGGTCGCTGGAGCGGACGTGGTGGTCGCAGACACCGCGCACGGGCACCAGGACCGGATGCTCGACGTGCTGCCTACCCTGCGAGCGCTTTGCGACGAGCAGGCAGCAGAGACCGGTCGTCGCGTACCACTCGTGGCCGGAAATGTGGTCACCGCTGACGGCACGCGCGAGCTGCTCGAAGCCGGCGCCGACATCGTCAAGGTCGGTGTCGGGCCGGGCGCCATGTGCACGACGCGCATGACGACCGGCGTCGGCCGACCGCAGTTCTCCGCGGTCCTGGAATGCGCGGCCGCGGCAGCTGAAGCCGGTGCGCACGTGTGGGCCGACGGCGGAGTACGCCACCCGCGCGACGTCGCGCTCGCGTTGGCAGCCGGAGCCGCGAACGTCATGGTGGGGTCATGGTTCGCCGGCACGTACGAGAGCCCCGGCGACCTCATGCATAGCGCCGACGGCAGGCCGTACAAGGAGTCGTTCGGCATGGCTTCCGCGCGGGCGGTGAGCAACCGTACGCGTGACGCAGCTGGGTTCGAGCGCGCCCGGATGGGTTTGTTCGAGGAGGGCATCTCGTCGTCGCGGATGTATCTCGACCCCGAGCGGCCGGGCGTCGAAGACCTCATCGACGCGATCACCGCCGGCGTACGCAGCAGCGCCACCTATGCCGGGGCACGCACGCTGCCCGAGCTGCACGAGCTCGCTGTCGTCGGTGTGCAGACCCGCGCCGGGTATGAGGAGGGCTGGCCGCTGCACACGAGCTGGTGAGTTGTGCCTCACCTCGCCGAGCTACGACTAAACGTTGGTGAATGGGCAGCGCCACCAACGCTAACTCGGAAGTCGGCAGAGACCTCGAGCTCAGCAACTCGCGTGGCAGCGCCCGCAGCGGTCACCAAGCTGCCCCGCCCGGAATCACTCAGGCGCGTTGTCGGCGTCCCCACCCACGACGAACGGCGTGGAGACGCCGGTTTACATCAGATGCGCGACCAGGCCCTCAGCCGCGTGCGGCAGGTTGTGGCAGTGATCCATCCAGATCCCGGGGTTGTCGGCAACGAAGGCGATCTCGTACGTCTCACCGTCCTCGACGTTGAGCGAATCCACCCACCAGGGGCTGCCGGTCGCGGGCTCGCCGTTGCGGCTGAGAACGACGGCGTGATGACCGTGCAGGTGCATGGGATGCACCTCACCGCTGTCGTTGGAGAGGGTCATCCGCACGATGTCGCCTTCGGCGACCATGTACATGGGGACGTCGGGCCACTGCTGCCCGTTGATCGTCCACCATCTGCCGGGTCGGCCGTCGAACAGGCCGATCCGATCCCCGATCCGGTACTCGAAATGCCGGTCGGCTTCGTCGGGGTCGAA
>Ga0183260_10000609_pt1 | contig 30342 bp, 27 predicted proteins | sample AntDrymUQ4972206_2_FD_129768 | JGI IMG/M metagenome (GOLD analysis project Ga0183260, IMG submission 129768) | Polar desert sand microbial communities from Dry Valleys, Antarctica - metaG UQ497 (22.06) (version 2) (version 2) | ecosystem: Environmental > Terrestrial > Soil > Desert | place...
CCAGATTCAGGACGAGATCCTGGCGCTTATGGGCGAGGTCCAGGAGTCGTACTCGTGGTTCGGCCTTGAGCCCTTGCTCACGTTCGGGACGCGACCCGACAAGGCGCTCGGCGATGAGCAGACGTGGCGCGAGACGGAGGCGCAGATGCTCGAGGCGCTCAAGGCCTCGGGCGTCAACTATCGAGTCAAGGCCGGTGACGGCGCCTTCTACGCGCCCAAGATCGACATCCAGGTAGCCGACGCTCTGGGTCGCGAATGGCAGACGGCGACGATCCAGGTCGACCGGCTCATGCTCCCCGAGCGCTTCGACCTCCACTATGTCGATGAGAACGGCGAGCGCCAGCGGCCGGTCGCGATCCACCGCGCGATCTTCGGCTCACTGGAGCGTTTCATCGGCGTGATCACGGAACACTTCGCCGGTGCTTTCCCGTTCTGGTGCTCGCCGGTCCAGGCGGTCGTCATACCCATCGCCGACCGCCACAACGAGGCCGCGGGGCAGCTCGCTGGTGTCCTGCGCGCCAGGGGTATCCGTGTCGAGGTGGACGACACATCCAGCAGGATGCAGAACAAGATCCGCCTCGCGCAGGAGCAGAAGCTTCCGTACATGCTCGTGCTCGGCGACCGCGAGATCGAGGCACGCACGGCCGCGCCGCGCACGCGCGGCGGTGAGCAGCAGGAGCCCGTCGGGTGGGATGAGCTGGCCGACAGGCTGGCCCGTGAATCGGCCGAACGCCGAACGTCCTGAAGGGTTTCGAAGGCCGCCGCGTTACCGGCTAGGATGGCCGACCGGCGAGAATAATGGGGAGGTCCACGTTGATCCGGGCACTTTGTATCTGCATGGCTGTGGCATCGATCCTGGTCGGTTGCGTGTCGATCGGCGGACCATCGCCATCGGCCCCCGCGGGGCGCAGCTTCGCGATAACGACCCCTGCGCCCATCGCCAGCGCGTCAGCTGGAGCCACAACCGGCCCAACGCAGTCTCCGGGGGTAACCCCGGCGCCGACCACGGCACCAACGGCCACCACAACCGACGAAGCGACGGCGACCCCGACGGGGGAGCCGACCGAAACGCCGGGACCGGCGACCAACGACCTCGTCCTCCTTGACGACATGGAGGACCCCGCGACGAGTCGATGGGGCGAGACCGAAACCGAGGCAACAACCGTCTCGGCGGAGCAAGGCGCGTTGCGCATCGCGACTCGACAGGTGAACGGTGCGGCCTACTCCTCGCATCCGCTGGGGGCGGAATACGCCGTACTCCTCGTCGCCGCTGATTTCAAGCCGTCCGCGGATGGTGCGGTCGGTGTTCTGTGCTCAGCCGCCAATGACGTCCATCACGGTGCCGCCTACACCACCAACGGGGCGCTCGTGTTCTTCTCGATCGACAACGGTCAGGTGGCCGTCCTCGATCGCATCAACGACGTGGGCTCCGATCTTCGGGTGAACCAATCGGCGATCTTCGGTCTCGAGTGCGCCGGGACTGCCACGGGAGGTCTCCGTCTCGTAGCGCTGCTGCCGGGGGCTGGGCCGCTGGCCGTTTACCAGAGCGACGAGGGGCCGGCGACTTTCAACGGCATCGCTGTGTACGGCGAAGGGTTCGGCTCGGAGTTCTCCGTCGATGTAGAGGAAGCCGGTGCGTATGGCATCTCTGGCAGTGCCGACGGCATGACGCCTGAGGCCGGGGAGCTCCTGGCGCATGTCCCAGAACTCTTTCGGGAGACGTGCACCGAGAGCCCGATCAGTGACGACGGAGTCGCCATCCTCCATTGCTACCTCCAGGTAGAGGGCGTCGGAGTCGAGCTCGCGCAGTACCAGGGGTTCGCGACCAACGAGCAGATGGACGCCGCATACCAGGAAGCCGTCGACCAATACGGCGTCGAGTCGGAGGGTAATTGCGAGTCCGGTCCGAACGAGACGACCTGGAGCATCGGCGAAGATAGCTTCGGCCGGGTGCAATGCGCGCCTCAGCAGGTAGGCATTCGATTTGATTGGACGGACAGCCGGTTGTCCATCTTGTCAACCCTGATCGACTTCGAGGGCGATTATCAGAACACTCAGCAGGCGTGGCTGGACGCCGGCCCCAACCCCTGAGCGGAAGAACAGCTTGCCGCTCGGTCTGCACGGGATAGCATTTAGCCATCAGGGCAGCGTCGTGGGAGGTCGGGTCGTGGGCAGGGCAGTAGCGATCTCGGTCGTTGTGGCAAGTCTCTTGATGGGGTGCGTGTCGCTTGGACCGAGCCAAACGCTGTCGCCCACGCCGGCGCCAAGCTTCGCAATAAGCACTCCGGCGCCGAGCTCCAGCGCGCTCGCAACTTTGGCGCCCACGGCTCCGCAGGCGCCAACTGCCACACCGAGTGGCGCGGCAACGCCGACTGGCGCGGCAACGCCGACTGGCGCGGCAACGCCGACTGGCGTGGCAACGCCGACCGCCGCGGCGACGGTAAGTCCGACCGTTGCGCCGAGCGAGACCCCGCCGCCGCCGCTCACGCCAGGCCCCAGCATCGCCGTCATCGAGGACTTCGGGGCCGACGAGCCCCTGTTCGCCGACGACTTCAGCGACCCTGCCAGCGGCTTTGGCGTCGGCACCACCGCCGGTGGCACGGTGGCCTATGTGAACGGGGCGCTCCAGTTCGACACTGGCGCGCAGGGTGCTTGGATGTGGTCGCGACGCACTCACTCGGTGGCCTGGCCGGTGCTGCATGTCGAGGCCGCCATGACTCCATCTGCCAACGGCTATGTCGGACTGCTGTGCGCGAACAACGACGATGAGCTCTGGGGAGCGGTGGCCAACAGTGCGGGCCTCTGGGCCTTCGTCAGCCTGGACAGCGAGGGTGTAAGCGTCCTTACCTCGAACCAGGAGGCCGGCTGGGAGATCGCACCCGGGACCACCACGCGGATGGCGCTCGACTGCGCCGGTGCCGAGACTGGCGCGTTTCGCATGCAACTCTCATTGCCAGACATCGGTCTGGCCGCGACCTACGAGGCGGTCGATGGCGCTGACGGGTTCGATCGTGCGGGTGTCTACGCCGAATCGTCAGCCCATCCCTTCTCGCTGCGGGTCGACGACGTGTCGGCGTACGGTGGCGAGGGCCTGCTGGGTCACGTACCGGTCGACTGGCGCGAGAGCTGCTTGTCAACGACACCCAGCGCGGGTGAGACCGGAGCCCGAGCCGCGGTCTCATGCCAGCTGTCGACCGGTCGCTCAGAGGTCGCGGATTTCGTCCAGTTCGACACCCAGGAAAGCATGGACGCCGCCTACCAGGCGCGGGTCGACAACTGGGCGGTCGAACCAACGGACAGCTGCGAGACGGGTCCGAACGAAGCGAGCTACACGATCGACGGCAGCCCGGCAGGCCGCATTCTGTGCGCACCGCAGACGGTCGGCATCAGGTTCGATTGGACCCACGATGCTCTCCTTATCCTGAGCACTCTGACCAACGTCGACGGCAGCTACTCCGATGCCTATCAGGACTGGCTCATCGCCGGCCCGGAATAGGCCGTCTGGAGGACTGCGGAGGGAAGTAATCGGCCCCCCTTGTGCTATAGTCCCGCCGCCCGTGGAACGTCCGGTATGTTGCCGCGCGTGCGCCGCGTGTCGCTATTGGGTAGACATCGTTTGAGGGATCTGGCCTGAGTCGAGAGCTCCGCATCAACGAGATGATTCGCGTCCCGCAGGTACGGGTCGTGGACGAAGAGGGCACTCAGATGGGCGTGCTGGCCACGTCGGAGGCTCTCCGAATTGCGCAGGAGCGAGGCTACGATCTTGTCGAGGTCGCCCCGATGGCGTCCCCGCCGGTCACCCGGTTTCTCGACTATGGGCAGTTCAAGTACGAGCAGGCCCGCCGCGAAAAGGAAGCCCGCCGCCACCAGCGGTCCGTAGATTTCAAAGAGATAAGGCTCAAAGTAAAGATAGGCAAGGGCGACTTCGACACCAAGGTCCGACGCTCCATCCAATTCCTGGAGGACGGCGACCGGGTCAAGGTGACCGTCCAGTTCCGTGGGCGTGAAGTCAGCCATGCATACCTCGGCCGAGATCTCCTCATTCGGTTCGCGGAGCAGGTCGGGGAGCATGCGCAGGTCGAACGACAGCCGCTGCTGGAAGGCAAGCAGATGTCGTTGGTTATGGCCTCAACGCATAAGCCCAAGGTCCAGGAGGCGGCGCCGGAGCGACGTCGCGATAATGCCGACGGGGCAACGAGCGGCGGGGCCGATACCAAGCCAGCTGAAGTCGAAGCCACTGCCGCCGAGGCCGAGGTCAAGCCAGTCGAGGCCGAAGCCAAACCAGCTCAGGCCGAAGCGAAGCCGATCAAAGCGGTCGCTCAAATTGACGCTGAGGTTGCCCCCGACGAGCCAAAGCCAACACGATCAAGAACCAAAGTCGCTGTCTCGGGAGCCGGCAAGCCGGCAGGAGCGTAGGAGTCGCGCAACAGAGCCCGAAGGGGCTACCGCGCGGAGGTAGAGCAAATGCCAAAGATGAAAACTCACAAGGGCGCCCAGAAGCGCTTCGGCAAGACCGGCGGCGGCAAGATCGTGCGCGTCAAGGCATGGAGCGGCCACCACCTGGACATCAAGTCGTCGCGCCGAACGCGTCGCTACGCGGGCAAGGCGGTCGTCAGCAAAACGAGTGAGGAGCAGGTCAGGCGCCTGTTGCCTTACCTCTAGAACGGATCAGGCATGGCACGAGTCAAGCGCGGCGTAACCGCACATAAGCGCCACAAGCGGTTGCTCAACGCATCCGAGGGCAAGCGCGGAACGCGCTCCAAGCTGATCAAGCCCGCGCGCGAAGCACTGCTTCATGCGATGGCTTACGCGTATGTTGGCCGCAAGCAGCGCAAGCGCCAGATGCGCGCCCTGTGGATCGTCCGGCTCAACGCCGCCGCCCGCCAGCATGGACTCACCTACGCCAAGCTGATCAACGGGTTGAAGGCAGCCGGCGTCGCGCTCGATCGCAAGATCCTGGCCGACATCGCGGTCCGCGATGCGGCTACGTTTGCCAGCATCGCCGAGGTCGCGCGAGCCAGGTAGCGGCGGTTACCGCGCCGTGGACCTGGCGTCCTTCCGTACCCAGCTAGACGACCTCCGCCGCCGCGCGCTCACGGCCGTTGCCCGGGCCGATGATCCAAAAGAGCTTGACGAGGTTGAGGGTGCCTTCCTCGGCCGGCGCGGTGAGCTGCGCACGCTCCTCGGCTCCATCGGCCAGCTGCCCGGTCAGGATCGACCCAAGGTCGGTGCGCTGGCCAACCCGATCCGCGAGGAGCTCGAGCACGAGATAAGCACGCGCCGCGAGCTCCTGAACGAGATCGCGCTCGACGTACGCATGGCGCGCGAGCGGACCGATGTCACCTTGCCCGGACGGCCGTTGCCGCGCGGGTCTCTGCACCCGCTGATTGAGACCGAACGCGAGATCGCGCGCATCTTCGGCGAGTTCGGCTTCGTCGTCTATGAGTCCCCGGAAGTTGAGACAGACGCGCGGAACTTCCAACTGTTGAACATCCCACAGGATCATCCCGCGCGCGACCTCTGGGACACGCTCTATATCGACGGAACGGACCGGCGCTACCTGCTCCGCACCCACACGTCGCCCGGACAGATCCGCCTGATGACCGAAGCGGCGCCCCCCATGCGCGCCGTTCTGCCCGGCCGCTGCTACCGCTACGAAGCGGTCGACGCCAGCCACGGCTTCGAGTTCTTCCAGGTCGAGGGTCTGATGGTCGATGAGGGCACGACGATGGCCCATCTGCGCGGTCTGCTTGACGAGTTTGCGCACGCGATGTTCGGGCAGGGCACGCGTACGCGCTTCCGGCCGGGTTACTACCCCTTCACCGAGCCTTCAGTGGCATTCGATATCAGCTGCACGATCTGCGGTGGAGTCGGTTGTCCGGCATGCAAGCGCACTGGCTGGTTGACCATCCTGGGCGCCGGGATGGTCCATCCGGTGGTGCTGCGCAACGTGGATCTCGACCCTGAGCGCTACCAGGGGTTCGCTTTCGGGATGGGGACAGACCGGATCGCGATGCTGCGCCACGGCATCCCCGACATCCGAGCCTTCCTCGACAACGACATGCGTTTCCTGAGCAGGTTCTAGCAATGCGCGTTCCTATCTCATGGCTGCGCGACTACGTCGATTTCGATCTGCCGCCGGAGCGCCTGGCTGAACGCCTGACCACGTTGGGCATGGAGGTCCAGTCGATCGACAGGTTTGGTTCGGGCTGGTCGTCGGTCGTGGTCGGCGAGTTGCTCGAGGTAGCGCCACATCCGAACGCGGATCGGCTGTCGCTGACCAAGGTCCGCGTGTCGGGCTCTGATGCGCCGCTATCGATCGTGTGTGGCGCATCGAACATTTCGATTGGCCAACACGTGCCGGTGGCGCTGCCCGGCGCGGTGTTGCCGGATGGTCGCAAGATCGGCGTGTCCACTATCCAGGGTAGCGAGAGCCAGGGAATGCTCTGTTCGGGCGCCGAGCTGGGGTTGAGTGCCGACGCGGATGGGATCTTGATCCTCGACGATCTGAGCGCAGATGTGGGTTCGCGGGTCGAGGACGTGGTCGGTGACGTTGTGCTCGATGTGGACGTCAAGCCCAACCGTGGAGACGCCCTTTCCCTGATCGGGCTGGCGCGCGAGGTTGCGGCCATTTCAGGCACCTCGGTTCGTTGGCCGCCGGTCGAGGTGCCCGAGTCGGGCGACTCCACCGATACCCACGTGCGGATCGAGATTGCCGACAAGCGTCTCTGTCCCCGCTTCGTTGCGCGCTACGTAGACGGCCTCAAGGTCGGGCCTTCGCCGGTCTTGGTCCAGCTGCGCCTCTCAGCCGCAGGGATGCGGCCCGTTTCCAATGCCGTGGACGCGAGCAACTACGTGATGCTCGAAATGGGCAAGCCGATCCACGTATTCGATGCCGCATCGGTCCGGGGCGGCACGATCGTGGTGCGGCCGGCACACGACGGTGAGAAGCTCGAGACGCTCGATCACGTCGTGCGCACGTTGACACTCGACACGCTGGTGATCGCTGACGCCGGCGGGCCCATCGGCATCGCCGGCGTGATGGGCGGCGCGGGCAGCGAGATTGGGCCGCAAACGACGGCCGCGATCGTCGAATCGGCGATCTTCGATCCGGTATCAATCCGGCGCACCGCCCACCGATTCGGCCTGCGCAGCGAGGCCAGCCTGAGGTTCGAAAAGGGCCAGGAATCCCGGCTTGCGCGTCTGGGAGCCGATCGCACCGTCCAGCTCCTCGCCAAATGGGCCGGCGGACGACCTGCAATTGGGGCGATCGACACCAAGCCGGTCGACGAACCGCCCAGGCGAGTCGTCTATCGCCCCGCGCGGGTCGGCCGGCTGCTGGGCCAGCAGATCGATACGCAGGAGATGCGTGAAGCGCTGGCGCGCGTGGAGATCGCGACCGGGCCGGTCGACGTCGATGACGCACTGATCATTGTGGAAGGGGAGCGAACGGTTCTGGACGGTACCGTTGACGCGCTCGTGGCCGTCGTGCCGGCCCACCGGCGCGACATCGCGATCGAGGCCGATGTCGCCGAGGAGATCTGTCGCATACGCGGCTACGAGAGTCTTCCTCCGCGACTGCCCGACACCGAGATGCCGCCCTATCGACCTGATCCGCGTCGAGCCGTGGATATGCTGCGCGACCTCCTCGCCGGCCGGGGGTTAGCTGAGATCGTGGCCAATGGGCTGGTGGCGCCCGTGGATCACGTGCGACTGGGCTTTGCGGCAGACGATCCGGCCACCATTCGGGTGGCGAACCCAGTGACGGCCGACCACTCCGAGCTGCGCCGCTCGCTCCTAACAGGATTGGTTACCGTTCTCGGCCGAAACGAGCGTCAGCGTTGGCCCAGCCTGGCGATCTTCGAGGCAGGCGCGGTGCACGAGTGGCAGGACGAACCCATTCAGCGCGGTCACCTCGGCATCCTCCTGGCGGGGGAGTGGCGATCGCAGTCGTGGTCCGATGCTGCGCGCGAAGCGTCGGTGGAAGACGCGAAAGGGATCATCGAGCTGATTGCGTCGCGGTTCCACCTCGGGTCGGTTGCCTACCGGCCAACTGAGGTCCGTCTCGGGATCGAGCATTCGGGCCGCACCGCGGAGGTGGTGGTGACGAGCGTTTCAGGCGAGTCGGCCGTGCTGGGTCGGGTCGGAGAGCTGGACTCGCGTTACCTGGCCGCCTATGAGATCAGGGCCGAGCAGGCAGTCTTCGCCGAGCTCGACCTCGCATTGCTGACACGGTCGGCGCTTGTGGCGACGCCGGTACGCGAGGTCGACCGTCTGCCGGCCGTCGAGCGTGATCTCGCGGTTATCGTGGCCATTGATGTTTCCGCGGCCGACGTCGTGAGTGCCATCAGGGCCCATGGCGGGGGCTACCTGGTCGGAGTCGAGCTCTTCGACCGCTACCAGGGCCCTCCGCTCGCTGCCGCCGAGGTGAGCCTGGCGTATCGCATGCGGTTCCAGCCCCAGGAGTCGCCGTTGGACGATTCCCAGGTGGAGGAGGCGATTGAGGCCATCACCCAAGCCTTGGCGCGCGAAGTCGGTGGGCGAGTACGCAGTGGAAGTTGACGTCGCGCTCGTCGTGCTCCGGGTGGCGGGCTTCCTGCTCGGCGTACTCCGTATCCCCGCGGTCCACGCTTGAGCCGGCCGCCGCTGATGCTCGCTCAAGTGGCGGACCCATGGTCCGATGCCAACAGTCAGGTCCCGCCTCTGCCGCGGGCCTTCTTCCAGCGACCGACCGATGAGGTAGCTCGAGTCCTGCTTGGAGCGCTCCTTTGCCGACAGACCGGCGACGGACTGACCGTGGGCCGCATAGTCGAGACGGAGGCGTATGGAGGCCCCGAGGATCGCGCCAGCCACGCCCGCGCCGGTCGGACGCGACGGACGACGCCGATGTTCGGTGAGGTCGGGCACGCGTACGTCTACCTGATCTACGGCATGCATGAGTGCCTGAATGTCGTCGCTTACAGCGGGGCTGACGCGGGTGCGGTGTTGCTGAGGGCGCTCGAGCCGGTTGTTGGCGTCGAGCTGATGCGTAGCCGTCGCGGCCGGGACTCCGACCCCGATGCGCGCCTGTGCTCCGGCCCAGCGCGGCTGTGCCAGGCGTTTGCCGTCGATCGCGCGCTCGACTCACACGACCTGACGACCGGCGAACGCCTCTGGCTCGCTGCGCCCACAACTGGCGACGTTCGCACCGAGACCGTCCAGGGCACGCGCATCGGCGTGGACTACGCCACAGACGGCTGGGCCGCCCGACCCTGGCGCTTCTGGCGGGATGGCCACCCGTCCGTCTCCCGCCGCTGACGTCGATCGCCACAACGTCGCCACATCCGTGACCGACCCTCGCAGCCAGGAACTGCTCGAGTTCCCGCTCATCCGCGGCCGCGTGGCCGCGCTCGCCGCGTTCGCACCCTCGCGCCGGCTGGCAGGGGGACTCTCGCCGTCTTCGGATCGGGTCGTCGTCAGGCGCATGCTCGACGAGACCGACGAGGCACGCGATCTCCTGTCCCGCCGGCCGGACGTTGGCGTCGGCGGAGCGCGCGACATCGGCCAGCTCGTCCTCCGTGCTCGGCGTCGCGGCCGCCTGGCCGGATCGGAGCTGCTCGAGATCCTGGACACATTGCTCGCCGCGGGCCGCCTGGCCGAAGTGCTACGCACTGAACGGTCGCCCCTCCTTCATGAGCTCGGACGCTCGATAAAGCAGCTGCCCCAACTCCGTGGGCGGCTCGAGCAGAGCCTCGATCCCGCAGGAGAACTGCTCGATGGCGCGTCACCTGCCCTCGGCGGCCTACGCCGCGCGGTCCGCGTGGCGTATGAGCGGCTGCGCTCGCGGCTGGAGACTCTCGTCCACGGCACTGAGTTCGCCTCCGCGCTCCAGGAGCCGCTGGTCACTCTGCGCAATGGACGCTACGTGGTCCCAGTGCGCTCAGACCAGCGCGGCCGCGTCAAGGGCATCGTCCACGACCAGTCGGGCAGTGGCCAGACGCTGTTCATCGAGCCGCTTGTCATCGTCGAGCTGGGCAACGCCTGGCGTGAGGCGCAGCTGGCGGTCGAGGCCGAGGAGGAGCGAATCCTCGACGATCTATCGGCGTTGGTGGATGGCCAGGCGGATTCTCTGGATGAGACCCTGGCGGTCCTGGCCACGTTCGACTTCTGGGCCGCGCGCGCACGCCTGTCCGCAGAGCTGGACGGCGTCCGGCCCACGACGGTCGATTCGGACGACGTTGAGCTGCTGTCGGCGCGACACCCAGGTTTGACCGGCCGCGTGGTGCCGATCGACATCCGACTGGGTGGCGAGGTTCGTGCGCTGGTGATCACCGGACCGAACACGGGTGGCAAGACGGTCGCCCTGCGGACGCTCGGACTCGTGGCGTTGATGCATCAGTCCGGGCTGCACGTACCCGTTGCTGTGGGCAGCCGCCTGCCCGTATTTCGAAATGTCTTCGCCGATATCGGCGACGAACAGTCGATTGCCCAGTCGCTGTCGACCTTCTCGGGCCACCTGCGCTCGATCGTGCGCATCGTTGAGGCCGCCGGCCCGGGCTGCCTGGTGCTCCTTGACGAATTGGGTGCGGGCACCGATCCCACTGAAGGCTCAGCGCTCGCCCAGGCGCTCCTCGATTACTTCATCGCCGCCGGGGCCCTGATCGCAGCGACGACGCACTACGCCGAGCTCAAGACCTATGCCTACAACACGCCTGCAGCGAGCAACGCTTCTGTCGAATTCGACCTCGAGACGCTCAGTCCCACGTACCGGCTGTCGATTGGCCTGCCGGGAACCAGCCATGCGTTCGCTATCGCGGAACGACTCGGACTGCCCGCTGAGCTGGTCGCCGATGCGCGGACCCGGCTCGGCGAGGCCCAGGAGGAGTTCGAACGGACGCTGGCCTCGATCAGGGAGGCCCAACTGACGGCGGAGGACACCTTGGCCCGTGCGGCCGAGGCCGAAGAACGAGCACGTGCAGCGCGGCGCGAGGCCGAAGACGAGCGATCGGTTGCCCGTCGCGAACGAGAGGCGGCGGTGGCCGACGCACGCGCGGAGGCGAAGCATGCGCTGGGGGAGGTGCACGCCGAGATCGCGGCGGCGCGAGATCTGCTGACGCGGACCACGCTCACCGAAGCGCGGCTGCAGGAATCTGCCGCGCGTCTCGAAGAAACGGTCGGATCATTGGTCGCACAGCCGGGCGTCGACCCGTCCGAGACGCCGCGGGATCCGGCCGCTGAGCCTGCTCAGATCCAGGTTGGCGCGAACGTCCGAAGCCGCGACGGCTGGCAGGGGACCGTGGCCGGGATCGACGAGCGATCTGGTCAGGCCACCCTTGTCGCGGGGTCGCTGCGCATCAACGTGCCAATCAGCGACCTGGAGCTGCTCGCGACCCCATTCGGCGCCTCGGTCGCTCGCCGCGGAGACCTGGCGACAGCACCTGTCAAGGCGGCGCCGCGAGTGGTCGCGTCAAGCCTCGATCTTCGGGGGGCGAGAGTCGAAGAGGCACTTGGGATGCTGGACCAGTATCTCGACCAGGCCTCGGTCGCCGAGGTGTCCAAAGTGACTGTCATCCATGGCCACGGCTCAGGGGCGCTGCGCGACGCGCTGCGCACCCAGCTGAGCAGCCACCCGCTGGTCAAGTCGTGGCGCCCCGGCGAGCGCGGCGAAGGCGGCGACGGAGCCACGATCGTGGAGTTCTAGAGCCCAAGTTGCGGCATTCGGCCGCGCCGGCCGGGACATTGGTCGTGACCGGCGGAGGGGGAGGGCGCTGGCTTGGCCCGGCGTCCCAGGTGATGAAAGCGATGGCCATTTCACCGTTCGTGAACCAGAGGCTGGTGGCTGTGTTCGGAGCACCGAACAGCGACGACCTGCAGTTCCTGAAGGAGCTGATCGAGGACGGAAAGGTCTCGCCTGTGATCGACCGAACCTACGGCTCGAACCAGGTACCAGAGGCCATCCGGTATCTCGAGACGAGACATACTCGAGGAAAGGTCGTCATCACGGTCCAGGGTGAGGGATCCCTTAGCTAGGTCGGGGCGGGGGCGGGGGTGCCGGGAGGGAGCGTGATCTCGAGCGTGGGCGTCGGCGGCTCTGTCGGTGGAGGTTCCGTTGGTGGCGGCGGGTCCGTCGGTGGCGGAGGTTGAGTCGGAGGTGGTTCAGTCGGCGGCGGAGGCTGAGTCGGAGGTGGTTCAGTCGGCGGCGGCGGGGTGATTTCGAATGTTGGCTCGAAGCTCGCGCTGAAGCTCGGCTCCAGGCTGGGCGAGACGCTGGGCGATGGCGAGGGGAGGGCCGCGCATGAATCCGTCGGTGGGAAAGGCGCACCCCAGGATCTGCCGTACGGAGTCCAGCCCGGGTTGAAGATGTAGGAGGTCCTCGTGCGCACCTCTGGGTCTGGGCCGCCGGCGGTTCCCGGTCCCTGCTTCGCGCGCGCGATCCAGTCGAGGTTGGCGCCCTGCCAGTCCGGATGGCCGGCCTCGACACCTTCGAGCGCGAGGAAGCCCCTGGTCTCCGGCACGCCGGCGCAGCCCTCGACCCACAGCACATATGGATCCGGGGCATCCGGAGGCGCCAATGGATTGACCACGACCTGCATTCCGATCTTGGTGTTGTCCTCGCCCGGAACCGTGCCGTCGATGAAGACCTCGCCCACCGTCCTCGTCGTGTAGGCGGTCGCGCGCATGCCGCTCCAGGCGTCAACCTCGGCTTCGACGATGCCGGGCGGTCGCTGGAAGTCGCGCAGGGGCCAGTCCGAAGTGACCTCCTGGAGGAAGCCGTGCCAAAGCGGGGCAGCCATGTCCGTTGACAGGACGGGGTTCTGCGGGGTCAGCACCGGCGAGCCGTCGCTGTTGCCTCCCCATGTGCCCACGACGAGGGCGTACTGCCCCGCGTCACGCTCGGCCCGATCGGGCGGAGCGATATAGCCGAACGCAACGAGGTCGTTTGCGTCTTGGCTGGTCCCGGTCTTGATCGTCGCTGGTCGGCGGCCACCGGGGCCCTGGAGCGCGAAATTGCCCCAGATCTCATTCTGCTGCGGGTCGGTGTTGCTGGCCAGCATGTCCGTCATGACGTATGCCGCCTGCGGGCTGACGACCGCCTCCTGGGCGGCGGGCTCGTATGGCGGGACGAGGTCTGTGTCGGCCGAATCTGCGATGCGCAGGATGTGTGTATATCCAACCCGCTGGCCGCCGTTGGCGAGTGTTCCGAAGGCGACGGTCACGTCGCGCGGGTGGGAGACCTCTGTTCCGAGCGTCAGTGACAGACCGGCCTGGGGCGTGTCGTTCTGGAAGCTCATCCCGAAGCGCTGCGCCATGTCGAAGACGTGAGGTACGCCGTTGATCGCCTGGGCCTTGACGGCGCCGATGTTGAGCGACATCTGGAGGTGGCTGCGCATGCGCATCGGCCCGCGCTCCAGGAGGTCGTAGTTCTTGGGCGTGTAGCCGCTCGAATTGTCGAAGGTCGTCGTCACGTCCATGAACATCGACGCCGCAGTCATCGTCCCGTCGTTGATGCCGGTCACGTAGTTGAAGGGCTTGAACGCTGAACCGGGCTGACGCCAGCCGTCGCCGAGCACGTCGAACTGGGGCTGGAACTGTGGGGTGGCGTCCTGTTCGCGGTAATAGCCGGCGCTGCCCACGTAGGAGACGATCTCGCCCGTCTGGTAATCCATCGCGATCAGCGCGCCGTTGTTTACCTCGAGATCCCGCAGCTTGCGCATCCATCGCTCATAGGGCACACCCAGCTCTGCGGCATACGCCTCTGGATCGGCGTCATCGGGCAGGAAGACAGCGGCGGTGACCCAGTTCTCGGCTGTTTGTTGGAGATCGGCGTCGAGTGTGCTGGTGACACGCAGGCCGCCGCGCTCGAGTTCGGGACAGGTCTCGGCATCGCCGCACAGCCGTGAGGCCAGCTCCTCGCGGAGCGCCCATATGAAGTGCGGCGCGATCCACTGACGGATCTCGGGCTCCTGCGGCGAAAGGATGATCGGCTCCTGCTTGGCCGCCAGAAGCTGCTCCCGGGTGAAGCGACCCTCCGTCAACACGAGGCGAGACTGATCGTCGGCCATCTGCTGGAGGATCTGGTTGCGTCGATACACGATCGGAATGGCCTCGGTGAGGGGCACGTACAGGGTGCCGTCGTCGGCGGCGACGGCGTTGCGCACGAGGTCGTAGGACGAGGGGGACTGCGGCAGCCCCGCGAGCAGCGCGACCTGGCCCAGGGTGAGGTCGCTGAGGTCATCGACGCCGAAGTACCCACGAGCCGCCGCCTTGATCCCGTACGACCCGTTGCCGTAATAGTTCTGGTTCAGGTAAGCGGTGATGATCTGCTGCTTGCCCGCCTCGCCGGGGTACGCGTTGGTCACGCGGACCGCTTGGATGATCTCCTTGAGCTTGCGCTCGATGATGCGGTCCGGGTCACGGACCAGCTCCGCGTCGAGCAGGCGCTGGCGGACGAGCTGCTGCGTGATCGTCGAGGCTCCGCGGTCCCGACCGCGGATGGTGTCGAGCATTGCCGACCCGATGCCGACCGGGTCGACGCCGGTGTTCGTCCAGAAGGATCGGTCTTCGGTTGACGTGGTCGCGTCGATCAAGATCGGCGGAATCTGCACGAAGGTCACCGGCTCGCGAGCCTCGCCGGCGTTGAATCGGGCCAGCTCCGCCTCTCCGGTGCGGTCGTAGACCACGGACTCGGAGATGAACTCGAGGTTCTCGAGCTCGCTCGTGGCTGGCAGCCCCTGGCTATATGCCGCGAACACGCCAACGACCAGCACAAGGCCGCCGATGGCCACCATGGCCATGGCTGCGAAGACGAACACTGGGAGTGCGATTGCCAGCTGGCGCCTTATGGTTCTTCCTCCGCCGGGCGACACCGGCCCGGCTGCGCGCGAACCGGTCGGTCCCCATCCGATGGCTGGGTTCCGCCCGTCCCTTGCTACACCGCGGCCGCGCCTGCGCTGCGATTGGTCGATCCGCGGTGCCTGCCACCGTCTCAGCCGTTCTGCATCGGCGGCCATTCTCTAGCATTGGCGTCGTGGGTGTACCGAATGGGCTGCTTGCCGAACTGACGTGGCGCGGCCTGGTCGCGGAGTCGGCGCAGGGTCTTGAAGAGCGTCTGGCGCGCGGTCCGATCAGCGCCTACATCGGCTTCGACGCTTCGGCGCGCTCGCTCCACGTGGGCAATCTGCTCCAGGTATTCATGCTCCTGCACCTTCAGCGGCACGGCGGCACGCCCGTCGTGGTCGTCGGTGGCGGAACGGGCATGATCGGCGACCCGTCGGGCAAGTCTTCGGAGCGCAATCTGTTGGACGACGCGGCGATCCGGTCCAATTCAGCGGCGATTCGTGCGCAACTGGAGCGATTCGTCGACTTCTCTCCCGGGCCCACCCAGGCCCAGATGGTCGACAACCGCGTATGGCTCGAGCGCTACTCGATGCTCGAGTTCCTGCGCGACATCGGCAAGTACTTCTCTGTTCCGTACATGCTTGCGAAGGACTCGGTGCAGCAGCGACTGGCCAGCGGCATGTCGTTCACCGAGTTCTCGTACATGACCCTGCAGGCGGCCGATTTCCTGCACCTGTACCGCGAGCGCGGGGTAGAGATGCAAATGGGCGGCGCCGACCAATGGGGCAACATCACCGCCGGGCTCGAACTGATCAGGCGCGTCGTCGGGCGCGAGGAGGGCGACCCGCCGGCCACGTTCGGGCTCTGCTCGCCACTGCTGCTGACGCGCGAAGGCCAGAAGATGGGCAAGTCGGAGAAGGGTGCCGTGTTCCTCGATCCGTCGATGACGAGCCCCTACGACTTCTACCAGTACTGGCTGAACGACGACGACACGCTCGTTGTGCAGCACCTTCGCTGGCTGACGCTGATGACGGCCGACGAGGTGGCCGACATTGAGCGCGCGCAGTCCGCTGACCCGGGCGGCCGACCAGCCCAGCGCGCGCTTGCCTTCGACCTGACCGCGCGAGTGCACGGTCGGGAGGAGGCCAAGCGCCAGGTACGCGTGGCGGATGCCGCCTTCTCAGGAGCGCCGATTCGTGACCCGGAGGTGCTCGACGCCCTGTTCGAATCGCTCGATCACTACGAGTTCGGCGACCAGGAGGCGGGGCTCGATGCGCTCGGGTTTGCGGTTGCCAGCGGGTTATATCCCTCGCGCTCCGAGGCGCGGCGCCAGATCGAGCAGGGCGGTCTGTCGATCAACGACGCTCGCGTGACGGTCGTCGACGCTCCGCTACCTGATCTGGTCGCCGGCCGTTACCTGGTCCTCCGCGCCGGCAAGAAACGGTTGATGATCGCCCGCCGTCGCGCGGATTGACCTCGCTGGAGCGGCCGGCGCCCTGCCAGCGCCCTCGTGTCGACCTCCTGCATTGAGAGCTCAGTCGCGCTACCGCGCAGCCGTCTGGTCGGTACCGCGCAGCCGTCTGGTCGCTGCGGCGCCCGTAGTGTGACGGCATGCCAGCGAGGTTGATGACTCGATTGTCGGCGTCACTGACATATTGACGCCAATGGGGGGCCTAAGGCCCCCGCGGACCTGCGATTTCGGCGGCGCTGGCCAGCATGCCACGCTTGGTTGTCGGCGCCGACCGATCCGCGGCCAGTCTTCTCGCGCCGGTTGTGCCCCGCCAACCGACCTTATGTCAGCCTCACCGACATTGGGCTGCATAAGGATCAGCCGGCAGCCTGGAATGAGCTGGCTCTCAGCCGATCAGCGAAGCGCGGCGACGGCCTCCAGCAGACGCTCGTTCTCAGGCCGGCTTCGCACGGTCAGGCGCAAGTGCCCACGCAACGGATTGGCAGGGCCGAATGTGCGCGGCACGATGCCGGCACGCAGCAGGCCTTCGGCGGCAAGCTCGGCCGCGTCGTGGTTACCGATTCGAACGAGCAAGAAGTTCGTTGCGGTGCGCCAGGCCGGCCAGCCGGCTTCCTCGAGCCGAGCCCACAACCACTCGCGCTCCGCGGCCAGCGCCTGGACGTTCTCTTGGGCGTAGGCCGGAGAGCGGAGCGCGCTCGTGGCGAGGTGGGCTGAGATCGTCGAGATGCTCCCCGGCGGGCGGACGCGCTCCAGGCGTTCGATCACCGACCGATCACCGACGCCGTATCCGACGCGCACGCCGGCCAGGGCAAAGGCCTTCGACACGGTGCGGACAGCGAGGACGTTGGCATGTTTCTGCGGCTGCGAGAGGACGGTCGAACCGACGAACTCGAAGTAGGCCTCGTCGACGACCACGAGCGGTCGATTGGGCAGCGCGGCTGCGGCGTTGATCACCGCTTCGAGGTTTGCCTCGGGCTCCTCACAACCGGTTGGGTTGTTGGGCGAGCAGAGCCATACGACGGCGACCTCCGGCAACTGGGCGAGGACGGCCGGGACATCCAGATTGAAGCTCTCACCGCCGCCCAGCCGGGGAACGGGCACGATCCTCGCCGCTCGCTGGGACGTGAGCACGCCGTACATCGCGTAGGTTGGAATGGGTACGAGGGCGGCGCTGCCGGCAGGCAGGTATGCCTTGGCCACCAGGTCGAGCACCTCGTCTGCACCGGCGCCGACTATCACCTGCTGCAGCTCAACGCGCGTGTATGCCGCCGCGGCCGTCGTCAGCTCCGCGTACGAGGAATCGGGGTACTCGTTGACCGGCGGGTCGAACGGACCCTGCAATGCTTCGGCCACGAATCCCGGTGGTGTCGGTGAGGTGTTCGTGTCGAAGCGCAGGATGTCCTCGGGCTGCAACCCGTAACGCGCGGCGATCGTGGCGTTCGACGGCTCCCACGTGTAGACCTGCGAGGCCGTTGTCGGCGGATGGGTTGTCGGCGGGTGGGTTGTCGGGTCGGTCATCGGTATTGCCTGCTGTACCTCGTCCATTCTTGGCGCACGCTCATCGGTTGCAACAAGGAGTATCGGCGGGCGGCAACCTCTGCCGTTTCGCGGCGGTTACCGCTCGCATTCGTGAGAGACGCGGGTGCGTGGGATAACGACGCGCCGCGGTCACGCGTCGGAGACTGGAAATAGCCGTTAGCGGTGCCGTTTAGCACGGCTCAAGAATGCACGCGGTATGGGCGCCGATTGCGCTGGCCGGCAGACCACAGGACGGCATGCCCGGGAAGCCACCCCACGGTGCACAGGCGCTAGTGAGCGGCGGTCTCGTCCTTCTTGTGCGCATCGATCACCTTCTGCGCAACGTGGGCAGGGACCTCGTCGTAGTGGTCGAGGCTCGCCTTGAACATGCCCCGACCGCCCGATAACGAGCGCAGCTCGGTCGCGTAGTTGAACAGCTCGGCCTGCGGCACATGTGCCCGCACGACCTGGAGGCCGTCGGCCGTGTCCATGCCGAGGACGCGGCCGCGACGGGTGTTGAGATCGCGATTCACGTCACCCATGTACGCCTCGGGTACCTGGACCTCGACGTCCATGATCGGCTCGAGCAGCACCGGCGCCGAGTCCTGAATGCCCTTCCGTGTCGCCAGCTGACCGGCCAGTCGGAATGAGAGCTCGTCCGAGTCGACCGTGTGGAACGACCCGTCGTAGAGGGTTGCCTTGAAATCGATCACCGGATAGCCCGCGATTGGTCCCTTCTCGGCTATGTCGCGGACGCCTTTCTCGACTCCCGCCCAGAACTGGCGCGGGACGGATCCGCCGACGACCTTCGTCACGAACTCGACGCCGCCACCGGGATTGGGCTCTATTTCCAGCCACACATGACCGAACTGGCCGCGGCCTCCTGTTTGCTTCTTGTGTCGGCCCTCCGCCTGCGTCCTCGAGTGGATGGTCTCGCGGTACGGGATACGCGGCGGACGGGTGACCACGGCGGCCCCGAACTTGCGCTTCAGTCGCTCGACGATAACCGCGATGTGGCTCTCGCCCTGCGCCCAGAGGAGCTGCTCACCGGTCTCGGCCTGACGTTCAACCCGGACGCCCGGATCCTCCTCGACCAGTCGGTTCAACGCGGCCCCCAGTTTGTCCAGGTCTGCCTTCGTCTGCGGCTCGATCGCAACGGGAAGCGAGGCCGGCGGGAAATCGATCGGCGCCATCGTGAATGGCTTCTCGCGTGACGCCAGCGTGTCGCCGGTGTGCGTGTGAACCAGCTTGGCGATGGCGCCGATCTCGCCCGCGCCGATCGTCCCGACCGGGACGGTGTCCTTGCCCTTCACGCGCAGAACCTGGCCGACGCGCTCCTCCTCGCCGCGGCTCGCGTTCCAGACGTGGTCGTGCGACGAGATCTTGCCCGAGTACACGCGGAAGTAGGTGAGACGGCCGACGAACGGGTCGGCGGTGGTCTTGAACACGCGCGCGACCAACGGTCCGCCGGCATCAGGCGCGACTTCGGCCTCTTTGCCCGCACCTTCGAGCACCTTGACCGCGCCCTCCTCGTCAGGGGAGGGGAGGTAGCGCACAACGGCGTCGAGTACTCCATCGATGCCGATGTCGTGCGCGGCCGAGGTCACCATCACGGGCGCCAGGATCGAATCGCGCACGCCGCGGCGAAGGCAGGCGTCCAGCTCTTCGTCGCTGATCTCCTCGCCCTCGAGGTACTTGGTGAGCACATCATCGTCGGCCTCGGCCGCGGCCTCCAGGAGTTGGTCGCGGCGGCGCGCGACCTCGTCAGTCAGTTCGGCCGGAATCTCGACCTCGGTGCGCGTGCCGTTCTCCCAGACGTACGCCTTACGATGAACCAGGTCGACGTATCCGCGGAACGAATCCGCCCGACCGATGGCTAGGTGCAACGGCGCGATCTTTTTGCCGAAGGCGACGCGCAGCGCGTCGAGGGCAGCGTCCGGGTCCGCGTTCTCGCGCTCACAGCGCGTCAGGACGAATAACGCCGCGGTGCCAGTTGACCGACCCAGGCCGACCGCCCGCTCGGTGCCAGATTCGACTCCGCCCGAGGCGTCCATAGTCAAGAGCGCGCCGTCGGCCGCCGCGAACCCCTCGGCGACCTCGCCCGCGAAATCGGCGTACCCGGGCGTGTCGATGAGCGTCAGCTCGTAATCCCGGTAGTCGGTCGTGGCGAGAGCCAGCGACAGGGACTGCTTGCGTTTCTGCTCCTCGGGCTCGAAGTCGAGCAGGGCCGTTCCCTCGTCGACCTTGCCCAGCCGGTTGATCGCCCCGGCGGCGTGCAGGAGGTGCTCAGCCAGCGTCGTCTTGCCTGAGTCCGAATGACCGGCGAGCACGACGTTACGGAGGTGCGGCATGTCTTTGGTCATGCGGGCAGCATATAGAATCGCTCGCGATGTCCGGTCACTCCAAGTGGTCCCAGATCAAGCGCCAGAAGGGTGCCAACGATGCCAAGCGCGGCGCGGTTTTCACCAAGATCGGGCGCGAGATCAGCATCGCCGCGCGCGAGGGCGGAGGCGACCCAGACGCCAACTACCGGCTCCGACTGGCGATCGAAAACGCGCGCTCGGTAAACATGCCCGCCGAGAACATCAAGCGCGCCATCGAGAAGGCCGCCGGCGGAGCGGCAGCCGAGCAGTACGAGGAGATCGTGTACGAGGGCTACGGCCCGGGTGGCGTTGCGATCCTGGTCGAGGCCGCAACTGACAACCGCAACCGGACGGCGGCCGACGTCCGTTCGCTCTTCACCAAGAGCGGCGGCCAGCTCGCGGGCGCTGGGGCAGTTGCCTGGCAGTTCGAACCGCGCGGCGTCGTCGCCGTTGCGCGCGATGGGCTGGACCCGGACGATGTGGCGCTTGCGGCCATCGACGCAGGGGCGGATGACGTCGACACCGAATCTGACCCAATCGAGGTGCTGACGGATCCGGGCAACCTCGAGTCGCTGCGAACGACGCTCGAGGACACGGGCGCCAGGGTCGAGTCGGCCGAGGTGACCATGCAGGCTAAGACGCCGATCGAGGTCGATGGACACGTCGCGCGCCAGAACCTTCGTCTGATAGAGGCGCTCGAGGACCTCGAGGACGTGCAGCGGGTGACCGCCAATTTCGACCTGCCCAGCGAAGTCATGGCCGAGGCTGCCTCCGTTTGAGCCCTCGCGGTGAGTCGGCATCGATGATCGTCCTGGGGATCGACCCTGGTACCGCGGCGACCGGATACGGGGTCGTGGAGCGCACCGGTAGCCAGTTGCGGGCGATCGACTATGGATGCCTGGAAACGTTGTCTACCCAGGCTCTTCCGCGGCGCCTGCTCGAGATCCACAGCGCGGTGATCGAGCTTATCGACTCCCACCACCCGCGCTTCGTCGGCGTCGAACGGCTCTATTTCAACCGCAACGTGCAGACGGCCTTCGCCGTCGGCCAGGCGCGCGGCGTTGTGCTCCTGGCCGCAGCCGAGCGCGGCCTGCCAGTCTTCGAGTATGGCCCGCACGAGGTCAAGATGGCGGTGACGGGCTACGGCCGGGCAGACAAGGGACAGGTGCAGCGCATGGTGCAGGTAGTGCTCGGAATGACCGTGCTGCCGCGCCCGGATGATGCGGCCGACGCTCTCGCCGTCGCGATCTGCACCGCCCACGGCCAGCGCGCCGCCTGACACCTATCGTCCGAAACCGCTGACGCCCAGAATCGTCCAGTGATCGCCTTCGTCGACGGCACCGTCGCGACCATCGGGGCTGATTCGGCTGTCGTCCAGGCGGGCGGCGTCGGCTATCGCATCTTCTGTGGGCCGGGCACGCTATCCGCGCTGAAGGAAGGCTCCACGGCGCGGCTTTACACGTACCACCTGGTGCGCGAGGACCAGGTATCGCTCTACGGCTTTCGGACGACCGAGGAGCTGGGCTTTTTCGAGCTGCTGATCACGGTGACCGGGGTCGGCCCCAAAGTGGCCCTGGCGATCGTGTCTGCCAGACCCGTGGCTGACCTTCAGCTCGCCATATTCCAAGGCGACGAGGGCGTTCTGACCGCCGTGTCGGGTGTCGGCAAGAAGCTGGCCGCTCGCGTCGTGCTGGAACTCAAGGAAAAAGTGTCGGCGGCTGGTGCGTCAGTCGGCGCAGGGGGCGCCGCCGGATCGGCCGAATCGGAGGTCTTCGCCGCGCTACAGGCCCTCGGCTACAGCGCGTCGGAAGCTCGCGTCGCCGCAACCGCGGCGCTCTCCGCGCTCCCCGTCGGCGCCTCGCTCGAGGATCGCGTGAAAGCCGCGTTGCGCGTCCTGCGACGCGACTAGGAGCCGACGTGGACACCCTGACCCTGATGCTCATCGCGGTCATTGTCCTGGCCGTCTTCTTCGACTACATCAACGGCTTCCACGACACGGCCAACTCGATTGCCACGTCCGTCGCGACGCGCGCCCTCCAGCCTCGCGTCGCGATCGTTATGGCGACCGCGTTCAACTTCATAGGCGCGTTCGCTGGCACGGCCGTTGCGAAAACGATCGGCTCCGGACTGGTCGACGAAAGCTCGAGCACCCAGGGAGTAATCGCGGCCGCGCTCCTTGGCGCGATCGCGTGGAACCTCCTCACCTGGTACTACGGCCTGCCCAGCTCGAGCAGCCACGCGCTCATCGGTGGGTTGTTCGGCGCGACCCTTATCTCGGCCGGGACCGGTGCGTTCAAGGTGCAGGGAATCCTTGAGAAGGTCCTGTTCCCCATGGTCGCTTCACCGCTGATCGGCTTCTTCGTCGCCCTTGGGCTGGTCGTGTTGCTCTTCTGGCTATTCCGCGGCGCGCCGCGCCGGCCCATGACCACGGTCTTCAGGCGGCTGCAGATCGTGTCGGCCGGATTCATGGCCTTCTCGCACGGGTCGAATGACGCCCAGAAGACGATGGGCATCATCACCCTGGCGTTGTTCTCCGACGGTGTGATCTCGTCGATCGATGTGCCGTGGTGGGTGATCGTCATCGCAGCCAGCGCGATATCACTCGGGACCGCCGTCGGCGGCTGGCGGATCATGCACACCATGGGTCATCGCGTGGTGAAGCTCGAACCTGTCCACGGCTTCGCGGCGGAGACGACCGCGGCAACAGTGATCATCACCGCGGCGCACTTCGGGATGCCGGTGTCGACGACGCACGTCATTTCCAGCGCCATCATGGGCGTCGGCTCCGCACGCGGCGTGCGTGGCGTCAGATGGGGAGTCGCACGCAGCATTCTGCTGGCGTGGGTAGTAACCATCCCAGCGGCCGGAATGGTCGCAGCACTGAGTTGGCTCGTTTTGAACTTCGTCGGACTCGGTTAGGGAGACTTTCCACATGCGTCTCAGCCTGATACCCAGGGACATAAGGTTCTACGACCTGTTTGCCGCGGCCGGAGTCAATCTTGCCGAGGCCGCGGGCGACCTGCGCGACCTTGTAGAAAACTTCGACCGGCTGGATCAGCGCATCGCCGGGATCCAGCGACTCGAGAAGCGCGGCGACCAGATCGATCGCGACATCAATCTCCGGCTGGAGAACTCGTTCGTCGCACCGTTCGACCGGGAGGACATCCACGAGCTCACGGTCCGGCTCGACGACGTGGTCGACTACGTCCAGGCTGTCGCCGAGAGCCTCGCCATCTATGACGTCAACAAGCCTACGGCCGACTGCGTCAGGCTCGCCCAGATCCTGGCCGAACAGGGAACGGAGCTTGCGGCTGCGCTCACCAAGCTCGAGGGGATGAAGGACCTGACCGACCATCTCGAGAAGATCCATGAGCTGGAGCACGAGGCTGACGGCGTGTCGCGCGCCGCGATCGGCCGGCTCTTCCGCGATAGCCACGATCCGCTCGAGGTGATCAAGTGGCGGGAGCTCTATCTCCAGCTCGAGAACGCAATCGACGCCGCAGAGGATGCCGCCGAGGCGATCGAGAGGATGATCCACAAGCGCGTCTGAGCAAGCGACGGGCGGGTCGAACGCCCCGGCGAAGGAAATCGCGCCTCGAACAGACGTTCTATACGTGTCGAAACCTGCTAGACTCGGAGCGCATGGAGGAGCCCCAGCCGGAGCCCGGCCAAGAGCCTGATCGTCACCTCGCCGCGGGCACGCTGACGCTCGAAGAAGCGGCGGTCGAGACCTCTCTGCGGCCGCGCTCGCTCGACGAATACGTCGGCCAGCAGAGCGTCAAGCAGAACCTCGAGATCCTTCTCGCGGCTGCCCGTCAGCGCGACGAGGCGGCGGACCACGTCCTGTTTTACGGGCCGCCGGGCCTGGGCAAGACGACCCTCGCCAACATCATTGCGCGCGAGCTCGGCGTGAACCTTCATGCGACCAGCGGCCCGGCGATCGAGCGACCCGGCGACCTGGCCGCGATCCTGACCAACATCGAAGAGCGCGACGTGCTCTTCATCGACGAGATTCACCGGTTGAACCACGCGGTCGAGGAAATCCTCTACCCGGCGATGGAGGACTTCGCGATCGACGTGATGATCGGTCGTGGCCCGTCGGCACGAAGCCTGCGGCTGGGTCTCAAGCCGTTTACGGTTGTCGGGGCCACCACGCGTGCCGGACGCGTGGGCGGGCCGCTGCGGGATCGCTTTGGCGCCGTCTATCGGCTCGACTACTACGTCGAGGACGAGCTGGCCACGATCATCCGCCGCTCGGCGGGCATCCTCGGCGTCGATATTGAGCCCGAAGCGGTGGACGTGCTTGCACGCCGGGGGAGGGGAACGCCGAGAGTCGTGAACCGCCTTTTGAGGCGTGTCCGTGACTACGCGCAGGTCAGATCGGACGGGCGAATCGGCACTGCGGAAGCGACGCAGGCTATGAACGCCATGGACATCGACGACGAGGGTCTCGACACCACCGACCGCCGTTTGCTGGCCGCCATCGTCCAGAAGTTCGCGTCAGGGCCGGTGGGTGGGGCTGCCGTTGCCGCGGTGATCGGAGAAGAGATCGATACGATCGAGGACGTCTACGAGCCTTACCTGCTGCAGCTCGGCTTCCTGGACCGCACGCCGCAGGGCCGAATCGCGACCGAACGAGCACGCGACCATCTGCGCCGCTTGGGTTACGAGGTGCCCACGCCCAGGCGAGCGGAGCGGCTGGACGCCGGCCTCTGGGACGGCATGACCGCCGAGGGCCGAACCGACGGCGTCTCTGATCACAGTGCCGAGGAAGCCACCGAGTCGGAAGCGCGCGCTTGATCGAGGCACCCGCTGAACTGGCGGTCGCCACGCGCGGCTTGGTCAAGAGCTACGGCCGTCACACGGCGCTCACTGGTTTGGACATGTCGGTCCCGAGCGGCCAGGTCTATGGCTTCCTCGGTCCAAACGGATCTGGAAAGACCACCGCGCTGCGCCTCCTCACCGGCCTTCTCCGCCCCAACGCCGGCCAGATCTTCCTCTTCGGCCAGGAATACTCGTGGCGCGACCGAAAGCGGCTGTTCCGGGTCGGATCGCTGATCGAAACGCCCTCCTTCTACCCCTACATGTCGGGTCGCGAGAACCTCGTGGTCCTGGCCGCGAGCGGGCCGATCACACCGCTGGCGCGGGTGGACCAGGTGCTCGAGTACGTCGGCATGTCGGGACGCTCCAAGGACCCGGTGCAAACCTACTCGCTCGGCATGAAGCAACGACTCGGGATCGCGGCCGCAATGCTGTCGGACCCCGACTTGCTCCTGCTCGATGAGCCGGCCAACGGCCTCGACCCGGGCGGCATGGTTGCCATGCGCGAGACGCTGCGCTGGTTCACTCGCGAGCTCGGCAAGACGGTCGTCATCTCGAGCCACCTGCTGCACGAGATCGAGCTGCTCGCAGACGTCGTGGGCATCATCGATCGCGGACGCCTCATCCGCGAGGGCCAGTTGGAGAAGCTGCTAGAGGACGCCGGACGTGTCCGCGTACGCGTCGAGCCGGCGCAAATGGCCCAGGCGGCCGCGATTCTCGGCGCGATCGCTCCCGATCGACCACTGTACGGCATCGACTCTGGTGACCAGGCGGGTTTGTTCACGGTCAACGTGCCTGTGGCACGCGCGGCCGAGATCAACCGCGCCTTGGCTGAGGCAGGCATCTATGCGTCGGGGATCGAGCCAGGCAGCGACCTGGAGACGATCTTCCTGGAAGTCACTGGAACCGGCGGTAGCGTGGGCGACCGCCCGGTGTTGCCAGCTTGAGGCTGATCCGCGCCGAACTGCTCAAAGCGCGCCGCCGCCAGGCTACATACGTGATGCTCGGCGTCTTCATGGGCCTGATGGGCGTCATCTACCTCTTGGCCGGTAGCGCGTTCCAGTTTATCGGGATAATCGACTTCCCGGTTGCGTATGCGCTTATCGGCCAGTTCGCCTTCGGACTGGGCGGCCTGCTCGCGGTGGTTTATGCAGCCGCGTTCGTCGGCGCCGATTGGAACTGGGGCGTGCTGCGCAATGTCATCGCTCGGGGTGAGAGTCGAGCGCGTTACCTGCTCGCGAAGGCGGTTGCGCTGGCGATCCTCCTCGGCATAGCCATGCTGATCGTCTTTGCGTTCGGCATCCTGATGACCTACGTCACCGGACTCATCTGGGGCGTTCCTGTCGCGAGCCCCCTCCGCGGAAGTGGCCTGGTGGACCTTGTCGAGTGGCTCGCGCTCGGTTACCCGGTGCTGATCCAGCGGGCAATGCTGGGACTGGCGGTGGCGGTTGTCCTGCGCAGCCAACTCGCCGGGGCGGTGGTCGGCATCGTTCTGTACCTCGGCGAAGGCATCATCAGGTTGATGCTCACCGGGGCCTCATTGGTCGGTCGCGTCGGGCAGGGGTTCGAGGACGGGTTCCAGCCAATCGGCCCTGAGTGGTTCCAATATCTGCCGATCAGCATCGGCGACTATGTCGTCAACGCTGCGCCTGGTGGTGGGAGCAGCCTCAGCGGTGGCCTGGAGCAGTTCCTGCTCAAGCCGGTGCCCCTGGAGCTTGCTCTGCCGACCGTTCTCATCTACCTGGTTGTTTCCCTCGGCGTCGCGATTGTCGCTCTCAACCGTCAAGAGATCACGTGACGGCCGATGGACCGGCCACTTTCCTTCGACGTCCTCCTCCCCGCGCCAGCCGACGGATCGACGCGCGCCCGACTCGGCCACCTGCGAACTCCGCATGGCGAGATCCAGACGCCGGTCTTCATGCCCGTCGGGACCAACGCGACGGTCAAGGCACTCGATCCCGATGACCTCGATGAGGTTGGCGCCCAGATCATCCTCTGCAACACCTATCACCTGTATCTGCGCCCCGGCCACGAGCGGATCGCCCGCCTTGGTGGGCTGCACAGGTTCATGAACTGGAAGCGACCAATCTTGACCGACTCTGGCGGCTACCAGGTCGTCAGCCTTGGTGACTTCCGCTCAGTCGACGACGACGGGGTCACCTTTCGCTCACATCTGGACGGCTCTACCCACCGATTCACTCCGGAGCTCTCGATCGCCGTGCAGGAGGCGCTGGGGTCTGACATCGCGGTTTGCCTGGACCAGCCCGTGCCCCCGCACTCGTCGAATCGGCAATCGGTCGCAGAGGCCGTCGTGCGCACTCATGCGTGGGCTCAGCGATGTCTGGAGGCCCACAAGCGCCCCGATCAGGCGCTGTTCGGGATCGTTCAGGGTGGACTGGAGCCGGAGTTGCGCGCGGAATCCACCCGTGTCATCGGGTCCATGCCGTTCGACGGCATCTGCATCGGCGGGCTCGCCGGCGACGAGACGCCAGAGCAGCGGCGTGCCGCCCTCGACATCTGCATTCCACTTCTGGCTGATGATCCGAGGCCGCGTTACCTGATGGGTCTCGGGTCTGCGGCTGACCTGCTCGATGCCGTCGACGCGGGCATCGACATGTTCGATTCGGTCCTTCCGGCGCGCATCGCGCGCAATGGCACGCTGCTCCATCCCGATGGGCGACTGAACCTTCGCAACTCACGTTTCATGGACGATCCGGCTCCGATCCAGGACGGCTGCCGCTGTCGCGCGTGTCGGTCGTTCTCGCGGGCGTACCTGGCCCACCTGCTACGCGCCGATGAGCTGCTGTTCTACCGGCTGGCCACCCTACACAACCTGACGTTCCTGACGGACTTCATGGCGCGCATTCGCGCTGCGCTGGCCGAGGGACAATTCCCTAGACTTGTACGCGAGCTGGCCACGCGGGCCTCGCCAACATCGATGGCGGGTCTCCAGGCGTGACACACAAGCTGGCGCAAAGTCGGAGTGAACTGGCAGTGAAGCGGTGCCGGCTAGCCTGCTGGAACCGCGGAGGCGGACGAAATGGGATCAAGAGATCGCCCGGGCAAAGAGCTGAAGAAGAAGCCGAAGGTGAAGGACAACAAGCCGCGACTCGAATCGCTGCTTCAGTCTCCGCAGCCGTCGGTGGAACTGATCAAGCCCACGCGCAAACCACGCCACGAGAAAGAGCCGGAGGCAGACGAGGAGTAGTCCTCGTGGTCCCCGGTCGGAGCCAGGAGGGATACCAGGCATGACCATGACGGGGACCGGCAAGGTGGCCGGCACAGAAGCAACCAACGGGAACGGCGTGGAGAAGGTCGATCGCCCTGCAACGGAGCGAACGCGCGCGGTTGACGCCGCCATCCTGTCGATCGAGAAGCAGTTCGGCCGTGGGTCGATCATGAAGCTCGGTACGTCGGAACGGCAGGCGGTTGACGCCATTCAGACCGGTTCCATCGCGCTGGACCTGGCCATCGGCGTTGGTGGCATTCCGCGCGGCAGGATCACGGAGATCTTCGGCCCGGAGTCGTCCGGCAAGACGACGCTCTGCCAGCACGTTCTGGCGGAAGCGCAGAAGCGCGGCGGCGTGGTCGCATTCATTGACGTCGAACACGCGCTGGACCCGGCCTATGCCCGCTCATGCGGCGTCAACGTTGACGAGCTGCTGGTCAGCCAGCCCGACACCGGCGAACAGGCGCTCGAGATCACCGAGACACTGATCCGTTCGGGCGGCGTGGACTGCGTCGTCGTCGACTCGGTGGCGGCCCTGGTGCCGCGCGCCGAGATCGAAGGCGAGATGGGTGACTCGTCGATGGGCATGCAGGCCCGACTGATGAGCCAGGCGCTGCGCAAGCTGACCGGTGCCGTCAGCAGATCGAACACCGCTCTCGTCTTCACGAACCAGCTGCGCGAGAAGATCGGCGTGATGTTCGGCAATCCGGAGACCACCCCAGGCGGCCGCGCAATGAAGTTCTACGCTAGCGTCAGGCTGGATATCCGGCGCATCGAGACCATCAAGAGCGGCACGGACTCAATCGGCAGCCGCGTGCGGGTCAAGGTTGTCAAGAACAAGGTCGCTGCGCCTTTCCGGGTGGCCGAGTTCGACGTCATGTACGGCGAAGGCATCTCGCGTGAGGGCGGTCTGCTGGACGTCGGCGTCGCATCGGACATCGTCGCCAAGACCGGCGCGTGGTTCACCTACGGCGACTTGCGACTTGGGCAGGGGAGGGAGCAGGCGAAGGAGTTCCTGCGGGCCAACCCTGACGTGGCCCTGCGACTCGAGGGGGAGATCCGCGCCAAGGTCGCGACGATCAAGGTCCCTGTCGAAGGCATCTCGGAGGCTGAATAGGTCTCGTCGCTCATTGGCACGCCGCACAGCTGAATCACGGGCAGCTCTCAGGGAAAGCCGGGCTGCGCTCGCCGATCCTGCACCAGTCATGGATGCGGCCGCGGTCTTCCTGGGGGTCCGGCCACGGTCCGTGGCTGAGACCCGGCGGCGGCTCCGTTACCTGGGGTATCCAGATGCGCTCGTCGAAACGGTCGTCGAACGTCTCATCGAGATGGACTACCTCAACGACTCTGCCTTTGCGCGGGCCTGGGTCGAGAGCCGTGACCGCGCGCGACCCCGCGGCGAGATTGCACTGCGCCGCGAGCTTGGGCTGAAGGGCGTGCCTCGGAGCTTGGTCGATGAAGTACTCGCTGGCCGCCTCGAGGTCGCGACGAGCGGCGACCCTGACCGCACCGCGGCTATCACCCTGCTAGAGCGGCGCAGGGCAGCGTTGGAACGCGAAGCCGACCCAATCCGTCGTCGGCAGAAGGTGTACGCAATGCTCGCCCGCAACGGCTTCGATCCCGAAACCTGCCGCGAAGTAAGCGCGGCGTTCGTGTCCGCCTGAACACGTTGACTGCTGCAACATCGACCTCTCGGTCGGGCGCCGGTGTCATGTTGGCGATCTACCTGGTGGTGCTCGGAACGCTGGTGTTCCTGCCGTTTGGTCGCGGCATGGACCTGGGCGACCGACTGAACCTCGAGCCCTTCGCGACCATCGAGCGGGCGCTTGAGCTCGGGCCTAGATCGCTGTCATTCAGGCTGATGCTCGGCAACATCGCTGCTTTTGTCCCGCTCGGGATCCTCCTGCCGATGGTCTTCCGCAGTGGGTGGTCGCTGGCCCTCGTGGCAATCGGGGCAGTCGGGTTGTCGGCAGCCATCGAGCTCGGCCAACTGGTGATTTCAGTCTGGCTCGGCTACGCCTACCGCTCGACCGACATCGACGACGTGATCCTCAACGTCCTCGGCACCGCGCTTGGCTACCTGACATTTCTGGCCATCAGAGCCCTCGGAGCTGCGCAACCGA
>Ga0183260_10000610_pt1 | contig 30336 bp, 33 predicted proteins | sample AntDrymUQ4972206_2_FD_129768 | JGI IMG/M metagenome (GOLD analysis project Ga0183260, IMG submission 129768) | Polar desert sand microbial communities from Dry Valleys, Antarctica - metaG UQ497 (22.06) (version 2) (version 2) | ecosystem: Environmental > Terrestrial > Soil > Desert | place...
GACGGCCCTGCACGCGCCGTCCGGTGCGCGTGCGCGATCACCGAGGGCGTTCGCGACCTCGGTCTGGAGGTGCGGGCGGGGCTCCATGCGGGGGAGTGCGAGATCGTCGACGGAAAGATCGGTGGTATCGCGGTGCACATAGGTGCTCGGGTCGCATCGCAGGCGGCACCGAGCGAAGTCGTGGTCTCGAGCACCGTCAAGGATCTCGTTGCAGGCTCCGGGATCTCGTTCGCCGAGCGTGGGGAAGTCGAGCTGAAGGGGATCCCGGGGGAGTGGCGCCTGTTCGCCGTCGATCGAGCCGGCGTCGCCGGTTAGGCTCACCGGCCGCGATGTCCACCCGCCATGAGACAACCGACGCGAAGCTCGCCTGGTTGCGGGAGCTCGGCGACGAGGCGGCGCACGCGGGATCCGAGAAGGCGGTCGCGCGCCAACACGAGCGGGGGAAGCTGCTCGCCCGAGAGCGGCTCGAGCTGCTCCTCGATCCGGGCTCGTTCGTCGAGCTCGACCGGTTCGTCCGTCATCGCGAGAGCGAGTTCGGGATGCGCGACACGCGGCCGTGGGGCGACGCGGTCGTGACCGGGTACGGCACCGTGTTCGGCCGCCCGGTCTGCGTCTTCTCGCAGGACTTCACCGTGTTCGGCGGCTCGCTGTCCGAGGTCTTCGCCGAGAAGGTCTGCAAGGTGATGGACATGGCCCTCAAGGTCGGCTGCCCGGTGGTGGGGATCAACGACTCTGGCGGCGCGCGGATCCAGGAGGGCGTCGTCTCGCTGGCGGGCTACGCCGAGATCTTCTGGCGCAACGTGCAGGCGTCGGGCGTCGTCCCGCAGATCTCGCTGATCATGGGGCCGTGTGCGGGCGGAGCGGTGTACTCCCCCGCGATCACGGACTTCGTCCTCATGACGCAAGGCTCGTCGTACATGTTCATCACGGGCCCCGATGTCGTGAAGACGGTGACCGGCGAGGACGTGAGCTTCGAGGATCTCGGTGGGGCGAGCGCCCACGCGACCAAGTCCGGGGTCGCGCACCTCGTCTCGCCCGACGAGGAGGCGTGCATCGAGGACGCGCGGTACCTCCTGACGTTCCTCCCGCAGTCGAATCTCGAGACGGCGCCGTTCGCCACGCCGACGGACCCGGTCGACCGCGAGGCGCCGGAGCTCGACACGTTGATCCCCGACTCGTCGGGCAAGCCCTACGACATGAAGCGCGTGATCGAGACGGTCGTCGACCACGAGTCGTTCCTCGAGCTCCAGCCTGGCTTCGCCGAGAACATCGTGTGCGGCTTCGCACGGCTCGGCGGGCACTCGGTCGGGGTCGTCGGGAACCAGCCGGCGGCGCTCGCCGGCGTGCTCGACATCGACGCCTCGGTCAAGGCCGCCCGCTTCGTCCGCACCTGCGACGCGTTCAACGTGCCGCTCGTCACGTTCGTGGACGTCCCAGGCTTCCTGCCCGGAACCGAGCAGGAGTGGGGCGGGATCATCCGGCACGGCGCGAAGCTTCTCTATGCGTACGCCGAGGCGACCGTCCCTAAGCTGACCGTGATCACCCGCAAGGCGTACGGCGGCGCCTACGACGTGATGAGCTCGAAGCACATCCGCGCGGACGTCAACGTCGCCTGGCCGACCGCCGAGGTGGCCGTGATGGGGCCGGACGGTGCCGTCAACATCGTCTTCCGGAAGGAGCTCGAGGGGGTCGACGACGCGGAAGCCCGGCGGGCGGAGCTGATCGCCGACTACAAGGAGCGCTTCGCGAACCCGTGGAGCGCCGCCGAGCGCGGGTACGTCGACGACGTGATCGAGCCTCGCCGGACGAGGCCGTACCTCGTCCGCGCGCTCGAGACGATGCTCTCGAAGCGCGAGCCCGTTCCGAAGCGCAAGCACGGAAACATCCCGCTGTAGGACGCGCTCGAACCGGACAATCAGCGAGCGTGCGCCTGCGACCCGGCGCGGGCCCTCGGTCCACGACCCCCCATGGGGCGCGCGACCCCCTGGAGTCACGGTAGCCGCGAACCCGTGACGAGTCTGTGCCGGCTTCGTGCCAGCTTTGCGCCGGGCGAGCACTGCCGCCACGCGACGACGGGTGATCAGACCGATGGAGCTACGAACGCGACGTCCCGCGAGTCGCAGACGGGCTCGTAGCCGATCCGGGTGTAGATCGCGTTCGAGGTCGGGTTCGCGAGATCGGTGTAGAGGAAGCAGAACCGGTGCCCTCGTCCGAGGAGTAGCCGGGTGAGCTCGGCCGTCACGGCTGTCCCGTACCCGTTTCCGCGGAGCTCGGGCGGAGTGTGGACGGGCCCGATCCGGATCCCGTTCGGGGTCGGTCCACCGAATCCGGCGAGCGAGACGATCTCGCCGCCGTCTTCCCAGAGAGCAACGCCTGCCTCGCTCGAGCGAAGCCGGTTCTCGACCAGCGCCGGAAGTGGATCCTCGTCGGCCGTCACGACCGGACCGTGGCGCACCTCTTCGCCGAACGCACGGAAGCGCTCGAGCACGAGAGCGAGCTCACGGATCGTCGCGAGCCGCATCCGGCCGGGCGGCGCCTGCGTCGGCTGCATCTCCACGAGTCGATAGATCCGCTGGTCGAATCGCGTCTCCAGCCCGACGCGGTGCGTTTCCGCCCAGGCCGCCGCGAAGTCGTCGACCTCGGGCACCGCGCCGACGACTCCTGGCACCTCGTCGTCGATCGCATGCGCAAGGGCCTCGATCGCCCGCGAATTGCGCGGCCGTACGAGGATCACGTTGTGCGGCGGTGTCCGGAGTGCACCCGCCACCACCGTTCCCTCCTGCCGCACGACCCATCCCCTGAGCTCCGGATAGATCCCGGGGGTCGATCGGGCCGTCGCAAGGATTCCGAGCGCCAGGTTATGTCGGGCCTCGTCGGCAAGGAGCGGCTCGCGGAGTCCGTCCAGGACCGCGTTCCATCCGGCGAGGTATTCGACGTCCATCGCGCGATCGTACGGGCCCTGGTGCCCGGGTTACGGTAGTCCGATGCGCGTCTCTGCCAAGGTCGACTACGCGCTCCGGCCGATGCTCGAGCTTGCCGCGGCCGGCGGGCTCGTCAAGGGAGAGCGGCTCGCGAGCGCGCAGGGCATCCCGCGCAAGTTTCTCGAGACGATCCTGCTCGAGCTTCGTCACGAGGAGCTCGTAGCGAGCCAGCGCGGGGTGGAGGGCGGCTACGTGCTCGCGAAGCCTGCGGCGGAGATCACCGTCGCCGACGTGATCAGGGCCGTCGAGGGGCCGATTGCGACCGTTCGCGGCTCGCGACCAGAGGACGTCACCTACGCAGGCAGCGCGTCGGCGCTGCAACCGCTCTGGCTCGAGCTCCGTGGAGCGATGCGCGACGTGCTCGAGGGGACGACGCTCGCGGCATTCGAGTCCTCTTCTCTCGTTGTCGATCGGAGAGTGGAGATTAGCACTGGCTATCTCTACAATAAGTAAAACGTATAGCTGACTGAAGACGGTCAGCTAGGGCGACGCGGCTGCTGACCCGTCGTCTCGGGATCCTGTGCGAACCGGTCGTCCGAGCGGACGGTCGCGATGCGTTCCGCACGACCCTCGAACCAGCCCGTCCGGACGTCCGCTGCGCCGTCGAAGTGCGGGACGTGCGGCTTGAGATCGAGCACGGGCGTGTCGTCGAGCAGGTCGATCCCCTCGAGCTCGATCCGGCCACGGCCCACCCGCACGATGCGCGCGAGCGAGATCGAGATCGGATTCGGGCGCCGTGGCGAGCGGGTGGCGAAGACGCCACGCCGGGTCGCGTCACCGAGGAACGGGAGGACGAGCGGCTCCCAGTCGACGACGCGGTGGAGGTGGGCGACCACCCAGAGATGGCTGAAGCCCGCGAGGTCGGCGAGCGCCCGGCGGTACGGACGGTCGATTTCGACCGTCGCCCGCCCCAGGGTGTCGGCGGACGGCTGCAGCGGCATCCCCGGCAGCTCGTAATGGCCCGAGCGCACAACGCCGATCGGCCGGTACACGATCGCCGCGCGCGAGCCGATTCCAAGCAGGTCGGCGACGAACCGTCGCGCCTCGCGCGTCGAGCTCAGGCGCCACAACGCGAGCGTGCGCTCGAAGTCGACGGCCTCGAGCGCGAGGTCGAGCGCGCGCTGCTCGAGGTCGGCCAGGATCACGGCCTGCCGCTCGAGCAGCGGCGCCGGATCCGAGCCTGAGCGGTCGTGGAGGAGGAGCTTGACCATGAGCGTGGAGCGCACGTCGCGGACGTGGCCGATCGGCTCGTCGAGCCACGATCCGAGTGCCCGGCGGCCGTCGGCCGTCGGGGTGAGCACCGTGCGCGCGGGACCGCGAGGACTCGGCTCGCTCCGTGCGGCTCGCACGAGGCCGCGCTCGCCGAGCGTCTCGAGGGCGCGGTAAACGAGAGGACGGGAGCTGCTCCAGACCTGGCCGACGTCGCCGTCCGGGCCAAGCGCGCGCACGAGCGCCCAGCCGTGCGTGGGCGCCTCCGCCAGCAGGCCCAGCGCGACCCACTCGACGAGGGAGAGGTCGGTGCGGGCTCGGCGCGGCAGGACGCGATGCTAACGGTTCAGCCTTATGTAACCTCGCCTAGTCATTATGTGACTACACGGGCGTTCAGGCGAGCGCGGGAGCGAGACCGAGGGATGAGTGTCATTGCCGGACGGCGAGGCCACGGCGTCGGAAAGCGCAGTCTGGATCGCCGGCGCTTTCTGCTCGTCGACCGCGTCGGGCGTTGCCCTCGCGGGCATCCACGTCCGCGACGCGAAGGCTGCGACGGAGAACGACCTCGCGTACGCGAACTTCGGCCTTGCCACGTCGTATCTCGTCGCGGACTTCTATTCGCGCTCGCTGGAGGCCGCCAAGCTCGAGGCGAGCACCCGGCCCGCTCTCCGACGGGGCCGAGCGGCAGCGACGCTGCACGCACGGGAGCTCACCGCGCTCCTGACGGGGGCCGGCGACACCCCGGCGACCGCCGAGGACTTCACCTTCGAATGGCCCGTCCCGACGTTCGCGACAGCCGCGAGCATCAGGCGAACCGGCACCGCCGTCCTGCGGGCCAGCCTCGGCGCGTACCAGCAGGCGGCGGCGACGCTCACGGAGCCCACATATCGCGTCCTCTTCGCGAGTCTCTCGGCGAGCGTCGCGCAGCAAGTCGGGACGTTCACGACTGCCGGCGCACCCGCCGAGCCTTTTCCCCTCGCCCTCGACCTCGAGACCGCGAGCGCGGCGCTCGAGGCCTTCCTCGGATAGAAGGAGACATCGGGTGAACACCCGTCTCGCAACCCTCGCCGTCGCGCTTCTCGCCGGCGTCTGCGTCGCCGCGGTCGCGAGCGCCCGGCCGCAGGCGAACGCGCCTCTGACGATCTATGCGGCTGCGTCGCTGACCGACGTCTTCCGCTCGTTCGACTCCGCCCAGAACTACAGCTTCGGCGCCTCGAACGCGCTCGAGACGCAGATTCGAAACGGCGCTCCCGCGGACGTCTACGCCTCGGCGGCGCCGCTCAACACGCAGCGCCTCCATCGTGCCGGGCTCGTCGAGAAGCCGGTGACCTTCACCGCAAACCGGCTCGCGCTGATCGTCCCGCGCTCCAACCCGGCAGGCATCCGGTCGATCTACGACCTGCGCTCGAAGCCGGTGAAGCTCGTCGTCGCCGGGCCCGCCGTGCCGGTCGGCGGCTACACGCTCACCGTGCTGCGAAAGATGGGGCTCTCGAGCGTTCTCAGCAAGGTGGTGAGCCGCGAGTCGGACGTGCGGGCGGTGACGGGCAAGATCGCGCTCGGTCAGGGTGACGCCGGCTTCGTGTACGTCACGGACGCGCGAGCGGTCAGCGATCAGGTGACGGTCGTGCGCGTCCCGGCCTGGGCGCAGCCTCGCGTCCGGTACGAGATCGCCGTCGTCAGCCGCTCGTCGAACAAGGCGGCCGCCCAGGCGTTCATCACCTCGGTGCTCTCGGCAAGGGGTCAGACGGCCCTCAAGAACGCCGGCTTCCTCGCGATCCCGAAAGCACCCGCCTGAACGGGCTTCTCTTCCGGGCCGTGCTCGTCGTCGCGACGGGCGCGGCCCTTCTGTTTCTCGTTCTGCCCGTCGTCGCGATCTTCGCGCGCGTTCCCCCGGACGAGCTCCTTGCCGCGCTCGGGACAGACGCGGCGAAGGACGCGCTCCTCGTGACCGCCGAGACGAACCTCATCTCGATGATCCTGATCCTGCTCTTCGGAACTCCGGCCGCCTACTGGATCGCGACGCGGACCTCGCGGCTGCGCGACGCAGTCGTGACGCTCGTCGAGCTGCCTCTCGTACTGCCGCCGGCGGTGGCCGGGATCGGTCTCCTCGCGGCTTTCGGGCGTCTCGGGCTCCTCGGCGGCACGATGGACACGCTTGGAATCGACATCGCGTTCACTCAGGTGGCGGTCATCCTCGCCGTCACGTTCGTCGCGAGTCCCTTCTATCTCCGCACGGCGGTGGCCGCGTACGAAGGAATCGACCCGACTCTGCCCGCCGCGGCCCGGACCCTCGGCGCCGGCCCCGGACGGGTCTTCGCCCGCATCGCGATCCCGCTCGCGGGGGCCGGACTCGGTGCCGGTGCGGCGCTCGCATTCGCACGCGGGATAGGTGAGTTCGGCGCGACGATCATGTTCGCGGGCTCCCTGCAGGGCACGACCCAGACGCTCTCGCTTGCGATCTACGAGCAGTTCGATCTCAGCTTCGTCGTCGCGCTCGCGATCAGCGCCGTGCTCGTCGCGATCAGCGGCACCGTGCTCCTCTCCGTCAAGCTTCTCACCCGATGGCGCTCCGGATCGACTACACCCATTCCCTTCGCGCCTACGACGCCGACGTCCGGCTGACGGTTCCGCCCGGCGAGACGCTCGCGCTCGTCGGGCCGTCGGGCGCAGGCAAGACGACGACGCTCCGAGTCGTCGCGGGTCTCGTCCGGCCCGACCGCGGCGTCGTCTCGGTCGACGGCGAGACATGGCTCGACACGGTGAGGCGAGTCGACTGGCCGCCGGAGCGCAGGCGCGTCGGCTACCTGTTCCAGGAGTACGCGCTCTTTCCGCACCTGAACGTCTCCGACAACATCCGCTTCGGCGCCGCACGGGAAACCTCGGTCGACGAGCTTCTCGAGCGCTTTCGGATCGCACCGCTCGCGAAGGCGCGCGTGCGAGACCTCTCCGGCGGTGAGCGTCAGCGGGTCGCGCTCGCGCGCGCTCTCGCTCGGCGGCCGACGACGCTCCTCCTGGACGAGCCCCTCTCCGCGCTCGACGCGCATACGAAGGTCGGTGTCCGAGTGCAGCTCCACGAGATCCTGCGCGATCTCGGCCTGCCGACAATTCTCGTGACGCACGACTACGAGGACGCGGCAGCGCTCGCAGACCGCGTCGGTGTGATCGTCGACGGCGTGATCGTGCAGGAAGGCCGAGCTGCCGACCTGGTCGCCCGCCCGCGGAACTCGTTCGTCGCCAGCCTGACGGGCGCCAGCCTGCTGCTCGGGACTGCGGTCGCAGCATGCGACGGCCTCACCGAGATCGTGCTCGATACTGGGGGCTCCGCCTGGAGCACGGATGCGGAGACCGGTCGCGTCGCGCTCGCCGTGCAGCCATGGGAGGTCGCGATCGGTCGCGCCACCCCCGACGACTCGTCGCTCAACCACCTGCGGGGGGCGATCACCTCGATCGTCCCCCACAGCAACCGTGCGCGTGTCCGCGTCGGCGACCTCGTCGCGGAGATCAGCGCGTCGTCACTCGAGCGGCTCGGGCTGCAGGAGGGTGACGTCGTCGTGGCGTCGTTCAAGGCGACCGCGGCGCGCCTGCTTCCGCTCGGGCGCTAGCGTCCCGTGGTGGAGATCGAGCGGGAAGGGGAGCCGGAAGAGTCGGTTCGGAGGGCAGTGCGGCTCGCGGTCGACGCCGCGGGTCTCGGCCATGCTCGGGGCGCGCCCGTGGCGGCCGCATGGTGGCGCGCCGGGCTCATCGATGCCCTCGACCGTGGCTCGCTCGAGCCGGCGCCGCGGCGTTACGACGCGACGCCTCCGCCGCGCAGGACGCGCGGAGCAACGCGGGCGTAGTCGAGCCCGGAGGCCCACGTCAGGAGGGTGGCGACGAGAAGCGCCCACCAGCCGACGCGATCGTCGAACGCACCGCCGGCCGCGAGCCCGCAGACCGTCGCCGCGACCGCCTGCGACCAAGTCTTGAGCTTGCCGAGATCGCGTGCGCCCATCACGATCCCCTTCTCGAGCGCGGCGAGACGAAGCCCCGAGACCGCGATCTCCCGGGCGACGATCGCCGCCACCATCCACGCGGGTGCGACCCCCTCGCCCACGAGCATCGCGAGCATCGCGAGCACGAGCACCTTGTCCGCGATCGGGTCGAGCAGCGAGCCGAACGCCGAGGTCTGGTCCCAGCGGCGCGCGAGCCAGCCGTCGACCTGGTCGGTCGACATCGCGAGCGCGAAGACCGCCGTCGCCCAGTATGCGTGGTCGGGAAAGTCCCAGGCGAAGAGGACGATCACGACCGGCACCGCGACGGCCCGGGCGACGGTCAACTGGTCGGGGAGCGTCACTCGTGAGGGAGAATACGCGTGCCGTGCCGGCCCACCTGACGCCCCCGTTCTCGAAGGTCCTGGTCGCGAACCGGGGCGAGATCGCGATCCGCGTCTTTCGGACGCTCCGCGAGCTCGGGGTCGGGTGCGTGGCGGTCTTCTCGGATGCCGACCGGGGGCGCGCGCACGTGCGAGCCGCCGACGAAGCGCACCGGATCGGGGCCGGGCCGGCGACGGAGAGCTACCTGCGAGGCGACGTGATCGTCGAGACCGCGCTCAGGGCGGGCGCCGAGGCGGTACACCCCGGCTACGGTTTCCTCGCCGAGAACGCGGCGTTCGCGCGGCTCGTCGAGGAAGCTGGCCTGACCTGGATCGGGCCGCCGCCGGCCGCCATCGAGCTGATGGGATCCAAGACCGCCGCCCGGGCGGCCATGCGGGCGGCGGGCGTCCCGATCATTCCCGGGGCGGTCGACCCCGTGCCGTCGCCAGAGGCGGTGGTCGCGCTCGGCGAGGAGATCGGCTATCCGCTCATCATCAAGGCCGCCGCGGGCGGTGGCGGCAAGGGGATGGAGATCGTCCGGACCCCGGAGGAGGCGGAGCGAGCGTTCGAGTCCGCGACCCGTCAGGGGGCGAAGTTCTTCGCCGACGCGACGGTCTACGTCGAGCGGTTCGTCGAGGATCCGCGGCACGTCGAGGTGCAGGTGCTCGCGGACGCGCACGGGAACGCGATCCACCTCGGCGAGCGTGACTGCACGATCCAGCGTCGTCACCAGAAGCTCGTCGAGGAGACTCCCTCGCCCGGGGTCGACGACCCGCTCAGGGCGCGCATCGGCCAGATCGCGGTCGACGCCGCGCGGGCCGCCGGCTACCGCTCGGCTGGGACGATCGAGGGGCTCCTCACGAGCGACGGCGACTACTTCTTCATGGAGATGAACACCCGGATCCAGGTCGAGCACACGGTGACGGAGCTCGTCACGGGCCTCGATCTGATTCGCGAGCAGGTGCTCGTCGCAGCCGGGGAGCCGCTTTCGATCGCGCAGGAGGACGTCGCCCTGCGTGGTCATGCGATCGAGTGTCGGATCAACGCCGAGGACGTCGCGAAGGGGTTCCTGCCCGCACCCGGCCCGATCACGGCCTACCGCGAGCCGGCCGGGCCGGGTGTGCGCGTCGACTCCGGGATCGCGGCGGGCGACGAGGTGAGCGAGTTGTACGACCCGATGATCGCGAAGCTCGTCGTCCACGACGTCGACCGCCCCCGTGCGATCGCCCGCATGCTGCGGGCGCTCGCAGAGTTCAAGATCGAGGGAACTGCGACGTTGCTCGGCTTCCACCGAGCGTTGCTCGAGCACCCGTGCTTCGCGGCGGGGGAGACCTGCGTCGGCGTCGTCGAGTCGGAGGCGATCGCGCAGCGTGCGCAGGAGCTCGAGCAGAAGTTCTCTCATCGGACAACAAGCATGCCGGTCGGATCGGACGGTGCGCTGCCGACGGTGCCGCGGGTCGTCGGTGTCGAGGTCGACGGACGCGCCTATGACGTCCGGCTGCATGTGACGGAGGCTCCCTGGGCCGAGCTCGGAAGGCGGCGCCGGGCGCGTGCTGCTTCGGGTGGCGGAGCGGGCGGCGACGGCGCAGTCCTGAGCCCGATGCAGGGCACGGTGCTGAAGGTTGAGGTCGCAGAGGACGACGTCGTCGAGGCGGGCCAGCTCCTCTGCGTGATCGAGGCGATGAAGATGGAGAACGAGATCGTCGCGCCGCGCGCCGGCGTCGTCACGGCCCTCGGGATCGAACCCGGCACGGCGGTTACGAGCGGTCAGCCCGTCTGCGTCATCGCGGCGCGCGAGTGACGCTCGCGGAGCTGCTCGAGCGCCTCGTCGGGGGCGAGCTGCTGACGGCAGGCACGCTCAGCCGCCCGCGCAGGGCCGATCCCGCGGAGCCTCGCATGCTGACGGTCGACCCGGTCGAGGTGAGAGACGGACGTCGGTGGCGCGTCCGGCGGCACTACGAGACGCGCACGACGGACGAGCTGCTCGACGGCCCGGCCCTCCGCGAGCTCCTGGGCGCCGCGATCGGAGGCAGCTATCGGCAAGCGCTCCTCCACGCGCCGGACGCGGACTGGCAGGTGCTGGCCGGCAGGGGCGAGCCTCGACTCCTCCGGCGGCCGCCCACCCGCGGGGAGACATCGCTCGCGCACGACCGCCCGAAGCAGCACCGGCTCCCGGCGGGCGAGGCTGTGCCGTACCTTGTCGCGCTCGGCGTTCAGGACACCGAGGGGCGGGTGCGTGCCCGGAGGCGTGACAAGTTCCGGCAGGTCAACCGGTTCGTCGAGCTCGTCGAGGATGCAATCCCGTCGCTTCCCGAGGGCCGCCTCCGCGTCGTCGACTACGGGTCTGGGCGCGCGTATCTGACCTTCGCGCTGCACGACCTTCTGACGCGGGTGCACGGCCGCGAGGTCGAGCTGCTGGGGCTCGACCTGAAGCCGGAGGTCGTTGCCGAGTGCGAGAGTCTGGCGCGCGAGCTCGGGGCGGACGGCCTACGGTTCGAGGTGGGCGACATCGCCGACGCGGATCTCAGGGACGTCGACCTCGTCGTCAGCCTGCACGCGTGCGATACCGCGACCGACGTGGCGCTCGAGCGTGCGGTGCGGGCGGCCGCAGCCGTGATCCTCGCCGTCCCCTGCTGCCAGCACGAGCTTCTCGGTCAGCTCCGGAGCGACGTGCTGCGCCCACTCGTTCGCCATGGGACGCTGCGGGAGCGTTTCGTGGCCGAGGTGACCGACGCCGCCCGCGCCCGGCTGCTCGAGCTCGCCGGCTACGAGGTGCAGGTCGTGGAGTTCGTTCCGCTCGAGCACACGCCGAAGAACGTGCTCCTGCGCGCCACGCGAACACGCCGGCCCGAGCGCGACCGGGCTAGGCTCGCCGACGAGTATCGGGTGTTCGCGGACTCACTCGACATCGAGCCCGCGCTCGAGCGTCTTCTCAGCGACCTCGTCGGCGTCTGAGCTACGTCGCGTTCTGCCAGATCCCCGTCAGGTTGCCCTCGCTGTCGGTGAAGTAGGCGGCGAAGCCCATGTCGGCGACGGTGAGCTTCTTGCCGACGGTCGCGCCGCCGTTCGCGCGTACCTTCTCGAGCGTCGCGTCGATGTCTTCGACCTCGATCGTGATCACCGGCCGGCTCAGGACGTCGCTGCGCCGGGACATGCCACCGCCGATGTAGCCGGACTCGCTCGGGCGTCCCTGGTCGTCCGCAGGCCCCGTAGAGGCGATGTCGTACTGGAGCTCGGGAATGGGCTGGATCTGCCAGCCGAACACCTCACGGTAAAAGCCGTGCGCTCGCTCGGCGTCGTCGTACGGGACCTCGAAGTGCACGACACGACCGCTCATTGCTCGCCTCCGATCGGTGGGGGAAGGGCTCCCATTCTCCTTCACCGTGAGAGCTGCCGCCGGAACGAAAGGTCGAAGGCTTCGAGGTCGTGGGGTCCCTCAGCCTCGCAACCGGTACGCGTGATCCGTGATCCAGACGAGCTCCGCCGGGAGCGAGCCCGCGTCCGCTTCGGCGATCAAAGGCCCGAAGACGACCCGCACGAAGCGACCCGCGGCGAGGGCGCCGTCCGCCCCGATCGTGCCCCGCCAGCGCTCACCTGCCGCGAGTCGGCGCGGCAGCGGCGGGTCGAACGTGCGGGCCGACCGGATGCCTGGCAGCTCGCCGTCGGCGTTGCGCTGCTCGAGCTCCGCGAGCGTGCCCGTGGCGAAGAGCATGAGCCCGAAGTGGCGCGCGACCGCGATACGGTCAGTGGCGAGTGCGTAGGGGATCGATGTCTGGTTGTGGATCTCCACCTCGACCCGCCAGCCGTCGTCCGTCACCTCGAGGCGGCTCGCGTGGAAGACGAGCCCCGGCCCGGTCGCCGGCGTCCGCTCGTCCCAGTCGAGCGTCGCCCTCTGCGGCGAGGCCGCCGTGGTTGCCGGCGGGGCCGTCGCCCGTTCGCCTGCGCAGCCTGCGACGAGCGCTGCCCCCACGACGAGGATCGTGGCGGTAAGCACGCGGGTCACAGGTCCATGGTGGCACACCCGGACACGGCCGCTCCGACGGGACGCCGCCGTCGCGCGATCGGAGCCCGCGTTCGCTTCCAACCTCCCCCAGGGGCACTCCCGTGTCCCTGTTGGCATTCTAGCCAACAAAAGGTGTCACGGCATCGTGCCGAGTTCGTGTCGAAGGAGTGACGATCGAGCGTCGGAGTCGCGTGCGCAGGACCGACGGTCACACGCGACGCTCGGAGAGAGTGGACATGCGCCTGGCGGCTCGGTGCGAGCTGGTCGCGACGCCGGGATCGGCTAGCGTGCCCGCCGCGTGGATCTCTACGAGTACCAGGGTAAGGAGCTCTTCCGGCAGGTCGGGATCCCCGTCTCGGACGGCCGGCTCGCGACGAGCCCCGAGGAGGCTCGCACCGCCGCCGAGGAGCTCGGCGGCCAGGTGGTCGTCAAGGCGCAGGTACTCACCGGCGGGCGTGGCAAGGCAGGCGGGATCAAGCTCGCAGCCGACGCCTGCGAAGCGGAGGAGCGCGCGCGTGAGATCCTGGGGCTCGACATCCGCGGCCACGTCGTGCGCCGGCTCTGGATCGAGCAGGCGTCCGAGATCGCACGCGAGTACTACCTCTCGCTGACCTTCGACCGCGGGGCGAAGAAGCCGCTCTACATGTTCACCACGCAGGGCGGGATCGACATCGAGCAGGTCGCCGAGGAGAGCCCCGACGCGCTCGTGCGGCTCCACGTCGACCCGCTCGAAGGCTTCCACCCGTGGCAGGCGCGCCGCCTCGTCTACGCCGGCGGTGTCACCGATCCGTCGGAGCAGAAGCAGATCGCCGCGATCGTCGAGAAGCTGCACGAGGCGTTCACCCGCTTCGACGCGATGCTCTGCGAGGTGAACCCGCTGATCGTGACGCCCGCCGGCGAAGTGAAGGCGCTCGACTCCAAGTTCACGGTCGACGACAACGCGCTCTACCGCCACGCGGACGTCGCCGAGATGCGAGACCTCGACGCCTCCGATCCCCTCGAGGCGCTCGCGCGCGAGAAGCACGTGACGTACGTGAAGCTCGACGGCGAGGTCGGCGTGCTCGGGAACGGAGCCGGGCTCTCGATGTCGACGGTCGACGTCGTCACCTTCGCTGGCGGGCGTCCGGCGAACTTCTGCGACCTCGGCGGCGGCGGGGACGCGCAGGGCGTCGTGGACGCCCTGGAGGTCATCACGCGCGATCCCCAGGTGCGCGCGATCTTCTTCAACATCTTCGGCGGGATCACGCGCTGCGACGAGGTCGCGCGCGGGATCCTCCAGGCGCTCGGCGAGATGTCGCTCGAGCTCCCGATCGTGGTGCGTCTCGACGGGACGAATGCCGAGGAGGGGCGCCGGATTCTGGCCGACGCGGCACCTCCGAACCTCCATGTCTCTCCGACGATGCTCGAGGCGGCGAAGCGCGCAGTGGAGCTCGCCTCATGACGAGCGACGTCTGGAGCCCACGGGCGCGGGCCTACGTCGACTCCGACGCACACCGCGAGGGCGCCGACCTCGACCTCTTCGTCGAGTGGTCGCGCGGCGGCGCAAAGGCACTCGACGTCGCGACGGGCGGCGGGCACGTCGCGCGCCGCCTGCGCGAGGCGGGGATCAACGTCGTGACCTGCGATCCGGCGCCGGGGATGCAGCCGGACGTCGTCTGCCGGGCCGAGTCGCTCCCGTTCGCGGAGAACGCGTTCGACATCGTCGCCTGCCGCACGGCTGCCCATCACTTCGCAGACGTCGAGCTCGCGATCCGAGAGATCGCCCGGGTGAGCGCCGACCTCGTGCTCGTCGCCGACACGACCTTCATGGGCGAGCAGATCGAGGAGGCAGAGCGCCTGCGCGACCCGTCGCACGTTCGGAACTACACCGAGGCCGAGTGGAGGTCGTTCCTGGAGGAGGCCGGCCTCACCGTCGAGGACGTGGTCCCGTCGACCTCGACGTTCGACTTCGCCGCCTGGCTCGCGCGCACCGGCTGCGAGGGCTCCGAGGCGGAGCAGGTCGAGGAGCTTCTCGGCGACCGCGTCTCCGAGGGGCGCCTCACCCTCGACAAGCTCACGATCAGGGCGAGCGTCTGATGGCGATCCTCGTCGACACCGAGACGCGCCTCGTCGTCCAGGGTTTGACCGGGTCCGAGGGCCGCTTCCACGGTCTGCGCAACCGGGCGTACGGGACGAACGTCGTCGCCGGCGTCACCCCGGGGAAGGGCGGCCAGGACGTCGACGGCGTGCCCGTGCTCGACACCGTGTCCGAGGCCGTCGCCGACCACGGTGCGAACACCTCGATGATCTTCGTGCCTGCGCCGTTCGCGGCCGACGCGATCTACGAGGCGATCGACGCCGGGATCGGAACCGTGATCGCGATCACCGAAGGCGTGCCCGCGCACGAGATGCTCCGGATCCACTCGTACCTTCGCGCCCGCGGCGCCCGAATGATTGGGCCGAACTGCCCGGGCGCGCTCTCGCCCGGCAAGGCGAACGTCGGGATCATCCCGGCCGAGATCTTTTCCCCCGGCTCGATCGGTCTCGTCTCCCGCTCCGGCACGCTCACGTACCAGATCGGTCACGAGCTCACGCAGATGGGGCTCGGCAACTCGACGATCGTCGGGATCGGCGGCGACCCCATCGTCGGCTCGTCGTTCATCGACATCCTCCGGCTCTTCCAGGACGACCCGGAGACCGAGTACGTCGTGATGGTCGGCGAGATCGGCGGCGACGAGGAGGAGAAGGCCGCCGAGTTCATCGAGCGCGAGATGACGAAGCCCGTCGTGGCGTACATCGCCGGGTTCACGGCGCCACCCGGCAAGACCATGGGTCACGCTGGCGCGATCATCTCCGGCTCGTCGGGCACCGCGGCCGCGAAGAAGGAGGCCCTCGAGGCTCGCGGCATCCGGGTCGGGACGACGCCGACCGAGACGGCCGAGCTCGCGGCCGAGCTCGCGCGCTGACGACTCCCGGCGACGACCGGGAGAGCTTCGTCCGGCCAGGCTCGGGCTGGCCTGACGATCCGGCCGACGAGACGACGCCGGTGGCCACGACCGCGGAGGCAGTCGCCGCGCTCGCGGCCGAGGCGACGCTCGACGAGCTGTCGGCGCGCTCCTCGGTCTGCCGTGCGTGCCCGCGGCTCGTCGAGTGGCGCGAGCGGGTCGCACGGGAGAAGCGCCGCGCGTTCGCCGGAGAGCCGTACTGGGGCAGGCCCGCGCCGGGCTTCGGCGACCCGCGCCCGCGGGTGCTCGTCCTCGGCCTCGCGCCCGCGGCACACGGCGCGAACCGGACCGGGCGCGTGTTCACGGGCGACCGGAGCGGCGACTGGCTCTACGCCGCGCTCGACCGCGCCGGGCTTGCCTCGCAGCCGAGCTCGACGCATGCAGGCGACGGCCTTCGTCTCGTCGGTGCCCGTGTCGTCGCCGCAGTCCGCTGCGCGCCGCCCGCCAACAGGCCGACCCCGATCGAGCGGGACGCCTGCGCGCCGTGGCTCGATCGCGAGCTCGAGCTCGTGCTGCCCTCGCTCTGTTCCTTGGTCGCGCTCGGGTCGTTCGCCTGGGGCGCCGCGCTCGCCGCGCTGCGTCGTCGCGCGTCGACCTCCCTCGCCCGCAGCCGACCTTCGCGCACGGCGCCGAGGTGAACGTCTCACGAGCGGACGGCGCCGGCCTGAGGCTCCTCGGTTGCTACCACCCGAGCCAGCAGAACACCTTCACCGGGCGCCTCACCCGGCCGATGCTCGACGCCGTGCTGAACCGCGCCGCAGGGGCATAGGATCGCGGCGATGCAGCTCCGCTCGCTCGCCGAGGCCGCGCCGTTCATCACGAAGGACGGTTCGACGATCCGCGAGCTGCACCACACAGAGCTCCAGTCCCTCGCCGAGGCGACGCTCTCGCCCGGGCAGGCGACGGAGCGTCACTACCACGCGAAGACGGAGGAGATCTACCTACTCACCGCGGGAGGCGGCGTCCTCGAGATCGACGGTGAGTCCTGCGAGGTGGGGGAGGGTGACGCGGCGGTGATCCCGCCCGGTGCCTGGCACGAGCTCGTGGCCGGTTCCGACGGGGCGCAGCTCCTCTGCATGTGCGTGCCGCCCTACGCGCACGAGGACACGTACTTCTCGTGAGTCGGCGCTTCAAGCTTGCTCCGCTCGCGACAATCGCGGCCGGGTGCGGTGGCGACGACGGTGGCTCGGGCGGGGCTGCCGAGCCGGCGACGTGGGCGAGCGGGTTCTGCACGGCGATCACGAGCTTCAGCACGAACATCTCCGAGAGCGGCAGCTCGCTCGGCGGCTCGGGGCTGCCGGGCAGCGACGACGTCGTTCAGGCGGTGCGCTCGACGGCGGAGGCGGCCGGAACGCTGGCCGACGACTTCCGGGCGCTCGGCGCACCCGACGTTCCGGAAGGCGACGAGATCCAGTCGGCGCTCGAAGGCGCCGCCGACGAGGCCGAGGAGATCTTCGCCGCGGTCGAGGCCGACGTCGGCGGCCCGATCGAGGACGCGAGCGACGTCGCCGTCGAGGCGGGCAAGATCGCCGAGGCCGCGCAGAAGGCGCTCGCGCGCCTCGGAGAGGCCACGCAGCGTGTCGAGGAGCTCGACGACGGCACCCTCGAGGACGCGCTGGAGTCGGCGAGCGAGTGCGACGGGATCGACACGGGCTGACTCGACGCGGCCGCCGGCAAGAGCAGGTGTCCGACTGAAGTCGGACACCTGGCCGAGTGACGTCAGACCTTGCGGCGAGAGGTGGCCGAGCCCCAGCCGCCGCGGCGGCGCGACGTGTAGACGAGCTTCGGGGCGGCGGTCCGCATACCGGTCGAGGCGAACGTCTCGTGCTGGCCGTTGAGGCGCGCGACGCGGCTCATGTCGGCCTGCTGCTCGGGCAGGACGAGCGTGACACCGGTGCCGGAGCGGCCGGCGCGGCCCGTCCGGCCGACGCGATGGGTGTAGGACTTGCCGTCCTCGGGCGGATCGAAGTTGATCACGTGCGTGACGTGCTCGAGATCGAGCCCGCGGGCGGCGACGTCGGTCGCGATGAGCGTCGTCACAGCGCCGCTCTCGAACCGTTGGAGCGCACGCTGCCTGGCGCCCTGGGTGAGGTCGCCGTGCATCGCAACCGCTTTCACGTCCTGCTGCGCGAGCTTCCGCGCGAGGCGGTCGGCGCCGCGCTTCGTGCGCACGAAGACGAGGGCGAGCCCACGCTCGGCGTTCAGCAGCTCGATCAACGTCGAGACCTTCGTGTCGTTCGTGACCGGGACGAAGCGGTGGTCGATCTCGCCCGGCATCTGCTGATCCGGCAAGCCTCCCTCGATCCGCACGGGCGACTGCGTGTAGGCGCGCGCGAGCTCCCCGACCTCGCCGTCGAGCGTCGCGGAGAAGAACATCGTCTGGCGCTCGCGCGGCAGGCGCTTGACGATGCGGTCGACCTGAGGCTTGAAGCCCATGTCGAGCATCCGGTCTGCCTCGTCGAGCACGAGGATCTCGACCGCGTCGAGCGTCACGAGACGCCGGTCGAGCAGGTCCTGGAGACGGCCGGGCGTCGCAACGATCACGTGGGCGTCTCGGGCGAGGTTCGCCTGCGGGCGCAGGGCGACACCGCCGTAGACCGAGGCGACCCGAAAGTTCCGCACGGTCGCGAGTGACTCGAGCTCCGCGGTGACCTGCACCGCGAGCTCGCGGGTCGGGACGAGGACGAGCGCGGCCGGTCTTGCGTCGTCCCGCGGGACGCGCTCGACGAGGGGGATCGCGAACGCGAGCGTCTTCCCGGAACCGGTCGGGGACTTGGCGAGGAGATCCGTGCCGGCGAGGGCCGGCGGGATCGCCCGCGACTGAATCTGGAACGGGGCGTCGAAGCCGCGCGCGGCGAGCGCTTCGGCAAGGTCCGCGCTCACGCCGAGCGCGGCAAAGGTTTCGGTATGCAATGTGACTCCTGTGTTGTGATGAATCTGGCTCGAGACCTACGACCTTCGAGCCCACACGGAGTCGAACGAAGCGGATCTCACAGTCGGGCACGGCGTGCCCGCCATGCCGGGAACGGTAGCAGCCGACTCGGCCGGAGACCGTTGTAGGCTCGCGAGGTGGCCCCGATCTCTTTCGCGCGCGGTGCGCCGTCGCCTGCCTGCCTCGACGCGGCGCTCGTCGCGGATTGCGCTCGGACGGTGCTCGAGAGGGACGGCGAGACGATCCTCTCGTACGGAACCGGGGGCGGGTATGGAGCGCTTCGCGAGCTGCTTGCCGAGCGGCACGGGGTGCACGTGTCGCGGGTCTTCGCGACCACGGGCGGTCTCCAGGGCTTCGTCTTCTACAGCGCGGTGCAGCTCGAGCGACGACCAGGGCGGGTGCTCCTCGAGGGCCCGACGTACGACCGTCCACTGAAGCTCCTCCGGTTGCAGGGCGTCGAGACGGTGCCGCTCGCGATGGACGAGGAGGGGCTCGACCCTGACGCGCTCGAGGCGGAGCTCCGTCGTGGCGGCGAGATCTCGTTCCTCTACACGATCCCGACGTTCCAGAACCCCAGCGGACGGACGCTCAGCGTGGAGCGCCGGCGCCGCATCGTCGAGCTCTGCGTCGAGCACGGCCTCGACGTGCTCGAGGACGACCCGTACGGCCTCGTGCGCTACGAGGGCACTGCTCCAGCGTCGCTCCACGCCCTCGAGGGCGGCGAGCGCGTGAGCTTCACCTCGTCCTTCTCGAAGACGGTCGCGCCTGGTCTCCGAGTCGGCTGGTTCGTCGTGCCAGAGGCCCTTCGCGCCGACTACGACGACCGCGCTGTCTCGACGTACATCTCGCCTCCGCTCCTCCCGCAGGCGATCGTCGCGGAGCTCCATGCACGGGCGGCATTCGAGCCGAACCTCGAGCGAATCCGCGGCATTCTCCGGGCACAGCGCGACGCGATGCTCACCGCGCTCGAGAAGGAGCTCGCCGGGCGGGCGACGTGGAGCCGCCCGGAGGGCGGCTACTTCCTCTGGGTCGAGCTCGGCGAGGTCGAGAGCGCAGAGCTGCTCGAGCGGGCGAACGCGGCCGGCCTCACGTTCGTGCGTGGGTCGGATTTCTTCCCGGACGGGGCTCAAGGTCGGAGTGCTGCGCGGCTTGCGTTCTCGTACGAGCCGCCCGACCGGATCGCGGAAGGCGTCCGGATCCTCGGAAGCCTGCTGCCCGCCTAGGGCATCCCGCCCTACCTTCGTCGCCGCTGCCAGATTCCCGGCAAGACGAACGCGAGCGCTGCGCCGAGCGCCATGCTGAGCAAGATCAACCAGATGAGCCGGGTTCTCACGGTGAAGAAGACGAAGTTCACGCTCTGCGTCTCGGAGTTCGCGAGCAGGAACACGACGGCGTAGACCGCGAGCGCGGCCAGCGCCAGCAGCTTCCAGGGCGGAGCGCTCCGTGCTCGTGTGTGACGGGTCGCGGGCGGCCCGGGCTCGGTCATGGGTTCAGTCTAAGAGCGTTGCGTCAGTGGCGCGGGCCGGACAGGTCCGGCCCTACAGACGGCCGGCGAGGGGTTGAAGTCTGCCCTCGACGGCGCGCTGCACGAGCCGCGCCTGCGGCGGCGGAACGAGCTGGCTCGCGGTCGCGCGACGGAAGGTCGGGCAAGGCTCGTTGCCGGGGAGCGCGCAGAGAGCTGCCCGACGGAAGTAGCAGTCCTCGCAGGTCGCGCTCTTTCGTGTCACCTAGCCCCTGTCGCCGTGCCGCCGATTGACAGCGGGCATTGTGTCGCCGGTCGGGGAGTCGCGCAACCCCGCGTTCAGAACAAACCCTGCAATTTGCAGGTGTCGTCCTTCGTGGCAAAAGCGCTACTTCGCGGGAAGTGTTTTCAAAAAACGCAACGCTTCGGCGAAGCTTGCCACCCCGATCACCCGCAAACCTCCTGCATATCGCCGGGCGGTCGCGGCGTTTTCCCCGGCGGGGACGAGGAACACGTCCGCGTCGGCCGAGCGGACGCCGTAGGTCTTCTGCTTGACGCCCCCGACCGACCCGATGCTCCCGTCGAGCTCGACCTTGCCGGTCGCGGCCACCCGGTACCCGCGGTCGACGTCGTTGCCGAGCGCCTGGAACACCTCGAGCGCGAAGGGAAGCCCGGCGGAGGGCCCGCCGACGTCGCCGAGGTCGATCTCGACGTCGAGCGGCAGGCGGATCTTGACCGCTTGGTCGACGCTCACACCGATGATCGCGCGCTGCTCGTCGTCCGGCGCTGCAACCGTCCGCACCGTGCGCTCGAACGGCAGGTCGTCGCGGCGGAACCGCACCTGCAGGTCATCGCCCGGCGCGACCGTGCCCACCGCGTCGCGGAGCTGGGCTGGTGTCTGCACCCTTCGGCCGGCGGCACCGACGATCACGTCGCCGCTCGCAAGCGTCCCGGCGGCCGGCACGTCGACCGCCACCGCCTCGACGAGCGCGCCGCGCGGGACGGCATCGACCTCGATGCCCGCCGCCTGCATCGCGACGGCCGCGGCGATCTGCTCGGAGCGGCTCATCTCACTCCGGGCGGCTGCGATCCGCTCCTTGAACGACTGCCCCGGCGACGTCACGGCGTGCCCGGGCACGAGCGTCGAGCCTTCGGGGCGGACGAACGGGACGATCCGGTCGAGCCACCGGGCGCGCCGGAGCGTGACGTCCACGTAATAGACGCCGCCCGTCGCGTCGGGGGTGGTCTCGTCCTCGACCTCGACCTTGCTCGCAAGCGGGCGGGCCTCGTTCGGGACGTAGAGGTAGTCGCCGGACGGCACCGTAACCGCGAAGAGGCCGATCCCGACGAGCATCGCGACGCCCGCGAGGAGGAGCCAGTACCAACTGCGCTGCAGCACAGCGTCAGACGCCCCGCGTGAGGCCGCCGTCGACCGGCACGACCGCGCCCGTTACGTAGGACGCCCGCTCCGAGGCGAGGAACGCGACGACGTCGGCGATCTCGGCGGGAGCGCCGAGACGGCGCAGCGGAATCAGCTCGAGGTCGTCGGCGCTCGGTCCGTCGGGGCCGTACACATGCTTGACCCGCTCGGTGTCGATGCGCCCCGGTGCGATCGTGTTGACCGTGATGCCGTCGGGCCCGAGCTCGGTCGCGAGCGTCTTGAGCCAGCCGACCACACCCGGTCGGACGGCGTTCGAGAGCGCGAGGTTCGCAATCGGCTCCCGCACCGAGGTCGACTCGATCGCGACGATCCGGCCGGCGGCGCTCTGCCTGAGGTGCGGGAGCGCTCGGGCGACAAGAGAGACGTGAGCGGTGAGGAGGAGCGCGACCGCTTCTTCCACGGCTTCCGCGGTGAGGTCGACAGCGGTCCCCGGCGTCGGGCCGCCGCCGTTCAGGACGAGGACGTCGAGGCCGCCGAACGCGCCGACCGTCGCCTGCACGAGCCGGTCGAGGTGCTGCGGGATGGTCAGGTCGCCCTGCACTGCAAGCGCGCCGAGCCGCTCCGCCTCGCGCTCCAGCAGATCCCGTCGGCGTGCGAACATCGCGACATTCGCGCCTTCGCGGGCGAGGGCCTCCGCCGCGGCAAGCCCCATGCCGGACGAGGCGCCGCAGACGATTGCCGTGCGCCCGGCGAGTCCCAACTCCATCGCGAGAAACCTACCGCGAGGGGTGTTCAGCCACGGTGAAGCACCTGTCCGAAACGGACGGCTTGACGAACGCCGGTGTCAGACACCGGTTTCTGTTAGGCCAGGTCGTGCCAAGTTTGTGCCAATCGCTCCACAGCGCGGATCGGCCGTGGAAGCGAGTCAGGAGACTGTCGTCAGGACGTCAACGACCTCGCGCACGGCCGCGGTCGAGGCCTTCAGCATCTTCTTCTCGTCCGCGGTGAGCTTGAGGCGCACGATCTCCTCGACCCCTGCTGCTCCCAGGCGGACAGGAACGCCCATGTAGAGGCCGTCGACGCCGTACTCGCCCTCGAGCAGGGCGGTGCAGGGGAGGATTCGCTTCTGGTCGAGGCAGATCGCGTCGACCATCTGCGCCGCGGCCGCGCCGGGCGCGTACCAGGCGGAGGTACCGAGCAGCCCCACGAGCTCGCCGCCGCCTTTGCGGGTGCGCTCGACCATCTTCGCGATCTTCGACTTCGTCGTGAGCTCCGTGAGCGGGACGCCACCGACGGTCGTCGCCGAGACGACCGGAACCATCTGGTCGCCGTGCCCGCCGAGCACCATCGCCTGCACGTCCTTCACCGACGAGCCCGTCTCCCACGCGATGAACGCCGAGAACCGCGCGGTGTCGAGGATCCCGGCCATGCCGACGACGCGCTCCTTCGGGAAGCCGGAGACCGCGTGGGCGACGTGGCACATCGCATCGAGGGGGTTCGAGACGACGACGACCACTGACTTCGGCGAGCGTCGGACGACCGCATTCGTTACGGTCGCGACGATTGTCTCGTTCACTTGGACGAGGTCGTCGCGGCTCATCCCCGGGGAGCGTGGACGCCCGGCCGTGATCACGACGACGTCCGACCCCTTCGTCTCGTCGTAGCCCTGCGAGCCGACGATCGAGGGCTCGTAGCCCGTCACCGACGCCATCTGGTTCATGTCGAGCGCCTTGCCGGCGGCGAAGTTCGGGACGATGTCGACGAGGACGACGTCGGCATAGTCCCGCCGCGCGATCTCGAGCGCGCAGGTCGCACCGACGTTCCCAGCTCCGACAACTGTGACCTTCTTGCGTCCGTTCACGTTTCTCCTTGGTTAGCGCGGATTCGCGTCAGCGAAGCCGCGCGATGATCGCGTCGGCGTACTCCGACGTCCCGACCGCGGTCGGATCGTCGCGCGAGGGCTTCAGGTCGTAGGTCACCGTCTCGCCCTCGGCGATAACGGAGGCGACCGACTGCTCCAGGCGCTGCGCCGCGTCTCGCTCGCCGAGATGCTCGAGCATGAGCTTTCCCGAGAGGATCATCGCGGTCGGGTTGACCTTGTTCTGGCCCTTGTACTTCGGCGCCGAGCCGTGCGTCGCCTCGAAGACCGCAGACTCCGCGCCGATGTTGGCGCCGGGCGCGACGCCGAGACCCCCGACGAGCCCGGCCGTCAGGTCGCTCACGATGTCGCCGTAGAGGTTCGGGAGGACGAGCACGTCGAACTCCTCGGGCCGCTGGACGAGGCCCATGCAGAGCGCGTCGACGAGCGTCTCCCACGCTTCGATCTCCGGGTAGTCCGTCGCCACCTCGCGGAAGACCGCGAGGAAGAGCCCGTCCGTGTGCTTCATGATGTTCGCCTTCGTGATGCACGAGACGCGCGTTCGGCCGTTCGAGCGCGCGTAGTCGAACGCGAACCGGATGATCCGCTCAGAGCCCTCCGGGCTGAGCGGCTTGATCGAGAGGCCCGACGAGGCGCGAATCTGCTTCTGCTGCCTGCCGTTCAGGAACTCGATCACCGCACGCGCGTCGTCAGTCCCCGACTCGAACTCGATGCCCGCGTAGAGATCCTCGGTGTTCTCGCGGACGACCACGAGGTCGACCGCGTCGTAGCGCGAGCGGACGCCGGGATACGTCTTGCACGGACGGACACACGCGTAGAGGGCGAGCTCGTGCCGGAGCGCGACGTTGACCGACCGGAAGCCCGTGCCGATCGGGGTCGTGATCGGCCCCTTGAGGGCGACGCCGTTCCGCTTCACTGACGCGAGCGTCTCCTCCGGCAGCGGTGTCCCCGCCGACTCCATCACGTCCACGCCCGCCTGCTGCACCTCCCAGTCGAACGCGACGCCCGTCGCCTCGAGGACACGCCGTGTCGCCTCCGTGAGCTCGGGGCCGGTTCCGTCGCCGGGGATCAGGGTCACGGCGTGCGGCATCGGCGCGGAGGATAGTGCGAAGGGACGGAATCGCCGCTCAGGTACCGTCCCGGCGACCAACAGCCAGACGAGAGGAGTGCGATGAGCGACTTCAAGCCGGGTCTCGAAGGCGTCGTCGCCGTCGAGACCGAGATCGCCGAGCCCGACCGCGAGGGCGGCTCGCTGCGCTATCGGGGCGTCGACATCGAAGAGCTCGTCGGCCACCACCCGTACGAGCGGGTCTGGGGCCTCCTCGTCGACGACGACCTCGACTCCGTGATGCCCGGCCCCGAGCCGTACGAGCCCGCCCGGTTGACCGGGAACGCCCCCGCCGACCTCCAGGCCGAGACCGCCCGCCTCGCCGGCGAGTGGGAGCTCGGCAAGCTCAACGAGATCTCCGACGACCAGGCGCGGGAAGACCTTGGGCGCCTCTCGGGTCAGATGATGACGATCGTCGCGCGCTCCGCACGGCTCGCCGACGGTCACGAGGACCCGGTGCCGGCCGACGTCGTCGCCCAGGGCACGACGGCCGCCGAGCGGTTTCTCCTCGAGTGGCGCGGTGAATCCGACCCGCAGCACGCGAAGGCGATCGACACCTACTGGATCTGCACGGCCGAGCACGGTCTTAACGCCTCGACGTTCACAGCGCGCGTGACGGCCTCGACCGGGGCAGACTGCGGCGCGGCCCTCTCGTCCGCGGTCGGGGCCCTTTCCGGCCCGCTACACGGCGGCGCACCCGCCTACGTCAAGCCGATGCTCGAGGAGGTCGCCGCGCTGGGCGACGCCGAGCAGTGGGTCCGCGAGGCGCTCGAGAGCAAGAAGCGGATCATGGGCTTCGGGCACCGGATCTACCGGGCCGAGGATCCACGCTCGCGTCTCCTCAAGCGGACCGCGCGGGAGCTCGGGGCGCCGTTCATCGACGTTGCGGAGGAACTCGAGAGCGTCGCTCTCAAGGCGCTCCAGGAGCGCTCGCCCGACCGCGTGCTCGCGACGAACGTCGAGTACTACTCGGCCATCGTGCTCGACTTCGCGGAGATCCCGCCGCCGCTCGCGCCCGCGATGTTCGCGTGCTCGCGCGTCGCCGGCTGGTCGGCGCACATCCTCGAGCAGAAGCGCACAGGGCGGCTCTTCAGACCGTCGGCGACGTACGTCGGCCCGGCGGCGCGATCGCTGTCGGCGGTCGAGTGATCACAGGAACGCTCGCAGAAGCTGCGTCGCGCGCCGAGGCCATCGTGAAAGGTGGTGGGAGCGCGCGCGAGCTCGCCGTTCTCCGCGCGGATTGGGACGACGAGATCGAAGCGGGCGCCCGTAACCCCGATTACCGCGTGCGGGGCGTGGCGTATCGGGCCATTGCCCAGTTCCAGTTCCGCCAGAAGCTCGAGCTGCTCCGGCGCGGGCTCGAGGACGAGAGCGCGGGCGCACGCGGCTCAGCGCTGATCGCGTTGATCTCCCTCTCGGCAGACCACCCCGGTGACGCGAACGCGTACCGGCCGCTCCTCAACGAGCTCGCGGCGCGCGACCCGAACTCCGCGGTGCGTCGTCTCGCGATGGCCTGCCTGCGGAACGGGACGGCCGACCGCGGAACGATCCAGCTGCTCGAGGGGATCGCGGACGACGACGAAGCAGACCGCGAGGTACGCGAGAGCGCAGGCGCCTCGGCGGCCTTCCTCATGAAGAAGTCCCGGACGAAATAGGCTCGCACCGTGGCCGCGCTCGTCGGGCTGATCATGGGATCGCGCTCCGACTGGGAGACGATGCGGCACGCGGCTGCCACGCTCGAGCAGCTCGAGGTGCCGTTCGAGCAGCGTGTCGTCTCCGCCCACCGGACACCTGACCTGCTCTTCGAGTACGCCTCCACGGCCGAGGAGCGCGGGCTCCGCGTCCTGCTCGCCGGCGCGGGCGGCGCCGCGCATCTCCCGGGCATGGCCGCGGCCAAGACGATCCTGCCCGTGCTCGGTGTCCCGGTCGAGTCGAAGGCGCTCTCGGGGCTCGACTCGCTCCTCTCGATCGTCCAGATGCCCGCCGGCGTACCGGTCGGGACGCTCGCGATCGGGCGCGCAGGTGCCGTCAACGCCGCTCTGCTCGCAGCCGCAATCCTGGCCGGGTCCGACAGCGTGCTCGCGACCCGCCTGCGGGCTTTCCGCGACGCACAGACCGACGCCGTCCTCGAGCAGCCGGATCCGGCCGCCTGACGCTCGTCGCCTGCATCGGCGGCGGGCAGCTCGGCCGCATGCTCGGGCTCGCCGGGCTGCCGCTCGGTCTCCGGTTCCGCTTCCTCGACCCGTCACCCGATGCGTGCGCACAGGAGGTCGGAGAGCTCGTCGTCGCAGCCTACGACGACCCGGTCGCCCTCCGCCGGCTCGCGGACGGCGCGGACGTCGTCACCTACGAGTTCGAGAACGTGCCCGTGTGCGCGGCGGCTGGCGTCGATGCCCTGCCACCTGTCTCGGCGCTCGAGCACGGGCAGGATCGCCTCCACGAGAAGGAGCTCTTTCGCTTGCTCGGGATCCCGACCGCGCGGTTCGGATCGCTCGAGGACACCGGTCTCCCAGCGCTCGTGAAGACGAGGCGGCTCGGCTACGACGGCAAGGGGCAGCGTCGCGTCGAGCGCGTCGAAGCGCTTGCCGAGGACGAGCTTGCCGAGGAGCTCGTCGCGTTCGACCGCGAGCTCTCGGTGATCGGGGTCCGTGGGCGGGACGGCGAGACCCGGTTCTGGCCGGTCGGGGAGAACGTCCACCGCGACGGCATCCTCCGTGTGACGCGGGCGCCCGCCGCCGACGCGCCCCAGGCGGCGGCCGAGGCGCTCAGCGCGAGGCTGATGGACGAGCTCGGCTACGTCGGCGTGCTCGCGGTCGAGCTCTTCGAGATGGGCGACACGCTCCTCGCAAACGAGCTTGCGCCGCGCGTCCACAACACCGGGCACTGGACGATTGACGGCGCCGCGACGAGCCAGTTCGAGAACCACCTGCGCGCGATCCTCGGGTGGCCGCTCGGCGCGACAGAGGCGCGGTCGCTGTCCGTGATGGTCAACCTGATCGGCTCGGCGCCGCCGCTCGACGAGCTCCTTGCGCTCCCGCGGGCGCGCGTCCACCTCTACGGGAAGGAGCCGCGGGCCGGGCGGAAGGTCGGTCACGTGACGCTCCTCGACCCCAGCGACGAGACTGTGGCGCGGGCGATTGGCCTCGCGGACGCCGCGGAGCTCGTCTAGCCCGTCTCGGGTGCCCGCTCGGTCGTGCGCCGCGCGTGCGGGTGCGCTCGAAAGTAGGCGTCGCGGCGGTGGCGATCGGAGACGTGGGTGTAGCGCTCGGTCGTGGCCACGTCCGCGTGCCCGAGCATCTCCTGGACGCTCCGCAGGTCGGCGCCGCCCTCGAGGAGGTGCGTCGCGAACGAGTGGCGCAGCAGGTGCGGGTGGACGCGGCCGGGCTCGAGCCCGGCGCGGTCGGCGAGCCGCCGGAGGATGAGGAAGGCGCCGGCGCGCGTGAGCGCACCGCCTCGGGCGTTGAGGAAGAGGTCGGGGCGGTGACGGCGGTCGAGGTGCGGGCGACCCAACGCGAGGTAGCGGCGCAGGGCCTCGACCGCGGGACGTCCGAGCGGGACGATCCGTTCCTTGCCGCCCTTCCCGACGACCCGCACGATCCGTCCCTCCAGGTCGATCGACGCCTTGCGGAGACCGATTGCCTCCGAGACGCGGAGCCCCGCTCCGTAGAGCAGCTCGACGAGCGCGAGGTCGCGCATCGGGCGCGGCGCGGTGCCCTGTGCGGCCTCGATCAGTCGCTCGGCCTCGGCGGGCGAGAGCGTGCGCGGGACGGTGCGTGGCCGGCGCGGTGCGGCGATGCCGGAGGCCGGGTTGTCCTTCCGCGTGCCGATCATCGTCAGGTGGCGGAGGTAGGAACGCACGGCCGAGAGACGGCGCGCGATCGTCGCCGGCGCGCGGCCGTCTGCCCGCATGGTCGCGAGCCAGCTCTCGATCTGTTCCGCCGTCGCGTCGCCGACCGGGCCGTCGACGGTTGCCGCGAACGAGGCGAGGTCGCGCCGGTAGGCGTCCACCGTGCGCGGCGACCGGTGGGCCGCGAGGAGGAGCAGGAAGCCCTCGACGTCGGGGTCGTGACGGTCGCTCATCGTGGCGCAACCGGATTCGGCGCGCGCGCGGCGGCTCCTCCGCACCCGGGGCTAGGAGCGTGGGTGCGCGCGGTCGTAGACCCGGCGCAGGCGACGCGCGTCGACGTGGCTGTAGATCTGCGTCGTCGAGAGCGAGGCGTGGCCGAGGAGCTCCTGGATCGTCCGCAGGTCGGCTCCGCCCTCGAGGAGGTGCGTCGCGTACGCGTGGCGCAGCCGATGCGGGTTCGGCACGAGCCGGCGCAGCGTGCTGGTCTCGAGTCGCCGCCCACGAGTCGAGATGAAGAGCGCATCGCACGCGCCGCGCGCGAGCGACGGCCGGCCGTCCCGAAGCCAGTGGCCCAGCCGCCAGGCCGCCTCCTCGCCGAGGGGGACGAGGCGCTCCTTGCCGCCCTTCCCGCGAACGTGCACGCGCTCGCGATCGAGGTCGAGGTCCGCGAGATCGAGCCCGACGGCCTCGGCGGAGCGGAGACCGCACGAGTAGACGAGCTCCACGAGCGCGGTGTTCCGCAGCGCGAGCGCGTCCTCCCCTGAGCCCGCCGTGGAGACGAGCCGCTCGACCTCGGCCAGCGTGGGCGTCTCGGGCAGGCGGCGCGGCCGTCGGGGCGCGAGCGCCGCCTCGGGGACACGGTCGGGCCCGAGCGCGTGGCGCACGAGCGAGCGCACCGCCGCGAGCCGGCGGGCGATCGTCGTCGGCGCGAGGCCGCGGCGCGCGCGGCCGAGCTCCGCCGTGTAGGCGGCGAGCGCGCGGACGTCGAGCTCGTCGAGCCCGAGACCCTGCTCCCGGAGCCACCGTGCGAAGTCGGCGAGATCCGAGCGGTATGCCCGGCGCGTCGCCTCGGCGAGCCCCGGGCTCGCGAGGAACCGGTCGATCGCCGCAGACGAATCCACGGCTACCGTGTTCGCTCCGCCGCCGATCGCTCCCCCTTGCGCATCCTTCTCGTCCTCGCCGCCGTGGCCGCTGTCGCGGTCACGCTCGTGACCTACCGAACCGACGCCGAAGACGGGCCGACCGTCGATGGCGGCGCCGTGACCCTCGTCGGCGACTCCCTGAACGTCGGCACCGAGCCTTACTTGCGCACGGAGCTGGCCCGCTGGTCGGTCGAGGCGTTCGACGTGGTCGGCCGGGCGACCGCGGAGGGGGTCGAGGAGCTCAGGCGCGTGCGTGCCGAGCTCGCGCCGATCGTGGTCGTCAGCCTCGGTACGAACGACGCCGAAGGGACGGAGGAGAGGTTCCGCGCTCTCGTGGCCGAGGCGCTGCGCCTCGCGGGCGACGACCGCTGCGTCGTCTGGGCGACCGTTGTCCGGGACGGGTTTGCCCGGGATGGGTTCAACGAGGTGCTCGTCCGGGCGCGGGAAACGCATCCGAGCCTCCGGCTCGTCGACTGGGCGGCGCTCGTCGACGCAGAGCCCGGGTTGCTCGCAGGCGACCTCGTCCACGGGACGCAGGACGGCTACGCGAGGCGTGCAGCCGACACGGCCCGTGTGGCGCGGGCCTGCACCGACTGACGTGCTGTACCGGTTCCTCCACCTCTGGGTGCCGCCCTTGCTCCGCCTCTACTGGCGGCTCGAGGTCGTGGGGAGCCCAGTTCCGCCGGGTCCCGCGATCGTCGTCTCGAACCACGAGTCGCTGCTCGACCCGTTTGTCCTCGGAGCGGCGATCGACCGGCCGCTTCGCTACCTCGCGAAGCGCGAGCTCTGGGATTCGCGCCTGCTCGGGAAGGCGGCCGAGTCGCTCGGCGCGATCCCGGTCTCCCGGCAGCGCGGCGACGTCGGGGCTGTCGAAGCAGCGTCGCGCGCGATGGACGCCGGCGACACGCTCATCATCTTTCCGCAGGGCACGACCGTCGGGCCTTCGGATCGGCCGTGGCAGCGCGGCGCGGCGCGACTCGCGCTCACGACCGGTGCCCCGCTCGTGCCTGTTGCGATCGTCGGCGCGCGAAAGGGTCTAGGCCCGGGTATGCGGCTGCC
>Ga0183260_10000611_pt1 | contig 30283 bp, 28 predicted proteins | sample AntDrymUQ4972206_2_FD_129768 | JGI IMG/M metagenome (GOLD analysis project Ga0183260, IMG submission 129768) | Polar desert sand microbial communities from Dry Valleys, Antarctica - metaG UQ497 (22.06) (version 2) (version 2) | ecosystem: Environmental > Terrestrial > Soil > Desert | place...
ATCGACCGGTGGGTGCCCGGGCACGGCGCCCTTCGCCGGTGCCGTGTGCGTGGGTGGTGGCTGGGTTCCCGGCACGGGCGGGGGCGGCGGCGGATCGACCGGGGGGTGCCCGGGCACGACGCCGTTTGCCGGTGCGGTGTGTGTGAACGGCGGATGGGTCCCTGGCAGCACCGCCTCGTCCTGCACCACGCCGGATCCGTTCGTCGCCATCGGCGGCGGCATCTGCAGTAACGGCGGCTGGAGTCCCCGGAGATAGTGCACTTTGGGTGGCGTCCGTGGCCAGGGGACCGTTCCCCCTGCCACGGATGCCGCGAGTCATCGGACTTCCCGCCTCTCCCACCATCACTCCTGGTATCCCGGCACTCCGCGGAAGTGTCACGCGGGAGAAGGGCGTGTAGAACGTGCTGTCGCTCGTGATACCGGTCTACAAGAACGCCGAGAACCTTCCCCGGTTGTTGCGGGAGGTCGAGGGGCTCGCCGGACGGCTCCCCGGAGCGCTCGAGGTCATCTTCGTCATCGACGGCAGCCCCGACGCGTCACTCGAAATCCTCCAGCGCCGCCTTCCCTCGTGGGCCGTTCGCGCGCAGCTCATCGAGCTCAGTCGAAACTTCGGATCGTTTTCTGCCATCGCCGCCGGACTTGCGAGCGCCCGGGGGGACTACATGGCCGTCATCGCTGCCGACCTTCAGGAACCCCCTGAGCTGGTACTCGATTTCCATCGGCTCCTGACGTCGGGCGTTGCAGACGTCGTGCTCGGACATCGCACCGGCCGCGCCGATCCCTGGCACTCGAGGATGCTCTCGGAGATCTTCTGGCGCCTCTACCGCCGATTCGTGCTCGAGGACATTCCCAAGGGAGGCATCGACGTCTTCGGGTGCACGCGCCAGGTTCGCGATCGCCTGCTGGAACTGCGGGAGGTCAACACCAACCTGATCGCGCTCCTGTTGTGGCTTGGGTTCCGGCGGGCATTCGTACCCTACGAACGTCGCCCGCGCCTCGAGGGTCGAAGCGCGTGGACGGCAGCACGGAAGATTCGCTACGCCGCCGACAGCGTGTTCAGCTTCACGGATCTGCCAATCCGGGCCCTTCTGGTGCTGGGAGCGGCAGGAAGCCTCTTCGCTGCTGCTGCGGGCATGACTGTTCTGCTCATGTGGTCACTGGGGCGGATTCCCGTATTGGGCTACACCCCGCTGATGCTGGTGATTGTCTTCTTTGGAGGGCTCACCGCCCTGGGCCTCGGCATCGTGGGCCAGTACCTCTGGCTCTCGCTCCAGAACGCCAGAAATCGTCCGAGCTTCGTCGTCAGGGACGCATGGTCTTTCGGCCAGGATCAGCAAGAGGGGCTGCCCGCGGACAGGCAGCGGCCGGTGTCATGATCTCAGCGCTGGAGTGCCAGGAACTCGTCGTAGTCGCGGATGTAGTCGTCCGCATCGTAATGGTCGGACGCGAACACCAGGAGCAGAGCATCGGCCGAGTACTTGTACTGCACGGCCCAGATCATCGGCGGCAGGTACAGACCGAGATCCGGCTGGTCCAGGACGATCTCCTCGCTGGCCGCTCCATCGTCCACGACGACGCTGACCGACCCGCGGGCGCACACAATGAACTGCTCGCACCTCCGATGGGCGTGTTCCCCGCGGACGTCCTTTCCTGGCACGTCGAACACCATGAAGTAGCGTCTGGGCGTGAAAGGAATCTGCGAGACGAACTCCCCTGCCGACAGGCTTCCTCTCAGATCGGTCACCAGCAGCAGCTGATGGAGCGTGACCCGGCCGACGGAGGTTTCCTGTCCGGCGCCCGGCCTGCCCGGCTGCAGGGGAGTTGCCGCTCCGGCGGCGCGCAGAGCGGTGTCCACATACCCTGTGATGCGCGCGGGATTTCCTGACACGATGGCCCTGGCGGGCACATCGTGTGTCACGATCGAGCCGGCGCCAATCAACGCCCGGGCGCCGATCATCACGCCTGGCAGAATAGCGGCTCCTCCGCCAATCGACGCACCGCGCGAGACGTGCGTCTGGAGCACGGATGCCTGGTACTGCCTGCTCCTGGGATATTTGTCGTTCGAGAACGTGACGTTCGGTCCGATGAACACATCGTCCGCCACGCGAAGCCCGTCCCAGAGCTGCACCCCGCATTTCACCGTCACCCGATCTCCGATGACGACGTCGTTTTCGACGAAGACGTGATCGCAGATGTTGCAGTCACGGCCAATGACCGCTCCCTGCAGGATGTGTGCAAAGGCCCACACCCGGGTGTTCTCGCCAATCGCGGCGCTTTCGCAGAGCGCGCGGGGGTGAACGAAGAAAGGGGGACGTTGCTCGTTATCTGGCATCTGGGCCGGTCTGCCCCTTCCATCCTAGCTTCCCGCACCGGAGCCGGCAACTGCCGTTCGCCTGTGAGGAGCGGCGCATGACGCCAGGGTTTACCCTGCGTACGGCGCTTACGTCCGCGCTGGTTGCAAGTGCCGTCCTGGCCCTTCTCGTGAGGTGCGTCTCGATTGCGGAGCCGCTAGGCATCGATCAGAGCCTGTGGGCTTCAGCCGTCAGGGGCATGGCGCGCGGGCAGCTCCTGTATCGTGATGTCTGGGAGCAGAGGCCCCCGGGGATCTACTGGGTCTACCTTGCCGGCTTCCGGAGCTTCGGCTGGACGGCTGCCACTGTTGCCTGGCTCGACATCCTGGCGTCCGCTGTGACGACGGGGCTGGTGTATGCCATCACCCGCCGTTTGAGCGATCCACTGTGTGCCTCGCTGGCAGCGGCGTGTTACGCCGTGCTGACAATGCCCGCGTGGCTCTACCGGCACGGAGGCTTCCTCGAACGCAGCGTCAGCGAAACATTCATCGTCTTGTGCGTAGGGATGGCCTTCTGGTGTGCCGTTGCGTTCCGGGATCGCCCCTCGCAGGTGCTCGCACTGGGGGCTGGCCTGTTCGCAGGGGCAGCTGTGGTATTCAAGCCGAACGCCGGCCTGTATCTTCCCGCCGTGCTCGTGTGGACCCTCCTGTATCGGCGTCAGTCAGCCGGCCGTACCGCGGGAACGATGGTTCGGCCCATCGCGCTGGCGCTTGCCGGCGCTTGTATCCTGCCGGCCGTTGCAATCGTCTGGTTGTGGCGCCTGGAGCTGCTGGGGGATGCGGCTGTGGCCGTCATAGATTTCAATCGCTTCTATGTGTCCCAGGGCGTTACGGCCGGAGGTCTGGCGCTCGGGTTCTCCAAGGCGGTGTGGCTGCGGATGAAGACCGATCCGCTGTGGCTGGCGGGAGGCATTGGAGCAATTGCCGCACTGTGGGATCTTGGAAAGAGCCGAAGGCTTCCGCCCATAGCGGCCGTCGCAGTTCTGTGGGGCGGAACCGCTGCCCTGGTGATCCTCGTGAACGGCATCCGCCTGTTCAACAGCTACTTCATTCAGGCCCTGGCGCCGCTCTCGATCCTCGCGGCCTGGCACCTGACGCAGGCCGCGCGTGGATCGCTCATCCGTCGTATGATCGTTGGCGCGACAGTCGTGCTGATGCTGGGACTTCTGATCCAGCGGAGCTACCCTGCGCGCGTCTTCGAGTTCGCGCGCGCGGATTTCGGCGCGCTCCGCGGCGGTGTCGATCGCCCGGCCTATCTGGAGCGATTCGGTGGCTACGGGAACAACCGCGGGTACTCGGCCCGGGCGAATGCCGAGCTGTCCGACTATATTCGGGCGCACACGGCGGCGGATGACCGGATCTTCCTCTTCGGCATCAATGGCGCCGGCGTTTACTTCCATGCCGATCGCCTGACTGCTCACCGCTTCCTTCGCGTCAACTTCTTCGTCACCACGGACTTTCCCGATCCCCGGTTCCGGCTCGACGCGGTGGTTGCAGACCTCATCGTGCGGCGTCCGCGCTATGTGATCTTCGAGCGGCTCCACTCGGCATCGGAAATGGGCCGCGCTGCAGACGCTCTCGAGGAGGATCCTGATGTCGTCAGGCTCCTCGCATCGTATCGGCTCGAGACCCGGATCGAAGACTTCACGTTGTACCGACTGGTCGAGCCGTGAGCTCCTTCATACTTGCGGCTTCCCGACGGCTGCTGCGCCCTGTCAGGGTTGTACCATTCCGCGCATGACCCGGCAGATCCTCCGTGGGGCCGCCGCCGCCGCGCTCGGCGCCGTCCTCGGGGCGCTGTGCCTCACTGGGGCGTTTGCGTTCCGGCCGGAGCTTGCGCTCGAGATGGACCGTGACCTGCCGCGCCGGATGGCCGCGGGGCTGTACTCGTCCGAGCGTGTCGGTCTCGACACCTTTGCGTGGACGGGGGCGCGCGCCGACATCATGCTGCAGGGGCTGCCGCGCTCCTCGGCCTGGATCTGCGCGGTCCGTTTCCGTGGCGGAAGGGGAGAACCGCTCCCTCAGCCCCATGTGGATGTCGCGATTGACGGGCTCAGCCAGGCGAGGCCTCTCGCCACAAACAACTATCAGGAGGTGGAGGTCACGGCCCCTGCGAGAGCGACGGACGGGCTGACGCTGAGCATCGCGAGCTCCACCACTGTAATCCCCGGGCCGTCCGATCGGCGCGAGCTGGGCATTCAGCTCGATCGCGTGGCATGCCGGCCGGCGGAGGGCCGGGCCGTGACGCCACCCCGCCGGGCCGTTCGCGCGGCGACAGCCGTAGCGGCCGCGTTTGGCGTGGCGGCCGTTGTTGCGGGAGCAACCCTCCCGTTGGCGGCCGGTGTGGGGGCGCTGGTCGCCGCGGCTCAGGGCTGGGCGCTCTCGGAGGGGCTGGGATCGTACGGGCAGTTTCCGGACACGGCGCTGCGTCTCGGCCTCCTGCTCGCCGCAATCGGCGCCGGCCTGGTGCGGACGCTGGAGGCGGGGCTGCGCATCCGGCTGAGTACGGCCGCCGGGGCGGTCCTGCTGTTTTCGGCCGCTGTCCTCTACGTCAAGCTGCTTGGCCTGCTCCATCCGTCCAAGCTGTTGATCGACGCGCTCTTTCACGCGCACCGGTTTCAGACGGTGCTGGCCGGGAATTACTACTTCACCCAGCAGATGCCCGGAGGGGTCAGCTTCCCGTACGCCATCGCGCTGTATCTTTTTGCCGCCCCGTGGGCGTCGTTCACGCGGGACCACGTCAGCCTGCTCCGGATCGTGGTCTCCTCCTCAGAGGTGTTGGCCGGTGTGCTCCTCTACGTGGTCGTCATGCGGAGCTGGCACGACCGCCGTGCGGGTGTGCTTGCGGTCGTGCTCTTTCACGCCGTGCCGCTGCCGTATGGGCTCATCGGGAATGCAAACCTGACGAACGCTTTTGGACAGTCGGCGGCACTGGCCGCGATCGTTGCCGCGACCCTCTTCCGACCGGATCGTGCGGTGCAGGTTCTCGGGGTGTTCCTGGTGGTGGCCCTGGCGTTTCTGTCGCACATCAGCACAGCGGCGGTGCTCGGCGTCACACTGCTCGCCGCTGCCGCCGTGTATCGCCTGCTCGGCGAGCGCAGCCTTCAAAGCACGGCCTGGGCGCTTCTGGCAATCACGCTTGCCGCCGCTGTGTTCTCGGTCGTGACCTACTACGGACATTTCGCAGAGGTTTACCGAACGCTGGAGCGGGTACGGCCTGGAGCCGCGGCCCCCCCGCAGCCCGGCGCGGTGGAACCTGCCGGTCCGCCGGCAGACACGCGTGCAACGCCCCTTCATCGGCGCGCGGTGCATGCCCTGAGCCTGTCAGGGGCGGTGGTCGGCTGGCCGGTGGCCCTGCTGGCAGCCGTAGGGGCCTGGAGTGTCTGGCGCGCACGTCTCCGCGACCGCCTCAGCCTCATGCTGATCGCGTGGGGAGTGGCGTTCCTCGCTTTCTCGGGGGTCGGCATCGTTCCCCCGGTCGATGCGGCCTTCGAACGATACGCCGCGGAGTTCGTGGGCCGGGTGGTCTTTGCCACGTACCCCGCCGCCGTGATTCTGGGCGCCGCGGGATTCCTTCGAGGTTGGGGCGCAGGTCTCATCCCACGGGCCGGCGCCACAGTCCTGCTGGTCTGGTCGCTCGTGCTCGGCGTCCAGGCCTGGGCGCGCTGGCTGGAGTAGCTTCCCCCTGGCGGCCGCGCGAAGGCGCCGGGAGCAGGCGCTCAGTCCGGCGCCGGCAGGCGGTGAATTCGTCCGCCGCTGTAATAGAAGAAGAGGGACGGTGCGGCCAGCACATCCTCCGACAGTGTCAGCGTCAGCCGCACGCCCGCGGTGCCGTACGGTGCGCTGCGCAGCGTCCCGAGCGGGGTGACGAGGATCTCCCGCGCGTCGCGGCCGAGGGAACGGTCGAAGTGTCGCAGGTCGGATGAGAGCACGAAATTCCCGTCGTACGGATCCACCGCGATCACGATCCGTCCTGTGCCTTCCCAGCGCACGTCCGGAGCACTGTCAATCCTGACCACTCGCGTCAGCACGTGAAAGCGCTCAGGTATACAGCCGCGCGGGATCTCGAACGTCTCGTAGTAGAAGTGCGTGTAGACGTTGCGCATGGAGACAGGGCTCGTCAGAAAAACCACGTCCCCGGAACCGCACGCCGGCGCGATCGCCGCATCGACGAGCGCCGCCCCCTCAGCCGTCATGCGGCCGGCCCACTTCCAGTCACGCACCTTCCGCGACACGTCGAAGCTCGAGCCGGCGAGGAAGAGTGCCACTCCGAGCATTGCCGCGCGCCCTCTTCCACCGGTGAGCTCCGCCAGCAGTACACCGGCAAGGAGCGAGAAGGCGGCAGAGGGCAGGTAGAGGTACCGCTTGCCTTCCGTGAGCGCCGAAATGGGCAGCAGCGTGGCTATCAGAAATGTGGCGAGGAACCACATTCTCCGGTCCTGCAGCAAAGGGCGCCAGCCGATCAGAAGAGCCGCGGTGGTGGCCCCCAGCAGGACGAGCCCGCCGGCCCAGTACAGCGGTGTGGAGGTATCGAGATAGAACGGGATGCCTGGGGGATCCGCAACCGGCGAGAGCAGGTGAAAGAGCGCGAATCCGGCAACGGACAGCTTTTCGGCCGCGAGCCGTCCGATGGCCCCGCCCGATGCTGCCGCCGCTGTGCCTGCTGACGCGAGGAGCACGGCCGCAATCAGCGCGATCCTGCCGCGTGCCTCCTGCAGGGCACTCCGGAGTGTCATCCACCGGCCATCTGCAAGTACGAGGATGCACGCCAGGGCAGCTCCGAACACTATCAACTTAGGAAGACGTCCGGATCCGCCAAGGGCCGAAACGCCTCCCCCGAGCTGGCGCAGGATGGCGTACACCACGAGTGCTCCAGCCCACGGAGCAACGCGTCGAGCCGCTTCCCTGGTACTCGCGTGCTCATGGAACACCAGCCATCCGGCCGCGGCGAGCGGCAACGCGACCGCCGCTTCCTTCGACAGCATTGCGCACGCGAAGAGCAATGCGGGGGCCACGGCGCCCGCACGTTCCCGGGTCATCCACCACACCGCCGTGAGCGAAAACGTGGTGGCCAGGAGATCGAACCTGGCCGAGATCCACATCACAGCTTCGTGGTTCGAAGCATGCAGCGCAAAAAGCAGCGCCGAGAGCGGCCCCGCAAGCGTGCCCGGCGACAGCCGCCGGCCGATGAGGAGCACGAACACCGCGTTGCACGAGTGCAGCAGCAGGTTCGTCAGGTGAAATTGCCGCGGGGCCGCTCCCGCCAGGCCGTAATCGACGGCATGCGCGACGAACCCGAGCGGGCGGTAGTACTCGAAGAACTCCGTCTGGAAGAAGCGCCACACATCTCCCGCACCCGTCAGGGCACGAAGCCGGTGGAGGATCATGAAGTCATCGCCGACAAATCCGGCATTCAGGCCCGGCAGATACACCAGCGCACTGACGCCGATCACCAGCGCAACCGGCAGCGCCACGCCCCGCGGGCCGGTCTCCTGCGCGCTGCCGGAGGTCACGCCGCCGGCTTCCGGCACGCCACGTGATACCCGCTCGTCATGATTCCCTGCTCGGGTCTCCGTCGTCGGCTGTCGCCGTACTCCCTCGTGATGAGGAACGAGAACGCGGGGATAATCCGGGCCGCGACCAGCCAGACCGCGCGCAGAGGCGTGCGTCCGAGCGTCTGCGCCTGCATCCCGAGCCGCTGTACCAGGACGGCCAGCGAGCCCACCGAATCGGTTTCCTCCTCGAGGGCGACGATCTCGAACCGTCGCAGGAGGTGCCGCAGGCCGTATTTCGTGAACCGGAAGTAGTCGTGCGGCGCGTCGTGGATAGGGAAGAGGAACCGCGTCGTCAGTACGAGCATCCCTCCAGGCCTGAGCACGCGGAACATCTCATCGATCGCCGCCTGCGGCTCCGGCACGTGTTCCAGCATCTCGGTGCACAGCACGACGTCGAACACCGAGCTCGAGAGGGGTAGTGCACGGGCGTCGCCGACAACACTCACGCCGGGAGCCGCCACCAAATCGAGCCCCAGACGACGGGGGAAGTGAAGGGCGTAGGGCCCGCTCTGTGCGCCGAGGTCCAGGGTGCGTCCGCTGCTCGCATGTGCAGCGATGAAGCGATCGAGGGTCACGCGCGTCAGCTTGCGCGACAGCGCCCGGCCAACTTTCCTGATCAGGGGCATGCGGAACTTGATCTACCGGCCGCCGCAGAAGCCTCTTCGCGATCCACGCCGCGCGAGCTGACCACGTTCATGCGGGGTGAACAGGCGCGGTTTTCCGTCCGACGACAGCGTAGTCCAGGTAGGTGAAGAGGCGCTGATTCAGCTTGTCGATATTCGTGTTGAAGGTCTCGGCGGCACCGGTCAAGGCGGGATCCGCACCTTCCGGGATCACCATCGACTGGAGCCGGTCTCCCGCTGGGACCGGAGAGCGGTACTCGAGTGTCGCGGAGGTGAAGCCGCTGGCGAGCACGAGGAACTTGAGGGTTTCCGGGTGGAGCGGCCATACGTGCGTGATGTCGCGGATGTAGCTCTCGAAGAACGCCACCCAGCACGCCGGGTTCAGCGTCTCGAGCACCATCGTGCCACCGGGCTTCAGTTTCCGTGAGGCGAGGTCGAGAAAACGCAGCAGGTAGGCGGGCTGGAGATGCTCCACGACCTGTGCCGCGAAGATGCCGCCGAGCGAGGCGTCCTCGAGACCCTGCAGATACCCTGCGGCATCGGCGTGGGTGACGTCGTGCCCGCGGCGCCGGCAGACCTCCACCATCTCCGGGTTCAGATCGATTCCCCTCGCCCTGATTCCGCGCGATGCCAGCAGATCGAGGAACTCGCCCCGTCCGCAGCCGACATCCAGCACGTCCGCCGAGCCGTCGAAGAAGGGCAGGTAGCTCTCGAGGCGTTCACGGATGACCGCTTGTGAGCCGCGGAACTGGTCCTCGAAGCCGACGTACTTGTATGCATCCAGCCGGTCGGCGAAAGCCTCGTCTGCCACGGCGGGTGCGGGGGAGAGAGGAGGGGATGAGGAGTCGGGTGCGGCCGCACGTCCCGGGAGGCCACGTTCGAGCTCCCGTCTCACCGCTGTCAGCGCCTGCTGGGACATGGCGAGGCTCGTCTGGAGATCGGCCTGCCGCCCTTCGAGCTCGGCGCTGCGCACTTCCAGGCGGCGTTCCACCCGGGAGAGTCGGGTTGCGGCGGATTCGTGCCGTTTCGCCGTGACGTCGGCGAGGGCGCTGAGGGAGCCGTTCAACACGAGGGCCCCCACGGAGGTCTCGCGGCCCTTCGTATCCACGTAAGGGGTGATCTGCTGCAGGAGGAACATGAGGCGCGAGTGAATGTCGGCCTCACGCGACATGTGTTCGCGGAGCCCCTCTATGGCCCGCTCTGCGCTGCGGCGGGCGTCGCGATGTGCCGCCACGTTGCGGTTGAGGTGATCGACCAGGAGCGAGTTGAAGGTCAGCTGACGCTGGAAGTACGGCGCGACCGTCCGCCAGAGGAGACCCGCGAGCCTGCCCTTGAGTCCGGTCCCCGCCGGAGGGGTGGGGAGGATGTTCCAGGCTTCGTTGAGCGGAGTGATCTGGTGCTCGTCATAGGCCGCCGGCGGGTCCGGAAGATCCGGAGGGGGGCCGAGCGCCTGGTCGAGCGCGGTGAGCGCCTCGTTGTACCGGCGGTCCGCCTCGTCGCGCTCGAGTTTCAGCCGGCGAAGGGTGGCGTCGAGCGGCTCCGGCATCACGCGCCGCGTACGGCGGCGGTGCCGGCCGTGATCAGGCCTTCCGCCGGACTGCTCGCCGAGGCGTGCGAACGCCTGGGGATCCGCCCGGCGTGGAACGCGAGCCGTCCTGCCTCCACACCGAGCTTCATGGCCGTCGCCATGGCAACCGGATCCTGCGCGAGTGCGATGGCTGTGTTCATGAGCACGCCGTCGACGCCAAGTTCCATGGCGACGGTGGCGTCCGAGGCGGTCCCTACGCCCGCGTCCACGATCACCGGGACGCCGGCCGCCTCGCGGATGATCCTGATGTTGTTGGGATTCTGAATGCCCAGGCCAGAGCCGATGGGCGCGCCCAGGGGCATCACCGCCGCCGCCCCTGCCTCTTCGAGCTGCCGGCAGATCACCGGGTCATCGCTGGTGTACGGGAGCACGACGAACCCCTCGCGGACGAGCACCCGGGTTGCCTCCAGAAGCGCCACGTTGTCGGGAAACAGCGTGCGCTCGTCGCCAATCACTTCGAGCTTCACCCAGTTCGACAACCCGACCTCCCGGCCGAGCCGCGCCGTGCGGATCGCCTCATCGGCTGTGTAGCACCCGGCGGTGTTCGGAAGGATGAAGATCTGCTCCTGGTCGATGAAGTCCAGGAGGGATTCCTTCGAGCGATCGGTCAGGTTCACGCGGCGCACCGCGACCGTGACCATGTCGGCCCCGGAGGCGCGATGGGCCGCGGCCATCACGGCATGCGTCGGGTACTTACCGGTTCCGACGATGAGCCGGGAGCGGAATGCGCGGCCGGCAATGACGAGTGGATCAGAGAGCATGATTTCACACAGCCTTCATAAGGAGTTCAACAGCATGGGAGGTGGGAGTGGCATTGGTCCTCCCTCCTCTCATCTCCTGTGAGTCAGAGACTCTTCGCTGAACCGCACTCACCCTCCCCCGACGAAGTTCACGATCTCCACCTGGTCTCCCTCGTTGATCTCGGTGGTCTCGTAGCGCTGGCGCTTGATGATGGTGAGGTTGTGCTCGACGGCGACGCGCCGCGGGTGGATCTCGAGGCGCTCGAGGAGCTCCAGGATGGTGCAGGTGCCGGGTAGTTCGTAGGGCTCACCGTTCAGCCGGATCGTCAAATCTTACTCCACGGAACAGGGACGCCGAATTCCCCCAGGATCCCGACCAGCAGCCCGGTCCCATCCTCCCGCAGGTGCGGCGGCAGCCCGACCTCGGGGGGCGGGGTGGCGGCGGCCTGTGCGAGCACCCGGCGGTAATCCTCCAGCATCACCTCGCGGGAATGCTCACGCTGCCAGTACGCGCGGCCGGCCTGCCCGAGCGCCTCCCGGAGCGGGGCATCCGAGGCAAGACGCCGCACGGCACGGCGGAGGGAATGGTCCTCGTCGAGGATGTCCACGGCGACGGTGATCGGCGGCGTATCGTCTGGCGCGTTCGACGTCCAGGTTCTCGGATCGAGAGACGCGAGGTCGGAAGTGTGGGTCAAATCGACGATCACTGTCGCGCGCCCTGCCGCGAGGCACCGCAACCAGGGGCCGGAGATCTCGCGGGCCGTTGGCCACCGGAGGTTCAGCGTTACGTCGCAGGCGGCTATCGCATCCGTCAGTTCGTCCTCTGTCTCCAGGTAGCCGGTGACGATGACCCGTGAGTCGAGCCCGCGGTCGGAAATATCCTGGCGCACATCGTAGTGTGCCGCTGGCGGCCCGGCGAGGAGCAGGCGCGCGGACGGGGTGTAGGGGGCCACTGTTTTCAGCGCGTCGAGGATCCGGGAGATGCGCTTTTCGGGGGTGATGCCCCCGAACACGCCGAACAGGACCGCCCCCTCGTCCACCCCCAGCCGTGCGCGTGCAGCGCGCCGGCGCTGGTCGACCTCGGGGGGGGCGAGGGGAGTGCCGTGCCCCAGCCGGACGAACTCGACCCTGGCGGAAGGGTTTTCGTCGGAGAGGGTGTCACGGGCCGCCCGGCTGTGCACGGCGGTCACCCGCGAGACCGAGGCCAGCAGCCTCGTGAACGGCCATTCGTAGTGCAGCCGGGAATCGAAGCCGGCCACCGCAAGCTCAGCGGCTTCCAGCAGGACGTCCGGTTCGTTGGCGGCAAACTCCGCTCGATATGCCTCCTTCCGGCCCTCGCGGAGGAGGGCCGCGGCGCGCGCGTGGTGCAGCCGGGCGTCGTGCAGCACCGCGAGTCCGGGGTAGCGGAACAGGTAGGGCCAGATGTAATCGTGGCAGGACGAATTGCCGATCTGGTACACGGTGAGGTCGTACGGCTGCTGATGGTGGAGGTAGACGAAATCATGTGCAGAGCGAAGCCCTGCTGACGTGGCGTCCCTCCAGGATTGCCTCAATCCGGGCCCTCCGGTGACCACCGGCTCGTCGACGAACACATCGATAGCGTGGCTCGTGCGCAGCGCCGGCACCAGCTCGGCACTGCAGGTGGCTACACCCGAGCGGACCGGCGGCATCGGGCTGAACCAGGCCAGGCGCATGCGGTGATCTTACGCGTTCGGCAGCCGGTCGGTGGGTTCCCGCACCGGGGCGGCAGCGGGAGCTATTCAGATCGTGGTAGCATTTTGAGTTATTCTGGCGATTTCGCCGGTAGAGAAATCGCGGCGGTGCGGCGCATGCATCCGGCATGTGCCTTTCTGGCTGCGCTTGAGAAATAATTCACAAGCGCGCCGCGGGGATGCATGCACGGCTGGGTGCCTATCCTGATCATGATCGGGCTCGGAGCGGGCTTCGGGATCTTCAACATCCTGCTCTCGCACCTCCTCGGCCCGAAGAATCCCACCCCCGAGAAGCTGGCGCCCTACGAGTGCGGCATGCCTCCCGTGGGGGACGCGCGGGAGCGTCACCCGGTCAAGTTCTACCTGGTGGCGATGATCTTCCTGCTCTTCGACATCGAAGTGGCGTTCCTCTACCCGTTTGCCATGGCCGTCCGCGAGCTCCAGTGGTTCGGCTATCTCCAGCTGGTGGTGTTCTTCGCGATTCTGCTCACCGGCTACATCTACATCTGGCGGAAGGGTGTCCTGGACTGGAGCCGGGAGCAGCTCGACTGAAACCATAGAACGAGACCTGATATGGCAGATATCGAAATTCCGGTGCTGACGACAACGGTGGACAAGATGGTGCAGTGGGCGCGCCGCTCGTCCATCTGGCCCGTCACCTTCGGCCTGGCGTGCTGTGCCATCGAGATGATGGCCATGAGCGCGTCCCGGTACGACATTGCCCGGTTCGGCGCGGAGGTATTCCGCGGCTCACCCAGGCAGTCCGATCTGATGATCGTCGCCGGCCGGCTGTCCCGCAAGATGGCGCCGGTTCTCAGGCGGATCTACGATCAGATGCCCGAGCCCAAGTACGTCATCTCGATGGGCGCCTGCGCATCGGTCGGCGGCGTCTTCGACAACTACGCCATCGTCCAGGGGGTGGACCAGGTGGTGCCGGTCGACGTGTTCGTACCCGGTTGCCCGCCGCGCCCCGAGTCCCTCATCTACGGGATCATCCAGCTCCAGAAGAAGATCGACGGGCAGAAGGCGTTCGGCTGATCGGCAGCGCAGACCATGTCTACTCTGACTGACCTCGTTCCCGGGCTCGAAGAGGCCGCGGCTGCCGATGGCATGCCGACGGTGTATGCCAGGCTGGAAGGGCTTGCCGAAACGGGTCGCGCCCTCCGCGATGCCGGCTTCGTCGTCCTGCTGGACGCCGTCCCGGTCGACCTGCTGGCCGCCGAGCCCCGCTTCGAGATCAGCTACCTGCTGTTGAACCCTGGAGGGAACGGAACCCCTCCGGCCCGGCTGCGGCTGAAGGTGCGGGTGCCGGGTGCAGATCCGCGTGTGCCGACGCTCTCCGGGGTCTGGTCCTCCGCCAACTGGGCCGAGCGCGAGGCGTACGACTTCTACGGCATCATCTTCGACGGTCACCCGGACCTGCGGCGCATCCTCATGCCTGACGACTGGGAAGGCTTTCCGATGCGCAAGGACTACCCGGTCCAGATCAAGGAGCCGGTGAAGACCTATTCACCCATGCAAATCACCGCGGAGGAGTTCGTCGCGAACATCGATGCGGCGCGCGATCGCGTGAATCGCTGATGAGCCGTCTGGACACGCATGAAGCAACCCGCACTGTCGAGACGACCCTCGACGGGGCAATTGCCCTGCACCAGCGCGTGCGGACCTTGAACCTCGGGGCCGTTGTGATGGCGGCCGACGCCGTCCTCGACGCCTATGCGGTCGGAGGAAAAGTGCTGGCGTTCGGCAACGGTGGCAGCGCGGCCGACGCGCAGCATCTCGCCGCCGAACTGGTTGGACGGTTCGAGCGGCAGCGCCCCGCGCTCGCCGCGCTCGCGCTGACGTGCGACGCGAGCGTCATGACCAGCATTGCAAACGACGATGCGTTCGAGCGGGTGTTTGCCCGTCAGGTGGAAGGGCTTGGCCGCGCCGGAGACGTGGCGATCGCGGTCTCGACGAGCGGCGCCTCGCCGAACGTCCTTGCCGGGATCGAAGCGGCCCGAAGGGGCGGGCTGCGAACCGTGGCGCTGACCGGCCGCGACGGGGGGGACGCGGGGCGGGCGGCCGACATTCACATCAACGTGCCTGATGACTCAGCGGCTCGTGTGCAGGAAGTCCACAGAACGCTGATACACGCCATCTGCCGGATCGTCGAGGGGGCATCCGCGTGAGTGGCAAGAGGCAACCGGCCGCGATGACCTGGCACGAGGCCGCCCCCTACGACGAACTGGAAACTGGCGACCGGCATGCCTGACCTGCGCAGCGAGACGATGACCGTCAACATGGGGCCGCAGCACCCCAGCACGCACGGCGTGCTCCGGCTGGTGCTCGAGCTCTCCGGCGAGGTCGTCGTCAATGCCGATACCACGATCGGCTATCTCCATACCGGCATCGAGAAGACCGCCGAACAGAAAAAGTGGCAGCAGGTGATCCCGCTCGTCGAGCGGATGGATTACCTGGGGGCGCAGTCGAACAGCATCGCCTTTGCCATGTCGGTCGAGAAGATGCTTGGCGTCGACCTGCCCGAGCGCGTGAAGGACATCCGCGTGCTCATCGCGGAGTTGCAGCGCATCGCCAGCCATCTGGTCTGGCTCGGGACGCACGGTCTCGAGATCGGGGCGGTGTCGGTGATGATGTATTGCTTCCGCGAGCGGGAGCAGCTCCTCGACATCAACGAGATGCTGGCCGGGTTCCGGATGTTCCCCAGCTACGTCCGGATTGGTGGGCTGCGCGAGGACCTGCCGAACGGCTTCCACCAGGCGGTGGGCGCTTTTCTCGACACGTTCCCGGACAAGCTGAACGAATACGAAGACCTGCTGACCAAGAATCCGATCTGGCTCAAGCGGACGCGTGCGGTAGGGGTACTCTCGAAGGCGGATGTGCTCGACTACGGGCTGGTCGGCCCGATTGCGCGCGCCGCCGGGGTGAGTTACGACGTCCGCAAGGTATTCCCGTACCTGAACTACGACACCTACGACTTCGATGTCCCCGTGGGCGTCAACGGCGACGTCTACGATCGGTACCTCGTGCGGGTGGAGGAGATGCGCCAGAGCACGCGCATCGCCCGGCAGGCGCTCGAGCGCATCTCTCCCAGAGGCGTGTTCGACATCCAGGACTACCGCATCGTTCCGCCCCCGAAGGACAAGGTGTACACCGAGATGGAGGCGCTCATCCAGCACTTCCTGATCTATTCACAGGGCTTCACCGTGCCTGCCGGCGAGGCCTATGTGCCTGTGGAGGGACCGCGCGGCGAGCACGGGTTCACGGTTCGTTCCGACGGGACGAACCGCCCCTGGCGCATCAAGCTGCGCGCGCCGTCGTTCTATGCGTGCCAGGGGCTGCCCAAGCTGATCATCGGGGGAACGATCGCCGACGTCATTGCCGTCATCGGCTCCACGGACGTCGTCATGGGAGACGTGGATCGATGAGCTTTCATCCCTTGATGCTGTACGACCCGGAACGCTTCCAGCGCTCGGAGCGGAGGCTGCTCGAAGAAGGGGAGCCGTTCACGTTCGCGCCGGAGCGCCGGGCGGCGCTCGACGAGCTGCTGACGAAGTATCCGCCCGACCGGAAGCGGTCCGCGATCCTGGCGGCGCTATACCTCGTCCAGGAACAGCAGGGGTACCTCACGGCCAACGCCGTGCGGCACGTCGGCGGGATCCTGGAGATGACCCCGGCCGAAGTGGAGGATGTCGCGACCTATTACGTGATGTTCTTCAAGGAGAAGGTCGGGAAGCATGTTGTGCAGGTGTGCCGGACGCTCTCCTGCGCGCTGGCCGGTGCCGAGCGCGTGACCGAGGCGTTGTCCCATACGCTCGGGATCGCACCCGGGGAGACGGACCCGTCGGGCATGTTCACGCTGCTCGAGTTCGAGTGTCTCGGGGCCTGCGACAGGGCGCCGGTCGTGATGGTCAACAACGAGGACTGGCACGAGCGTGTGAGGCCGGAGGATTGCGGGCGGCTGGTCGAGGACATCCGGGCCAGGGGCCCCGCGGCGTCCTCCGGCTGCCATTTGAGGATCGAGCGACCGTAGGGTCACGCGCGGCCGGCAACCGCGTGCGAGGGCTGCCACCCGGCCGTCAGCCCCGCCCGTGTGCAGGCCCGGAAGATCGGCGAACAGGACACATGGAACCAGTACTCACCAGGTACATCAGGGAACCCAACAGCTACACGCTCGATTTCTTCCTGAAGCACGATGGCTACAATGGCCTGAAGGCCGCGCTCGGGATGGAACCGAGTGCCGTGATCGATCTCGTGAAAGCGTCGGGACTCCGCGGCCGTGGCGGCGCCGGGTTCCCGACCGGATTGAAATGGCAGTTCGTGCTCAAGGACACGCCGCTGCCCAAGTACATCTGCTGCAACGCGGACGAGAGCGAGCCGGGGACCTTCAAGGACCACGTGCTGATGGAGCGCAATCCGCACCTGTTGTTCGAGGGCTGCCTGATCGGCTGCTGGGCGATCGGGGCAAAGGTTGCCTACATCTACATCCGCGGGGAGTTCTTCCACGTCCAGAAGGTGCTCGAGGCGGAGCTGGCCAAGGCCTACGCGCAGGGTTACGTCGGGAAGAACATCATGGGGACGGGGTTCGACTGCGATATCGTCATCCATCGCGGCGCGGGCGCCTACGAAGCAGGGGAAGAGACCGCTCTCATCGAATCGCTCGAAGGCAAGCGCGCACAGCCCCGGATCAAGCCGCCGTTCCCCGCCGTATCCGGTCTCTACAACTGCCCGACCGCGGTGAACAACGTCGAGACGCTTTGCAACCTGCCCTCCATCCTGCTGAACGGCGCCGAGTGGTTCACCAGCCTTGGTCCGGAGAAGAACGGCGGGCCCAAGCTGTTCTGCGTCAGCGGGCACGTGAAGAAACCGGGCACATACGAAGCGTCGATGAGTACGACGCTGCACGAGCTGATTTACGGCCATGCCGGAGGAATCCGGGACGGTCACCAGCTGAAGGCGATCATTCCGGGCGGGTCCTCGGTTCCCATTCTGCTGCCGCACGAGCTGGAAATTCCCGCCTCCTTTGACGCCGTGGCGCAGCTCGGCTCGATGCTGGGGTCCGCCGGCATCATCGTCATGGACGAGACGACCTGCATGGTCTGGGCGGCGCGGAACCTGCTCTATTTCTACAAGCACGAGTCCTGCGGCAAGTGCACGCCGTGCCGCGAAGGCGGTGACTGGCTCCACAGGATCCTGACGAAGATCGAGAACGGCGAAGGGGAGATGCGCGACATCGACCTGCTGACCAGCATCGGCAGCAACATCGCGGGCAAGACGCTCTGCGCCTTCGGCGACGCTGCCGCGACGCCGGCGCTGACGACCGTCAAGCACTTCCGGCCGGAGTTCGAGGCGCACGTGCGCGAGGGGCGGTGCACGGTGCCGGCGGACTGGCGTGCCGCAAGAACGCCGGTGGCTCATTAGATGAGCGTGAACCCAACGATCGTCGCCCACCTCGGGCTCATCTTCGTCGTCTTCAACATGCTCGTGCTCTCGGCCGCATTCATGGTGTGGCTGGAGCGGAAGGTCTGCGCGTACATCCAGGACCGGGTCGGGCCGAACCGGGTCGGCTTCGAGGGGTCGCTGCAGCCGTTTGCCGACGTCATCAAGCTGATGTTCAAGGAGGAACTGCGGCCGCAGGCGGCCGATCGCCTCCTCTTCGTCATCGCGCCCATCATCTCGGCGTGCGCCGCGTTCGCCGCCTTCTCCGTGATCCCGTTCGGCACCGAGACAACGCTGTTCGGCCTGCTGGAGGAGCCGATTCCCCTGCAGGTCACCGACGTCAACGTCGCCATCCTGGTCATCTTCGCGATCGCGTCGATGGGGGTGTACGGGATCGTCCTCGCCGGCTGGAGCTCGAACAGCAAGTATTCGCTCCTGGGCGCGCTGCGCTCCGCGGCACAGATGATCAGCTACGAGCTGTCGTACGCGCTCGCGCTCGCCGCCGTCATCATGCTGGCCGGGTCACTCTCGCTTCGAGAGATCGTGATGGACCAGGAGGGCTACTGGTTCGGGTTCATTCCGCGCTGGTACCTCTTCCTGCAGCCGGTCGGTTTCGTGATCTACATGATCGCGGGGGTGGCCGAGACCAACCGTGCCCCGTTCGACTTTCCCGAGGCGGAACAGGAGCTCGTGGCGGGTTACCACACCGAGTACAGCTCGATGAGCTTCGCCCTGTTCTTCCTGGCGGAATACGTGAACATGGTGACGGTCTCGGCCGTGGCTACGAGCTTGTATCTGGGTGGGTGGCTCGGCCCCTTCCTGCCGGATTGGCTCCAGTGGGTCTACTTCCTCCTCAAGGTTTTCCTGCTGCTCTTCTTTTATGTCTGGATGCGGTGGACGCTCCCGCGGTACCGCTACGACCAGTTGATGGAGTTCGGGTGGAAATGGCTCTTTCCGGCGGCGGTTCTGAACCTGTTCGCGACGGCGGCGCTGGTCCTGTGGCTGGGATAGCGCGCGGGGGGATGCCGAGAGGCTGATATGGAAGCTGTTGCGTTCTACATCTTTGCCGCCATTGCCGTCGTCGCGTCGCTGCTGGTGGTGGGGCAGCGGAACCCGATGTACAGCGTGATGCTGCTCATCGTGTCGTTCGGCGCGCTTGCCGGGCTGTACGTCCTGCTCGACGCCCCGTTCACCGCCGTCACGCAGATCATCATCTATGCAGGCGCCATCATGGTGCTCTTCCTGTTCGTCGTCATGCTGCTGAACGTCGAACGGGAGGACTCCGCGACCTCCGTGGCCACCATGGTGGGTCCGACCGGGATGAAACTGGGAGCGGGGCTCTCGGTGCTGCTCGCGATCGAGGTCGTGTGGGCGCTCAGCAGGCTCGGGGAGAGTCATTTCGGGCACGATGCGGAGACCGTCAACATCAGCTCCGTGGCGCGGATCGGCCAGGCGCTCTTCACCCAGCACGCGTTCGCATTCGAGGCCACGTCAATCCTGATTCTCGTGGCCATGGTCGGGGCGGTCGTGCTCGCGCGGAGGGAACGGTAGATGGTCTCGCTGAATCACTTCCTGATTCTGTCCGGCGTGCTGTTCTCGATCGGCACGGCCGGCGTGTTCCTCCGGCGCAACCTGATTACGGTCCTGCTCTCGATAGAGGTCATGTTGAATGCCGTTAACCTGACGTTCGTGGCCGTCGGCCGCTACCTCGGCACCGTTGACGGGCAGATCATTACGTTCTTCGTCATGACGGTTGCGGCAGCGGAGGCGGCCATCGGCCTGGCCCTCGTCATCACGCTGTTCCGGCACCGCGAGACGCTGAACCCCGACGCCTACACGGCACTCAAATGGTGACGGGGACGATCGACGAGATGCTCCTGCTGATACCGCTCCTGCCTCTGCTGGGCTTCGGCATCAACGCGTTCTTCGGTCGCCGGCTGCCAAAGGCCGTCTCCGGCGGGATTGCCTGCCTGGCGATCCTCGGCTCGTTCGCGGTATCGGCCGCAGCCGTGTGGAGCCTGGTGGCCGGGTCCGCCGGGGCTTTCGAGCAGACGGTGTTCACGTGGATGACCTCCGGCGACCTGGATGTCGGCTTCACGCTCCGCCTGGACCACCTCTCGGCACTGATGGTCCTGGTGGTGACCGGGATCGGCTCCCTCATCCACATCTACTCCACCGGCTACATGAGCGAGGAGGTGGACAGCGAGTACGCCCGCTACTTCTCGTACCTGAACCTGTTTGCCGCATTCATGCTCGTCCTGGTCCTCGGGGCGAACTTTCCGGTCATGTTCGTCGGCTGGGAGGGGGTGGGGCTCTGCTCCTACCTCCTGATCGGGTTCTGGTTCAAGAAGCGGTCGGCGGCCGACGCAGGCAAGAAAGCGTTCATCGTCAATCGCATTGGGGACTTCGGGTTCATCCTGGGGATGCTGCTGATCTTCACCACCTTCGGCACGCTCGAATTCCAGGCTGTTGCCGCCGCGGCAGCGGCACGGGCGCCGGAAGCCGCAATGGGCGTGATGACGATCGCCACGCTGCTCCTGTTCCTCGGAGCGACGGGCAAGTCCGCGCAGATTCCGCTGTACGTCTGGCTGCCGGACGCGATGGAAGGCCCTACTCCGGTCTCGGCCCTGATCCACGCCGCAACGATGGTGACGGCGGGGGTGTACATGATCGGACGCAATGCAGTGCTGTTCGAGCATGCGCCGATCACGCTGGCAGTGGTGGCGGGTGTCGGTGTCGCCACGGCATTGATGGCCGGCACGATCGGGCTCGTACAGAACGACATCAAGCGCGTGCTCGCGTACTCGACCGTGTCGCAGCTCGGCTACATGTTTCTCGCCATGGGGGTGGGCGCCTATGCGGCCGGCATTTTCCACCTCTACACGCACGCGTTCTTCAAGGCGCTGCTCTTCCTTGGATCCGGCGCCGTGATTCACGCGCTGGCCGGGGAGCAGGACCTCCGGAACATGGGGGGGCTGAAGAAGCACCTCCCGATCACCTACTGGACGTTCCTCATCGGCGCACTGGCTATTGCCGGCGTGCCTGGGCTGGCGGGGTTCTTCAGCAAGGACGAGATCCTGTTCAAGACCTTCATCAGCGGGACGCCGGGGCACCTCCTCATGTGGGGACTCGGCGTCACGACGTCGCTGCTGACGGCCACCTACATGTTCCGGCTCGTCTTCCTCACCTTCCATGGCGAGCGCCGCCACGACGCCCCGGCGCCGGCGCACCCTGAGGAGGAGGAGGCTGCCGCCCACGCGCAGGCGATCGACGCTCCCGTTGGCCCGGGCGGAGCAGTACCGCCACCCTCTGCCCCCCACGCGCATCATGCGCCCGCGGTTCGCCAGGCGCATGCCGACGAGGACCACGGGCATGGGCATGGGCACGGGGGCCACGGCACCCCGCACGAAGCGCCGTGGTCCATGGCCATCCCGCTCATCGTGCTGGCGATCGGATCGATATTCGCCGGCTACATCGGGGTCCCCCACGCGCTCGGCGGCAGCAACCGGATCGAGACCTTCCTGGAGCCGGCCTTCGAAGCGCACGCGTCGCCAGCGGGCGAGACCAGCGCGGCCGCCCCGCCGCCCATGGCCCGCGTCCTTCTCGCGTCACAGGCACACGACGTCCAGCCTGGCGCGGACACCCACGCTGCCGACGATCATCATGCCGACACCCGCACCGAGCTGATGCTGATGGCGCTCTCGAGCGGCATCGCGCTGGCGGGCATCGGCCTCGCGGCCTACTTCTGGCTGCGCAACCGTGCCGCTGCCGGTGCGTTGGCGGCAAGGTTCCGCCCGGTGCACCAGATGCTCCTGGGCAAGTACTACGTGGACGAGGCCTACGATGCGGCCTTCGTTCAGCCGCTCAAAGCGCTGTCGGCCGGGGGGCTGTGGAAAGGGGTGGACGCGGGGGTGATCGACAGCGGCGTCAACGGCGTCGGGCTGGCGGTGAGCGGGAGCAGCGGGCTGCTCCGGCGGATGCAGACCGGCTCGCTCCGTACGTACGCCCTGTCGCTGTTTCTGGGGGTCGTCGCAATCCTGGGGTATTACCTTTTCCTGTGACGTGCGAGCCGCACGGGCGCTGTTCCTGAGTCAGCATTCATGCTTCTTTCCCTGATTGTCTTTCTGCCGCTTGCCGGTGCGCTGCTCGTGCTGCTTGCCGGGGGCCGTGGTGACCGGCCCGATCGCGAGGGGCTCGTCCGGAACGTCGCGCTCGCGACCTCGCTCGCCACCTTTGCCGCGACGCTCTACCTGTGGTGGCGGTTCGACCCGGCGGTTGCCGACTTCCAGTTCGAGGAGCGCTACGCCTGGATCGCGGAGTTCGGCATTCAGTACTACATCGGGGTTGACGGGATCAGCCTGCTGCTGCTCGTGCTGACCGGCTTCCTGACCCCGATCGCGCTGCTCTCGTCCTGGCAGTCGGTGCACAAGGGGGTGAAGGCGTTCTCGTTCTTCATCCTGGCGCTCGAGACCGCGATGCTCGGCGTCTTCGTCTCGGTCGACCTGTTCCTCTTCTACGTCTTCTGGGACGCGATGCTCATCCCGATGTACTTCCTCATCGGGGTGTGGGGATACGAGCGGCGCATTTACGCGGCAATCAAGTTCATCCTCTACACCATGGCGGGCAGTGTGCTGATGCTCGTCGCGATCATCGCGCTTGCCGTGGCCCACTCGAACGCCACCGGCGCGCCGAGCTTCAATCTCCTCGATCTGTACGGCCTCTCGCTGGGCCACGGGCTGCAGTACTGGGGATTCCTCGCCTTCGCGCTGGCATTTGCCATCAAGGTGCCGCTGTTCCCGTTTCACACGTGGCTCCCGGACGCGCACGTCGAGGCTCCCACCGCGGGCTCGATCATCCTGGCCGGTGTGTTGCTCAAGATGGGCACCTACGGCCTGCTGCGGTTTGCGTTTCCGCTCTTCCCGGAAGCTGCCCTCTACTTCGCTCCCTACATTGCGGTGCTCGCGGTCATCGGCATCGTGTACGGCGCGCTGGTCGCCATGGTCCAGCCGGACCTGAAGAAGCTCGTCGCCTATTCCAGCGTGAGCCATCTTGGATTCGTGGTGCTCGGGATCTGCGCGCTCAACGTCCAGGGGGTGCAGGGTTCGGTGTACCAGATGCTCGCACACGGCGTCAGCACCGGTGGGCTGTTCATGATCGTCGGTATGCTGTCGGACCGGCGGCACACCCGCTTGATTTCTGAATACGGCGGCCTCAAGGCGGTGACGCCACACCTGGTCCGGGCATTCCTGCTGATAACCCTGGCCTCCATCGCGCTGCCGCTCACGAACGGGTTCATCGGCGAGTTCCTGATCCTGCTGGGCGCGTTTCAGTGGAATCCACGGCTCGCCGCCGTGGCGACCACGGGCGTGATTCTCTCGGCGGTCTACATGCTGTGGATGTTCCAGCGGGTGAACTACGGTCCGATACGGAACGAGAAGAACCGGCATCTGCCGGATCTGACACCGCGCGAGTGGGTGATGGTGGTCCCGATTGGCGCGATGGCGATTTTCATGGGCGTGCTGCCGAACGTCTTCCTCCGGCCGATGGGCCCGGCCGTCAACCTGGTGATCGAACGGGTCACCGGAGAGCGCCCGGTGGGGGCGCAGCCGACGGCAGCGGGCCGTGGGGGGGATTTGCGGCCGGCGGGCAGCGCCGCCGCCGGGGTCCGCGCGGACGGGCAGCCCCGACAGGCGGCAGACGAGCACACCAGCAATGATTGAATATCACGCCATCATTCCCCTCGTGCTCGTCGCCCTCTCGGGGATCGCGGCGATGCTCGCGGAGGCCTTCCGGCAGCCTGGCGAGCGCATGCCCATCGCGGGGCTCGGGCTCATTGGCCTGGTCGGCGCCGCGATCGCCTCGGTGTCGCTGTGGGACACCGACCGCGTGAGCTTCGGCGTCATCCGCGCTGACAACTTCGCCCTGTTCATCAACGTGATCCTGTGCCTGGTGGGCATCCTTACGATGCTCCTGTCGAACGAGGTGGTCGAGCGGGACAACCTGCCGGCGGGGGAGTACTACGCGCTGACGCTGTTCTCGATTACGGGAATGATGATGATGGCTTCGGCCACCGACCTCCTCGTCATCTTCATCGCGCTGGAGATTCTCTCGCTCTCCGTCTATGTGCTGACCGGCATCAGGCGCCGGAGCGTCACGGGGGCCGAGGCCGCCTTCAAGTACTTCCTGCTGGGGGCCTTTTCCAGCGCGTTCTTCCTGTACGGCATCGCGTTCATGTTTGCGGTTGCCGGTTCGACCCGCCTCGAGCAGATCGGCGTCGCGCTGGCCGGGCAGGCGACCGGCCCCCCCCAGACGCTGACGATCGTTGCAGTCGGTCTACTGCTCGTGGGTTTCGCTTTCAAGGTGTCGGCCGTGCCGTTCCACATGTGGACGCCGGATGCGTACCAGGGCGCCCCCACGATCGTCACCGCCTTCATGTCCACCGGCGTGAAGGCGGCGGCATTCGGCGCCTTTGCACGGGTGTTCCTGTCGGCCCTCGAGCCGCTGCAGGCCCAGTGGATTCCCGTTCTCGCGGTCATTGCCGCCGTGACCATGATCGTCGGCACGGTCGTGGGCGTTGCGCAGACGAACATCAAGCGCATGCTCGCCTACTCGAGCATCGCGCACGCCGGGTATCTGCTCCTGGGCATCATCGCGGCGAACAGCGCCGGCAGGGCCGCAATCCTGTTCTATCTGCTCGCCTATGCCGTGACGAACCTCGGTGCGCTGGGCATCGTGGCGCTGCTGGGCACGCCGGAGAACGAGCATGACGAGCTGCGCGACTTTGCCGGGCTCTATTACGTCCGGCCAGGCCTCGCGGCGCTCATGGCGGTCTTCCTGCTCTCGCTCGGTGGATTTCCCCCGCTCGCGGGATTCTTCGGCAAGTACTACATCTTCCTGGCGATCATCCAGGAAGGGCACTACTGGCTCGCCATCATTGGCGTGCTCACCAGCGTGGTCTCCGTCTTCTTCTATCTGCGCATCGTCGTCATGATGTACATGACGGAGGGCCCGGAGGTGTATAGGCCGAGCGTGCCCGCCACTGCCGTTGCGGCACTGACGCTCGCCACCGTGGCGGTGTTCTATCTTGGCGTGCTCCCGGCGCGCGTCCTCCAGCTCGCGCTGGACTCAATCTCTACAATCTTTTGAAGTGCCAAGATTGCCAAAAGTGCCAAGAGTGCCAAAATTAGAAGAGTTGTAAGAGTGCGAAGATTGCCAAGAGTGCCGAGAATTACGACGGTTCAACTCTGACACCGTCCCGGCTGACTGCCCCAGTCCCTACTCTTGGCAATCCTCTGGCAATGTTGGCACTCTTGGCAATTCAGGTGATTGTGTTCAGCGCTTCGAGCAGGATGCCGTCCTCTTCCGGCGGCACGGTGCGGAGGTCGAGCACCACACGGTCGTCCGCGATCCGTGCAATGACGGGCGGAGTGGACGCCCGCAGACGTGCTTCGAGTCCGGCAGCCTCGAGCGTCTGATGCGTCAGCGCGAGCAGGCACGTGGGCAGCTGTGACCCCGGGGCACTGCCGCCTCCGACCGTTGACATGCCGTCGATGAGGTCGGCTGCAAGATCTCCTCGCAGCGAATCGGCCAGTTCTGCTGCACGCCCCCTGACCTGTTCAACGGTCATCGCAAGCATCCGCGCGACCGGCACTGTCGTCGCTGCCCGGCCGGCGGCGAACTCCTGAAGCGTAGCCTCGAGGGCTGCATAGGTCATCTTGTCGACGCGCACGGCGCGCATCAGCGGATGGTGTCGCACCTGCGTCACCAGAGTGGCAGTGCCGGCAATCAAACCTGCCTGAGGCCCGCCAAGCAGTTTGTCGCCGCTGAAAAACACGAGATCGGCGCCAGCCGCGATGCTCTGGGCCGGCGTGGGCTCGTCCCGCAGGAACGCGGGCGGGGGAACCGGCCCCGGCCAGCCGCTGCCGATGTCGTCGAGGAGCGGCAGCCCGAAACGATGCGCCAGCGCTACGAGCTCGCCGAGTGCGGGGCGAGCCGTGAAGCCCTCGACGCGGAAGTTGGACGGATGGACACGCAGGATGGCGCCGGTGCGGTCACTGATCGCCGCGGCGTAGTCGGCCGTGCGCGTCCGGTTGGTCGTGCCCACCTCACGCAGAATCGCCCCGGACTGCGACATCACGTCCGGCACGCGGAAGGCCCCGCCGATCTCGACAAGCTCCCCCCTCGAGATGATCACCTCGCGGCCGGCCGCCACAGCCGCAAGCGCGATCAGCGTGGCCGCCGCATTGTTGTTCACCACCACGGCAGCCTCAGCACCGGTGAGGCGGCAAATCAACCCTTCCGCGTGCGTGTCGCGGCGCCCTCGCCCGCCGGTGCCGAGGTCGTATTCGAGGTTGCTGTAGCCCCCCAGCGTCGAGATCCGTGCCAGGGCCGCGGCGGCCAGCGGCGCGCGTCCAAGGTTCGTGTGCAGCACGACCCCGGTCGCGTTGATGACCGGCTGGAGAGACGGGGACCAGAGGGTGGCCAGACGTCCCGGAATCTCCGCCTCGAGATGAGCGCCCGCATCCGCAGGTGGCGGCTCGCCCGCAGCCGTCCGCCGCCGCAGGGCGTCAGCAGCGGCCCTGAGCGTATCGACGACTGCCGTGCGGCCGAACGTTTCCTCCAGCGCGCGGACAGCCGGGCGCTGCCTCAGTTGTTCGATGGAAGGGATCTCTCGCATGGGCGTTGGCCGGCCGGGAGCGAACCACGATATCATTCCTCTCTGCGCATGCCCGACAACGAGCCCCCATCAGTACCGGTCCCGGACTACCGTCCGGTCGAACGATTCTGGCCCTACGTGGATCTCCCGGAGGCGCCGACAGACGAGGAACTGGCCGCTCTCGACCCTGAACTGGCGGAGGCCCTCTTCGGCCGCCCCCCGCTGCCGTTTTCCGTGTCGCTGGAGTTCCCCGTCTTCGACGGAGACGACTATGCGAGGGCGGTGGGGATGGCGAGGGCGTCTGCGGAATACCGCGAGATCGGCTCGGGAGCGTCCATGCGGCACCGCGCGCGGTTCTATCCGCCCGATGCCGCCAGGCTGCGTGACCTCTTCGCGATCGTGGGGCGTCATGACAGCTGCGAGGTGCTGGTGGACGATCGCCCGGTGCCGTACGCGCGAGAGCTGTGGCTGCCGCTGCTCTGGTTCCTCATCCCGTGACCCCCGGCACCTCCCATGTCAGACCCCACGGATCTGCAGAAGGACATCGCGCAGCTGACCGCGGACCTCAAGCGCCTCGAAGCGGAGTACAGCATGTTCTTCGCCGGCCGTCTCCCGCGCCCGCCGTGGGAAACGCGCAGCCGCGTGGAGTTGCTGATCAAGCGCTGGGATCGGAGGCACATCCCGGGGACGGCCGACCGCTTCCGCTTCGAAATGGTCCAGTCGCGCTTCCAGACCATGGTCGATGTGTGGGACCGCGGGCAGCGGGCGCGAGAGGATGGGCGCCCCGGTCCGTTTGCGGCTCCACCCCCTGCGCCGGCGCGGGAGGCGCGCGGACCCGAGGCGGCCGGCGGGAGGGTGCTGCACGTCGCGGCTCTGAAGGATCCCCTGCGGGAGATGGACAAGGTCCATGCCCTGTACGATTCGCTGATGGCGGCCCGCCGCAGCTCGGGCGAGGAGGTCGTGCCGTTTCACCGCTTCGCGGCGCTCGTCAGCGATCAGGTGTCGAAGCTGCGTACGTCGGGGACGGCCGAGGTGGCGTTCCGGGTCGCTGTGAAGGATGGGAAGGTGAAGCTGACGGTGCGGGGGCCGAAGGGCGGGGGAACTTAACGACCGGAAGCCGGAAGCGCCGGTGTTCTGGCGCCTCCGGTTCCGTTCGGGGAATCAGCTGACTTTGGTGACGTTGCCGGCCTGCGGGCCTTTGGGGCCGTCGACGATCTCGAATTCGACCGCCTGGCCCTCCTCCAGCGTCCGGAACCCGTCTCCCTGGACTGCCGAGAAGTGGACAAAGACGTCACTGCCGCCGTCGCGCTCGATGAATCCGTAGCCTTTTGCGTTGTTGAACCACTTGACCTTGCCTGTGATACGCATCGTACTTGTCCTGCCTTGCAATGGCGCGGCGCCTGGCGCCGCCGTGACACGTGCCCACCCCATCCGTCGACATGCGACTGGACAGTTGCGAACATAAAAAAAGACCGCGAGTACGCGGCCTCGGCTTACGACGCCGGCCCGCCCAGCGCCGCGGATATCCTAGTGTTCTGATACGCCAATGTCAAGCAGAATCAGTAGTATGCGAGCGATCCTGAGCGTCTCCGACAAGACCGGGATTGTCGATGTGGGCCGGGCGCTCGCCGCCCGCAATGTCGAGCTGGTTTCAACGGGAGGCACGGCCAGGATCCTGGAGGAGGCCGGCCTGCCTGTCACAGGTGTGTCGGCTGTCACAGGCTTTCCCGAGATGATGGACGGCCGGGTGAAGACGCTCCACCCGGGAATCCATGCGGGCATCCTCGCTCGCCGTCAGCGCCCGGATGACCTCGAGGCGCTCAGGGCTCACGGTATCCGTCCGGTCGATATCGTTGTCGTGAACCTGTATCCCTTTGCGCGGGCAGCCGCGAACCCCGCGACGCCGTTCGACGATCTCGTCGAGGAGATCGACATCGGCGGCCCCAGCCTCCTCCGGGCCGCAGCCAAGAACTTCCGGGACGTGCTGGTCGTTGTGGATCCCGCGGACTACCCCCGCCTCATCGGCGGGCTGGAGGGCTCCGGCCCGTCTCTGGATCTGCGGCTGCAGCTCATGCAGAAGGCCTTCGCCCACACTGCCGAATACGACACGACAATCGCGTCCACGCTGGCCAACGTCGAAGTCGTGGCCGGGAGCATGACACGGGGTACGGGCCCCGGGTCGTCCGGTGGCGGACGCCGGACGCTGCGGTACGGTGAAAATCCACACCAGAAGGCGCACTGGATCGAACCGGCAGTGGCCGCGCGCGCGTGGCGCGTGCACCAGGGGAAGGAGTTGTCGTACACCAACCTGCTCGACCTCGATGCCGCCGTCAGGATTGCCCTGGAGTTCTCCGAACCGGCGGGGGTCGTCATCAAGCACACGAATCCCTGCGGGGTGGCAACAGGCCCGACGGCCGTGGAGGCCTATGTGACGGCGCGCCAGGCGGATCCGCTTTCCGCCTTCGGCGGGATTGTGGCGATCAACCGTCCCCTCGACAGGGAGGCCGCCGTGGCGCTGACGGCCACCTTCATCGAGGCGGTGATTGCGCCGGGACTGGACGAGGAGGCGAGAGGCGTGCTCGCGGGGAAGCCGAACCTCAGGGTGGTCACGGCGGACTACGTCTCACTGCGATCCCCGGCTGCGGCAGGGGAGGAGCCCCGTTCGTTTCTCGGTGGGGTGCTGGTCCAGGAACGCGACACCGTGCGCGAGGCGGCCGAGCCCTGGCCCGCCGGCGATTACCCGACGGTTGTGACACGGCGGGCGCCCACCTCCGAAGAGTGGGCCGCGCTCCGCTTCGCCTGGCGCGTGTGCGCGCATGTGAAGTCGAACGCGGTGATCTTCACCGGGCCGGACCGGACGCTTGCGGTCGGAGCGGGGCAGATGAGCCGCGTCGACGCGGTGAACGTGGCGGTGGCCAAGGCGGTGCCGGGCAGCCTTCGCGGATCCGCTGCGGCCTCCGACGCGTTCTTCCCGTTCCGTGACGGTCTCGACGCGGTTGCCGCCGCCGGCGCCACGGCCGTCGTCCAGCCCGGAGGATCCGTGCGTGACACGGAGGTCGTTGCCGCGGCGGACGAGCACGGCCTCGCCATGGTATTTACCGGCACGCGGCACTTCAGGCACTGAGGCCTTGCGCATCCGATCCGTTCTGTTCCTCCTTCTTGTCCTGGCGCTCTGCCCCTACTTCATCGATCTAGGGGGCTCGTCCATCTGGGACGCGAACGAGGCGTTCTACGTGGAGACGCCGCGCGAGATGATCGAGCGTGGCGACTACATCAGCCCGACCTTCAACTACGAACCCCGGCTGAACAAGCCGGTGCTGAGCTACTGGATCGTGGCTGGTTTCTACCGTGTCCTCGGGGTCTCGGTCGGAGTCCAGCGGCTGGCCATCGCCTGCGGGGCTGTGGCGATCATCGGCACGGCATTCCTTCTGGCATGGGCAGGATTTTCGGCGCCACTTCCAACTCCCAACCCCCAACTTCCAACTCCCAACCCCCAACTCCCAACTCCCAACTCCCGACTCCCAACTCCCAACTCCCGACTCCCAGCGCCCGACTCCCAACGCCCGGCATTTGATCCCGGGCTCCCGGATGTACACAGTCCGTTCGAGGACGTACGGGCC
>Ga0183260_10000612_pt1 | contig 30274 bp, 34 predicted proteins | sample AntDrymUQ4972206_2_FD_129768 | JGI IMG/M metagenome (GOLD analysis project Ga0183260, IMG submission 129768) | Polar desert sand microbial communities from Dry Valleys, Antarctica - metaG UQ497 (22.06) (version 2) (version 2) | ecosystem: Environmental > Terrestrial > Soil > Desert | place...
CGATCGCCGGCGTACGCCGGATCTCCAAGCCTGGTCTGCGGGTCTACGCCAAGCGCGGCGGGCTGCCCCGCGTGCTCGGCGGCCTCGGCGTGGCGATCATCTCGACGTCCTCTGGCCTGCTGACCGACAAGCAGGCCAACAAGCGCGGCGTGGGCGGCGAAGTCCTCGCCTTCGTCTGGTAGGGGAGGACACCATGTCGCGTATCGGCCGCATGCCGATCCCCGTCCCGAGCGGGGTCGATGTCACCGTCAACGGCAGCGAGGTCGTCGTGAAGGGCCCTAAGGGCACCCTCTCGCACACCCTCGCCAGCCCCATCACCATCGAGCGGGGCGAGGACGGCACGCTCGCCGTCGTCCGCCCCGACGACGAGCGCGCGAGCCGGTCGCTGCACGGCCTGTCCCGGACGCTCGTGGCCAACATGGTCGCCGGCGTGACGACCGGGTACGAGAAGACGCTCGAGATCGTCGGCGTCGGCTACCGCGTGGCGGCGAAGGGCTCGGCGCTGGAGTTCGCGCTCGGGTTCAGCCACCCGGTCACGGTCGAGCCTCCGGAGGGCATCACCTTCGAGGTTCAGTCGCCGACCCGGTTCGTCGTGCGCGGGATCGACAAGCAGCAGGTCGGCCAGGTCTCGGCCGTGATCCGCAAGCTGCGCAAGCCCGACCCGTACAAGGGCAAGGGCGTGCGCTACCAGGGTGAAGTCGTGCGCCGCAAGGTCGGAAAGACAGGTAAGTGACGATGAATGTGTCCACCGCTCGACGTACCGGCAAGGCCCGACGGCACTTCCGCGTCCGCAAGAAGGTGTCGGGCTCGGCCGCTCGGCCGCGCCTCGTGGTGACCCGCTCCGCGCGGCACATCTACGCCCAGATCGTGGACGACCTTGTCGGTCACACCCTGGCGTCGGCATCGACACTCGACGCCGACCTGCGCGGGGGCGAGGGCGACAAGAAGGCGCGCGCCCGCAAGGTGGGCGCGCTCGTCGCCGAGCGCGCGAAGGCGGCCGGAGTCGACAGCGTCGTCTTCGACCGCGGCGGCAACCGCTATCACGGCCGGGTCGCCGCGCTCGCCGACGGCGCACGCGAGAACGGACTGACTTTCTAATGACCGTCACTGAGATGAGGAACGTCTGATGCCAGGTCCCCAGCGTCGAGGTGCCGGCGGCGCCGCCGGCGGCACCGGCGAGAAGCGCGAACGGCGCGACCGCGGCGGCCAGGGTGCGCCGGAGAAGTCGGCGTACGTCGAGCGCGTCGTCGCGATCAACCGCGTCGCCAAGGTCGTCAAGGGCGGGCGGCGGTTCTCCTTCACCGCCCTCGTCGTCGTCGGTGACGGTGACGGCACGGTCGGCGTCGGCTACGGCAAGGCGAAGGAGGTGCCGGCCGCGATCGCCAAGGGCGTCGAGGAGGCCAAGAAGCACTTCTTCAAGGTCCCGCGCATCGGCGCGACCATCCCGCACCCGATCCAGGGCGAGGCGGCGGCCGGCGTGGTGCTGCTCAAGCCGGCCAGCCCGGGTACCGGCGTCATCGCCGGCGGCCCGGTCCGCGCGGTGCTCGAGTGCGCCGGCATCCACGACGTGCTGAGCAAGAGCCTCGGCTCGTCGAACGCCATCAACATCGTGCACGCCACCGTCGCGGCGCTGAAGGGTCTCATGCGCCCCGAAGAGATCGCCGCCCGCCGCGGGCTGCCGATCGAGGACGTCGCGCCCGCGGCCATGCTGCGGGCGCGGGCCGGGGTTGGTGTCTGATGGGTGCCCGGCTGAAGGTCACGCAGACGAAGTCGCGGATCGGGACCAAGGGCAACCAGCGGGAGACGTTGCGCTCCCTCGGGCTCAAGCGGATCCACGACGTCGTCGTCAAGGAGGACCGTCCCGAGATCCGCGGCATGATCAAGACCGTGACGCACCTCGTCTCGGTCGAGGAAGTAACTCAGTAGCACGTTCCGTCAGCGACTGAACCACCGATACGGGAGTTGACCACAATGAAGGTGCACCACCTCCGCCCTGCCCCGGGCGCGCATCAGCCGAAGGTGCGCGTCGGCCGAGGCGAGGGCGGCCGGCGCGGCAAGACCGCGGGCCGTGGCACCAAGGGGACCAAGGCCCGCTATCAGGTGTCCGCGGCGTTCGAGGGCGGCCAGATGCCCATGCACATGCGGCTGCCCAAGCTGAAGGGCTTCAAGAACCGCTTCCGCACCGAGTACCAGGTCGTCAACGTGGAGCGGCTCGCCGAGCTGTTCCCGCAGGGCGGCGACGTCGACGTCGCAGCGATGGTCGACAAGGGCGCCGTGCGCCCGGACCAGCTGGTGAAGGTGCTCGGCGACGGCGACGTGGGCGTGGCGCTGCGAATCTCCGCGCACAAGTTCTCCGCCTCCGCCCGCGAGAAGATCACCGCCGCCGGCGGCTCGGCCACCGAGCTCTAGACCGCTCCACCCCGCTCGCCCCGCGAGCGGACCCGTGCCCCCCGGCCGGCGAAGTCATCGGACTCCGCGGTCGTGGGGCACACTGTTCCCCGGGCACCGGCCACACGGTGCCCGTCACTGACGGAGGAGGACTCGTGGCGGGACCCGACCGGCCCGGGCTGCTGAGCGCCTTCGGGCGCGCGTTCCGGACTCCGGACCTGCGTCGCAAGCTGCTCTTCACCGGCTTCATCATCGCGATCTACCGCCTCGGCGCGGCCGTGCCCGCCCCGGGCGTCGACTACGCCGCGATCCGCGACGAGCTCCAGCGAGTGAGCAACTCCGAGGTCTACAGCCTCATCAACCTCTTCAGCGGCGGCGCGCTCCTGCAGCTGTCCGTGTTCGCACTGGGCATCACGCCCTACATCACCAGCAGCATCATCATGCAGCTGCTCATCGTCGTGATCCCCCGGCTCGAGACGCTCAAGAAGGAGGGCGAGGCGGGGAACCAGAAGATCACCCAGTACACCCGCTACCTCACGGTGTCCCTGGCCGTGCTGCAGTCCACCGGCATCGTCGCGCTGGCGAGGTCGGGCAACCTGTTCCAGGGCACGAGCGTCGAGATCATCCCGGACGCCTCCCTCCTCCGCGTGCTGACGATCGTCATCACCTTCACCGCCGGCACCGCCGTGATCATGTGGCTCGGCGAGCTGATCACGGACCGCGGGATCGGCAACGGCATGTCGATCCTCATCTTCACCTCGATCGCGGCGCAGCTCCCGTCCGAGGGCGGCAACATCCTCCGGGTCGCCGGCGGAGCGATCTTCGCGCTCGTGCTGCTGCTCGGGCTCGCGATCGTCGTCGCGGTGATCTTCATCGAGCAGGCGCAGCGCCGGATCCCGGTGCAGTACGCCAAGCGCATGATCGGTCGCCGCGCCTACGGCGGCACCTCGACGTACATCCCGCTGAAGGTCAACCAGGCCGGCGTCGTGCCGGTGATCTTCGCGTCCTCGCTGCTCTACCTGCCGCAGCTGCTCAGCCAGATCTGGTCGTCGAACAAGACGTTCACCGACTTCGTCAGCAAGTACGTCAACGACCAGACGAACCCGTTCTACCTGGCGTTCTTCTTCTCGCTGATCGTGTTCTTCGCCTATTTCTACACGGCGATCACGTTCAACCCGACCGAGGTCGCGGACAACATGAAGAAGTACGGCGGGTTCATCCCGGGCATCCGCCCGGGCCGGCCGACGGCCGAGTACCTCGACTACATCCTCAACCGCATCACACTGCCCGGCGCGCTCTTCCTGGCCACGATCAGCGTCCTGCCGTTCCTCGCCCTCGGCCTCACCAACGGGGTGCAGTTCCCGTTCGGCGGGACGGCTGTGCTGATCATGGTCGGCGTGGGCCTCGAGACGGTGAAGCAGATCGAGAGCCAGCTGATGCTGCGCAACTACGAGGGCTTCCTCCGCTAGTGAGGCTCGTGCTGGTCGGGCCCCCAGGAGCCGGGAAGGGGACCCAGGCCCAGTTCATCGCAGGTCACTACGGGATCCCGAAGATCTCCACCGGGGACATCTTCCGCGCCAACGTGTCGCAGGGCACCGAGCTTGGCGTGACCGCGAAGAAGTACATGGACGCCGGTGACCTCGTCCCCGACGAGGTCACGGTGGCCATGGTCACCGAGCGCATCTCCATGCCGGACGCGGTGGCGGGGTTCCTCCTGGACGGCTTCCCGCGCAACGTCTCGCAGGCGGACCGGCTCGACGAGATCCTGGTCGGCCTCGACCGCGTGCTCGACGTCGTCCTCGAGCTCGTCGTCGACACCGACGAGGTCGTGCGTCGGCTGTCCGGCCGGCGGACCTGCCGATCGTGCAACCACGTGTGGCACCTCGACTTCGACCCGCCGGCCGCGGCGGACGTCTGCGACATCTGCGGCGGTGAGCTCTACCAGCGTGACGACGACCGCGAGTCCACGATCCGGCACCGACTCGAGGTCTATGCCGAGCAGACCGAGCCCCTCATCGCCTTCTACGCTCGTCGTCGCCAGCTGGTCGGTATCGACGCCACGGGGCCGGTCGACGACGTGACCGATCGCGCCGTCGAGGCGCTGCGCCGGTTCACGGAGTAGCGATGATCACGCTGAAGACCGAACCCGAGCTCGCGGTCATGCGCGAGGCCGGACTGGTGGTAGCGAGGTGCCTGGAGCTGCTGAGGACCAGCGTCGAGCCGGGCATGACGACGATGGACCTCGACCAGCTCGCCGAGTCGTTCATCCGCGGCGAAGGGGCCGCCCCGTCGTTCAAGGGCTACAACGGCTTCCCCGCCACGCTGTGCCTGTCGATCAACGACGAGATCGTCCACGGGATACCGAGTGCGGCACGTGTCATCCGCGACGGCGACGTCGTCTCCATCGACTGCGGCGCGGTCGTCGGCGGGTTCCACGGCGACGCGGCCGTGACCGTCCCGGTGGGGACCGTCGGCCAGGACGTCCTGGACCTGCTGCGGGTGTGCGAGGAGTCGCTGTGGCGCGGCTTCGCGGCGGCCCGGCTCGGCGGTCGGCTGCGGGACATCTCGGCCGCGGTGGAGGCGCACATCCGGCCGCACGGCTACGGCATCGTCGAAGGGTACGGCGGTCACGGCATCGGGCAGCGGCTGCACGAGGATCCGCACGTCCTCAACTACGTCGAGCCGCGCAGCGGCCGCGGCGCGAAGCTGGTGAAAGGCCTGGTCCTTGCGGTCGAGCCGATGGTCAACCTCGGCCGCCCGGACACCCGAGAGCTCGACGACGGGTGGACCGTCGTCACTGCTGATGGCAGTGTCTCGGCCCACTTCGAGCACACGTTCACGCTTACCGAGGAGGGACCGTGGGTGCTTACCGCAGAGGACGGCGGCGCGTCGATGCTCGCGCCGCTACTTGCCGACGGCTCCGTCCGGTAGGCCGCCGATGACCGACGACCTGGCACCGGACGGCACCGCAGCCGGCGACCCCGTATCCGACGGGACTGTGTCCGGCGAATCCGTACTGGTCGAGCTGGGCCGGATCGCCGACGGGCTCGGGCCGGCCCTTGCGCCGGCTGGTGGCGAGGAGCTCCTGCGCGCCATCGCGTCCACGGCCCAACGGCTCTTCGATGCCGCGGCCTGCAGCCTCGCGCTGCTGTCGGAGGACGAGTCGGAGCTGGTGTTCACCACCGTCGTCGGCGCCGGCGCCGAGGTTGTCCGCGGACTGCGGATCCCGTCCGGGCACGGCATCGCGGGCTGGGTCGTCATGTCCGGCCAGCCGATCGCGGTGGCCGACCTGCAGCAGGATCCGCGCTGGGCGCGCGACGTGGCCGACGTCACCGGGTACGCGCCGAGCAGCATGCTGGTCGCGCCGGTCGCGACGCGGCAGCGACTGCTCGGCGTGATCGAGATCCTCGACCGCAGCGCCGACCGCGCCGAGTCGGAGCAGGACATGGCGCTGCTAGGCCTGGTCGCGGACCAGGCGGCGTTGGCGATCGAGGGGGCCCGCGCGTTCGACAACTTCGGCCGTCAACTGCTCCGCGCCGTCGCCGCGACGACCGACGACGTCGACGTCGCGGCGGCGCTCGACTCGGCCGCGGCGAGCCTCGGCGAGCCCGACCGCGACCTGCTCGAGCTCGCCTCGCTCTTCGCCCAGCTCGGCCGGACCGGTCCGGGGACGCGGCGGCTCGCCGTGCGGGTCCTCCGCGCCTTCGTCGACCACGAGGCGGACCAGGTCCCGAGGCGGTCGCCACGTCGGGGGTGAGGCCGGCTGGGTCGGAGCGATTCGACCCCGCCGTGCTGCGCCGCGTCGTGCCGCTGCCGGTGTGCGGCGCAATCACCCGCGAGTGGGCCTGGGGCGGCTCGACCGGCGCCGGCGTGGACGTCGCGATCGTGGACAGCGGGATCGCCGCCGACCACCCGGCGGTCGGCGGCCTCGCCGGCTCGGTCGCCCTGTCCTACGACCCGGACGCCCCGGACGGGCTGCGTGTCGAGGTCGGTCCGCACGAGGACCTGTTCGGTCACGGCACCGCCTGTGCCGGGATCATCCGCTCCCTCGCTCCGGACTGCCGGCTGCACAGCGTCCGCGTCCTGGGCGACCGGCTCACCGCGAAGGGCCAGGTCTTCGCGGCCGGGCTGCGCTGGGCGATCGACGCCGGCATGGATGTGGTCAACCTGAGCCTGAGCACGGCGAAGGACGACTACCACGGGTTGTTCCATGACCTGGCGGACGAGGCCTACTTCGCGGGGGTGGCGCTGGTCTGCGCGGTCAACAACGTCCCGGTGCCGAGCTACCCGTCGGAGTTCGCGTCGGTGTTCTCGGTCGCCGCGCACGACCGGACCGACCCGGAACGGTTCGACTACAACCCCGACCCGCCAGTGGAGTTCGGCGCTCCCGGCATCGACGTGGACGTGCCCTGGCCGGGCGGCTCGCGGATGACCGTGACCGGGAACAGCTTCGCCGCGCCGCACATCACCGGCCTGGTCGCCCGGATCCTCGGCAAGCACCCCGGCCTGACCCCGTTCCAGCTCAAGACTGTCCTGCACGCACTCGCCGACAACGCGGCCGCGCCGGAGGAGGCTCCCGCGGGTCGGTGAAGGTGCCCCGGGTTGTGAAGAGCCGTCCGGAGGACGTAGACTCCTCTTTCGGCTCGCGGGCTGGCTGCTGTCGCGCGCCTATATCACTTGCGTTGTGTCGAAAAGTCGATGTTCCACGGATTGCGGAGGCCATGCCCAAGAAGGACGGCGCGATCGAGATCGAGGGCTCGGTCGTCGAGCCTTTGCCGAACGCGATGTTCAGGGTTGAGCTCGAGAACGGGCACAAGGTGCTCGCTCACATCAGCGGCAAGATGCGGATGCACTACATCCGGATCCTGCCCGGCGACCGCGTCGTCGTGGAGCTCAGCCCCTATGACCTCACCCGGGGCCGCATCGTCTACCGCTACAAGTAGGAAGACCCGCCACGTGAAGGTCAAGCCGAGCGTCAAGAAGATCTGTGACAAGTGCAAGGTGATCCGCCGGCACGGTCGCGTCATGGTCATCTGCGACAACCTGCGCCACAAGCAGCGCCAGGGGTAAGAGTTCCGCCCGCCGAAATCGCTGCGCGATTTCGCCGTGCGGCGAAATGCCACCCAACCGGCTCGCGAGCCGGGACCCTCGGTTGGAGGCCGAGGCCCTATAAGGGGCGGGACGGCACAGACCTCCGGATCCAAGAAGGGCATCACCTCACATGGCACGACTGGCAGGCGTCGACCTCCCGCGCGAGAAGCGGGTCGAGATCGGCCTCACCTACATCTTCGGGATCGGGCGCACCCGCGCGCAGCAGTCGCTCAAGGAGACGGGGATCAACCCGGACACCCGGGTCAAGGACCTCACCGACGAGGACGTCATCAAGCTGCGTGACTGGATCGACGCCCAGTACAAGGTCGAGGGCGACCTCCGCCGCGAGGTGGCCCAGGACATCAAGCGCAAGGTCGAGATCGGCTGCTACCAGGGCATCCGGCACCGCCGTGGTCTCCCTGTCCACGGGCAGCGGACGCACACCAACGCCCGCACCCGCAAGGGACCGAAGAAGACCGTCGCCGGCAAGAAGAAGGTCGGCAAGAAGTAAGACGGCTCTTCGCCACCCCACCCAAACCTCTGCAGGGAGAACCCGAGCATGCCCCCGAAGACCAGGACCGCCACCGGCGGCGCGAAGAAGGTGCGCCGCAAGGAGAAGAAGAACATCGCGCACGGCCACGCCCACATCAAGAGCACGTTCAACAACACCATCGTCAGCATCACGGATCCGCAGGGAAACGTGATCGCCTGGGCGTCGGCCGGCCACGTCGGCTTCAAGGGGTCGCGCAAGTCGACCCCGTTCGCCGCGCAGATGGCGGCCGAGAGCGCCGCTCGCAAGGCGCAGGAGCACGGCGTCCGCAAGGTCGACGTCTTCGTCAAGGGTCCCGGCTCCGGCCGCGAGACCGCGATCCGCTCCCTCCAGGCCGCTGGCCTCGAGGTCGGCGCGATCCAGGACGTCACCCCCATGCCGCACAACGGCTGCCGCCCGCCCAAGCGCCGTCGCGTCTGAAAACCCCACGAGCGCGCCCGCTTCGCGGAGCGCTCGCGGGGGCCCCGAAGAACACAACGACGAAGGACTTCAATGGCTAGGTACACAGGCCCGGACTGCAAGCGCTGCCGCCGGGAGAAGATGAAGCTGTTCCTCAAGGGCGCTAAGTGCGAGTCGCCGAAGTGCCCGATCGAGATCCGGCCGTACCCGCCGGGTGAGCACGGCCGTGGCCGCACCAAGGAGAGCGAGTACCTCCTCCAGAAGCGCGAGAAGCAGAAGTGCGCGCGCATCTACGGCATCCTCGAGAAGCAGTTCCGCGGCTACTACGAGGAGGCCAACGCCAAGCAGGGCAAGACCGGCGAGAACCTGCTGCGCATCCTCGAGTCACGGCTCGACAACGTCGTCTACCGCGCCGGCTTCGCCAAGTCGCGCGACATGGCCCGCCAGGTGACCCGGCACGGCCACATCGTGGTCAACGGCAAGAAGGTCGACATCCCGTCGTACCGCGTGAGCGACAACGACATCGTGGAGGTGCGGGAGAAGTCCCGCGGCCTCACCCCGTTCGTCGTGGCGAAGGCCGAGCTGGGCAGCCGCCCGGTACCGGCCTGGCTCGAGGTGATCGGCTCGCAGATGCGCGTGCTCGTGCACTCCCTGCCGGCCCGCCAGGTCATCGACACCCCCGTCCAGGAGCAGCTGATCGTCGAGCTCTACTCGAAGTAGGCCGGCTCGCTGCGCTCGCGACTTACTTCGAGTACGGAACTGCAAAGGCAAGAGCCAAGAACAGAGACACCGATCGCCCGGACCGTTGTAGCGGCTGGGACACGTAGTCAGGGCGTCAAATAGCGGTCGCCCGGAGAACTGAAGGAGCACGCCTTGCTCATCGCTCAGCGTCCGACCCTCACCGAAGACCCGGTCAGCGACTACCGCTCGCGGTTCGTGATCGAGCCCCTCGAGCCCGGCTTCGGCTACACGCTCGGGAACTCGCTTCGTCGCACTCTGCTCTCCTCAATCCCGGGTGCAGCCATCACGTCGATCCGCATCGACGGTGTGCTGCACGAGTTCTCGACGGTGCCGGGCGTCAAGGAGGACGTCACCGACATCATCCTGAACCTCAAGGGCCTCGTGGTGAGCTCCGAGAGCGACGATCCGGTCGTCATGTACCTGCGCAAGCAGGGTCCTGGCGACGTGACCGCGGGCGACATCGCCCCGCCGGCCGGCGTCGAGATCCACAACCCCGACATGCACCTGGCCACGATCAACAAGAAGGGCAAGCTGGAGATCGAGCTCACCGTCGAGCGCGGTCGCGGCTACGTCTCCGCCGTCCAGAACAAGCAGGCAGGGCAGGAGATCGGCCGCATCCCGGTCGACTCGATCTACTCGCCGGTGCTCAAGGTCACCTACAAGGTCGAGGCGACCCGCGTCGAGCAGATGACCAACTGGGACCGCCTCGTCGTCGACGTCGAGACCAAGCCGTCCATCTCGCCGCGGGACGCGCTCGCGTCCGCGGGCAAGACCCTCGTCGGCCTCTTCGGCCTGGCCCAGGAGCTCAACGCCGAGGCCGAGGGCATCGACATCGGCCCGTCGCCGGCCGAGGGCGCGCTCGCGGCCGACCTCGCACTGCCGATCGAGGAGATGGACCTCACCGTCCGCTCGTACAACTGCCTCAAGCGCGAGGGCATCCACAGCGTCGGCGAGCTCATCACCCGCAGCGAGGCCGACCTGCTCGACATCCGTAACTTCGGCGCGAAGTCGATCGACGAGGTCAAGGCCAAGCTGTACACGATGGGCCTCGCGCTCAAGGACTCGCCCCCCGGCTTCGACCCGCGCGACGTCGTCGACACCTACGGAACCGACGAGTTCGACAGCTTCGACGACACCGAGCCGGCCTAACACCTCTCGCAGCAGAGCCGGTCCGGCCGAGCAGCAACACCTCTAGGAGAAGACGATGCCCACCCCCACGAAGGGGCCCCGCCTCGGGGGCAGCCCACAGCACCAGAAGCTGCTGCTCAGCAACCTGGCGACCGCGCTGTTCGAGCACGGCCGGATCACGACCACCCAGGCGAAGGCGAAGGCGCTGCGCCCGCTCGCGGAGAAGCTCATCACCTTTGCGAAGCGCGGGGACATCCACGCGCGCCGTCAGGTGCTGACCGTCGTCCGTGACAAGTCGGTCGTGCACACGCTCTTCGCCGAGATCGGCCCGCGCTTTGCGGCGCGGCCGGGCGGCTACACGCGCATCACCAAGGTCGGTCCGCGCAAGGGCGACAACGCGCCCATGGCGGTGATCGAGCTGGTCGAGGCCACGACGATCGCGCAGCAGGCGGTCGGCGAGGCCGAGCGTGCCCGCGGCACCCGCTTCGCGCCGCGCAAGGGCAAGGCCGCGTCGGCCGGTGGCACTGGCACGGGCGCGCCGCTCACCCCCGCGGCGGACGCGCCGGCGGAGGCGGAGACCGTCGACCTGGTCGAGGGCGAGCCGCTCGCAACCGACGAGGTCGTCGCCGCCGAGGTGACAGCCGAGGAGGTGCAGGACATCGCCGCCGAGGCGCTCGACGCCACGGCGGAGGCGTCGGAGGCCGCGAGCGACGACACTGCCGACGTGACCGAGCCGGCTGCCGACGCCGACACCGGCGCCGACACGGACTCCGGTGCCGGCCACCAGGCCGAGTCGGCGAGCGAGACCTCGCAGGCCGAGGGCGAGGCGGAGGAGCCGTCGGCCTAGTGGCCGAGGGCGTCGCCGCCGGCTCGCGCCGGATGCGCCTCGACATCGCCTACGACGGGGGAGCTTTCTCCGGCTGGGCGGTCCAACCGAACAGATCCACCGTGCAGGGCGCCCTCGAGGGCGCCCTGTCGCGTGTCCTGCGCACCTCCGTCGCGCTGACCGTCGCCGGGCGGACGGACGCCGGCGTCCACGCGACCGGCCAGGTGTGCCACCTCGACGTCGCTGTCGCGGTCGAGGTGGGGGACCTGGCCCGGCGGATCAACGGCGTGCTCGACGGCGCCGTGCGGGTGCTGCGCGTGACGGAGGTCCCCCAGGCCTTCGACGCGAGGTTCTCGGCGCTCTCGCGACGTTACGAGTACCGCGTGGCCGACGCGGCGTACGGCGCGCTGCCCCTGCGTCGTCACGACACGGCCGCGCACCCGCGTCCCCTGTCACTGCGCGCGCTGCGGACTGCGTCGAAGCCGCTCACCGGTCTGCATGACTTCGCGTCGTTCTGCCGGCGTCGGGAGGGCGCGACCACCATACGTACGCTCCGGCGGCTGTCCTGGGTGCGCGACGCCGAGGGCGTGCTCACGGCCTCGTTGGAGGCCGACGCCTTCTGCCACCAGATGGTCCGCTCGCTCATCGGGACACTTCTGCTGGTCGGCGACGGTCGTCGACCCGTCGAGTGGCCTGCAGAGGCGCTGGCCGGGCGCGACCGCGCGAAGGCCGGACCGGTGGCGCCCGCGCACGGGCTCACCCTGATAGAGGTGCGCTACCCCGCAGACTCGCGCCTCGCCGCGCGCGCCGAGACCACGCGCGCCCGCCGCCGCACCGTCACAGCCCGCGGTCAGTGACGGACGAGGGTGGCGATCCAGGCGGCGGCGACCCACTCGACGTAGCGCTCGGTTGTCCACCCGCGTTCCACGACGAGCCGGTGATACAGCCCCCCGTCGGTGAAGGCCCAGAGGAGGTCGCGGCATTCCTGCTCGCTCACCGCGAGCTGCCCCGTACCTGCCGCCTCGGCCGCCATCACCGACAGCCCGGCGAGGCGCTGCCGGTCGATCTCCGCGAGCATGTCCGCGGCCGCCGCCTCCGAGGCGGCCGCGCCCCGGAGCGCGACCAGGAGCGGGGCGATGCGCTGCATCGTCGCGGTCGAGAACTCGGCTTGCATTCGTAGCCGCCGGGCGAGGTCCGACTCAGCCCGGATGCGCAGCACCTCGGGTCGTTCGTGGAGCAGGACGTCGGTGTCGTCGCCTCCGACAGTGATGTCCCAGACCCGGTGCAGGAGTTTCGCCTTGCCGCCGAAGGACACATGCACCGTCTCGCTCGACACCCCCGCCGCTGCGGCAATGTCGGCGATGGTCGTCCTCCCGTAGCCGCGCTCGACGAAGAGGTCGTGTGCGGCTCGCACGATCGCCTGGCGGGTCTCGCGCGCCTGCTGCTGGCGACGCGTCGCGTCGTAGCGCCTCTTGACAGACCCCGCTGAATCCATTACACCCTCACTATATTCATTCAAGACAGAGTGTAGTGGATTGGAGATGGCGATGACTGCTCACGATGAGATCGCGCAGGGGTGGAGCGACGTGGCCGACGGCTGGTCGCAGCGGCGCAGTGAGATCGAGCGGATGAAGGAGCCCGTGACGGCTCGCATGCTCGACTGGCTCGCACTTTCCGACGGCGATGCTGTGTACGAAGCCGGCGCGGGCACCGGAGAGCTGGCGCGACGGCTGGCAGCGGTCGTCGGTCCCGGCGGGCGGGTCGTCGCCACCGATGTCGCCCCGAACATGGTCGAGCTGGTCCGCGCCGCCACCGCAACCGAGTCGAACGTGTTGGTGCGGCAGGCCGACGCCACAGGAACCGGGGAGGCGGACAGCGCGTACGACGCGGTCGTGTTCCGCATGGGGCTCATGCTCGTGCCGAACCCGGCTGACGCCCTTCGGGAGCTGCGGCGGATCCTCCGGCCGGGCGGGCGGCTCGCGGCGGCCACGTGGGGCGCGCCCGAGCACAACCCGTGGCTCACGTCGGTCGGCATGTCCCTCATGATGCATGGAGCCGTGACCGGGGGTCCGCCAGTGGGGCCGGGCGGCGTGTTCTCGCTCGACGACCCGAGTGCACTCGCGAACCTGGCGGCAGACGCGGGACTGGTCGACGTCACGGTCGAGGCGGTGGACGTGACCGTGTCGTTTCCGGACGTGGATGGCTACCTCGCGCAGGTCAGTGGATGCGCTCCGATGCTCGCCGGCGCGCTCGCCGCTCTCGACGACGAGCGACGCGAAGCCGTGCGCGCGACCGTGGCCCAAGCGGTCGAGCGGTTCCGCACCGCCGACGGGCTGGCGCTGCCCGGGCGGGCGTTGCTGCTGTTGGCGGGCCGTCCCGAGTGAGACAGGCCGGGCTGTTTCAGCGAGCAGTGATCCGGGAGCGGCGCAGCCACAGGGCGCCGCCGCTCGCGGACACCGCGGCGAGCAGGATCGCGACGTCGACGCCGGTGGCGGGAAGCGGCTCCGGACGCGGTGCCGGCCGGGCCGGTGCCGGGCGGGCGGTCGGGCTCGGCGCGGGGGCCGGTCCGGTGCCGCGACCGCCGACCGGGTTGGGCGTGAGGTCAGGCGGCAAGGACACCTCGACGATATCCAGGCCACGGACGAGGTCGGCCGTGTAGACGAGGTTGCTGCGCTTGCCTGTGGCCCGGCCGTCGGCGTCGTACTCCGGCACGAAGTAGGCGTCCCAGACCTCGCTGGCGCCGGTCGTGAAGAAGCCGTACTGCACCAGCTCGCGCGGCTGTCGTACGTCGATCAGCCGCATGCCCTGCTGGTAGTAGCCCTGCGCGATGATGCCGCTCTGGTGGTAGTCGAACCAGTGCGCGCTGCAGAAGCCGCCGACCGGGGAATCGATGCCGGACCCGACCCGCACCGGGTTGATGATGCCGATCGGCTCGATCGTGCCGAGGCCAGGCTCGAGCGCGGGGTTGGCCTTGCGGTACGCCGCGGCGTCGAGGGTCGGGACGTACCACGTCTCGAACGACCCCGCCTTGTCGCACTCGATCTCGTCGGCCTCGGGCGGGTTGGCGTAGTCCTCCTCGGTCACGAGGAGCACGTTGCCGTTGCGCACGTCGGGCTCGGCGTTCGGGCGGAAGAACGCGGCGTTGGGGTTCTGCGCGTTGTGCAGGATGAAGTTGTTCCAGGGCTCGGCGTTGGTGAAGTCGGTGATCCCGAGCGGGTTGGTGCTGGCCAACGGGACGGGGTTGGCGGGGTTGCGCACGTCGTACGCCGTCGCGCCGCCGCCGCCGGTGTGCCAGCCGACGGCGTTGCTCTCGAACCGCCAGTGGTGCCCCGCGTCGAAGGGGCCCTTGGCCGACGGGATCTCGACCTTCTCCTTGCCCTCGAGCACCACCGGCAGGTCGAGGTTGCGGAAATCGAGGATCGTGAAGGCGCCGTTGTCGCCGGCGGTGTAGGCGTAGGTGCAGTCCGCGTCCGCGCAGGCGACCGTGTGCGTCGACGTGGGCGCGGTCACCGCCGAGCGGATCCGCGGCAGCGCCGGGTTGGTCACGTCGACGATGTAGACCTCGCCGCCGAGGAAGTTCGGCGGTCGATCGGCCGGCTGCGTCGGGGTCACATTGAACAGGTCGGCGCCGACCAGCACGAAGCGGTTGACCACCCCGTCGATCTCTCGCTCGCCGTAGGAGATCGCCTCGTTCTCGAACACCAGGTTGGGCAGCGTGCCGGTGAGCAGGGGGAGCCGAGGGTTGCTGATGTCGAAGACGTTGATGCTGTCCAGGCTGGAGGAGTAGTAGTACGGCGCCGACGTCGAGAACACACCTGAGATCGACAGCGTGTCGGGGAAGTTGGCGACGAACTTCACGTTGTCGCTCATGATCAGCGGGACCGACTGAGCGCCGGCCGGCGCGGTCGCGGCGAGCAGACCGGCGACGGCGAGCAGGCCGAGGGTCGGCAGGGCACGGGGCATGGGGACCGCTTCTCAACCGGGGGTGGTCTGGGGTCTACCCATACCTGTTGACTGCGACCCTAGGCGCGCTCGGCTGCCCGGCCTGCTTTGACCGGTCTGCCGCGTCGTACGGTATGCTGCTGGGTCGTTGCGCGTAGTGGTTTTGCCCTGCGCGCATCTTCCCGACGCCTACTGGCGCGCGGGCGCACCGATCGAGTCGACAGACAGGGCAGCACCGTGCGTACGTTCTCCCCGAAGGCCGCCGACGTCCAGCGTCAGTGGTACGTCATCGACGCCTCAGACATCGTCCTCGGGCGTCTGGCCAGCCAGACCGCGAAACTCCTCCGCGGCAAACACAAGCCGATCTACGCCCCGCACGTCGACACCGGCGACTTCGTCATCATCGTCAACGCGGCCAAGGTCGCGCTGACCGGCAACAAGGCGGCGCAGAAGAACTACTACCGCCACTCGGGCTTCCCGGGCGGCTTGCGCGCGACCAGCTATACCGAGCTGCTCGCCACCCGGCCGAAGTTCGCGGTGGAGAAGGCGATCAAGGGCATGCTCCCGCACAACACGCTGGGCCGGCAGATGCTGTCCAAGCTCAAGGTGTACGACGGCCCGGAGCACCCGCACGCGGCGCAGCAGCCGGTCCCGTACGAGCTGACCCAGGTCGCCCAGTAGCGGCGCTCTGCCCCTCGACCACTCTGCCCCTCGACCACTCCGCCCCTCGACCAACCCAGCACTCCTCGATTCGAAAGGCACGTCATGCCCGAGCCCGCAGGTCTGGTCCGCGCCACCGGCCGTCGCAAGGAGGCCGTTGTTCGCGTCCGACTGGTGCCCGGCACCGGCACGTGGAAGCTCAACGGCCGCACCCTCGAGGACTACTTCCCGAACAAGGTGCACCAGCAGCTCGTCGCCGACCCGTTCAAGACTCTCGAGAAGTCCGGCAGCTACGACGTGATCGCGACGCTGCACGGCGGCGGAACGTCCGGCCAGGCCGGCGCGCTGCGCCTCGGCATCGCCCGTGCGCTCATCGTGATCGAGATCGACGACCGCCCCGCGCTGAAGAAGGCCGGCTTCCTGACCCGCGACGCGCGGGTCAAGGAGCGGAAGAAGTACGGCCTCAAGAAGGCGCGCAAGGCGCCGCAGTACTCCAAGCGCTGATCCGCGCGGTGTCGAGCGGCCGTCCGGCCGGCGGCCGCCTCTTCGGTACCGACGGGGTTCGCGGCCGCGCCAATGCCGATCTCACCCCGGAGCTCGCCCTGCGCCTGGCCCAGGCGGCTGTGCGGGTGCTTGCCGGGTCGGTGGGCGAACGCCGTCCGCGCGTCGTGGTCGGCCGTGACCCGCGGGCGAGCGGCGAGCTGCTAGAGGCCGCGGTCGTCGCAGGGGCCGCCTCGGCCGGCGCCGACGTCGTCCGCGTGGGCGTGCTGCCGACGCCGGCCGTCGCGGTGCTCACGACCGAGCTCGGCGCGGACGTCGGCGTGATGCTCTCGGCCAGCCACAACCCGATGCCGGACAACGGCCTGAAGGTCTTCGACTCCGCCGGGCGCAAGCTGGCCGACGACGTCGAGGACGCGATCGTCGCGGCGATGGACGAGCCGTGGTCGCGGCCGACCGGCGCCGACGTCGGCCGGGTCACCGACCTCGACGCGCGCGACCGCTACGTGGACCGGCTGCTCTCGACCGTCCGGCACCCGCTGGACGGCCTGCGGGTAGTCGTCGACTGTGCGCACGGTGCGGCGTACGACGTGGCGCCCGAGGCGCTGCGTCGGGCGGGCGCGGACGTCGTCGTCCTCCACGCCGAGCCAGACGGCCTGAACATCAACGACGGCGTCGGGTCGACCCACCTCGAACCGCTGGTGGAGGCCGTCCTGCGACACGGCGCCGACGTCGGAATCGCGCACGACGGCGACGCCGACCGGTGCCTGGCCGTCGACGCCGAGGGCGGCGTGGTCGACGGCGACGCGATCCTCGCGGTGTGCGCGCTCGCCCGGCACGAGCAGGGGACGCTCGCCGAGGACACGGTCGTCACGACGGTGATGACCAACCTCGGATTCCGCCTGGCCATGGCCGGGCACGGGATCCGGTGCGTGGAGACGGCCGTCGGCGACCGCTACGTGCTCGAGGCGATGCGGGCCGGCGGGTTCACCCTCGGCGGGGAGCAGTCCGGGCACCTCGTCTTCGGCGACCTGAGCCCGACCGGCGACGGCGCCCTGACGGCGCTGCAGCTGCTGTCCAGGATGGCGTCCACGGGGCGGTCGCTGCGCGAGCTGGCCGGCGTCATGCGCCGGCTGCCGCAGGTGCTGCTCAACGTGCCGGTCGTCGACCGCGCGGCGCTCGACGGTCACCCCGACGTCGCGGCGGCGGTGGCGGCGGCCGAGCGTGACCTCGGCGGCCAGGGTCGGGTCCTCGTGCGCGCGTCCGGCACCGAGGCGCTGGTGCGCGTCATGGTCGAGGCGGTTTCGCCGGAGACGGCCGAGCGGACCGCGGCGGCGATCGCCGACGTCGTCCGGGCCTCGATGGGCGCCTGAGCGCCTGCGCTAGTCGCTCTTGCCCATCACCTCGTCGACCACGCCAACGAACCGGGCGAAGTCGAACGGCTTGGTGAGCACGGCGTGCGCGAACTCGCGCCCAGGGGACGCCTCGAGCTCGGCCATCGGCTTCGCCGAGACGACCAGCCGGCGAATGTCGGCGGTCTCGATGTCGCCGGCAAGCCGACGGCCGACCTCCCAGCCGTCCATGCCGGGCATCATCCCGTCGAGGGTGATGAGGTCCGGATGCTCCGACGCGGCGAGCTGCAGCGCCTCCTCGCCGCTGTCGGCGGTGAGGACGCGGTAGCCCTCGCACTCGAGGATGACCGCGATCAGGTCGCGGACCGACTTGTCGTCGTCCACCACCAGCACGGTGCACTGGTCGGGCGTGCGTTGCTGGGGGATCCCCGCCCCCTGTGGGGCGAATGGCGCGTTCTCGGTCATGTCAGGCATAGCTCGACTGTGGCCCGCCGTACCGCTCTCGCGCATGACTACAACGGGCCATCTTCCCCGCCGGCCCGGACCGCGCTGACGCTAGGCCGAACGGCCGATCACGCCGGTGGCCACGATCGCCACAAGGTCGTCCATGGGCCGGTCGGCCGCCTCCGCTGCCGGTCCGGTCGCCGCCGGGGCCGGGACGAGACCACGGAGCAGGACCGGGCCGGAGTCGTGCTCGTGGGCGGCGGCGGCCGACAGCAGCACGTCCCGGGCGGCCGGGTCCGCGGCGGCCAGCGCCGCCAGCCGCAGGCACGGGCTCACGCCGGAGAACAGGCCCTCGGCGAGGCAGAGCCGGAGCCCGGCGCCAGCCTGCTCCCGCGCCGCGGGGTGGTCGTCCGCAGCAAGCGCGATGCGGCCCGCGACGAGCGCCCGGCGGGCGCCCTTCTCACCGCTCGCCGCGTCGCCGACGCGGTCCAGCGCGGCCCGCGCGGCCGTCGGGTCGCCGTGGTCGAGGTGAGACTCGGCCGCGACCAGCTCGACCAGCGCCTCGACCACGCCGAGCTCGGCGGCCACGGATCGGGCCTCGTCCAGGGCGGCGTGCGCGCCGGCGATGTCTCCTCGTCGCCGCTCGACGTCGGCGAGCTGGGCCAGGAGGAGGGGCAGGTAGCCGCGCACCCCGCTCCCGCGGCACAGGTTCACCGCGTCGGCGAGGTCGGCGCGCGCGTCGTCGAGCCGACCGGCGCCCAGCGCGGCCGCGCCTCGCCGGGCGTGTCCGCGGATGCGGCTGTCGGGGTCGCCGAGGCGCTCCGCCAGCTCCACCGCGCGGCCGGCGGCCGCCGCGGCCGCGTCCCACTGCGCCCGCCGGACCGCCAGCCCGGCCTCGATCGCCGTGCCCTCGCAGAGCACGACGTCGCGGCGGTAGAAGCCGTACCGCGGTGACTCGTCGCCGGCCGAGCCGACCAGGTCGAGCGCCCGGCGTACGGCGTCGTCGGCGCAGTCCAGCTGGCCGCGGACCTGGTGGAGGTGCCCGAGCCAGAACCACGAGCGCGCCTCGAGCAGCGGCCGCCCGATCTCCATCGCGGTCGCGATCGCCCGCCTCGACCACTGCTCGGCCCGGTCGAGGTCGCTGGAAAGCGAGCCCACCGCGACGCAGTCGAGCAGCGTGAAGGTCGTCTCCGACGGGCTCGACGTCCGGTCGAGGACGTCGAGCGACCGGCGGATGAGCTCGTCCCAGTGCCCGCGGTGCCAGACCGGGTCGGCGATGTCGGCGAGCAGCTGGGCCTCCTCCTCGGTGCGGCCGGTTGCCCGGAGGTGGTCCAGCGCGACGCGCAGGTTGTCCAGCTCGCGCTGCACGTAGTCGACGGCCGCCTGCTCGGTCAGCCGGCCGACGACGAGGGCGGCGACCGTGTCGCAGAAGTGGTCGGCGTGGCGGTCGGCGACGCGGCGGTGCACGTCGGGCCGCTCGGCGAGCCGCTCGGCGGCGAACGCGGCCACGGTCCGGAACATCGCGAACCGCGGATCGCCGCCGCCCTCCGCGCGCTGCCGGACGAGGGACTTTTCGACCAGTGAGGACAGCACGCCGAGCACGTCGCGGCAGTCCCCGCCGCAGACCGCCTCGGCCGCCTCGAGCGACGCGCCGCCCGAGAAGACCGACAGCGCGGCGAGGAGCGACTGCTCGTCCGGGTCGAGCAGGTCGTGGCTCCACTCGATCGTCGCCCGCAGCGTGCGGTGCCGGCCGGGGAGGTCACTCGCGCCGGCGCCCGGCAGGTCGAGCCGCGCGGTGAGCCGCGCGAGCAGCGCCCGCGGCGGCAGCGACCGGACGCGTGCCGCGGCCAGCTCGATCGCGAGCGGCAGCCCGTCGAGGCGGGCGCAGATGGCGGCGACCGCCGGTGCCGACTCGTTGTCCACCTCGAACCCGGCGACGGCGTCGCCGGCCCGCTCGATGAACAGCTGCACCGACTCGAACGTCTCGAGCACGTCTCCGCCCGCGCCCTCCTCCGGCACGCCGAGCGGCTCGAGGGCGTACTCGTGCTCGCCGCGCAGCCGCAGCGGCTGGCGGCTGGTGGCCAGCACGTGCAGGTCCGGTGCCGCGTGCAGCAGGTCGAGCACCGACGCCGCCGCGTCGATCACCTGCTCGAGGTTGTCCAGGACGAGCAGGACGTGGTCGCCCGCGAGCCGCGTGGCGAGTGCCGGCAGCAGCGCGCTCGTCTCGCCGGGACGGACGTCGAGCGCGGACCCCACCGCGTCGAGGATCAGCGCGGGGTCGCGAAGCGCGGACAGGTCGACGAAGTACGCGCCGTCGACGCCGCTCGCCGCCAGGCGCGCCGCGACATGCAGCGCGAGCCGGGTCTTGCCGATCCCGCCGAAGCCGGTCAGCGTCACCAGTCGGTGCTCGCGGACCAAGGACGTCACCGCGTCGATGTCCCGCGCGCGGCCGACGAAGCTGGACAGCTGGACCGGGAGGTTGTTCGGTGCCGCGTCCAGCGAGCGGAGCCGCGGGAACTCGCCCGGCAGGTCCGGGTGGCAGAGCTGGAAGACCCGCTCGGCGCGGACCAGGTCGGGGAGCCGGTGCTCGCCGAGGTCGCGCAAGGTCACGCCGGGCGGGAGGTCGGTGCCGACGATCGACTCGACCACGGACGAGACGACGATCTGCCCGGGGTGAGCGCTGTCGCGGAGCCGGGCGCACCGGCTGACCGCCTCGCCGAGCAGGTTGCCGGCGCGACGGACGACGTCGCCGACATGGACGCCGATGCGCACGCGGAGCGGCTCGGCGGTCGGCCAGGGCTCTCGCTCGAACGCGAGCTGCACGGCGAGGGCCGCCTCCACCGCGGGCCCGGCCGCGTCGAACGCCGTGAAGGTCGAGTCGCCCTCGCCCTGGTCGATCGGCCGCCAGCCGCCGTGCGCGGCGACGGCCTCGTCGACGAGCTCGACGTACCTCTTCACGGCAGCGTCCATCGCGTCGCGGTCGACGCGCCACATCCGCGTCGAGCCGCCGATGTCCGTGAGCAGGAGTGCGGTGGTGGTGCGTGGGCCCGGCACGCAGCGATCCCCTCTCACGCGTTGGGGGCCATCGTGGCACGCGGGTACCCTGACTCGACACTCAGGGAGGCGGTCCGGCCGTGTGCGGCATCGTGGGGTACGTCGGAGAGAAGGACGCGCTCGAGGTGATCCTCGAGGGGCTCCGGCGCCTGGAGTACCGCGGGTACGACTCGGCCGGGGTCGCCGTCCTGGCCGCCGACGGCTCGCTCGGCGTCGAGCGCCGGGCCGGCAAGCTGAGCAACCTCGAGAAGTCCCTCGACGGCGTCCCGCTCCCCGGCACGCTGGGCATCGGTCACACCCGGTGGGCGACGCACGGGCCGCCGACCGACGACAATGCGCACCCGCATGTCGACTGCGCCGGCCGGGTCGCGGTCGTGCACAACGGCACGATCGAGAACTTCGAGGCGCTGCTGTCCGGGCTCGTCGAGCGCGGCCACGAGCGCCGCAGTGACACCGACACCGAGGTCGTGGCGCACCTGGTCGAGGAGCGGTACGACGGAGACCTCGCCGCGGCGGTGCGCAGCGTGTGCCGGGACCTCGAGGGGTCGTTCGTGCTCGTCGTCGCGCACGCGGACGAGCCCGAGCTGGTCGTCGGCGCGCGGCGCAACCTGCCGCTCATCGCCGGCGTCGGCGAGGGGGAGAGCTTCCTCGGCAGCGACGTGACCGCGTTCATCGGTCACACCCGGACCGCCAGGGTCATCGACCAGGACCAGGTCGTCGAGCTGCGCCGCTCCGGCATCACGGTCACCGACCTGGACGGCACCGAGGTGCCCGGCGAGACCTTCCACGTCGACTGGGACACGGCGGCCGCCGAGAAGGGCGGCTACGAGTTCTTCATGCTCAAGGAGATCGACGAGCAGCCCGGCGCGGTGCGCGACACGCTCGGCGGCCGGCTCACGGCCGAGGGCCTGCTGCACCTCGACGAGCTGGCGATGAGCGACGAGGACGTCCGCGGGATCGAGCAGGTGTTCATCGTCGCCTGCGGATCGGCGTACCACTCGGGGCTGGTCGGCAAGTACGCCATCGAGCGGTGGACCCGCCTGCCGGTGCAGGTCGAGATGGCCTCGGAGTTCCGTTACCGCGACCCTGTCGTCGGTCGCAACACCCTCGTCGTCGCGATCAGCCAGAGCGGCGAGACCGCGGACACACTGGAGGCCGTGCGGCACGCGCGCAGCCAGAAGGCGTGGGTGCTCGCCGTCACCAACACGATCGGCTCGACGATCTCGCGCGAGAGCGACGCCGCGCTCTACACCCGCGGTGGCCCCGAGGTCGCGGTTGCGTCGACCAAGGCCGTGATGACCCAGATCACCGCGATGTACCTCGTCGGTCTCTACCTGGCGCAGCTGCGTGGGACGCGCGATCCCGACGAGGTGCGCGCGCACCTGCGCGACCTGCAGGAGATCCCTGACCTGGTCGCGGAGGTCATCTCCCGCATGGAGCCGGTCCGCGAGCTGGCCCGCCAGATCGCCGCGGAGGAGCGGGTGCTCTTCCTCGGCCGCCACGTCGGCTACCCGATGGCGCTCGAGGGCGCGCTCAAGCTCAAGGAGCTCGCCTACGTCTCGGCCGAGGGCTTCCCGGCCGGCGAGATCAAGCACGGCCCGATCGCGCTGGTCGAGCCGGGCACGCCGGTGGTGGTGATCGCGGCGCGGCACGCGCTGTCCGCCAAGCTCGTGAACAACGTGCAGGAGGTGCGCGCTCGCGGTGCGCGCACGATCGTCATCGCGACCGACGGCGACGACTCGGTGACGCCGTACGCCGACCACGTCATCCGGATCCCGGACACGAAGTCGCTGCTCTCGCCACTGCTCACCATCGTGCCGATGCAGGTGCTGTCCGCGGAGGTCGCGCGGGCCCGCGGGCTCGACGTCGACCAGCCGCGCAACCTGGCCAAGTCGGTCACGGTCGAGTAGCGGTGGACGCCGCGGACGCGCACCCGGTCGTGCCGTGCCGGTGATCGGGATCGGTGTCGACGTCTGCGACGTCGCCCGGATGGCATCGATGCTCCGGCGTACGCCGGCGGCCGCACAGCGCCTCTTCACCGACGAGGAGCTCACCGCGGTCGGCGCGGGGCCGGCGCGTCCGGCTCGGCTCGCTGCGCGCTTCGCGGCCAAGGAGGCGGTGATAAAGGCGCTCGGCGGCAGCGTGCCCGGGATGGCGTGGCACGACGTGCGCGTGGTCGGCGTCGGGGTCGCGCCGACGCTCGACCTGGGCGGCACCGCGGCCGGTGCCGCGGCCGAGCGCGGCGTGGTCACCTGGCACCTCTCGCTCAGCCACGACGCGGGCATCGCGGTGGCGATGGTGGTGGCCGAGTCATGAGATGGGTGCGCACCGCGGCGGAGACCCGCGCCGCGGAGACGCCGGCCGTCGCCGGCGTCGACGAGGCGACGCTGATCGGCCGCGCGTCGTGGGCGGTCGCGCACCGGGTGCTGCAGGTGTCGGGGGGCGGGTACGGCGTCGATGTCCTGGTCGCCGCCGGGTCGGGCCACAACGGGGCGGACGCGCTCTGGGCCGGGGTGCACCTCGCGCGGCGCGGCGCGCGCGTCACGGCGTACCGCGCGACCGGACGGGCCGCCGACGAGCACGCGGTCCGTGCGCTGCGCGAGCTGGCCCGGGCCGGCGGCCGCCAGGCCACCGTCGACGAGGTCGTCGCGGGCACGCCGTACGACGTCGGCATCGACGGCGTCACCGGCCTCGGCTACACGCCACGCGACGGCGATGCCGAGGAGGCGCTCGCCGCGGCGTGCGAGCTGCTGCGCAGCCGCAGCGGCCTGGTCGTCGCCGTGGACCTGCCGAGCGGGGTCGAGCCGGACACCGGCCGCGCGGCGTCCTGGGCGATGGCCGCCGACGTGACGGTGACGTTCGGCGCGCTCAAGCCGGGACTCGTCTTGGGCGCCGGCGCCGAGTTGGCCGGCGTCGTCGATGTCGCCGGGATCGGCCTCGCGCCCGGCGAACCCACGGCGCTCGGCACTCTCGACGCCGACGACGTCGCGGAACTGCTGCCGACGCCCGGGCCGAGGGCCACGAAGTACTCACGCGGCGGCGTCGGCCTGATCGGGGGCGGCGAGGACTACGTCGGCGCCGCGGTGCTCGCCTCGGGTGGGGCGCTGCGCGCGGGAGCCGGCATCGTCCGGATGCACGCGCCCCGGGAGACGATCGCGGCGGTGCGCGCCCGGTGGCCTGAGGTCGTCGGCATCCCAGTCGACCTCTCCACGATCGCCCACGAGAAGAAGGTCGACGCGTGGGTCGTCGGTCCCGGGCTGGGCACCGACGACACGGCGCAGGCGATCCTCGACGCGGTGCTCGACCGGCCGGAGCCGGTCGTCGTCGACGCCGACGCCATCACGTTGCTGGGCCGCTCGACCGAGCGGCTGCGCGCGCGGCGCGCGCCGACGGTGCTGACGCCGCACGCAGCAGAGTTCGAGCGGCTCACGGACGTCGCGGTGAGGGACGCGGCCGCGGACCCGCTCGGGGCGGTACGACGCGCGGCCGCGGACCTCGGCGTCACGGTGCTCCTCAAGGGCATGCGCACCGTCGTCGCGGCGCCGGACGGCACGGCGCGGGTGAACCCCACCGGCACGGCGTGGCTGGCCTCGGCCGGTTCGGGCGACGTCCTCGCCGGCGCAGTCGGCGCGTACCTCGCGGCAGGCCTCGCGCCGCTCGACGCGGCCGCCTGCGCGGCGTGGCTGCACGGGCTGGCGGCCCGGCTGGCCGCGCGCGACGCCCCGCTGCTGGCCAGCGATGTGATCGACCGCTGGCCGGCGGCGCACCGTCAGGTTCGCGGCGGGGGTCGGTAGCGTGGCCGTCGTGCCCGCCCCTTCCGCGTCCCGCTGGCCGGCGCTCGCCTGGGCGCCCGCCGTGGCTCGCGGTGCGCATCCCGGTGCGGATCCCGGTGCGGATCCCGGTCGGCGGGCGTGGGCCGAGATCGACCTCGACGCCGTCAGCGACTCGGTCGACGTCATCTGCCGCCGGGCCGGTGACGCGGCGGTGATGGCGGTGGTCAAGGCCGACGGCTACGGCCACGGCGCGGTCCCGTGCGCCCACGCCGCCCTGCGGGCGGGGGCCAGCTGGCTCGGCGTCGCGTTCGTCGAGGAGGCCGCGGAGCTGCGGGCGAGCGGAATCAGCGCTCCGGTGCTCGTCCTCGTCGAGCCCGCGACCGGAGCCCTGGAGGAAGCCGCGGCGCTCGACTGCGACGTCGCCGTGGGATCGATGCGCTCGCTGGGCGAGGCCGAGGCGGTCGGCCGGACCCGCGGGCAGCCCACCCGCGTGCACCTCAAGACCGACACCGGGCTCTCGCGCGGAGGCGCCGTCGACGACGACTGGCCGCAGCTGTGCGCGGCGGCCGCCGCGGCGGTGGCGGACCGCACCGTCGACGTCGTCGGCGTGTGGAGCCACCTGGCCTGCGCCGACCGGCCCGACCACCCCAGCGTCGCCGCGCAGCTGTCGTCGTACCGCGTCGCGCTCGACATCGCCCACCGGGCCGGGCTGCGCCCGACGGTGCGTCACCTCGGCAGCTCGGGGGCGGCGCTGGCGATCCCCGCGGCGCATTTCGACCTGGTCCGCGCCGGCATCTCGGTCTACGGCCTCTCGCCGGGACCGGCCGTGGGGACGTCGGCGTCGCTCGGCCTGCGGCCGGCGATGTCGCTGCGGGCGCGAATCGCGATGACGAAGCGGGTGCCCGCCGGCACCGCGATCGGCTACGGCCACCGGTACTCGACCGCCGCCGAGACGACGCTCGCGCTCGTGCCGCTCGGGTACGCCGACGGCGTACCGCGGGCCGCGTCCGGCGTCGGCGAGGTGCTGGTCGCGGGCCGGCGGCGCACGATCGTCGGCACCGTCTCGATGGACCAGGTCGTCGTCGAGGTTGGCGACGACGAGGTGGCCGCCGGTGACGAGGCGGTGGTCTTCGGGTCCGGAGAGCGGGGCGAGCCGACGGCCGACGAGTGGGGCCGGGCGATCGGCACGATCGGCTATGAGGTCGTGACCCGGATCGGTGCACGCGTCCCGCGGGTCTACACCGCTACCCGCCGATGAGCGCCGCCCGCCGCGGGATCGTCGCCGGCGGCGTGATCGGGTCAGTCGCGGCCGGGATCGCGGCCGGCGTCGCGCTCGAGAAGCTCGTGGTCGGGCGCACGCGGCTGCGGCCCGATCCTGAGGCGAGCGAGCCCTTCGGGCGGCTGCCGGGGACGGCGTCCGTCGTACGGCTGCCGGACGGCGTCGACCTGCACGTCGAGGAGACCGGGAGCGGTCCGCTGACCGTGGTGTTCTGCCATGGCTGGGCGCTGTCCCTCGGCAGCTGGCACTACCAGCGCAAGGAGCTCGGCGACGTCGCTCGGCTCGTGTTCTACGACCACCGGGCGCACGGCCGCAGCGGCAAGGGAGCTCCGTCGTCGCACACGATCGACCAGCTCGGCGCAGACCTCGCGGCCGTGCTCGACGCGGTCGCGCCGACCGGGCCGGTGGTGCTCGTCGGTCACTCGATGGGCGGCATGACGATCATGGCGCTGGCCGACCAGCGTCCCGACCTCTTCGGCGACCGGGTCGTCGGCGCGGTCCTCATCGGCACCTCGGCGGGGCGGCTCATCGATATCGGCACGGCGCTGTCGACGCGCGCGACGGCGCTGCTCACCAACCAGGTCCTGCCGCGGCTGCACGGCATCGCGACGCGGCGGGCGGCGCTGGTCGAGCGCGGCCGCCGGATCGGCAGCGACGTCTCGTTCCTCATCAACCGGTTCACCGGGTTCGGCGCGAACGCGAGCCCGGCGCAGGTGGAGTTCGTCGAGCGGATGATCGCGGCGACGCCGATCGACGTGATCTCGTCGTTCAGCGGCACCTTCCCGGTGCACGACAAGTTCCCCGCGCTGGTGACGCTCGGCTCGGTGCCGACGCTGGTGCTGGCCGGCACGCAGGACCGCATCACCCCGCTGTCGCACGCCGAGAAGATCGCGGCGAGGACCCCAGGTGCGGAGCTGGTGACCTTCGACGGCGCCGGGCACATGGTGATCTTCGAGCGCGCGCCGCTGGTCAACCTGCACCTGCGCGCCTTCATGCGGCGCGCGGTGCGCGGCGGGCGGAGCGGACAGCACAGTGCCTGACGTCGCCGGGCGAACCGACGCCGTGCGCGTCGCGATCGCCTCGGCGGAGGCGATGCGCGAGCTCGGCCGGCGGATCGGCGACCGGTCCCGCGCCGGCGACCTCGTCGTGCTGACCGGACTCCTCGGCGCCGGCAAGACGGTCGTCGCCCAGGGGATCGGGGCGGGTCTCGGGGTGGCCGGCCCGGTGACGTCGCCGACATTCGTCATCGCCCGGGTGCACCGCGACGGACGGCTGCCGTTCGTGCACGTCGACGCCTACCGGCTGGGCGGCATCGACGAGGTCGACGACCTCGACCTCGACACCGAGCTGGCGGAGTCGGTCACGGCGGTCGAGTGGGGCGGCGGACTGGTGGAGCGGCTCAGCGACGCCCACCTGCGGGTCGACCTCGACCGCCGCGACGACGATGTCCGCGACGTCGTCCTCACCGCTACGGGCGAGCGCTGGACCCGCGACGACCTCGCGGTGATCGCGGGGTCGTGACGCCGGCCGGTGGGCCTGACATATTCGGCGTACGCGTCCCGTCGTGCAGCCGTGGAGGTCTTCTCGTGGGTATGAGCCTGGCCAGCATCCTCGCCGAGAGCGCGCAGCGGCACGGCGACCGCACCGCCCTCGTCCTCGGCGACATGCGGCTGACGTACCAGCAGGTGTGGCACGTGGCCAGGCAGTACGCCGCCGTGCTGAGGGACCAGGGGGTGGGACCCGGTGACAAGGTCGCGCTCCTGCTGCCCAACACTCCGCACTTCCCGTTCGCCTACTTCGGCGCGCTCGCGCTGGGCGCGGTCGCGGTGCCGGTGCACGCGCTGCTCACGTCGGAGGAGATCGCCTATGTCCTCACCGACTCCGGTGCGAAGGCACTGATCTGCGCGGCGCCGCTGCTCGGCGAGGGCGCGAAGGGCGCGGAGCTGGCCGGCGTACCGCTGCTGGGCGTGATGGACGGCGGTGACGCCGCGATCGAGCGGATCGACACGCTCGCGCAGGCGGCGGCGCCGATCGACACATATGTGATGCGCGAACCCGGCGACGTGGCGGTCGTCCTCTACACCTCTGGCACGACCGGCAAGCCCAAGGGCGCGATGATCACGCACCTCAACGTGCTGATGAACGTCGACGTCTCGGTCATCGACTCGTTCGATGTGACGCGCGACGACACGATCCTCGGCTGCCTCCCGCTGTTCCACACGTTCGGGCAGACGTGCTGCATGAACACCGCGTTCCGCGTCGGTGCCACCGTCGTGCTGATGCCGCGCTTCGACGGCGCGGGTGCCCTCGACCTGCTCGTCAAGGAGCAGTGCACGATCTTCATGGGCGTCCCGACGATGTACGTCGGGCTGCTCGAGGCGGCCCGCAACGACGAGCGCCGCCCACAGCTGAAGAGCGCGCTGTCCGGGGGCGCCTCGCTGCCGCTGACCGTCCTCGAGTCGTTCAAGGAGGTGTTCGGCGGCGACATCAACGAGGGCTACGGACTGACCGAGACGTCACCGGTGGCGACCTTCAACCAGCCGAGGATCGGCCGCAAGCCGGGGACGGTCGGGACGCCGGTCTGGGGTGTCGACGTCGAGATCGCGAAGGCCGAGGTCGACGACCGGATCGAGCTGCTGCCCACCGGCGAGCTCGGCGAGGTCGTCATCCGCGGGCACAACATCTTCGCCGGCTACCTCAACAATCCGGACGCGACCGCCGCGGCGATCGTCGACGGCTGGTTCCGCTCCGGCGACCTCGGCACCAAGGACGCCGACGGCTTCGTCACCATCGTCGACCGCAAGAAGGACATGGTGCTGCGCGGCGGGTACAACGTGTACCCGCGCGAGGTCGAGGAGGTCCTGCTCCGGCACCCGGCGATCGCACAGGTCGCCGTCATCGCCGTACCGGACCCGACGTACGGCGAGGAGGTCTGCGCCTGCGTCATCCGGTCCGCGGAGGCCGCCGGGGACGACGAGGCGCTGGGCGCCGAGATCGTCGCCTGGTCGCAGGAGCACCTCGCGAAGTACAAGTACCCGCGGATCGTGCACTTCGTCGACGCTTTCCCGCTGGGGCCGTCGGGCAAGGTGCTCAAGCGCGAGCTGGTCGACCGCTTCGGCCAGCCCTGACGCCCGATCCGCTCCCGGGGATCTTGGACGCCGCGAGGCGCCATCACGCACGACGACTGCGTTTGACGTCCAAGATCCACGGGGGCGCGGCGGCGGGACGTAGGGTTGGCGGGTCATGATCACGCTCGCCCTCGACACCTCTTCCGCGCTGACGTCGGTCGCTGTGTGCGACGGCGAGACCGCGCTGCACGCGGTCGACCGCGACGCGCCGGCCCGGCACGGCGAGGTGCTCGCGCCGGCGATCGCCGAGGTGCTGGCCGCGGCGGGACTCTCAGCGCGCGACCTCGGCCGGGTCGTCGCCGGAGTCGGCCCCGGACCGTTCACGGGCCTGCGGGTCGGGCTGATGACCGCGCGCGCCATGGGTCATGCGCTCGAGCTGCCCGTGGTCGGTGTCGTCTCGCTGGACACGCTCGCGGCGCAGGTCGTCCCGGAGCGCCGCGACGTGCTGGTCGTCACCGACGCACGGCGCAAGGAGGTCTACTGGGCGACGTACGACGCCGCCGGCGGACGCAGCGCCGGCCCCGGGGTGGCGAGAGCGACGACGGTCGTCGAGCAGATGCGGGTAGCCGGGTTCCACGGTCTCGTGGTCGGCCCGGGCGCGCGGCTCTACGCCGACGCGTTCGCCGGGCTCGACGTCCGCCCCGACGTCGAGGCGTCGGCGTCCTGGGCCGGCCGGCTCGCGGCCGCCGGCCGCACCACCGACTCAACCGCGCCGCTCTACCTGCGGCGCCCGGACGCGCAGGCCCCCGGTGCACCGAAGTCGGTGCTGGCGTGATCGCGACGCTGCGCCGTCTGCGCTGGTGGGACATCGAGCCAGTGCTCGGGCTGGAGCGCGAGCTCTTCGTCGACGACGCGTGGTCGCCCGAGCTGTTCTGGTCCGAGCTCGCCCAGCACGAGTCACGGCACTACGTGGTCGCCGTCGACGACCGCCGCGTCGTCGGCTACGCCGGCCTCGCGGTCACCGACGACGAGGGCTACGTGCAGACGCTAGGCGTGACCACGGCAGCGCAGCGGCGGGGCA
>Ga0183260_10000613_pt1 | contig 30245 bp, 37 predicted proteins | sample AntDrymUQ4972206_2_FD_129768 | JGI IMG/M metagenome (GOLD analysis project Ga0183260, IMG submission 129768) | Polar desert sand microbial communities from Dry Valleys, Antarctica - metaG UQ497 (22.06) (version 2) (version 2) | ecosystem: Environmental > Terrestrial > Soil > Desert | place...
CGAAGGGGTCGACCACCGCCCGGCGGAACGCCTCGCGGAGGTCGAGCGTCACGTGCGGGAGCCCGAGGGAGTGACAGGTCTCGCGCGCAGCAATCACGGCCTCCGGGGAGCAGCAGGCGCGCTCCGAGTCGGGGCCGGCCGGATCGAGCCAGAGCCTGAGCGTGATCCCAATCGCGCCAGACCCGGCGCGTAGCAGCGCGACAGCGCTATCGACGCCCCCGCTCATCGCCACGGCGATCCGTTCCGGATCAGGTGCGGCGGTGAAGACCTCGGCGAGCGCGTTCGCGAGCGCGTCGGCCGCGAGCGTCTCCCCTGGCACCGAGGCGGCCTCGAGCAGCGTCAGGCCGGCAAGCGGGCGCGCAAGTCCCGGCGCGTCGGCTTCGACGATCCGGTCGCCGTCGACAGTGAGCCGCACGAACGCAAGTTCGGCGCCGCGCGCAGAGTCCCCGACGACTTCGATCATGCCACCCAGCCTAGCGGCTGGGTGGACAGGCGTTTGGCCGCCGGAGGCGGCACGTCAAGGGTCTTCGCGCGCAAAGTTCGAGCACGTCAGCCGTGACATGAGCAGCCTTCTCCCCGCCAACTCTCTCGACCTTCTCTGATCGAGACTGCAGCGATGACAAGCGCGGCGATCGGATCGAGCCACCACCAGCCGACCAAGGTGTTCCCAAGCAGGCCAACCAGGACGGCGCCTGCAAGGTAGGCGCAGAGCAGGTTCTGCGTCCCCTCCCCGCGGGTGGCGACCGAGCCGAGCTTGTCGGCGAGGCGCCGCTTGGCGATGCCGAGGAGCGGCATCCCGATCAAGGAAGACGTGACCAGGCCGATCCCGAGCCAGCTCGTGTCGGCGCGTTCGCCGGTGATCAGCTTGCTGATCGCTTCGTAGCCGACGAAGGGGACGAGAAGGAAGAACTGAAAGGCGACGAACTTCTGCGCTCGTCCCTCGGCCTGATCCGAGTGCAAGCGAGCGCCGCTGAAGAGCCAGACGATCACAAGACTTGCGAGTCCTTCGATGAAAGACTGAATCCCGAACGCCATCAGCGCGATCGAGCCGACAAGAACCCCCGTGACGACTCCGAGCGTGCCCTCCAATCCCATCCAGAGAAGGCTGAGCCAGGAGAGTTGACGCGCCCGCTTCGCCGCGCGAAGCCACTCCGGCGAGCGAACCGGCTGCACCTGAACGAGCGGCAGCTCACAGACGGCGCTCATACGGACACCGCGGAGCCGATGATCGCTTGAACTAGCACGCGGGCAAGATAAGCGCTCCGACCCTGCCGATGTTCCTTACGCCGATGCGAACCTGGCTGTACCAGGTGGGTGCCGTGCCGGACGTCGACGGGTGAGGTCTAGACCGGACCCAGGCTCCCTTCACGTGAGCGTTGGTTCACGTTTACGCGCAAGGCCACGTACAGGGTCGAGCCCAGGCAGTCTAGCTCGGCCAGCCTCGCGGAACAGCCAGGCCGCGAAGCGGCCTCTTCAGGGATCTTCGCGCGATCGGAATCCGCTTCCGCGGATTCCGATCTTGCGCCTTAGTTCCGGGTGGCGAAGCGCCATCTGATCTGCTGCGTTCCCTCGACGCCGAGCTGCTGCGCCAGCGCCTCGGTCAGCTCGAACTGACGGCCGGGTTGCTTCAGCTTCGTGTCGATCACCTCGGTGAGGACATCCGCGCCGCTGTAGCTGATGAAGATCTTGGACCCGCAGGGCAGCACGGGATGGCTGACACCCAGCGAGCGTCCAGTGAGGACTAGCGCGCACGTTGTCCGCTCGGCGTCGCGCGGGGCGCCGCGTGAGCCGGCGAACGCCGTGTACCAGCCGCCGCCGCCCGCGACCGGCACCTGCTGGGGCGCCGCCCTGACGCCCTCGTCGGCGGCGCCTCCGGTGAACGCGAGCACCGCCACGGCCGCGACGAGGGCGACCGCGGCCAGCGCGATCGTGCGCTGGAGGACGCTGAGGGTCACGGCGCGCGGAGGGCGTCGAGCTGGCCGACCGGCTCCGGTTCCCGCTCTGGCTCGAGCCCCGGTTCGGCAGCGTCAGGCTGCGGCTCGGCGGGCTGGGGCTCGGACGTCGGCACCGGCTGCGTTGGCTCCGGCTCCGGCTCGGTATCAATTGACGACATCTGTGCTCCCGCTTTCTGGGCTCTTACGGCATGCCGCCGCGCGGCTCATGGAAAGTATGCCGCTTCACTTGCGATGCACCAGGACACCTCAGGCTTGAGGAGCAAGAAGCTGGAGTCCGAGCTCGAGCAGCTGCTCCCGCGTGACGTCGGACGGCGCGCCGCTCATCGGGTCGACTCCTGCCTGGTTCTTAGGGAATGCGATCACATCGCGAAGGTTCGGCTCGCCGGCGAGCACCATCGTCATCCGGTCGATCCCGAGCGCGATCCCGCCGTGCGGCGGCGCGCCCATGGCCAGCGCGTCGAGCAGGAAACCGAACTTGACCCGCTGCTCCTCCGGGGAAAGGCCGAGCAGGTCGAAAACCTGCGCCTGGAGCTCGGGCTCGTGGATCCGGAAGCTGCCACCCCCGAGCTCGTTGCCGTTGACGATCAGGTCGTACGTGTGGGCAAGCGCCTGCTTCGGCTCGTCGTGGAACCGCCCCTCCCACTCCCGCGTCGGCCGCGTGAAGGGATGATGCACGGCACTCCAGCGCCCCTCCTCTTCGTCACGCTCGAACATCGGGAAGTCGGTCACCCAGAGAAACGTGAATGTCTCGTCGTCGACGAGGCCCAGCTCGCGAGCGAGGTGCTGCCGGAGCGCCCCGAGCACGCGTGAAGTCGTCTCCCACGTGTCGGCCGCGAACAGGACTGCCGACGCGGGATCTCCCCGGAAGAGCGCGTGCTCGTCCTCGGAGAGGAACTTCGCGATCGGCGAGCGGACCTCTCCCTCCGCGTCGTAGACGAGGTACGCGAGCCCCTTCGCCCCCCACTCCTTCGCCAGCTCTTCGAGCTTCGCCAGGTCGCCGCGGCTGAGCTCTTGCGGGATGCGCAGGAAGCGGACGGCCTCGGCGCCGGCGAAGACGCCGAACTCCGATCCGCGTGTCGCCCCGGTGGCGTCCTCGAGCTCGAGTTCGTAACGCGTGTCCGGCTTGTCACTCCCGAAGCGGCGGTCGGCTTCCTCGAAGGTCATTCGCGGGAACGGGGTCGCGATCTCGATGCCGAGGCATTCCCTCCAGATGCGCGCGTACATGCGCTCCATCAGCTCGAAGAGAAGCTCCTGGTCGGGGAAGCTCATCTCGACGTCTAGCTGAGTGATCTCCTGGACGCGGTCGGCGCGGAGATCCTCGTCCCGGAAGCAGATCGCGATCTGGTAGTAGCGGTCGAAGCCGGCGACCATGGTCAGCTGTTTCAGGATCTGCGGGCTTTGCGGGAGCGCGTAGAAGCGACCTTTCTGGAGACGGCTCGGGACGACGAAGTCGCGCGCGCCCTCGGGCGTCGGCTTGAACAGGATCGGCGTCTGGATGTCGAGGAAGCCGGCGGCCTCCATCTCGCGCCGGATGATCCCGACCATCTGTGCGCGCAGGCTGATGTTGCGCTGCAGCTTGTCGCGGCGCAGGTCGAGCCAGCGGTAGCGAAGGCGAAGCGTCTCGTCGACGTTCTCCTCGTCGAGCTGGAACGGAAGCGGTATCGAGCGACTGACGATCTCGAGCGACTCGACCTGCAGCTCGACCTCGCCCGTCGGCATCGTCTCGTTGACGGTCTCGTCACTCCGAGCGACGAGCGTGCCCTGGGCGCGCAGGACGAACTCGTTGCGGATCTGATGCGCGAGCTCGGCCGCCTCGGCCGCGAGCTCCGGGTTGATCACGAGCTGCGTGATCCCGGTCCGATCGCGCAGGTCGACGAAGACGAGGCCGCCGTGGTCGCGGCGGCGGGCTGCCCATCCTGAGAGGGTCAGCTTCTCCCCGACGAGCTCCTTCCGGGGCTCGCCGCACATGTGCGTGCGCCAGCTCATCGCCGGAGCCTAGCGAGCAGATCGTCGTACTCGACCTTGACGTCCAGCGCATCCGGCCGCTGCACCACCGCGTGCTCAGCCGTTGCGATCACCACAGTCTCCGCACCGAGCCTCTTCGCCTGGGTCAGCTGACCTTTTCGAGATCGACCCGCGTACTCGGTGTCGCAGGAGACCCCCTCGCGTCGAAGCACGGCCAACAAGGCCGCAATGCGGGTGCGCGCCCCTCCATCGGCGACGAAAAAGACGTCGATCGTGGGCGCTTCAACATCGGCGACGGCTTCGTCCTCCATTGCGATCAACAGCCGCTCGATGCCCGCTCCGAAACCCACGCCCGGTGTCGGCGGACCGCCGATCTCCTCGACGAGGTAGTCGTAGCGACCGCCGCCCGAGAGGGTCGAGTTCTCGTTGGCCGTCGCGCCGACGAACTCCCAGGTGGTGCGGGAGTAGTAGTCGAGCCCGCGCACGAGCGTCGGCACGAGCTGGTAGCGAACACCGGTCGCGTCGAGATCGGCACAAACGCCCGAGAAGTGCTCGATGCACGCATCGCACAGGGACTCCCCGATCTTGGGGGCGGCCTCGAGCAGCTCTTTCGTCTCCGCGTTCTTGACGTCGAAGACGCGCAGCGGGCTCGTTGCAGCCTTCTCGCGTGCGTCTGCATCCAGTTCGTCCTCGTGCTCGTGTAGCCAGCCACGCAGCTTCTCGACGTAGGCGGGCCTGCATTCGCGGCAGCCGATCGAATTCAGCTCCAGCCGGTACTCGGTTACGCCGAGCCGGTGCAGGAGCGTGTCGTAGAGCTGGATGATCTCGGCGTCGATCGCGGGATCCGAACTGCCGATCGCCTCGACCGAGAGCTGCCAGTGCTCGCTGTGCCGGCCACGGCCCGGCCTTCCGTACCGGTACATCGAGGCGATCGTGAAGAGCTTCTGCGGCTGCGGCTCCTTATGCAGGCCGTACTCAACGTAGGCCCGGCAAATCGGCGCGGTCCCCTCGGGCCGCAGCGTCAGCGACCGGTCGGAACGGTCGGTGAAGGTGTACATCTCCTTCTGGACGATGTCGGAGCCCGCGCCCGAAGTCCGCGCGAAGAGCTCGGTGTCCTCGAACACGGGCGTCTGGATGCGCCGGTAGCCGTACAGGGCACAGAGGCGCTCCATCTCCCCCGTCACCCGTTGCCACAGCGGCTGCTCCGAGGGAAGGATGTCGTGCGTGCCGCGCGGCCGCTGGATCTTCACGCGCGGAGCTCGGCGAGGAACGGGTTGCGGACGAGCTCGTCGCCGAGGGTGGTCGCCGGCCCGTGGCCGGAGTAGACGACGGTCTCGGGCGGATAGGCGTCAGCGAGAGAGCGGATTGACTCCAGCAGGACATCCCAGTCCCCGAAGGGCAGGTCGGTTCGGCCGACCGAGCCGGCAAAGAGCACGTCCCCGGAGAAGAGGCCGCCGTCGGCGTAGTAGGAGAGGTGACCCGGAGAGTGGCCCGGCACATGACGCACCTGGAACAAGATGCCCGCCGCTTCCACGGTTTCGCCGCCGCCGAGCAGCGTCGCCTCACCGGTGAACGCGCGCGTCGGAAAGCCGGGGAAGAAGTCGCTCGGGCGGCGGAAGACGTCGAGCTCCGCTTCCGGCAGCCAGACCGGCGCCCCCGTACCCTCGGCGAGGTCGGCGAGCGCGCCGAAGTGATCGAAATGGCTGTGCGTCAGCAGGATCGCCGCGCAGGTGGTGTTCGACCGGGCGAGGCGGAGCCGGATCTCGGCCGCAGCGGCGCCCGGGTCGATGACGACCGCTGCGGCCGCGGCCCGGTCGGCGCGGACGAGGTAGCAATTCGTCCCGACCTGGCCGAGCGAGAGCTGTTCAACCGCGAGCGTCATGGGCGGATGAGTCTATCCTTGGGCCCGTGCAGAGCTGGAACCTGATCGAGATCGACGCGCCCGCGGGAACGCGGGATCCAGTCGTCGTCCACTCGGGCAACGAGGCACGCGCCGTCCTGATCGTGCTCAACCCCGGACAGGTCATGGGCGACCACCAGGTGAAGGAGAACGCTTGGGTCACCGTGCTCGAGGGAGAGGTGATGATTTCCGCGGGCGGGAAGTCTGTCGAAGCGGGCCCGGGGATGCTGTTCCGCTTCGATCCCGACGAGCGGCACTCGCTAGCGAGCGACAAGGGCGCCCGCGTGCTCTTGCTGCTCGCGCCTTGGCCCGGCGAGGGCCACTACCGCGGGAGTTAAAACCCGCTTCAGAGTGATCGCTCATCGACGGGGCGCGCTGGGCGAGCACGAGCCGAGGACGCAGGGAGCCCGCGTGCTGGTAGCACGTGGGCGACTGAGGACGAAGGATCGCGCCGCTCAGCGCGTTCCGGCGGCACAGCGCTTCATTCTGAAAGGGGTTCTTAGGGCTTCTTCGTCTCGTTCCGGGTCAGGCGCCGTTGGGCGGAGCGGAAGACCATCGTGTCCATGAAGTAGCTGAACGGCAGGAAGAACGCCATCAGCACGACGGTCTGGACGATCTGCTGCGCCAGCGTCAGGTCTTTGCCGAGCAGGATCACGGTGACGAGCATGAGCGGGAAGAAGAGGAGGCCGCGCCGCAACGTTCGCCGCAGCGATGGCGGCTCGATCGTTCGCCCGCCGCGGCCCGCAGGCTGCGCCTTCGCGGCTTTCGCCGTCTTCGGCGAGAGGGGCGCGCCGATCAGCTCCTCCGCCTCCTCGGGATCGAGCTCGCGTCCCTCCTCGTCGACGTAGACCTCTTCGTACTCGTGCCGCTTCAGCTTCTGCTGGCGGCGGATCTGCTTCCTCGACGGCATGCGGTCAGTATGCCGCGCGCGACCAGGCCACCGTCCCGCCCTTGACAACGACCGCGACAATGTCGCCGCCGAGGTGGTAGGCGAGGTAGCGCCAATCGGGCGCGTCCAGCAGCGTCAGGTCGGCCGCGTAGCCGGTCGCAATCCGCCCGAGCCTGTCCGCGCGGCCGAGGACGTGGGCGGCGTTGACCGTGCAGGCGGCGAGCGCCTCGGACGGGCTCAAGTGCAACTGCGTGGCCGCGAGCGAGCAGACGAGCGGAAGGCTCTCGCAGAAGGCGCTGCCGGGATTGAAGTCTGTCGCGAGCGCCACAGCCGCACCCGCGTCGACGAGCGCGCGGGCGGGTGGCATCGGCCGCCCGAGGAAGAGAGCGCTCGCGGGCAGCAGCACGCCGGTCACGCCGCTTGCGGCTAGCGCGGCGACCCCGTCGGGTCCCGTCGCCTCGAGATGGTCGACCGAGCGCGCGCCGAGCTCGATCGCGAGCGGGATCGCACCCGACTCGGTGAACTGGTCGCCGTGGAGCCGGAGGGCGAGGCCGTGCTCGCGGCACGCTTCGAGATAGCGCCGGGCCTGCACGTCGTCGAAGGCGCCGCGCTCGAGGAAGACGTCAGCCGCCTCGGCGATCCCGGCGGCTTTAGGAAGGACATCCGCGAGCACGAAGTCCAGGTAGGCGTCCGCGTCGTCGTGCTCCGGAGGGATTGCGTGCGCGCCGAGCCACGTCGGGATCCCGCCTGCCGACCGAACGGCGCGCAGCGACGCGAGCTCGGTCTCCCGGTCGAGCCCGTAGCCCGACTTCCCCTCAAAGGTCGTCGTGCCGGCGCGCAGCATCCAGCCGCGATGACGCTCGACCGCCTCCACGAGGCCCTGCTCTCCGGCCGCTCGCGATGCACGAACCGTCGAGAGGATGCCGCCGCCGGCCGCGTGCAATTCCTCGTAGCTCGCGCCGCCTGCTCGGAGCGAGAACTCGTCCACGCGGTCTCGCGCGAACGCCGGGTGCGTGTGACAGTCGACGAGGCCCGGAACTGCACAGAGCCCGCTCCCGTCCAGCTCGACGACGTCCCCGTCGAGCGGCTCGAGCTCGGCCATCGGGCCGACCGCGGCGATCAAGCCGCCGTCGCAGAGCACGTACGCCCGCTCGAGGAGCTCGATTTCGCGCAGCTCCGCACCGCGCAGCGGCGCTTCACGCCCGGCGGGTGAGACGACCTGCGCGAGATCGCGAACCAGCAGCTTCGTCACGGTCAGGCGCTGCTCGGTGAACCGGTGCTCGGCAGGTCGATGCCGTGCTCACGCGCGGTGTCGAGCGCCTCGTCGTAGCCGGCGTCGGCATGCCGCATCACGCCCGTGCCCGGGTCGGTCGTCAGCACTCGCTCGAGCCGCTCCGCCGCGTCGGCGCTGCCGTCGGCCAGGACGACCATCCCCGCATGGATCGAGTTTCCGATCCCCACGCCGCCGCCGTGGTGGACGCTGACCCAAGTCGCGCCAGCCGCGGTGTTCAGGAGCGCGTTCAGGATCGGCCAGTCCGCGATCGCGTCGGAGCCGTCGCGCATCGCCTCGGTCTCGCGGTAGGGGGACGCAACCGAGCCGGCGTCGAGGTGATCGCGCCCGATCACGACGGGGGCCGAGACGGCTCCGGAACGGACGAGCTCGTTGATCGCGAGGCCCGCCTTGGCGCGGTCGCCGTAGCCGAGCCAGCAGATCCTGGCCGGTAGTCCCTGGAAGGCGACCCGCTCGGGAGCAAGCTCAAGCCAGCGCAGGAGCAGCGCGTCACCAGGGAACAGCCGCCGGAGTTCGTCGTCGATGACTGCGATGTCGGCCGGGTCGCCCGAGAGAACGGCCCAGCGGAAAGGACCGACGCCGCGGCAGAAGAGCGGCCGGATATAGGCCGGGACGAAGCCCGGGTATGAGAAAGCGTCCTCTACTCCCGCCTCATAGGCCTCCCCACGAAGGTTGTTTCCATAGTCGAAGACATAGCTGCCGGCGCGGACGTACTCGAGGAGGCCCTCGACGTGCCGCGCGATCGACGCGCGGGCCCGCCGCAGGTACTCGTCCGGGTCGGAAGCGCGCAACGAAGCCGCTTCGGCGACCGACAGGCCCGCCGGGACGTACCCGGTGAGCGGATCGTGGGCCGCAGTCTGATCCGTGACGAGGTCGAAAAATTCACGCTCGCTTGACAGTTCCGGCACCATCTCCGCCGCGTTTCCCTCGACGGCGACCGATAGCGCACGCCCCGCCGCGGCGGCTGCACGAACGCGCGCGACACCGTCCTCGAGCGAGTCTGCGACCTCGTCCAGGTAGCGCGTCTCGAGCCGGCGCTGGATGCGCGACGGGTCGACCTCGATGCAGAGGATCGCAGCGCCCGCCATCGTGGCCGCCAGCGGCTGCGCTCCACCCATGCCGCCGAGACCGGCGGTCAGGATCGTCCGTCCGGATAGGTCTGCCGAGCCGAAGTGCTTCTCCCCCGCCGCCGCAAAAGTCTGATAGGTGCCCTGCAGGATCCCCTGCGTGCCGATGTAGATCCAGCTCCCCGCGGTCATCTGCCCGAACATCGTCAAGCCCTCGGCCTCGAGCCGGCGGAATTCGTCCCAGTTCGCCCACCGGGGTACGAGCAGCGAGTTAGCGATCAGGACGCGCGGAGCGCCTTGGTGCGTGCGAAAAACGCCGACAGGCTTGCCGCTCTGAACGAGCAGCGTCTCGTCTTCGCGGAGGCGGAGGAGCGTCCGCACGATCGCCTTGAGCGCGTCGTGCGAACGGGCCGCGCGGCCGGTACCGCCGTAGACCACGAGCTCCTCGGGCCGCTCCGCAACCTCGGGGTCGAGGTTGTTCAACAGCATCCGCAGCGGCGCCTCAGTCTGCCACGAGCGGGCGTTCAGCTGCGTCCCGCGCGGCGCGCTGATCCTGGAGAGGTCGCCGGCGAGAGCCTCGACGGCGGCGTCGAGCGACGACACGCTCATCGCAGCATCCCGATCTCAGCCTCGGCGGCCGCGAGAATCGAGCCGTCGCGGATTGCGTCGGCCACCCGCTCGATGTCGTCGGCGAGCGAGCGGTCGTCTCGCAGCCGCTCCGAGAGTTTCCGCACAGCGCCGTGGGTCGCGCGCACGCCCGGGCCTGGCTCGAGCGGAGCCAGGAACTCGATCGCCTGCGCGCCGGCGAGCAACTCGATCGCGAGCGCTCGCTCTGCGTTCGCGAGCACCTGGAGCGCTTCCAGACCCGCCGCGTTTCCCATCGAGACGTGATCCTCCTGCCCCGCGCTCGTCGGGATCGAGTCGACGCTCGCGGGATGGCAGAGCGACTTGTTCTCCGACACGAGTGCCGCGGCCACGTACTGCGTGATCATGAACCCGCTGTTGAGCCCGCCCTCGAGCGTCAGGAAGGGCGGCAGTCCCTCCGAGAGCGAGGGGTTGACGAGCCGCTCGAGTCGCCGCTCCGAGATGCTCGCCAGCTCAGACACCGCCATCGCCAGGACGTCGAGCCCGAAGGCGAGCGGCTGGCCGTGGAAGTTGCCGTTCGACACGACGAGGCCTTCCTCGACGAGCACGAGCGGATTGTCGGTCGCGGCGTTCAGCTCGACCGCGACGGTCGCCTCGACATGGTCGAGGAGGTCGCGGCTCGCGCCGTGCACCTGGGGCGCACACCGTAGCGAGTAGGCATCCTGCACCTTGTCGCACCAGCGATGCGACTCGATGATCGCCGATCCCTCGAGCAGGCGGAGGACGTTGGCGGCGGAGTCGATCTGGCCGCGTAGCGGCCGTGCCCGGTGGATCGCCGGGTGGAAGCTCGTCCGCGAGCCCTGGAGCGATTCGAGCGAGAGCGCACAGGCAAGGTCGGCGGTACGGGCGAGCCGCCGGGCGCGCACCAGCGCAAGCGCGGCCATCGAGGCCATGAACTGGGTGCCGTTGATCAGTGACAGGCCTTCCTTCGCCGCGAGGCGGATCGGCTCGAGTCCCGCCGCGGCCAGCGCTTCGGCCCCGCCGGAGAGCGTCCCCTCAAACCACGCACGACCCTCGCCGACGAGCGGCAACGCCAGGTGTGCGAGCGGCGCGAGATCGCCGCTCGCACCAACCGACCCACGGGCGGGGACGCGCGGCAGCACGCCGCGGTTGAGACACTCGATCAGCAGCTCGACCGTCTCGACGTGGGCGCCCGAATAGCCCTTCGCGAGCGCGTTCGCCCGGAGCAGCATCGCCGCTCGCACCACCTCAGCCGGGTACGGCTCACCGACGCCGCACGCATGGCTACGCAGGAGGCGGAGCTGGAGCTCCTCGACCTGATCGTCGGGGATCGACTCGGAGACGAAGCGGCCGAAGCCGGTATTGACGCCGTACGTGTGCTCGGCCGCCTGCTCCACGAGCGCGCGGGCGGCTCTCATGCTCGCCCGCGCCTCATCGGTAAGCGCGACGGGTGCGCGGTGGACGGCGACCTCCCAGACGTCGTCGATCCGGAGGTCGTTCCCGGTCAGCGCGTGGCTCGCGATCACGCGGTTGAGTCTAGGGGGAAGCTGAGCATCCACGGAAGCGGATCCTCAGCGCGCGAAGATCCCAAAGGGGCCGCCTGCGGCCCGAGCTCCGCACAAGTCTCTAGCTGTGCATGGGTGCTTCCGTTCCCGGAAGATGGAGCAGGCTCTCGACCTCGCGGACGCCGTGAATCTGCTGCGTCCGGCCGACGAGCGCGTCAATCAGGTCCTGCGAGGGAAGCTCGCCCCGCAACTGCACAACACCCTGTTGGGCGTTGACGCTGATCGAGCCCTTGACCTCGTGCTCGTCCCGGAAGAGCTCCGACTCGACCTTGTCCTTGAGCGTCGCGTCGTCGTACTGCTTCGGATGCGTCTTCGCGATCAGGCTGCGCAGCCGCCCAAACACGACAGCACGCCGCCGCCCGTCGGACACGAGCCATCCACCGACCACGGCGACCATTGCGCCCAAGCCGAATTTTTTCATCTCAGTCCTCCTAGTTGGCTATTACATCTCCCCTTCCGCACAGGCCGATGGCGAAACCTGTTACGGGACGAGCCGCAGCTCGAGCACGCACGACTGGTCGAAGCCGTCGATGCGGAGCATCGCGCCAGCGGCGGCTGCGGCCGCTCCGGCCGGGATCAGGCCCACGAGCTCGGAACCGACGACCTCGGCCCCCCGCTCGGCCGCTTCCGTCTCGATCCGGGCGACTATCTCGTGCAGCGCGGCCGCCTCCCAGTCCTCGACGTTCATCGAGACTTGGACGACGCCCGCGCGCGGCAGGTCGAGCCCGAGCGCCCGCACGCCCGGGAAGCCGCCGCCCGTCTCGCGAACGACCGCGGCGACGGCGCGCGCGGCCTCGAGGTCCCCGCGGAGGTTGACGTTGAACGCGATCAGAGCCCGGCGCGCGCCGACGACGACCCCACCCGCCCGCTCGTCGAGCCGTGCCGGCCCGAAATCCGAGGAGAGCTCACCCGCGTCGAGCCGCCGCTGCAGCTCTTCCGGGCCGCCGCGCCGGAAGAAGGCTGGGCCCCGGCCGGGTGCAAGCTCGCCGTAGAGAAACGTCGGCAGGCCGAGCTCATCGCCGATCCGGTGGGCGAGCGTGAGCGCTGTCTCCTTCGCGAGCTCCATCTCCTCCGGCTTGAGCGGCACAATCGGGACGACGTCCGTGGCGCCGATCCGCGGATGCGCGCCCTCGTGGCGGCGCAGATCGATCCGCTCCCGCGCGCAGTCGATCCCGGTGAGCAGCGTCTCGACGAGCTCGCCCGGCTCGCCGACGAGTGTGAAGACGGAACGGTGGTGGTCGGCGTCGACGTGCACGTCGAGGAGCCGTGCCGGCGACGAGAGCGCCTCGCGCAACGCGTCGATGACCGCCTCGTCGCGGCCTTCGGAGAAGTTCGGCACGGCCTCCAACATGATTCAGAGCTTCGCACAGGGTGATCGCCCGACATGGCGGTTCGCCCTGTGCGGAGCTCTACTCTAGGAGGGTGAAGGCCTACTACGAGGCGCGGGCGCCCGAATACGACGACTGGTACCTCGGGCTAGGTGGGTTCAATGGGCTCGAGCGACCGCTCTGGGACGACGAGCTGCACGCGCTCGAGCGCACGCTCGCGGCGCTGCCGCCGCTCCTGACCCTAGACGTCGCCTGTGGCACCGGCTTCCTGACGCAACACCTAAGAGGCGACGTAAGCGGGCTCGACCAGAGTGCATCGATGCTCGAGGTGGCGAGAGCTCGAATGCCGGCCGCGACGCTCGTGCAAGCCGACGCTCTGCCCTTACCGTTCCCCGACGCGTCATTCGAACGCGTCTTCACTGCACATTTCTACGGACATCTCGAAGAAGCAGATCGCAACAGCTTCCTCGCCGAGGCGCGCCGCGTCGCACCCGAGCTCGTCGTCGTCGATGCCACAGTTCGGCCGGACCGTGACCGTGCTGGCAGGGAAGAGCGCGTCCTCAGCGACGGCACGTGCTGGGAGGTCTACAAGCGCTACTTCGAGCCGGACGAGCTCGCCGCCGAGCTCGGCGGCGGCGAGACGCTCTTCGCCGGCCGCTGGTTCGTCGCCGTACGATCCCGGATCGGCACGCCCGTTACCGCGTGACGGTCCGCAAAGCTTCGTACCGCTCGATCCGCTCGCTGCAGCGCGACAACGCCCGCTGCCGCGCCTGCGTCGAGGCGGGGTTCCCGCTCGAGTCGTGGCCCGTGCGTGCACCGTCCACCGGCCAGCGCGCGTACTTGTTCGGCCAGGCGCCCGGGATCGTCGAGGGCGAGGAGCGGCTGCCGTGGCGGGGCCGCGCCGGCCAGCGGCTCCGTGGCTGGCTCGCACTCGAAGGGGAAGAGCTGTACGAGACGTTCTACTGCGCCTCGGTCACACGCTGCTACCCCGGCCGTCCAGCATCCGGGCGAGGCGATCGGACGCCCACGCCACACGAGCAGGACCTCTGCGAGTTCTGGCGCGACTGGGAACTCGAGCTGCTGCGACCGGACCTGATCGTTACCGTCGGTGGGCTGGCGCTGAAGCGGCTGCTCGGCGTCCCGACCCTGACCGAGGCGATCGGCAAGAGCTACACGCGCGGCGACGCGCTCGTGATCCCACTGCCGCACCCCTCCGGCGCGAGCGGGTGGCTGAACGACCCTGCGAACCGGGCGCGCCTGGGGAAAGCGGTGACGCAGGTGAGGCGCGAGCTCGCCAGGATCGGTGCGTGAGACGCGCTCATCGCGTCGCTACGACGATCATGCGCCGGCTCTCGAGCGTGAGCGGCTCGCCGTCGTGTCCGAACCCCTCGACGGCCGCGAACCCGACATCGAGGAGCAGCGCGCGCAGCTCCGTGAACGTGTAGCAGCGGACCGAGTACGACGTCTTACGCACCTGCCCGCCGCGGACGATCCAGCGCTCGCTCTCCTCGCGGCCCGTCTCGACATCGAAGCGGTGCCGATCGACGAGCAGGTCGCCGTCGCGCTCCACCATCGAAGCGGGGTTTCGGTTGCGCATGAAGACATCGCGGCTGTGGACGTCGATCGCGAGTCGTCCGCCGACCTTGAGCGTTTGGCGCGCCGCCTCTAGCCACGCCCTGTTCCCCTTGTCGTCGAAGTAGCCGAAAGAGGTGAACCAGTTGACGACCGCGTCGAACCGCTGGCTCCACGGTAGCTCCCGCATGTCGCCGGGCACGAACTCGACCTGGACGCCCCGCTCGGATGCATCGGCCCGAGCGCGATCGAGGAAGAACGCATCCGCGTCCAGCCCCGTCACCTGCGCGCCCCGCTCCGCGAGACGGTTCGCGATCCGGCCGTGCCCGCAAGGCACGTCGAGCACCTTGGCGCCGTCGCTGAGCCGCAACGTGTGCCAGATCAGCTCCGCCTGGACGTCCGAAAGCTCGTCGGCGAGCCCTCCCTCGTAGAAGTAGAGGTAGTCCTCGCCGAACATCTCGGGCGGCACATATGCCATGGCGCATCCTCACCGGCCTGGCGCGCGGAAGCAAGAACGTGTCGTAGCTAGATTCCATCAGTGACCGCGAGCGCTATCCCCTACCGCCGCACGTTCGTCCGGCTGCTCGGATTCCTGCGCCCGTACAAGGGCTCGCTGCTCGTCTCGACGATTCTCGCTGTCCTCTCGCAGGCGGCGGCGATCGCGATCGTGCTCCTCATCGGCGAGGCGATCGAAGGGGTCGAGGCCCGTCGCGGCACACGCACGCTCGCGTGGGTGGTAGCGGCGATCATGGTCGTCGGTGTGCTCAAGGCCGCGCTGATGGTCGGCCGCCGCGTCATCTCCGGCCGTCAGGCGCTCGGGATCGAGAAGGACATGCGGGAGGGCCTTTACGGGCACCTGCTGCGGCTCTCGTTCGGCTTCTATGACCGCAATCAGACCGGCCAGCTGATGTCGCGCGCAACCGTCGACCTGCAGTCGGTCCGCTTCTTCCTCGGCTTCGGGCTGATCTTCTTCTTCCAGCACATCCTCACGATCGTCTCGGTGATGGCCGTGCTCTTCGTGGTCGAGTGGCGTCTGGCACTGATCGCCCTCGCGATCACGCCCGCGATCGTCGCCGTCGCCTACCGCTACAGCCACGTCTCGCACCCCGTCCTCCGCGACGTCCAACAGAAGCTCGGAGACGTCGCCACGGTCACCGAAGAGTCGATCGTCGGCGTCCACGTCGTCAAGTCGTTCGCGCAGGAGGAGCGCCGCCAGGCGATGTTCGAGCGCGCGTCGGGAGCGGTCTTCGAGGCGACAGTGCGCGCGTTCCGCCAGCGCGCGATCTATGTGCCGCTGCTCTCCTTCCTCCCTCTGCTCGCGCAGGGCGCCGTGCTGCTCGTCGCGGGGCGCATGGTCGTGAACGGCTCGCTGACGCTACCCGGGTTCTTCGTCTTCAACCTGCTGCTCGCGATGCTGATCGTGCCGCTGCGGAGCCTCGGCATGTGGGTCGGCCAGGCACAGCGGGCGACCGCGTCGGGCGAGCGGATCTTCGAGGTGATGGACGAGCCGGAGGGGGTCGAGGACCTGCCCGGAGCGGCGAAGCTGCCCGAGGGGCCGGGCGCGATCCGCTTCGAGCGGCTGAGCTTCGCCTACTCCACCGACCGTCCCGTGCTGCACGAGATCGACCTGGAGCTCGCACCGGGAAAAACGGTCGCGCTGATCGGCCGCACCGGGGCGGGCAAGACCACGCTCGCCGCGCTCGTGCCGCGCTTCTACGACGCGACCGAGGGACACGTCCTCGTCGACGGCGTCGACGTGCGCGAGGTCACGCGCCGCTCGCTGCGCCGCGAGATCGGGGTCATCTCGCAGGATCCGTTCCTCTTCTCGGCGACCGTCCGCGAAAACATCGCCTTCGGCGTTCTTGACGCGACAGACGAGCGGATCGAGCAGGCGGCGCGCGCGGCGCAGGCGCACGAGTTCGTCCTCGAGTTGCCACTGGGCTACGACACGGTGATCGGCGAGCGCGGAATCACGCTCTCGGGCGGCCAGCGGCAACGGCTTGCGATCGCCCGCGCGCTCGTGATCGACCCGCGCATCCTGATCCTGGACGACGCGACCGCCTCGGTCGACGCGACGACGGAGGCCAAGATCCGGGCAGGGCTCGCCGAAGCGATGCGGGGCCGGACGACGATCATCATCGCGCACCGCCTCTCGACGATCGCACTCGCCGACGTAGTCGTCGTACTCGAGCACGGCCGGGTCGCTGCGCAGGGGACGCAGGCAGAAGTGCTCGCCACGAGCGCCGTCTACCAGGAGATCCACAAGCACGGCCTGATCCAGGGGCTTTTGAAGGAGAGCGCATGAAAGTCTGGCAGCCGGGGAGCCAGCTGTCGGAGGAACGCGGGGCCGCCGTACGCGACTGGTCGTGGCGGCGGACGCGGCGCCGGCTGGGCTTGCTCGTCCGGTTGACGCTTCCCTACCGCGGCCGCACTGCGCTCGCGCTCGGCACGCTGCTCGTCTACACGCTCGTCGCGCTCGCGCCGCCGTACCTGGCGAAGCTCGCGATCGACGAAGGGATCCGCCCCGGCGATCTCGGCCGGCTGACGCAAATCGTCGTCCTCTTTCTCGCCTCGGCGCTGCTCGCGCTCGGGCTCTCATCCGCCAACACGTATCTGACCGGCTGGACGGGCGAGCGCGTCCTAGCCGATCTCCGCAACAAGCTCTTCGGCCACCTCGAGCGGCTCTCGCTCGGCTTCTACGAGCGCAACCGCGCCGGCGTGATCATCAGCCGGATCACGAACGACGTCGAGGCGCTGGACCAGCTGGTGACGGACGGCGTCACGAGCCTGATCCAGAACACGCTCCTCCTACTCGGCACGGCGGTCGTCCTCTTCTTCCTCGACGCCCAGCTGGCGCTCGCGACGCTGACGGTGCTCGTGCCGATGGCGCTCGTCACGGCGTGGTTCCGCAGCCGCTCGAACCGCGCCTACCGCGACGTGCGCGAGCGGCTCGGCCTCGTCACCGCCACCCTTGCGGAGGACATCGCAGGTATGCGCGTCGTGCAGTCCTTCACGCGGGAACCCGTGCAGGAGCGGGCGTTCCACGGCGTCAACGACCGCTACCGCGCGGCGAACTACGAGACGACCGTCCTGAATGCGATCTACTTCCCCGCCGTCGACCTGCTCGCGTCGGCCGCCACAGCGATCGTCTTCGGCTACGGCGGCTGGCTCGTTTACCACGGCGACATGACCACTGGGACGCTCTTCGCCTTCGCGCTCTACCTCTCGAACTTCTTCGACCCGATCCAGCAGCTCTCGCAGCTCTACAACACGTTCCTCTCGGCGATCGCGGCGCTGGACAAGATCATCGGTGTGCTCGACGAGCAGCCGCAGGTGTTCGACCCGGCCGCTGCGCTCGAGCTGCCGCAGATCGAGGGGCGCGTCCACTTCGAGGACGTCCGCTTCGGCTACGGGCCGGAGTTCCCGGAGGTGCTGCACGGGCTCGAGCTCGACGTGCCGGCTGGTACCACGGTCGCCCTGGTCGGCCACACCGGCGCAGGCAAGTCGACGATCGCGAAGCTGATCGCCCGCTTCTACGACCCGACTGAGGGGCGAATCACGATCGACGGTCACGACCTACGCGGCGTCACCCAGCACTCGCTCCGCCGCCAGCTCGGGATCGTGCCGCAGGAGGGCTTCCTCTTCGGCGGCACCGTCGCCGAGAACATCGCCTTCGGCCGCCCGGACGCCCGCCCCGAGGAGATCGCGGCGGCGGCGGAAGCCGTCGGCGCACATCGCTTCATTCTCGAGCTCGAGGACGGCTACGAGACGCAGCTCGGCGAGCGCGGAACGCGCCTCTCGCTCGGCCAGCGCCAGCTCGTCGCGTTCGCTCGCGCCCTCCTCGCCGACCCACGCATTCTGATCCTCGACGAGGCGACGTCTTCGGTGGATATCGGCACCGAGCGGCAGATCGAGCAGGCGCTGCGGAAGCTTCTCGCCGGGCGCACCGCCTTCGTTATCGCACACCGGTTGTCGACGATCCGCGACGCCGACCTGATCGTCGTGCTGGAGCACGGCCGCGTCGTCGAGCAGGGCACTCACGAGGAGCTGATCGCCCGCCGCGGGCGCTACACGAGCCTGTACGGCGACTGGGCCGACGCGGTCGCCTGACGGCAGTAGATTGTCGGCGTGAGCTCGACCAACGAGGACGCTACGGGCGGGCGCGAGCTGGCCAGCTGGGGCCGCCGGCTCGCGGCGATGCTCGTCGACGGGGCGATCCTCGGCGGCATCGTGCTGGCGACGCTCGTTGCGGCGGGCGTCCCGCTCGAGGACGTCAACACGACTATCCTCGAGGGTAGCTCCCTCACGCTCGTCCTCCTCTTCGTTCTCCCGAAGGCGGTCTACGACACAGCGATGATCGGGTCGCGGAACCAGACGTTCGGGAAGATGGCACTCCGCATCAAGGTCGTCGACGAGGTCGACCGCGTGACCCCGATCGGCTACGTGCGGGCGTTCACCCGATGGCTCTCGACAGCCTTCCTCTGGGCGCTCTTCACGGTGCCGGGCGTCGTGGACCATCTCTGGCCGCTACGCGACCGCCGCCGCCAGACCTTCCACGACAAGTTCGCCCGGAGCGTCGTGGTGCGCACCTGATGGATCTCGACAAGGAGACTGAGGACCGGATCGACGAGCCGGTCTCGGAGGAGGCGGTGCGCGAGACGCGCCTCACCCCGGCGCAGGCGATCGAGAAGATGCACATCAACCTGCCGGTGCGCGGGAACCGGAAGCTTCGGAAGTTGCTCGAGCGCGTCAACGAGGACAAGCAGCTGAAGGCCTGGTGGCACGTCTCCAACGTGAACGCTGTCGTGCGGTTGGAGATCAACGACCACTCTTGGGTCCACATCCAGATCGTCGCCAACATCGCGCTGAAGCTCCTCCGTCAGCTGACCAAGCACGGCGTCGAGCCCTCGGCGATGCGCGACTTCGGGCTCGAGCACGACGACGCCGAGGTGATCGTCACGCTCTCCTCCCTCCTGCACTGCGTCGGCATGTCCGTGCACCGGCACGGGCACGAGGACTTCTCGCTCTTCCTCGCCGAGCCGAAGCTGCGCGAGCTCCTGCTCGGGATCTACGAGGAGCCCGAGCTGACCGTCGTCACCTCGGAGGTGCTGCAGGCGATCACGAGTCACCGGGCCGACGGGCAGCCCATGGCACTCGAGGCGGGGATCCTCCGCGTCGCGGACGCGCTCGACATGGCCGAGGGCCGCTCACGGATCCCGTTCGAAAAAGGGAGGGTCTCGATGCACTCCCTCTCCGCGGCTGCGATCGACGACGTCTCGATCAAGGACGGCGAATCGCATCCGGTGATGATCGAGATCGTGATGAACAACTCGTCCGGCCTCTTCCAGGTCGATGGCCTACTGAAGGCCAAGCTGCGGGGCTCCGGCCTCGAGCCGTACGTCGAGGTCATCGCCCACATCGACACCGAGGCAGAAAAGCGGCTCGTTTCGACCTACCGGCTCGAAACGTAGTTGGCTAAACTGGCGCCGAAGCGGCCCTTGCGGGATCGTCTAATGGTAGGACGCCGGACTCTGAATCCGGTAGTCTAGGTTCGAGTCCTAGTCCCGCAGCCTCAGAAACCCGCTGGAAACGGCGGGTTTTTTGTTTCCTGCACGGCAACGCGCAGGCCTGGTTCCACGGGCGGCCCACTGGTTCAGCCGCCCGTGGGAATCCTTGCAGTATTAGTGGACGGAGCAGCCAGGATTGGCCGTGTTGATCCGGAGCGGAGCGTCTGTGGGAATGATGTAGGTGACGTAGACGACGACCGGATCGGTGCCTTCGTTTCGGACGAGCCCAGCGTCATGTCCAGATGATTCCCAGAAGCTCTGCCCGGCGGTGACCGTCTCGCTTCTGCAGCGAGAGTCGTAGCGCGTGAGCGTCCCGGACTTGACCGTTACGAGGACAACACCGGGGTGCCGGTGCCACCCGCTCGTCGAGTCGGCCCCGAAAGTAATCGTTTGAACTACGTGGTCGGTTGTGCTGTCTGTGGCCAGGTAGATGCCGTCCAAGCTGAACACCGACGTGCGGACGGGCTCTGTAAATGTTCCCCTCGCAAACAACGTCGCGGAAACGGTGCCCAACGCGTCGGTGGCCCAGGCGGTGGTGACGCCGACCGCCGCAACCAGGATCGTCACGGTAAGAGCGATGAACTTTCTGTTCATGTACTTCCTTCCCTCGAAGACGATGAAGCGCGAGCATCCGCCTTCGCTGGATTCAAGTCAAGAATTCGACGCCGAGGTAGCTCGACAACGCCCTCTTGCTCGACGACGACCTGTGAGGGATGAGCGGATGCAGGCGACTCTACATCAACGCGCCGGGCGCGAAAACCCCCGCTCAGGCCGGGTTTTTGTGCGCGGACTTCCCGCAACGTGCGGCCGGAGGGCTTTCGCTGCCGGCGGATGCGTGATATGCCGTAGGTGTGCGTCTTCTCGGCCGTCGTGCTGCGTTGACGCCGCTCGACGAAGCGGCGGCGTACGAGCGCTGTCACGGGGGCCGCGACAACGACGTCCGGATCGTGAAGCTGCCACCCCGCCGGCCGCGGTACGAGGACGTGCTCACGACCGGCGAGGATCTCCGCACGCTCTTCGAGCTGCGGCTCGACGCGCGCGACCCCGAGTCCGCCTAGGGACTACGCGAAACGGGCTCCGGAGAGCCCGTTTCCCGCCCCCTACTCGGCGAGACCCTAGAGACCGGCGATGCGCGGCCGGCGGGTGTAGCCGATGACAAGACCGACGGCGAGCACCAGCGCGAGAGCCCCGAGACCCAGCGAGATCCCCTCGTTCCGCGTCGGAGCCCAAGCGGACTCGACGGGCTGCGATGCGCGCGCCCCCGAAGCCGGTGTCACCGCGGCCGCGCTCACGGGCGATCCGCCGTCCGGGCCTACCTGCGCCTCGCCCTGGCGCGGCAGCGCCGGTCCGTACGGATTCTCGATCGCCGCGCTTGTCACGGGAGCCTCGAGGTCGCTGCGCGCCGCGGCGGGCGCTGCAAACGTTGCGAATGCGAGCCCGACTGCCAGGCGGCGGAACCATCGATACCTTCTCCGAAACGTCATGCTGCCCTCCTCATTCGGTCTGAACGATTGCTTGTCACCCCCAGACGAGCGAGTGGCGCGTCTTCTTCCCTTTCGTGCCGAATCGCGCTTGAATGGGCGTGCCGCAATGACAATCGAGGTCAGCGATGCACAACTGGTGGAGCGCTGCAGAGCCGGCGATGCCGAGGCCTGGAACGAGCTCGTCGATCGCTTCTCGCGTTACGTCTATGCGATCGCCGTGCGCGCCTTCCGGTTGCCCGAGCACGACGCCGAGGACGTCTTCCAGGACGTGTTCGCGCGTACGTTCGAGCGACTCGACTCCCTGCGCGACGACTCGGCGATCAGGCCCTGGCTCGCACAATTGACCCGGAACGCCTGCGTCGACCGCCTGCGCGCGGGCTCACGTGAGCAGCCCGTCGAGGAGCCGCTCACGGACGGGCTCGACTCGCAGATCGAGCAGCTCGACGAGGCCCTCGACGTGCATGAGGGCCTGCGAACGCTCTCCGGGGACTGCCGCGAGATCCTCGATCGCTTCTTCGCCCAGGACGAGAGTTACCGCACGATCGGCGAGGCGCTCGATCTGCCGGCGGGAACGGTCGCCAGCCGCATCTCCCGCTGCCTCGGAAAGCTTCGTGATCATCTCGAGGGAAGAAAACCGCCTTCTGCCGCGTCGAGTGGGATGTGAGCGCAATGGACCCCCTGCACGAGGAGCGCCTTGCCGAGTTGCTCGGCGCCTTGCCTACGGCCCCCGCGGCGTGGGTCCAGGCCGCGAAGGAGCTACCCCGGGCGCGCCGGCAGCTGGACGAGATCGTCGAGCTAGCCCGCGCGGATGCGGAGTTCCGCGTCCAGCTCATGGCGGATCTTGAGTCCGCTCTCGCCTCGGCCGGTTACGAGCCCGGCACCGCTCTGATCGAAGCGGTCCGGGCTCGCTTGCCGGAGCTCCGCTAGGCGTGGGACTGTACGACCGCGACCTGCAGGCGCTGCTCGAGGACATCGCCAGCCCCTCCCCCGCTCCCGGTGCCGGCGCCGTCTCCGGCGTCGTCATAGCCATGGCTGCGGGCCTGATCGCCTCGGCTGCACGGCGCTCGCCGGACTGGGCGGAGGCGCGCGGGGCCTCGGCCCAGGCGCAGGCGCTGCGCTCCCGCGTCGAGCTCCTCGCCGAAGCGAACGAGAAGGCGTATCTGGAAGCGCTCGCGCTGATCGAGGGGGCTGCCGTGATCGGCGGCCGCGACGCCGCGATCGGCAAGGCGCTCGACACGGCCGCCGAGTTGCCGCTGTCGATCGCGGAGTGTGCCTACGACGTTGCCTTGCTCGGTGCGGAGGCGGCACAGCACGCGGTGCCCGGAGGCGCGGAGGATGCGGCGGCTGCGGCGGTGCTGGCCGAGGCGGCCGCACGCGCAGCCGCGAGTCTCGTCGCCGCCAACCTGGTCTCGGTGCCGGGCGACGAGCGTGTCGCGCAGGCGCAACGCCTCGCGGCCGCCGCGACAGACGCTGCAAGGCGTGCCGTCGCGGCGACCGCGCGGGGCTAGTGGCTAAGGCCCAGCCGGCCGGCAACGACGTGGCGGCGCCAGCTGGTGTTGAACCAGCCGCGAGGCTGCTCGTCGGAGGCGGCGCTCACCTGATGAGCGAGCCGGGCTTGCTCGGCCTCGCGAAGCATGTCGGCCTGGCGGTAACGAGCGATGTCCTGCATGAGAGTGGGATGCATGTCTTGCTCCTTTCCGTCGTCGTTGACCTCATGACGGTGGAGCGGCCGCGTTTCTTCCCTGTGCTGTCAAATCTAGGGTGCTGTCAAATCTAGGCGCGTGGAAGTGCGTCGATCCGCCCGATCCACGCCTCGAGCCGCGGGAAGCGTCCGTCGAGGCGCTGCGCGTCGCGGAGCACCTCATGGAAGCGGTCTGGATCGCCGTCCTCCCAGAGGACCGCGTATTTGAGGAACGGGAACGCCGCAACGTCGGCGACGGAAAGCTCGTCGCCAAAGAGGAAGTGGCGGCCGGCGAGCAGGTCATCGAAGAGCGGGAGCGCTCCGGCAATCATCCCTTCGAGCTCGGCGATCCGCTCGCGGTCTGGTTCCGCCTTGCCCTCCTCGGCCACGATCAGATTCGGCGGCCGCTTCCAGACCTGGTTGAACCAGTCGACGAACAGGCGGAGCTCGCCGCGGCGAGCCCGGTCGGCCGGATAGAGCGGCCGCTCCGGAAAGCGCTCCTCGACGTACTCCAGAATCGTCGTCGAGTCGGCCACGAAGCGGTCGCCGTCCACGAGCACCGGCACGAGCTCCTGCCCGCTGATCCCCACGACCTCGCTCCGGTCGGCTGGGTCGACCCAGACCGACTCGACCTCGAGCCCCTTGCGCGCGAGCGCCAGCGCGACACGCTCCACGTTCGTCGAGAAAGGGAACGGTAAAGCCTCAGCACTGAACGAGGATCTCGTCGAGCGGCTTCCGCTCCAGATCGGGCACGGTGCATCCTGCGGCCGGATAGCCCGCGGGGATGACGCAGAACGCACGCTCGTTCGCAGGCCGATCGAGCACCGTGCGGATGAAGCCCATCGGACTCGGTGTGTGCGTGAGCGCGACAAGCCCGGCCTCGTGCAGCGCTGCGAGCAGGCAGCCGACCGCAATCCCGACCGACTCGCGAGAGTAGTAGTGCTTGGTCTTCGATCCGTCGGGGCCAAGACCGTAGACCTGTTCGAAGACGACGATCACCCACGGCGCGTCGGTGAGATGCGACTTATGCTCGTCCGTCCCGAGCGGCGCGAGCGCGGCGATCCACTCGGCCGACATCCGTCCGGCGTAGTTGCGGCGCTCCTCTTTCTCGGCCTCCGACCGGAGGGCGGCCTTGACATCCGGATCGGAGACGGCGACGAACGTCCACGGCTGCTGGTGCGCTCCGGAGGGCGCTGTCCCCGCTGCGGCGACGGCGTTGGCGATGAGCTCGAAGGGGACTGGCTCGATCGAGAACTGTCGCACTGACCGTCGGCGTGAGAGTCGCGCCAGAAACCTTCTAGAAGCCTCCAGCTGCTTCGCTGGTTCCGGCCGCTCGTAGTCGAGCGGGACGAACGGGTAGGGCTCCACGGAGAGACCCTACCCGTGTGCGTTCCCTTACTCCGTGTACTCGGGGCAGAACGGCGCCGAGGCGTCGTACCGGGTCGAGAGGTCCCCCACGACGGCCCGGAGCGCGTCGATCCGGCCGTTCCCGAAGCACGTGTCGTACCCGGTCAGGCCGATGTCGATCGCGGAGTTCTCGATGATCGCTTCGACCTTGTCCGGCGCCAGCACGACGTCGCCCTCCTTGCCGAGCTTGCCGTACTTGCTGACGATGAGGACGGCGAGACCCTCTGAGCTTCTACGCCGGATCGATGGTGAGGCAGATCCCACCACGAAACCGCTCGCAATACGTTCCGTAATTGACTGATGATCAATCGAAACGGATTGACAAATCAGTCCACTGCGAGGCCGTCACTCAGCAGCGCGACGACCGTCCGCTCGGCGTGCTCCACGTCATCGGGGCCCGAGGCGAGCCGATCGAAAACCCAGCCCGTCAGGATCTCCTCCAGTGCGCCGTAGAGGATCCAGGCGGCCAGACGGGGATCGGCATCGGCCCGTAGCTCGCCGCGCTCCTGCCCGCGCGCCACGATCCGCTCGAGCGCGGCGAAGGCGTGGGCGATCTCGTCCACCTCGCGGCCGAGCTGCGGCGAGCGGGCAACCTCCCGGACGAGGACGCGGACGAGGTCAGGGTCTGCCTGCCAGGCGCCGAGGACGACTCTGGCGACCGCCGCTAGCTGGTCACGCGCCGGCGCCCCTTCCTCCTCCACTTCTTTCACGGCCTCCAGCATCCGTGACCAGGTGCGGCGGAAGATGGTCTCGAGCAGTTCCTCCTTCGAGCCGAAATAGTGATAGACGAGCCCGTAGGCGACGCCGGCCTCCTTCGCGACGTCCGCGACCCGGCTCGTGTGGTACCCGGAGCGCGCGAACACCGTGATGGCAGCCCGCAAGATCAGGCGCCGCTTCTCGCGCTCCTTGTCATTCGCCACAGGAGCCGGATCCTACGCCTCAATCGTCGCCGCCGCCCTTCCCGGAGTTGCCTCCGGAGCCATCATCGGAGCCGCCTCCCCGGCCGCGGCCCTTTCCCCCGCTGTCCTCTGTTTCGGTCTGGACTTCGGCCTCGGTCGTCGTCGCAGGGGATACGGGGGTGCTCGTCCCGGTGGCCGTCCTCACGGTCGTCGTCCTGCCCGTCGTCGTCGCGGTTGTCGCGGTCGTCACGACAGTCGGCGTCAGCTGCTGTTCGGGTGCGGGCTGCAGCTGGACGACCGGCAGCGAGATCGTCTCCCGCGTGACGAGGTGGACACCGAGGCCGACGCCGACCGCAAGGAGCAGGCCCAGGAGACCGAGCATAATCGTGCGCACTAGCTCGACACCTGCTCGAGATCGTGCCGCGCCGAGCGGTCGACCGGAAAGACGACCTCGGCACGGGCGCCGCCGGTGGCGCGTGTCGCGATCGAAGCTGAGCCGCCCCAACGTCGCGCGAGCGTGTCGACGATCGCCAGGCCGAGCCCGGTTCCCGGGTGGTCCGCGCGCCCGCGCCGGAAGCGCTCGAAGACCTGTCGCTCCTCGCCCGGCGAGACACCCGGGCCTTCGTCGAGTACGGCGAGCCGCCCGTTGCCACTCCATGAAATCGTGATGGTCGTGCCCGACGGCGAATAGACGAGCGCGTTCTCGATCAGATTGTCGAGCGTGATCGCGACGTCCTCCTCCCCAGCCCGCACGGAGACGTCGGCGTCCCCGTCGAGCTCGAGGCGGTGATCGCTCGCCTCGACCCGTGCGAGCCAGCGCTCGTGCGCCGCTGCCGCCGCCTGGCGGAGCGAGACGGGTGCGCGCGGCGTCGGCCGGTCGCCCTCGCGAGCGAGGGTGAGCAGGGAGTTGAGGAGCCGCGTCAGGCGCTGCACCTCGGCCTCGGCGAGCTGGAGCTCGTGTACCACGGCCGGATCTTTCGCCTTCAGCCCCGCGGCCTCGAGCCGCAGGCGCAGGCCGGTAAGGGGGGTGCGGAGCTGATGCGAGGCATTGCCGACGAACTCGCGCTGTGCCTCGATTGCGCTCTCGAGACGCTCGGTCATGTCGTTGAAGGCGAGCGCCACCTCCTGCTGTTCCCTTGCGCCCGTCACGTCCGCGCGCGCTGCGAGCTCGCCATCCTCGACGCGCCGGGCTGTCAGCGCCAGCGCGCGCAGCGGCCGCGCCAGTGAGCCCGCGAGTATCCACGCGAGCCCGAGCCCGAGCCCGAGCGCCGCCAGGCCGACCCCGATGACGACGAGCACGTTCCGCCGAACTCGCTCGCCCACGGCGGCGTTACTCTGCGTCACTCTGACGGCGCCGATCGTCCGTCCCTGGTCGAAGATCGGGACGGCCGTGTAGAGCAAATCTTCGCCGAGGGTTTCGCTGTGGCGCGTGCCTTGCCCGGCGCGCCCGGCGAGCGCCGCGGCGATCTCGGGGCGGTCGGCGTACCGTTCGTTCCGCAGCCCCTCAGAGTCGGCCAGAGGAGTGCCGCGACTGTCCACGACGAGAACGCGTGCTCCAAGGTCGCGTCCCACCTGTTCGACGACGCGCTCGAGCTGGGCCCGGTCCTCGAGGCGCGCTGACGCGGCCGCTGCGACCACCTGCGCCTGGGCGGCCGCCTGCGAGCGCACCTCGTTGTCGACGCGGTTGGAGAGGCTGAGAACGAGTGGAATCTCGAGCGCGATCAGGACGAGCACGAGCACGTAGGCGAACGCGGCGAGCAGGCGCAGGCGCAGGCTCACGTGATCTCCTCCGGGGAGGCGAAGCGGAAGCCGACCCCGCGAACAGTGTGGATGAAGTCGTGGCCGATCTTCTTGCGGAGCGCGCTCACGTGGACATCGAGCGTCTTCGTCGAACCGAACCAGTTCACATCCCAGACCTCGTCGATCAACCGCTCGCGCGTCACCACCGTGCCGGCGTCGCGCATGAGCAGCGAGAGCAGGTCGAATTCCTTGCGGGCGAGCTCGACCGGCTCGCCGTCGAGGGTGACAGCGCGACGGGCCGGATCGAGCCTGAGCGGACCGATCTCAACCGGCCCGTCGGGTGCGGCTGGTGTCGCCGCGCGGCGGAGGACGGCACGGATTCGTGCGATCACCTCACGCGCGCTGAACGGCTTGACGACATAGTCGTCCGCGCCGAGCTCGAGCCCGACGACCCGGTCGGCCTCCTCGCCGCGCGCCGAGAGGATGATGATCGGGACGCTCGATGAGGCACGGAGCTCACGGCAGACGTCGAGCCCGGAGCCGTCGGGCAGGCCAATGTCGAGCAAGACGAGGTCGGGGTGGAGCGAGCGGCCGCGACTGAGCGCGTCCGCAACGGTGTGCGCGACCTCGGCTTTGAAGCCGTCCCGCTCGAGCGCCTCCGCCAGCGGCGTCGTGATCGATTCCTCGTCCTCGACGAGGAGAATGGTGCGCTTCGCGTGTGTCATCAGTGCGAGTCTGCCCGAGTCCGCGCATTCGGCAAGCGCCAGGGCGCCCCTTTGGGAGCGCCCTGCACGCTGCTTGAGTAGCGAGCTAGCGAACGTTGAAGCTGCCGCTCATTCCCTCCTGCCGGTGATCGCCGACCGCACACCAGTAGAAGTACCGGACGCCCTTCTTGAGCTGGGCGGTCAGACTGGCGGTACCGGACTCGCCGAGCACGCGGGTCTTCCAGGTTCTGCCGCCGCCCTTGAGCCAGAAGTCGTGGCCGTCGTCTGAGGCGTTGCGGACGACGAACTTCGCGGTGCCGGCCTTCGGCTTGGCGGAGAGCTTGATCGAGTAGCTCAGCTCGGTGACGCGGATCGTCTGAGCTACCACGGCGCTGTGGGCGACGGCGGCTAGTGACGCGGCGGCCACCGCCATCGCGAGCACGGTCAGCAGGGTGAGGCGGATGCGGTTCACGTGTTTGTTCTCCTCGGATAGATAGGTTGTCGTGGGGGTTCGTCAGTCGTCGTCGCTGCCGCTCGAGCCGGAGCGGTCTTCGGTGTCGTCTCTGTTGTCGTCCTCGCCAGAGCCCGGGTTCGAGCCCGACCGATCGTCGTCGTCATCGCCGGAGCCTGAGTTCGAGCCGGAGCGGTCGTCGTCGCCCCCGCCGTCGTCGCTCGCGGCGGCGACACCTGTGCAGCGGGGGTCGTTCCGATGCTCTGCCTCGTCGCACGGCCCGGAAATGTCCTCGAGCCCAGACGTGGTCGTAGCGGCGGTTGTGGTTGCGGCCGGGATGCCCGTGCAACGGGGGTCGTTGCGGTGTTCGGCCTCGTCGCACGGCCCGGAGATGTCCTCGATCGCGGACGCGGTCGTCGCGGCTGAGGTGGTCGCACTGGTCGTCGTGCCGCCGGTCGTCGCGCCGGCCGGGATCGAGACGGTGCGTGCCGGCCGACTGTCGTCGAGGCTCGCGGCGGCCGCGTACCCGCCCGTGCCGATCACAGCAGCGCCGATCAGCCCCACCAGGAGCTTCGTCATCGCTTCTTCCTCCTCGTTTCGTTCATTGGAAGGAGGATGCCCGGGGCCCTCCCAAGAGCCGGGCAAGCGAAGGCAAGGGCTTGGTTAAGCCCGTGTATGCGTTCAGCTAGACTGCCGCAGCGCCACGGCCCATTCGTCTAGTGGCCTAGGACACCGCCCTCTCACGGCGGCGGCACGGGTTCGAATCCCGTATGGGCCTTCACTGCGTTCTCCACGAATCCGGAGCCCCAACGGAGATCCCGCACGGCCTCCATCGCCTTCGAACGATTGAGCGCCTTCAGGTAGACCTGAGTGGTGTCGATCCGCGAGTGATTCATCAGCGCCTGGAGCGATTCGAGCGCTCCGGGGTGGCTCTCTAGGAAGGCCACCGCGAACGCGCGGCGGAAGGCATGCGCGGTGGCGATGACGCCGACCCGCTCCGCCACGAGGACGACGGTGTTCCAGATCACCTTGTTGCAGCGCTCGGCGCGACGAACGGTCGCCTTGCGCCGGTTTGGGATCACGTAATCGTTCAGCCCGCAGGCAACCTCGCCTGATTCTCGCGCGGCCCGAAGGATCGAGATCAGCTCGTATGGCATCGGCTTCTCCGCGTACTTGCCGCCCTTCTCTTCGAGGAATCGAATCGTGCCCTCTTCGAGATCGACGTCCTTCCAGCGCAGTCGGCTTGCGGAATCGCGCCGTGCGCCCATGTAGGCGAGGATCGAGAGGCAGAGAAACTCCTGCCACCCCTTCGTCGCGTCAAGCATCCTCTCGACCTCGGTGCGCGTGATCGTCACCACAGCGACGTCCTCCGGACGCTGCCGGCGAGGGCGCTTGATCCGCACCATCGGGTTCGCGTCGATCTCACCTTCGAGGTAGAGCCACTCGAAGAGCCCGTTCACGGCGCTGTGCACGGTGCACATCGTCGATGCCGACTTGTCGATCCAGTTGTCGAGAAACGTCCGGCAGTCGTTCACCGTCACCTCGCGCACGTCCGCGTCTGGTTTCGTCCGTTCGAGCTGGTCGATCAGCTTGTTGAGGTGCCGGCGATAGCTTGATCGCGTGCTTTCGGTACGACCGGCCCGGGCCAGCTCGCCCATCCATAGATCGACAGCGCGCGAACACCTCATGGCTGCTCCTCGAGGCCGTACGCCCTGGCAATTGCTCTTTCGCGTCGCACGCGTTCCGCAGCAGCCTCGGCCTCCGTCGGCCAGTCCTCGTGTTCGTCCGGCGGGTACTTCTCCGGATGCAATGTCCGATCCAGCTCGAGGACGGGATCGTCACCCATCATCAGCAAACTGAACACGCGGGCTTGATCCAGTGACCAACGAACCGTTCGGCTCATCTCGCCATCGAACCGCCGGTCTGCCTCCCACCGCAGCCAACGCTCCTGCTCGGGCCTGATGCGGCTCGTCAGCGGGACGAGGTGTTCTGTCTTGCGAGGTCTAGCCATGTCGTTTGTTGTATACGACTACAGACGGTGTGTCAAGTTGTGTTACCGGGGTGGTCTACGGGATCAAGTCTGCGGACGCATCACCAGTCTGGAACTCCGGGATGGTCATCAGCAGCAAGCAAGAGTAGGCGTTGTCGCCCGAGGTCAGCGGCGCGCCCACCCG
>Ga0183260_10000614_pt1 | contig 30203 bp, 25 predicted proteins | sample AntDrymUQ4972206_2_FD_129768 | JGI IMG/M metagenome (GOLD analysis project Ga0183260, IMG submission 129768) | Polar desert sand microbial communities from Dry Valleys, Antarctica - metaG UQ497 (22.06) (version 2) (version 2) | ecosystem: Environmental > Terrestrial > Soil > Desert | place...
GCTTCGACGGCGACCGAGTCGTACGCCTGCATGAGCGGATAGAGAAGCTCCGAGACCGAGATCGGCTCCCGCGCGCGCTGGCGCTTGGCGAAGTCGTCCCGCTCGAGGATCTGGGCGACCGTGGTCGTCCGCGTGAGCCTCAGAATCTCTGCGAATTCGAGCTTTGCGAGCCACTCTCCGTTGAAGCGGACTTCGGTGCATTCCGGATCGATGATCGTCGACGCCTGCGCGACGAAGCGTTTCGCGTTCGTGTCGATCTCGTCGCCGGTGAGGATCGGCCGAGCCGCGGAGCGCCCCGACGGATCGCCGATCCGGGTCGTGTAGTCGCCCACGATCAAGACGCCGATGTGGCCCTCTCGCTGGAACGCAGCCATGCGCTGAAGGGGAACTCCGTTTCCCAGCGTCACATCCGGTGCGGTGACGTCGATGCCGAACTTGACCCGAAGCGGGCGGTCGAGCGCGAGCTTCGCCTCGAGCGCGCCCTCGGGCAGGACGTGCACGGCGTTCCGGGTGAGCTCGGCCAGACTCACGCCTGCGTCACGTGCGAGCGCGTGACCTCGGCCGGCGAACGGCAGCCGAGCAGGGCCAGCGCGTTCTCGACCTCGTCGCGCAGGATCTCGAGCACCTGCTGCACCCCCTTCGCACCGCCGAACGCGAGCCCGTACATCGCCGGCCGCCCGACGAGGACGGCGCGCGCGCCGAGCGCGAGGGCCATCACGACGTCAGATCCTCTGCGAACACCACCGTCCACGTACACCTCGGCCCGATCGCCGACGGCCTCGACCACCTCCGGGAGCGCGTCGAGGGAGGCGACCACGCCGTCGAGCTGCCGCCCGCCGTGGTTCGAGACAACCACCGCGGACGCGCCGTGCTGACAGGCGAGGAGCGCGTCCTCGGCCGTGACGAGACCCTTGACGATGATCGGGACGTCCCACCGCTCGCGAAGCTCCGTCACATAGTCCCATTGCAATCCCGACTCGAGGAGGCCGAGGGCGTGGTGCCGATCCACCTCTCCCCCGCGCGCGCGGGCGGCAACGATCGCGGGAACATTCTCCTCGGGCGGCGCAAACCCGCGACGGGCCTCGCCGTGCCGGATGCCGTACACGGGCAGATCGGCGGTGAGGACGAGCGCCGAAAACCCGGAGTCCAACGCCTGTGCGATCACGTCATCGCTGACCTCACGGTCGCGGAACACGTAGATCTGGAGCCAGCGCGCCCCGTCCGGAGCGGCCGCCGCGACATCGCTCGGAGCTGCGGTCGCAACGGTGGACAGGCACATCAACGTTCCGGCAGCCGCCGCACCCCGAGCCATGCCGAGCTCGTGATCCTCGTGGGCGATCGCCTGGAAGGCCATGGGCGCGACCAGCACCGGCATGGAGACCGGCGTTCCGAGCACCGTCGTCTCGGTCGAGATCGACGACACGTCGATCAGCACCCGGGGCCGAAGCCGAAGCCGCGAAAACGCCTCGCGGTTCCAGCGCAGGGTCCGCTCGTCGCCGGCGCCGCCGGTGATGTAGCTCCACGCATCGGCGGCAACGACCGCCTCTGCCAGCCGCTCCGCGTCGTCGAGGTCGAGGAGCTCGTCCATGCCCGGAGCCTAACGACGTCAGTGGCCCGAATTCACTCCTTCGTAATCCCGTGGCTCGTACGCTTCGGCGGTGTTGATCCTCCTCGGGGTGGCGTTCGTCGCGGGCGTCGTCACCTCGCTCTCGCCATGCATGCTGCCCGTGCTGCCGCTCATCCTCGCCGGCAGCGCATCGAGCACCGACCGCACGCGTCCCTACGTGATCATCGCAGGGCTCGTCCTCTCGTTCACCATCTTCACGCTCGCCGGGGGCGCACTGCTGAGCGCGCTGGGTCTCCCGCAAGATCTCCTTCGAGACCTGGCCATCGCGGCCATGCTCGTGATGGCTGCGAGCCTCCTCTCGAAGCGCGCCGCGTGGCTGCTCGAGCGCCCGCTCCTCTTCCTGACGCGCCGCCGCCCGTCGACCGACGGAAACGGCCTAGTGCTCGGCCTCAGCCTCGGTCTCGTCTTCGTTCCGTGCGCGGGTCCGATTCTCGCCGCGATCACGGTGCTGTCGGCGACCGGTGACGTCGGGGTCCGGATCGTCCTCGTCACGGGGGTGTACGCGCTCGGTGTAGCGATCCCGATGCTCGCGATAGCGATCGGCGGCCAGCGGCTGATGTCCGGAGTCAAGTTCCTCCGCACGCATGCAGCGTCGACCCGGATGGTCGCCGGGGTCTTGATGGGAGTCGGTGCGCTCGCGATCGCGTTCGGGCTCGACCAGAAGGTGACGACCGCCCTCCCCGCGTACGGCACGACGTTCCAGGAGAAGCTCGAGGAGAACCCGACGGTGCGCAACGAGCTACGCGATCTCACCGGCTCCGGCGCTGCGCTGGCCGCGACGCCGACGAGCGCGAGCGGACCTCAGGCCCCGGAGTTCCGCGGGCTCGACAACTGGCTCAACACACCGGGTGGAAAACCGCTGACGATCGCCGGGCTACGCGGGAAGGTCGTGATCGTCGACTTCTGGACCTACTCCTGCGTCAACTGCCTGCGCACGTTTCCCCATTTGCAGGCATGGGACGAGGCGTATCGGGGCGCCGGCCTCGTCATCGTCGGCGTCCATGCGCCCGAGTTCGCTTTCGAGCGCGTCCCCTCGAATGTGCGCGCGGCGGTGAAGAGGTTCGGGCTCGAGTACCCAACTGCCCAGGACAACGACTTCGCCACCTGGCGCGCGTATCAGAACAACTACTGGCCGGCGAAGTACCTCATCGACAGGAACGGGCGCGTGCGCTACACGCACTTCGGCGAGGGTGAGTACGACGAGACGGAGAGCTGGATCCGGCGCTTGCTGGGCGAGAAGGTGAAGACGCGCCCCACTTCCGTAGTCGATCGAACGCCGAACGACATCACAACTCCCGAGGCGTATCTCGGATACGCACGTCTCGCTCGCTATGGGGGCAGCCCGGTGATCTTCGATCGGGAAGCCGACTACCGCTTCCCGAAACGCGCTCTCGCCCAGGACGAGAGCGCGTTCTCGGGCCGATGGACGCTCACTCCCGAGCATGCCCGAGCCGGAGACGACGCACGCCTGCAGCTCCGGTTCCAGGCGAACGACATCTTTCTCGTGCTCGCAGGCGAGGGACGTGTGCAGGTGCTCGTCGACGGACGTCCGCTGAAGTCCGTGGCGGTCTCTGGCCTACCCCGGCTGCACAGGCTTGCGCGGTTCCCGAAGCTGAAGCGAGGCCTGCTCGAGGTGCGCTTCTCGCCGGGCATCGAGGGCTACGCCTTCACCTTCGGGTAGCACTGGCGGCCTGAGCAGGCCCACTCAACTCGCGTTGCGCGCGTCTCGATCCTCAGTCGATCAGAAGGGGTAAGAGGCGAGGCTCCAGGCCGCAGCCGCGTACCAGAGCCCGAACGCAAGACCCGCGACGCCGAGGACGGGCACGACCGCGTTCGCCGCGGACTGCACCGGTCGCGTCGAAAGCGTGAGCCCGAAGCCAACGGTCACCAGGGACATCGAGATCGCCGTGAAGACCGCGAGAAGCAACAGCGACACGATCGCCACCATCTCTGACGGAATCGCTGCGAGCAGCAGAATGCCGATGCCCGCGCTTCCGCCAATGCCGTGGACGAGGCCGATGCCCAGAGCGCCGAGCGGAGTGCGCACGGGATGGCGGTGCTCCTGCTCGGGATGCGGGTGTGCGTGAAGATCGAAGTACCCGTGGCGCCAGCGCACGAGGAGGCGGATGCCGAGAAAGACGATGAGAGCGGCGACGGCGGTTTCGGCTCCCTGCTGCACCCGGTCCGGGAGATACCGCTCAGCGAGGAGGATCGGAACGCCGAACACGATGAGCGTGATGCCGTGGCCGATTCCCCACCATGCTCCCAACCTCGCGGCAGACCTCGTCGCCCGCTCGCGGCCTGACGCAACGAGCGTCGTCATCGCGGCGATGTGATCCGGGTCGGTCGCGTGCCGTAGCCCCAGAAGCATTCCCACGAGTAGAACGACTGCGACCGAAGCGCCCTCGGAGAGCCCCGCGATCCAGTCGTCGAGCCCGAACATGCTTCTTGTTCGCCGTACTTCGCGGTCCGGTTCGGACTCGTCCTAGAGGACCCCGGGGAGTGCCTTCGCCGTGATCGCGAGGCCCACGACGAGGATTAGCGCTGCGCTGACGGCAGGTAGCGTCCGGATGAGCCGCCCGTCGAGCGAAAGACGTCCGAACGCGCGCCGTGCGAAGACGGCGACCAGACCGATCCCTGTGATCGTCGCAGCCAGGCCCAGGCTGAACGCGACGATCAACGCGAGACCGAGCCCGACGCGATGCAGCGCGATCGCGGACAGCAGGACGACGAGCGCGGAGGGGCACGGCAGGAGGCCTGCGGCGATCCCCACCCCGAGGATGCCCCTCGAGGTCATCTCGCCACCCGAGTGGTGATGGTGCCCATGCGCGTGGCCGTGCTCGTGGCCATGAGCGTGTTCGTGATGGTCGTGGTCAGGATGATCGTGGTGGTTGTGTGCTCCGCGCCTGCGCGACCGAAGGCGCTGGCGTAGTACCGACGCGCCCACTGCGACGACCAGGAGCCCGGAGACGAGCGTGAGCCACGGATAGAGCCGCTCCGGAAGGATGAACTGTGAAAGTGCGAGGGTCACGAGACCGATCGCGAACACCCCGGCGGTGTGCGCGATCGTCACCGTGCCGCCCAGCAAGAAAGCGTGTCGAGGAGTGCCTTTCGTCCCGACGAGATAGGCGGCGACGAGCGCCTTTCCATGGCCGGGCGTGAGCGCGTGCACCGCGCCCCAGAACGCCGCGATCAGGAGCGAGACGAAGAGCACGCCGAGCGAGACGTTCCCCTCTTCGATCAAAGCTTCGAAGCCTCCTGGCTCGGGCTTCGCGGCGGGAGCGGCGTCGATCGTCGGCGGCGTTCCCGCCTCGATGCCCGGCTCGACGACCGCGGTTGCGGTGGAGACATCGAGCGGCGAGCGAAGCAGACTCTTCGGATACTCCGTGAGCACCGCGCTCTCGCTCGTCGCGGGCACGTCCGAACGCACCACGCTCGCGCCGTCACGCGCCGTCAGCGTGACCTCGCGCCAACCGATACGACCTGCGAACGAGCGGTCGCGGAAAGCCAACTGTTTTCCACTGCCAGCGGCCACGTAGACGACGTCGAGGCGGAGCGTCTTCAGGCCACCCGCGCCCGGTCGACGAACCGCGCGGCTCTCGAGCACGCGAAGGGGAACCTTGCGGCCGTCCAGCGTCAACTCCAGATCGCCGGCGAGGCGGCTGGGATATCCGGGAGCGCGAACCTCGGCTCCGAGCTGGTACGCCGGTATCTCCGCAAGGTCGAGCGCGTAGCGGACGTAGGTCGTCTCGCCCGAGAGCTCGATTCCCGCATAGCGGTTGACCGTGAAGTTGCCGAGCGGGTGTGCCGATGCCGAACCGGGCGTCAGCAGCGCGGCGGCCGCAACAGCGAGCAGGGCGGCGACGAGAGCCTTCACGCAAGTCATTCGCGGCACGGCCTCGAGCGGTTCGGCGGGGTGACGCTAGGTCAGATCCGAGAGATCTGACCCAGCGCGCACGTCGTGCTACTTGCCCTTCGTGTTCTCGAAACCGCTCTGCGGATCGGCGACGTACGGGAAGCCGGGGAGCAGATCGCGGTCGTCGGCGTTGACGCCATCCCCGAGCGGCACCTTGTTGCCCTTGAGGAAGCCCGCCATGACCTGCTCGGCGGCGTCGATCACGTCGTCGCCGAGGCGGCGTCCGTTCGGGAAGCCGCCGTTGTCGCCTCCGATGACCCCGAGGCGGTTCATCCTGCCGGCCGGCGTGACCGGGATCGAGTAGTTCAACCGCAGCAGGTCGGCCACGGTCGGCCCGGTGAAGTTCAGGCCGGTCACGCCCGTGCCGAAGACGGCCACGAGGTCGTCTCGATTGTTCTCGGGCGCGTTCACCTTGTAGAGGTCGTTCATCAGCTTCGCGAGGATCGGCTTCAGCACTGGTCCTGCGAACTGCTTGTCGTTGACCGGCTGGGATCGGTTCCAGAGATCCTTGAACGGCGTCGGCACGACGACCTCGTTCACCAGCGGGTTGCCGATGCGCGAGACCTGCGTCCAGCCCCGGCGGACCTTGTTGCCGATGGTCACGTTGCGGCGGTCGGTCGACGACCAGACGCCGATCGTGCTCGACTTCGCGTTGAGCTGCGAGACCGGAATCTGCAACGCGATCGAGTGGACGGCATACCCGGCGACGAAGTCCTTGCCGCCGCCCATGTTGCCCGTGCCCTTGCGGATCGCAAGGAGGTCGAAGATCGACCCGATGTCACCGAAGAACGGATCGTCGCGCTGGCCGGCGAAGATCCTCGCCCCGCCGACAGAGAGGACGCCCTTTGCGGCAAGCTGGCGGTAGTTCGGGGTCGCTCGCGGCCCGATGTTGTTGGGCGGCGTGCTTCCGCGTGCGTACAGCTTGCCGTTTCTCGTCACCGTGTACTTCTGCACCGTGTTTCCGAGGAACAACGGACCTGCTGTCCGCGAGAAGCGGAAGCGGTAGGTCAGGTCCGGACGGGCGTCGCCGTTCCGGTCGATGTAGATGTTGTAGCGAGCCGACGGCGAGAACGTGAAGTAGTTCGGGCCGGCGGCCGGGTCCTCGCCCGGGATCCAGTTGGACACGATCGTGACCGTGTCAGGTCGGTCCGGGCTTCGGAACGCGTACAGGTCCGTGTTGTCGGCAGTCGGATCCTCCGCGATCAGCGGTGCTTCGCGGTGGCTCGAGGCCGTGCCGGCCCCGGACCCAGTCGTGCGGCGCCGACGACAGCTGCTGCGACGAGCAGCGCGACGAACGCGACCGCGGTGATGCCTTTGTGCATCTGCACTCCTTCCTCGATTGCCTTGCGTGGGTAACGCGCCTTGTTCGTGCCCTCGGGCGACGCCGGTTCGAGCCGGGACGCATCTGAACCGAAAGGCAACCTTTGAGCGAAGAAGCAGCGATGGAAGCGTCATCCGCCACCGTGCTAGCGTTCCCGGCCCACGATTCTTCGCGCGACCGGAATGCGCATGAGCGGATTCCGGTCTTGTGCAGAGAACAGCCAAGCTGGTCCATGCGCAAGCAGCACGCTCACCTTTCCGACGAAGCCCTGGTTGCGCAGGTCGCTCGCGGCGACGAGGACGCTCTGGGCGAGTTGTACGACCGCGTCGGCCGGATCGCGTACGGGCTGGCACTTCGCGTGCTGCGCGACGATCGGCTTGCGGAGGACGCGGTGCAGGAAGGCTTCCTCGCGGTGTGGCGAAGCGCTGCGTCGTTCCGTGCGGAGCGAGCGAAGGCCAGCACCTGGATTCTCACCCTCGTCCACCGTCGCGCCGTCGATCTGGTCCGTCGCGAGGAGAGACGCCGCACCGAGCCACTGGGCGAGGAGCCGCCGATCGGCAGCGGCCAGCAGTCCGAGCCCACCGACGAGGCTGCGTGGCTTCGCTTCGAGCGGGAACGGGTTCAGGCAGCGCTCAAGCAGCTTCCGGACGTTCAGCGAGAAGCGCTCGAGCTCGCGTACTACGGCGGTTTTTCCCAGTCCGAGCTCGCGCAACGGCTCGGAGTTCCACTCGGAACGATCAAGAGCAGAATGTTCTCGGGGCTCGCCCGACTGCGCGAGCTCCTCGACGAGTCCACCCAGGAAGGGTCATGGAAACCGGAATTCACGAGCTGACCGCGGGCTACGCGCTCGACGTCCTCGATGCCGACGAGCGGTGGGCATACGAGACGCACCTCGCAGACTGCGAGCGCTGCCGCGAGGAGCTCACGTCGTTCTGGGAGACGACGGAGGCGCTCGCGATCGCCGCGGCCGGCCCTGCGCCGAGCACGGAGCTCCGCGGCCGGATCCTCACCGCGGCTCGCGCAGAGCGGCAGGTCGTGGTTCCGCTCGAGTCACGGCGACGACGGGTCGTCCCCGTGCTGGGGGCCGTAGCGGCGGTCGCCGCCGTTCTGGCGCTCGCCGTCGGGCTCTGGGCCACGCAGCTGTCAGGCGACCTGGACGACGCACGCCTCGCGCTCGAGCGGGAACGGCAGGTGGCGGCGGTCCTCGCCGACCCCGGCGCGCGGACGGTCTCGCTCGAGGCGGGCGAAGGCCGCCTCGTGGTCGACGACGACGGCCGCGCCGTGCTCGTTCTCGACGGGCTCGATCCGGCGCCACCGGGGAAGACGTACGAGCTGTGGATCATCGAGGGAGAGAACGCGTCTCCCGCGGGACTCTTCCCCGGCCAGGACGGACGCGACTGGGTGGGTCTCGACGGCACCGTCGAACGCGGTGACGTCGTCGCAGTGACGATCGAGGAGGCAGGAGGCGTCGAGGTCTCCGCCAACGATCCGATCGTCGCCTCGGCGCCCGTGTAGTTGGCGCAAGTTCGAAATCCGTCGCGCGGAGCCCGAACGCGCGGAAAGCCCTGAAGGCGTCCGCTTTGCGGCCGCACAACTCGCGGAGCGTGCCCACGCGGGCGCCCGTGGAGTTGGCGCAAGTTCGAAGTCCGTCGCGCGGAGCCCGAACGCGCGGAAAGCCCCGAAGGCGTCCGATTCGCGGCCGCGCCGTTGGTGGAGCGCGCCTACACTTGTCCCCTTGCGAGTTCGGAGAGAGAAGGTGACGCCGCGTCGACGGCGCCGAGTTCGCAAGCGTCGTCTTGCGGCCCTCCTCGGCGTGCTGTTCGTCCTTGCGTTCCTGTCGTTCACCTTCGGCCTGGTGCGAGCCGTCGCGAGCGAGATCCCGTCTCTGGATCCCGCCTCGCAGCGGACGGACGTCAACACGGTCGTCTACGCCTCTAACGGCAAGCGCGTGCTCGCGGTTCTTCGAGGTGACGAGGACCGCGTGCTCGTGGCGACCGAGGACATCGCGCCCATCATGCGCCAGGCGATCGTCTCCGTCGAAGACCAGCGCTTCTTCGACCACAAGGGGATCGACCTGCGCGGGGTCGCCCGCGCACTTTGGGCAGACGTCCGCCAGCAGGCGATCGTCGAAGGCGGCTCCACCATCACCCAGCAGTTCGTCAAGAACGCGTATATCCGCAACGAGCGGACGCTCGCGCGCAAGGTGCGGGAGGCGGCGCTCGCCTGGCAGCTCGAGCAGCGGTGGAGCAAGGACCGCATCCTCACGGCGTACCTGAACACGATCTACTTCGGAAACGGGGCCTACGGCATCCAGCAGGCCTCGCGGACGTACTTCGGAAAGGGCGCGAGGTTTCTCGAGCTGCACGAGGCCGCATTGCTCGCGGGAATACCGGCCGATCCTGCGCGATACGACCCGGTCACGAGCCCCCGCGCCGCCAAGGAACGACGGCGCCACGTCCTCAGCCTCATGCTCGAGCAAGAGAAGATCACCGCCGCGGAATACCGGCACTCAGCCGAGGCTCCTTTGCCGCTTCCCGTGGACGTCCGGCTTCCCGGGACGCGTGGCCCGGCCGAGTACTTCGTCAACTACGTCCAGGATCAGCTCGTGGAGAAGTACGGTGCCGGGCGCGTCTTCGGCGGCGGGCTTCGGGTGACGTCCACGATCGACCTCGAGCTCCAGGAGCGCGCCCGAGCTGCCATCGAGAAGGTGCTGCGCGATCCCGACGGGCCGGCGGCGGCTCTCGTGGCGGTCGAGCCGGAGACGGGTGCCGTGAGAGCCATGTTCGGTGGCCGGAACTTCCGCGAGAGCCAGTTCAACCTCGCCGCCCAGGCCGAGCGCCAGCCGGGCTCGGCGTTCAAGCCCATCGTGCTCGCAACAGCGATGCGCGAGGGCATCTCGCCGCTGACCGAGATCGAGTCCCGCCCGGTCTCGATCGACGCCGGCGACCGGGTCTGGAAGGTGACGAACTACGACCGCACGTATCTCGGTCGAGTGAGCCTGGGCCGCGCGATGGTGTCCTCCGACAACACGGTGTACGCGCAGCTCACGGACATCGTCGGGCCGAAGGAGATCGTGAAGACCGCGCATGTGCTCGGCATCAAGAGCCCGCTGGACGCCTACTTCTCGATCGGGCTCGGCTCCGGGGCCGTCAATCCCCTGGAGATGACCCGTGCGTACGCGACGATCGCGAACGGGGGCCGGCGTGTCGACGGCACGATCTTCGGGGACCGGCCGCGCGTCGTCGAGCGAGTCGAGCGGATTCGCGCGAACCGGGTCGAGGAGAACGCCCCACGTCCGACACAGGCGATCGATGCGGATCACGCCGCGGTGCTCACCGACATCCTCCGGGACGTCGTCAGTCGCGGCACCGGCACTCGAGCAAATATCTCCGGGCGGAGCGTCGCCGGCAAGACGGGTACGACCGACAACTACGCCGATGCGTGGTTCGTCGGCTACACGCCCGAGCTCGCGGTCGCCGTCTGGGTGGGGTATCCCGACCGGCTCCGCCCGATGCTCACCGAGTTCGGCGGCGAGCCTGTGACCGGGGGAACCCTGCCCGCGCAGATCTGGAAGGAGTTCGTGTCCAGCCTCGAGGAATCGGACGAGAACGTGTCCTTCGACTACCCGCCCTACCTCGGAAACGTCTCCACGTGGGTCGTGAAGCGGGAGGGAGAGTGGCAGCTCGACAACGGGGTCTGCCGAGGCACCCGGGTGCTCGTGTACTTCTCCGGCGAGCTGCCGAGCACGACCGCGGACTGCAAGCCGAACGAGGTGCAGGTGCCGCTCGTGGTAGGAATGGCAGAGTCCGTTGCCGTCGCACGGCTGAAGGCACAGCCTTTGGATGCGACGTTGGTCTACGTGCCGGGAAAGGCGGGACGTCGACCGGGAGTCGTCGTCGACCAGGATCCCCGCGCCGGCGGTCTCTCGGCTGGCGACTCGGTGCGCCTCTCCGTGACGGTTGCCCGCCACGGGCTCGTTCCGAACTTCGTCGGCTCGAGCCTGACGAGCGCGAGCCGCGAGATCCGACGCCTTCGACTCGAGCCACGTGTCGTCGCGGCGACCGGGCCGATGGGCGTGATCCTCCGCCAGAGCCTCGATGCGGGCGTCGCTGCAGCTCCGAGGCTGAAGATCAGGCTCGTGGTCGGGGACGGCTCACAAAGCGAGAACCCCTGAGCGCGTAGCGCCACGGGAGCTCGGTCGCCCGTGTGATCCCGACCCGCGGCCCGGCGGTGATTTCCGGCAGCGAGGTCGGCAGCCGAAGTTCGAAGGGCCGACGGCAGAGCGCCAGGCCGTCGTGCTCGCCGGCGATGCCGAGCGCCTGGCAGAGACGGCCGGGACCCGCGCAGAGCAGGGTCAAGTCGTCGAGCCCGCGGCGTGCCCGCATCTCCTCGATTCCTCGGACCGGCTCGAGGGCACGGAGCAGCACTGCCGCGCCCATTCCCTCGTTGCCGCAGACGACGTTCGCACACCAGTGGATCCCGTACGAGCGGTACACGTACAGATGGCCGGCAGGGCCGAACATCGCGGCATTTCGCATCGTGCGACCGCGATACGAGTGACTTGCCGGGTCCTCCGGCGCGTACGCCTCGGTCTCGACCACGACCCCGCCGACTCCGTGGACGAGGAACGTCGCTCCGATGAGGCCGCGCGCGACGGTGTGCACGTCCTGCCTGAAGAACGCAGTGGTTCCCGTCGGCGGTACGGTCATGCTTCGCCGGCGAGAACCGAGCAAGCCGAGGGCGCACGGAGGGTCAATACTCGAGAATATTGGCCCTACTGAGGACGACGGCGTGCGAAGTGTTCGCAGCCCCGCGAAGCGTGGCCGTACCGTCGGCGGGGAGCACCAGCCTCAGAAGAGCTGTTCGGTCTCCGAGGGCCTGGCCGTCGCCGCGAGCACGCGGCGTGCGCGCCGTCCGAGATCGCCCAGATCGACCCGCCCCTCCTCCGCAGCCGCGGCGAGACGCTCCGCGAGGTCGAGCGCTTGATCCAACAGCACCGAGTCACCCGCCTCGTGACCCATGTCGTGGAGGATCGTGCGCTCCGTGCGAGACGCAACGACCGCTTCTGCGACCCCCTCGATCCAGACACGGGTGCGCCTGCCGCCTCCGCGATCGTCGCCGACGATCGGCTCGAGCGCGTAGATCTTGTCGGCCCTCGCATACTTGCCGAAGCCCAGGAAGACCATGCGCGGTGTCGCCATCGCTCCGATTATGACGCGGCGACGAGTTGCACGAGAACGCGATCGAGCCGCGCCAGATCACGCGCGCCGGTTGGCGAGACCGTCGGGACGACGTGCGTGAGCGACTCGAGAATCGTCAGCCGAGCGGTGGGGCAAGCATCCGCGAAGGAGATCGCGTCGGCGAGAGGGATGTACTTGTCCGCGCCCGCGACGACGAGCTCGACAGGCGCGGTTATCGCGCCTGCGACGGCAATCGGAGACAACGCGTCCACCGCAGCTCGAAGCGACTCGGGCAACGCGGCGTACAGCTCGTCGAAGCGCTCCGGCACCTCGTTCGACAGCAGCGCGACGGCCGCACGCGCAGGCTCATCGAGCCGTTCGCTTGGCCACGCGCGCAGACCGGCGAGCGGCTCAGCGCCGTAGTCCTCGAGAGCGAGCAGGTGTGAGCGGAGCGCAGACCGGTCGTCTCCGGGCTGAAGACAGGAGATCACGGAGCGCGCGATCACGAGCTTGAAGAAGTCGCCCGAAACGAACGGGACCAGCATGTCGCCGTCACGACGGACCTCCGTCGTGATGTAGCGAATCGCCTCGGAGACGTCGCCGAGCGGAGCGACGACGAGGACGAGCGACACCCGGTCCGTCAGATTCCGGTCGGCGGCAGCCAACAGCGCGAGCGTGGCTCCTCCCGAGACTCCCACGAGAGCGGTGCGACCGTCCGCGACATCGTGCCTCGCAACCACTGCTTCGACCGCAGCGAGCGCTTGCTGTCTCGCCGCTGGTGTCAGCTCCCCGAGAGGGAGGCCTTCGGGCTCCACCAGGATCGCCAGTCGACCCGCCGCCGCGAGGCCCCGTCCGATCGCGCGGAGCGCCGGATGCATGCGACCACGTCGCGTCACCCCGGGAAAGAGGACGATCGTGGGCCACGGTCCCGATCCTCTCCCGGGCCGGTAGACGAACGCAGGCAATCCGGCCACGGACGTGTCGTCCTCGCGCACATTCCCGGTGAGAACGCGAGCGACGCGGCCGAACACGGGCCCGTCGTACGCGGCAGCAAGCCCGGTCGCAACCCGGACCTGGGCCCGCACGAGCGCGGGCCACGTCGGGGAGCGCCTACGCACCAGCCGAGATTGGCGAGGCGGCATCCTCGAGCGCCGCGCGAAGCGACTCGGCAACGTGCGCCTGGTCGTCCTCGTCGAGCAATGGGTGAAACGGAAGCGCAAGCGTGCGCAAGCTCATGTCCTCCGCGATCGGGCAGAGCCCTGCGCGGAAGCCGTATCGCTCCTGCATGTACGACTGGAGGTGGATGCAGGGCAGGTAACGCGCCGTCTGGACACCTCGTCCGTCGAGCTCCCGGATAACCTCCTCGCGATCGCTTCCCGACGGAAGGGCGACGACGTACACGAACCACGACCGTTGGTGCTCGTCGTCGTCCGGGCAGGGAAGCTCGAGTCCTTCGACGCCGTCGAGCAGCTCGGCGTACCGGGCGGCAACGGCCGCTCGTCTCGTGAGAATCTCCTCGAGCTTCTCGAGCTGGCCGATGCCGATCGCCGCGCCGACGTCGTCGATCCGATAGTTGAACCCGAGCCGGGCGTGCTCGAGCCAGCCACCCGAGTCGGCGCGTCCCTGGTTGCGAAGGCTGCGCAGGAGCCGCCATTCGTCTTCGGAATGGGTTGTCACCATGCCGCCTTCACCCGTCGTGATCTGCTTGTTCGGGTAGAAGGCGAAGACCGCGGGTGGCCCTTGCGATCCGAGCAGTTGCCCGCGATAGCGCGCCCCCAGAGCCTCGCACGCGTCCTGAATGAGCGCGAGCCCGTGACGGTCGCAGATCGCGCGCAGCTCGTCGAGCTCGCAGGGGTAGCCGTAGATGTCGACCGCGACCACGGCCCTCGTCCTGTCGGTCACGGCGGCAGAGACGGCCGCCGGATCGAGATTCAACGTGCGCGGGTCGATGTCGGCGAACACCGGTGTGGCGCCCTCGTAGATCGCGCAGTTGGCGGACGCGACAAAGGAATAGGGCGAGGTGATGACCTCGTCGCCGGGGCCGACCCCCGAGGTGATGCAGAGAAGGTGGAGACCCGCAGTCCCGCTCGAGACGGCAGCTGCGTATGGTGCTCCGACGGCGGCGGCGAAGGTCTCCTCGAAGCGGTCGATCGTGGGGCCCAGCGAAAGACGTCCGGAACGGAGCACGTCGAGCACGAGCTTCTCCTCCCGCTCGTCGAGCCAGGGGCGCGAGAGTGGAACCTGCCTCGTGTGCTTCACACCTCGGCCGGGGCGCGAGCCGTCTCGACCACGTCGAGCCAATCGCTCCAGCGCTTGTCTTTGCCCCTGACGACGTCGAGGTAGGTCTTCTGCAGCTCGAGCGTGATCGGACCGACGCCGATCTCGTGACCGTCGACCGAGCGGATCGGTGCGACCTCGGTCGCGGTGCCGACCATGAACGCCTCGTCGGCGAGGTAGAGGTCGGTCCGGATGAGCAGCGCCTCCTCCACCGAGTAGCCGAGCGCACGTGCCAGGTGGATGATGGTGTCGCGGGTGATCCCCGGGAGGATCGACATCGAGAGCGGAGGCGTCAGGAGCCGGCCGTCCTTGACGACGAAGATGTTCTCTCCGGGACCGTCGGCGACGTAGCCGTCGCGGGTGAGCATGATCGCCTCGTCGTAGCCGGCCCGGCGCGCCTCGGTCGTCGCCAGCATGGAGTTCAGGTAGATCCCGGTGGCCTTCGCGACGTGCGGGATCACGTTCGGGCCCACACGTTCCCAGCTGGAGACCATCGTGGAGATTCCCGCCTGCTGGCCGTCCTCGCCGAGATAGGCGCCCCACGGGAAGCTGATGATGACGACGTCCACGGGATTGCCCGTCGTCGCGACGCCGAGCTCGCCGTAGCCGTAGAACGCGATCGGGCGCACGTAACAGGTCGGCAGGCCGTTCGCCGCCACGAGCTCATGGGTTGCCTTGCGAAGTTCTGCCGTGGAGTACGGCAGATCCATGTACAGCACCTTGGCGGAGTCCTCGAGACGCTGCAGGTGGTCCTGCAGGCGAAAGACCGCCGGGCCCTGATCGGTCTCGTAGCAACGGATGCCCTCGAAGACACCGGATCCGTAGTGGAGCCCGTGGACGCCGACATGGATCCTCGCGTCCGCCCAGTCGACGAGGTCGCCGTTCATCCAGATCTTGTCGGTCGCTTGCATCGGGTCAGCCTCCCTGTTCTCCAGGCGAATCTCCAGGCAAATCGTAGTCCTTGACGACGTCAGTGGGACGGGCACGAGCCAATCTCCCGAGCTCGGCGGGTGCAAGACCGACCAGATGCCTCGGAGAGCCTGCTCCCGCCCAGACGAGCGGGTGACGAAGAAGCGTCCGTTCCAGGAGAATTGTGTCCACGTGCGGAAGCCCGAAGGGCGCGACCGCCCCCGGAGCGAACCCGGTTGCCTGCTCGACCTCCTGGGCGGACGCCACGCGAGCCGACTGGGAGCCGGCGATCCGCGCCACTTTCTCGAGATCCCCCCGGCGATCGCCTGGGATGAGCGCGACGACGGGACGGTCTTCGCACATGAGGACGAGTGACTTCACGATCTGGTCGAGCGCGCAACCGACCGCCGCCGCGGCGTCCGCTGCGGTAGCTGCTCCCTCGCCGAACTCTTCGATGCGAACCTCGGCTCCGGCCTCGCGGAGGAAGGAGGACACCCGCTCGACGGGCTCCGGCCAGGCCGCTACCACGGCGGGAAATCTACCGGGACGATCTCGCGGAGCGGCGGGTCGGCCGGAGGGGTCAGGCTGAAGCCTGACCCCGGGGCCGTCATCCGTGATTCCGACACCGGATTTCGCGCAGCTCAGCTCAGCGTGATGAAACGGGCCTGGTCGAACCCCGAAGCGGCGACGCGTTCGAGGAGCTCCGGTGGAGGCGCGCTGTCGATCGAGAAGGCCATGAGCACCTTCCCGCCCTCCTTCGTGCGGGAGACCGCCATGTTCGCGATGTTCACGCCCGCGTCGCCGAACATCGTGCCGACCCTCCCGATGACGCCGGGCTTGTCGTCGTAGACGAGAAACGCCATCCGCGGCGCGAGCTCGATGTCGATCGCGAATCCGAGGGCACCTGCGAGGAACAGACGGGACTCCGGCCCGATCGTCGTCCCCGAGACCTCGATCTCCTCCATCTTCCCTTCGCCTGGCCCCGCGACGACGACACGCACGAGGTTCGTGTAGTGCTGCGAGGCGGCAAAGCGCTGCTCGGACACGTCGATGCCGCGCTCAGCGGCGATGACCGGAGCGTTGACGTAGTTCACTCTCTGGTCGACACGGCCCTGGAAGACGCCGTTCAAGGCGGCGACCGTGAGCAGGCGAGTGTCGTACTCGGAGAGCGGACCGTGCGCCGCCACCACGATCCGACTCGGACGCCCGGCGACGAGTGCGATGGCCAGCCGTCCCAGCTTGGCGGCGAGTGGGATGAACCCACCGAGCACCTCGAGGTCGGCCCGCTCGACGACAGGGATGTTGACCGCCGTCCGAACGAGCTCGCCGTCGAGCGCAGCCGCCACCTGCCCGGCGATGATCAGGCCGGCCCGATCCTGGGCTTCCGTGGTCGACCCTGCGAGGTGCGGGGTCACGACGACTTGCTCGAGCTCGAGCAGCGGTCCGGCATACGGCTCCGACTCGAAGACGTCGAGCCCCGCGCCCGCCACCTTCCCCGAGCGCAGCGCATCCGCCAGCGCGCCCTCGTCGATCAGGCCCCCTCGAGCGGCGTTCACGACCCGAACACCGTCGCGCATGCGCTCGAATGCATTTTGTCCGAGCAATCCGCGGGTCTGGTCGTTGAGCGGGAGGTGCAGCGTGATCAGATCCGACTCGGCATACAGCTGCTCCGGCGTTGCGGCGAGCTCGACTCCCAGCTCCCTGAAGCGGTCGGGCGCGACGTACGGGTCGTAGGCCACTACCCGCATTCCGAGACCGAGCGCTCGGCGCGCGACCTGCCAGCCGATCCGCCCCAGGCCCATGACGCCGAGGGTCTTGCCCGCGAGCTCGACGCCGGCGAACCGCGCGCGCTCCCACCTCCCCGCGACGAGCGCGGCGTGTGCCTGGGGAATGTTGCGCGCAACGGCGAAGAGCAGCGCGATCGTGTGCTCGGCCGCCGAGACGACGGTCGCCTCGGGTGCATTCGCGACGACGATCCCTCGCCGAGTCGCCGCATCCACGTCGACGTTGTCCACCCCCACTCCCGCCCGGCCGATCACCTTCAGGCGGGTTGCCCTCTCGATGAGCCCTGCGTCGAGGTTCGTCCCCGAGCGGATGACGATTCCCTCGAACTCGCCGATGATCGATCCGAGATCCGAGTCCGAGTCCTCCACCACGTCGAAGCGCGCACGAAGAAGCTCGAGCCCGGATTCGGCGATGGGCTCCCGGATCAGGACGCGCGGCCTGGTCTCAGAGCTCACTTTGGAGTGATCGCCCGTCGCGAGGCGGATGATGGACGGCGCGAGTCAAGGACGCAGGGAGTGCCCATATCAGCTGATATGGGCACGACTGAGGACGCTGAGTCGCGCCGTCCAGCGCCGCGTCGCGACATGGCCGTTCGCTCCGAAGTGAGCTCTACACACTGACGGCTTCGCGGAACGCCTCGAGGGCACGGCTGACGGCGGCACCGCGCTCGATGTCCGCGCCGCCCTCGGCGAGAAGCACCTCCACCGCCGAGAGCGCGGTCGTGATGTCGAAGACGTCGTAGTAGCCGATGTGGCCGATCCGGAACATTCGCGCCCCGAGCTCCCCGTGACCTCCCGCGACGGTGATCCCGAAGCGCTGCCGGAGGGCCAGGACGAGCTCGCGAGCGTCGACACCGTCCGGGGTGAGGATCGCGGTGACGATCGCCGATCGTTCCTCATCGGGCGAGTAGAGCGTCAGGCCCATCGCCTTGGCGCCCTCGCGGCAGGCCCGCCCGAGCGCTGCGTGACGGGCAAAGGCTGCCTCGAGGCCCTCCTCGAGCAGCATCTCGAGCGCCTTGTCGAGGGAGACGACGAGCGAGACCGCCGGCGTGAACGGCGTCGTTCCCGTCTCGAGCGAGGCGCGCAGCCTCGTCCAGTCGAAGTACACCCGCGGGGTGGTCGTGCGTGCGCAGCGCTCCCAGGCCGCGGATGAGACGGTGCTCACCGAAAGCCCCGGTGGTGTCATCAGCGCCTTTTGCGATCCGGAGACGACGACGTCAAGTCCCCATGCGTCCGTATCGAGCCGGACCGCGCCGAGGCTCGAGACCGCGTCGACCACCGAGATGGCACCGGCCTCGCGCGCGGCCCGAGCGAGCGCTTGGACGTCCGCGACGACACCGGTCGAGGTCTCGGAGTGCACGAGGAACACGACCTCGGCGCCCGTCTCCTCCACGCGGTTCTTGACGTCTTCGGGCCGCGGGGTCTCACCCCAGGAGTAGCGAAGGTCGTGGACGTCCGCGCCGTAGGCGGTCGCGGTCGACGCCCAGCGCTCACCGAACTCCCCGGCCGACACCGCGAGCACGCGCTCGCCCTGCGAGAGGAGGTTCACGATCGCGGACTCGAATGCACCCGACCCGGACGCGGTAAAGACGAGGACGTCGTTCTTCGTCCGGCACACCTCCTGAAGCCGGCTGAGAACGCGCATCATCAGGGCGCGAAAGTCGGGCCCACGGTGATGGAGGACGGGCTCCGCGCCGGCGGCGAGCACTTCGGGCGGAACGGGTGTCGGCCCGGGCGCCATCAGGTAGCGCTTCCTCATCATCGAGCGTGAGCCTAGCGTCGCCCGTCGCGACGAGGACTTCGATCCACGTTCCGAGTTGTGGTTTGGATGCGAAAAACCGGCTCGACCGCTCGAGAGCGCCAAGTTACAACTTGTAACTTGGCGGCTCGGTCAGTCGCCCACGCGGGCGAAGAGAGATTCAGCGGGGCCGATGGCCGGAGAAGGAGATGACCTGCTGGAAGGTCGGGCGGTTCGTCCAGCGCATCGTGTCCGGCAGCACGCCGGAGGTGAACCGGATGCGCTCGCGCACGGCGTCCGCGCGCCAGGCGGACGGCGCGGGGCCCTGAGCCTTCTCGAGCTCGGCGGCTGCCGCGTCGATTGCTCCCCAGAGCGCGTCGCGGCACGTGGCGAGCACGCCCGCGCCGCAGTAGCGCCGTGAGTACGGCGCGCGCACCGGCTGGTCGAGCAGCGACCTCAGGTCCTTGTCGACGTAGCCGTACCAGCCCGAGATGTATGCCGAGCCACCCGCGCCCGGGTCGTCGCTTCGCCCCATCAGGCGTGCGAGCCGGTCGACGAGCGGCCCCAGCACGGGAGACATCACCGCATCGGCCAGGCGCGGCCACGCCGCATCCAGGACGGCCGCTCCCGGATCGTCGATCCTTCCGTCGAGGTCGCGATCGACCCTGCTCGACCCCGCGACACGCCACGAGTCCACGAGCCCGACCGCCGCCTCCGCCCGCGCGCTCGGCGCGTTCCCGGTGCGGAGCACCGCTCTGATCGCGGGCCAGACGTCCGTCGCGCGCAGATCCTGTGTCGCCGCGGCGTTCATCGCGCCCGTGACCCCCGCCAGCGTGTGCTTACGGCGCGCCGCCAGACCGGGGCGCAGGAGCTCGACGCGGTGCACCGAGCCGTACGCGAAGTTCGAGTCGGCCGAGCCGACATCCGCGGCCGGTTTGTTGTTCCAGTTGAGGATGAGCCCGGAGGGCGGGTTGACCGCCTGGGCGTGGCCCGCGAAGGGCAGGAATCCGCGCCAGTCGTACTCGCCCGTGCCCACTGTCGGGAGGGCGGGGTCGGTCTCGGGCGCCCTCAGCGGCAGTCGCCCGCTCGAGAAGAATGCGATGTCGCGATCGTCGGCGTAGAACCAGTTGAAGCTGAACTCGACCGCACCCATCGTCTGCAGGAACCGCCGCGCGGACGTCACCCGTCCGGTATTGAGCTCGTAGAACGCCGTTGAGCTCAGGAGCTCGCGACCGCGCGTCGAACGCTGGCTCGAGATGGCAACCCGCTTTCCCGCGACCGTGGCGTAGCCGACCACCGGGCCATGCGTCGTCTCGTAGTACGCGACCGGCTGGTCGGGCGCGCCCTGCGCCCTGAGCGTGCCGGCGAAGAAGCGGCGCATGGGCGTGCACTGGCCGCGGTAGAGGTAGTGGCGATCGTCCGTGCACAGCGTCTCGACGAAGAGATCGATGTTGTCCGCCTGCGAGGAGGTCGCGCTCCACGCGAAGTCGGGCCCGCGTCCGATGAGGACGAACGGGAGGCCCGGGAAGACCGCGCCGCGCGTGGAGAAGCCGGCGCCTTGAAGCTCCATCTCGGCGAAGAACTGCGGGAAGAAGTACCCGACCTGAGGACCCGCAACGAACAGCGGGTTCCCCGTCTCCGAGCGTTTGGCCGCGACGAGTAGAGCGTTCGAGGCAAACGGTGGCTGCTCAAAGGGCGCCCCGGCGAAGCTTCCATCGTCGACCACCGCGCTTCCGGCGGACGTCGCAACGGGAAGCTCGTAGGGGAAGCTTCCGGGAACGGACACCGGCGCCTCGCCGTCGTTCGAGTCGTGGAGATCCGCAAAGACCCGTCGCGCCTGGGATTCGCCCAGGCGACCCTCGAGCGCGTGCAGGAACATCGCGTTCTCGACTTCCTGACCCCCGTTTGCGCCGAAGCGCGCCGCGATGAGGGCGGCGGACGCGACGACGTCGTTCGCCGTGAAGGGCGCGGCGGGGATGCCCCTCGCGCGGTACCACGCGTTGACGCCGGCGGCGTAGCCGTTGACGATCGTGAGGAGCCGCCGACCCGTCGGCCCTTGAGCGCGAAGCGCGTCGAGCTGATTCGACAGGAATGCCTCCGCGTCGGCGCTGGGGACGAAGGTGCGGCCGGACAGGGCGAGAGCGAGCGGGTCGAGGCCCGGGACGTCGAGGGCGGCGGCCCGCGCCGGACCGCGGATGAGCTGGAGCAGAAGCCCGCGATCTGCCGCGGTGACCCAGCCGGAGCCGAACGCGACGTCGACCTCGGTCTTGCCGGTGACGTGAGCGACTCCGAAGCTGTCCCGCACGATCGTCACACCCGCGCGAGGCCGCTCCCTCTTCCGAGGCTTGTCCGTCCCCAGCCCGAGCGGGGCAGGCTTGAAGAAACGACGCAGGTCCCGTTGGGTCACAGCACCGCGAAGCGGGGTCAGCCCGTCGTACAGCTTCTCCTGGTCGGTCGTGTTCCGGTCGAAGCTGAGACTTCCGTTCTCGCCGGGCGGGAGAATGCTCCAGGCCGCCGCCGGCGCCGCGTAGTCGCGTTTTGGAGGCGCTGCCTCGAGCGGTGAGAGCACCAGCGCGAGCATGCCGACGAGGACCACGACCACCGCGGCGGCATGTCGACGCACGCGCCGGAGCGTACCGGAGCGCACTGTGTCCGCTCCCGGGCCGAAAGTACAGTCCTCCGACTGTGGATGCCCTGCTCGCACTCGGCGCGACGCTCGTAGCCGTACGGCTCTCCGCGGAGCTCACGCGCCGCTTCCGTCGGCAAGGCAGGCCCGAGCTCTTGGCATGGGGTGCCGCGCTCGGCGCGTACGGAGTCGCCGCGGGAGCGCTCGCCTGGAGCTCCGCTGCCGGATGGAGCGAGCCGGCGTTCCGCGTCTACTACCTGGGCGGTGCGCTCTTGACCGCGCCCTTGCTCGGAGCAGGCTCGCTGCTCCTGATCGGCCGTCGTTGGGCGGCGCCGCTTGCGCTCGCGTATACGGGTCTCGCGATCGGGGTCGCCCTCGCCGTTCCGCTCGAAGGCTCGATCGCGGGAACGGACGTTCCCGACGCGCAGGACGTGCTCGATATCTGGCCGGCACGGGTTCTCGCGATCGCCGGCAACTCGCTCGGAACCCTCGTGGTCGTCGTCGTCGCGCTCGCGACCATTCGCCGCCGGCCGGTCGGAAACACGCTCATCCTCGCGGGAGTGGGAGTCGCCGCGCTCGGCAGCGGTCTGGCGGGGCTCGGAGTGGGCGCGCTCGCGCCGATCCTCGCCGTCGCCGCGGTTCTCCTCTACGCGGGGTTCGTGCTTCCTAGAGGTTCGACGCGGGATTCACGCCGGGCCTCTAGTCCTCGTCCCTGAACCGCGCGGGACCCCCTTCATGGCCTGAACGCCGCTCGCGCAGCCAGACCGCCACCAGAACCCCCGCAACGGTCAGGAACACGAGCGCCTCGACGAACGCTCCCGCAAGTCCCCCATGAGCGACTATCCCTGGGACAAGAGCCATAGCCCCCCGACCGTATACAGAACCATCAGCGCGAGCATCGGATACTGCGAGCGTAGAGCGTCGTGTCGGCTCTCGAACAGCGAGACCGCCCGGTCGTGAGCGACGGCGAGCCCCGCCACGTGGCCCACGACGAGCGCGGCCGCCTGCACGTACCAGACGGTCTCCGGCGAGACGATCGCGAGATTCGGCGCGAAGTCGACCGTCCCGAAGATGTCTCTGCCCCGCCCGAACGGATCGGATACGAGCGTGAAGATGAACTGTCCCTGGATGACGAACAGGGAGAAGTAATGGGCCACGAGGTACGCGAATGCGATCGGGACGAGCGGGAGCACGAACTCGGGCGCAAGCGAGCGCGGCGCGTGGACGAGTAGGCGAGCGCTCGAGACCGCGACCAGATACGTGAGCACCACCACACCCACGAAGATCGCCAGTCCCACGACGCTCACGAACGTCGTGGCGAGATCGACCACCCACTGCGACCGGTCGGCGACGTTGGCACGGACGTCCCCGAGCAGGTTCTGCCAGGTCGTCGTCCGGCTGAAGCCGTCGAAGCTGGTCGAGCCGAGCAAGACGCCGACGAAGACAAGCGTGCCGGGCACCCGCTCCGCGCCGGCGAGCCCGACGAAGGGCCAGCGCAGGACGACGGCCCCGTCTTGCAGAGCGAAGGGCGCGATCCGCGAGAGCAGCGAGAACGCCACGACGAACCCCTCCCCACCTCTCGTCCAGGCGTCCCGGCCGAACACGGCCATCCCGGCCAGCGCCCAGTAGCTGTACAGCGCGATCGCGACACCGAGCGTGCGGGGATACGCCGGCCTGGGATGAGCGAGCTCGAGCGCGACGAACGCGAAGAGCGCGAGGGCGGCCGGATAGCGGCCGTAACGCCAGGTCGAGTCGAGGACGGGACTGGCCGTGCGCCCGGTCCGCTCGATCGCCCACACCGTGGCATCCGCGATCGCCCGCCAGGGGCTGAGCACGCGCCAGACATCGCCGAGGAGCACGGACAGGAGCGGGAGCCCGAGCCAGAAGATCACGTAGATGAACGTGGGCGCGAAGTTCAGGAGCTCGAGCGTGGTTCCAAAGAGGGCGGTTGCCAGAGTGATGACCAGGAGCGCGACCGACACGAGGCCGAGGACGACGCGCAAGACAGGAGAGAGAAGGACGAGCTGTAGGGTTCCCGGAAGCCTCCGTCCCTCCCGGTGCCGGTCGAGAAGCGGTCGCCGCCACAGCGCACCCAGCAGGACGAACGAGACCACCAGCACGATCGCCGCCGTGGTGAAGAAGAGGGACTCGGGAACCGGGAGGTCGCGGACACCCCCGATCCCGTGGGCCAGGGGCATCACGGTTGGACGGTCAAGTCCGCGATCTGAGCTCCTCGATCCTCGAGCTCGACCTCGAAGCGTCCCGGCAGGGAAGCCGTGAACGGGAGTCGCACCGTGCCACCAGCTGAGACGTCTCGCGTGACGTCGTAGCCGTGCAAGTGAACCTCGTCAGCGACGTCCGAGGTAATGACGAGGACCACCCGATCGTTCTTCTGAACCGTCTCGCGGACGATTCCACCCTGTGGAGCGCCTTCGACGACTTGCACCCGCACGATCCTCAGCTGCGCGACCTCCGTGGTCGTAGCCGTCGCGGTAGTGTCGGTTGTGGTCGGAATCGTCGGCCGGGTCAGGGTCGTTGTCTCTGTCGTACCGACATCGTCGTCGCCCCCACACGAAGCGAGCGCGAAGCCGGCGGCGAGGAGCGCAGCCGCCGCGCACAGCACGACTGTCAGCCGGCGCACGTACACGCGGAAAAGAGTAGATGCGCCCCCGGCGCGGAGCGCGCGCTACGGCAGCGCGGCGCGGGCGACGGGCGCCCAGCGAATCGAGAACTCGGGGTTGAGCTCGAGGGCGCGCTCGTACCACGCGCGCATCGCGTCGCGGTTGCCCGCGCAGCCCTCGGCGTAGCCGCGATGGAAGTAGAGCAGCGGGTCTTTCGTGTCCAGGCGCAGCGCACTATGGGCGAGAGGCAGCGCCTCGCGACAGCGGCCGGCGCGTGCAAGCGCCCAGGCAAGTGCGTCGTCCCCGTAAATCGAGGGACGTGCCATTCGCGCTTTCCGCGCGAGCCCGACAGTTTGGCGTGGACGGATGGCCTGGTCTGCGCGATATATGGCGGCCTCGAGATCGACCTGCACCCCGTTCGCCTGCAGCAAGCGGTCGATGACCGCGACCGTCGTCCGCTGGCGCCGAGCCTCTGCCGAACGCCCGGTCCGGTCGAGCAGATCGGCGTAGAGGGCGACCGCCTGCTGGGTCGGCACCGCGTCGACCGCGCGCCGCGCCTCCGCCAGCGCGCGTCCGAATCTCCCCTGCGCGGCTTCGATGTGCGCGATCTCGAGCCTCGCAGGCGGATATCCGGGGAGAAAACGAAGCGCAGCTCGGGCGTCGAGTGCCGCCTGCTGGCTGCGTCCGAGCGCCAGCTCGAGCTTGGCGATCTCGACGAACGTGAAGGCGGTGGCCTCTCGCTGGCCCGCCGCTGCATCGAGCGCGAGCCGCATGGCTGCCAGTGCGCCGGCGGGGTCGCCGGTCAGCTCACGCGCGTACGAAACCCGCGCATACGAGGAGAGACCTGGACGAAGCGTGACCATCCGCTGAAACGCTGCAAAGGCGGCGTCGTAGCGGCCGAGCTCGACGAGCGCGTCGCCGATGACGCCGTAGGGACGACCCGAGCCCGGAAGCAGCAGGCGCGCTTCGCGTCCGTACCTGAGGGCCCTCCGGAACTCGTGCCTGATGAGTGCGAGCGAGCCGAGTCCGAGCACCGCGTTCGCGTCCTCCGGCCGCGCCCGGAGGGCGCGGCGAAGCGCTGCCTCCGAACGGGGCAGATACGAGGGGTCAGCAGTTTCGCGCCAGCGCAGCTGATACGCGAATCCGAGCTGCGTCAGGAGATCGGCATCGTCGGGACGAGATCGCACCTGCGCCTCGAGCCCGGCAGTGCCGGTGGCCGTGATGCCTCCCGCCGCTCCCGCGAGCGCTTGGTCTGCAAGCGCCCGGGGAGCGGCGGTCGACGGTCCTGCGGACGGAGACTCGGCGAAGACGCCGCCGACGAGAGCCCCTAGGGCGAGCGCCACCGCAACGGCGCCGCCTAAGAGCACTGTCGTTCTACGTCTCATGCCGAGTCTCCGCAGTGCATCTACTTGTGTCCCCCGTGCTCGTAGCCGCGGTTCGGGATTGCGGCGTACGGGAACTGCGTGAGGAACGCGTTGTCCGCGTTGGTCTGCACACCGTCCGACACCGTGTCGTTCGGCGGGAAGTTGCAGAGCCCGAGCGCGCCGGCGAGGATCGGACCGTAGCCGCACGCGATGGCGCGAAGCTCGATGTCCGTCACGTCGTCGGCGAGCCTACGACCGTTCGGGAAGCCCTGGAAGTCGCCTGCAAGGACGCCCATCGGGTTCGGATTCGCAGCGGGCGGGATCGCCGTGTTCAACCGCAGGAGATCCGCCTTCGTGTCTCCGGTGAAGTTGAGCGTCGGCACCCCCGTGAGCAGCACGGCGACGAGATCGTCACGGTTGTCCGAGAGCGTGTCCATCACCGGCGGCCCGTAGAGGGCGTTGATCAGCCCGGCCAGCTCCGGCGAGCGGTAGCGCGCGAGGAACTGGCTGTCATCCTCGGGATCGGACGCGTTCCAGAGGTCCTTCTGCCCGATCGGGATGATGACCTCGTTGATCAGCGGATTGCCCAGTCTCGAGACCTGCACCCAGTCACCCGAGTTCGAGACCGTTCCGTTGCCGTTCAGGACGCGCATCGCCTGGCGGCTAGCGCTGGCGTAGATTCCGATCGTCCCGTCGGCATTGGGCGCCCGAACGAGATCGGTCTTCGGAACCTGCAGAGCGATCGTGTGGACGTTGTAGTTGAGGACCCCGTCCACTCCGGCCTCGGCGTTCGCCGGCGGCTTGATGGCGTGGAACGGGTTGAACGGCCTCAGCCCCAAGAGGTCGAAGATCGACCCGAGGTCGACGAAGAACGGATCGTCACGAGGGCCGGCAAAGGCCAAGCGGTTGCCTCCGAGGTTGGAGACACCCTTGGTCAGGTTGTAGACCGGGTTCGAGCGCGGGCCGATGTTGGCCGGAGCCACTCGGAGAACCTGGTTCGAGAGTGTGGACTGGGTCGAGCCGAACCGTGTGATCTTCTCGATCGTGTACGTCTGCTTGACGTTCAGATCGGGATCGTTCTGGAACGTGACCTGACCCGTGTTGTAGAGGAACGTGTTCGGGTTCGACACTGTCGTCTTGAACCTGAACCGATAGGTGATGTCTTCGCGAGCATCCCCGTCGTTGTCGATCTTGATCTCGTACCGGGCTGTCGGATCGAACCGGTAGTAGTTCGGACCGCCCGCCGGATCCTCGAACGGGATGTAGTTCGCGATGATCGTCACCGTGTCCGGCTTGTTCGGCGTCACGAACGCGTACAGGTCCGTGTTGTCGACCGCCGGGTCGTCCGCGATCAGCGGCGCCTCTCTGTGGCTCGAGGCACCGGCGCCGGATGGGCCCACTGCGCTCACGAAAGCAGCCGCCGCGATGGACGCGACGACGACCCCGGCGAGCGCAAGTAGCAGCGCTCCCCTCCTCATGTGTTCTCCTTTCGCAGGGAACTAGACGCCCTGGTTCGGCGCTGCTTGCGTTTCGGTTCGGGGAGTGTTAAGAGCCGAGCTTGGTGCGGACGAGCTCGGAGACGACGCGGGGATTGGCCTTGCCTTGCGTTTCTTTCATCACCTGGCCGACGAAGAAGCCGAGGAGGCCTTCCTTCCCACTTCGAAACGCCTCGACCTGACCGGGGCTCGCCTCCAGGACGCGCATGACGATCGGCTCGAGCTCTGCCTCGTCCGACACGGCTTCCTGCGCGAGATAGGGATCGGCCGAGAACCCGGGATCGGCAAGCTTGGAAATCGCCTCGTCGAAGGCCGTGCGAGGAATGCGCTCGCGCCCATCGACGAGCCGGGCCAGCTCCTTCGCCGGCACGGCGGCCGGATCGAGACCGGCCCCGACGAGGTTGTTGGCGATCACGTTCGCCGCTGCGACCTTCTCGGCGCCCGAGGAAACCGTCTCCTGCCAGAGCCGGTCGAGCCCTCCGGTCACGAGCACGGTGGCGCGGTCGAGGTCGAGCTCGGCCTCGAGCCGGCGGATGCGCGCGGACGGGAGCTCCGGAAGCTCCGAGCGCAGCCGCTCGACGAGCTCGCCCGGCGGTTCAACCGGAACGAGGTCGGGCTCGGGGAAGTAGCGGTAGTCGTCCGCCTCCTCCTTCGCACGATGCGGTGTCAGCGCCCCCGTCGCCGCCTCGAAGTCGTACGTCTCCTGGCGCACCTCTTCCCCGGACTCCCAGACGGCGATCTGTCGCGCGATCTCGGCGTCGATCCCACGCGCGACAAATGTGAACGAATTCATGTTCTTGAGCTCGGTGCGCGTGCGGAGCTCCTGGGACCCCGCAGGCCGCACGGAGACGTTGGCATCCACCCGCAACGTGCCCTTCTCCATCTCCGCGTCGGAGATCCCGAGCTCGACGATCGTCTGGCGAAGGAGTTGCAGGAAGCGCTTGGCCTCGTCGGCGGAGCGGATGTCCGGAGCGGTCACGATCTCGACGAGCGGCGTGCCGCCGCGGTTGAAGTCGACGAGCGAGTGGTCGGCGCCTCGGATCCTCCCGGTACGCCCGCCGACGTGAACGGTCTTCGCCGCGTCCTCCTCGAGGTGGGCGCGGACGATGCCGATCACACGGTCGCCTTTCGCAGTCGGTAGTAGCACCTTGCCACTGATGCAGAATGGCAGATCATACTGCGATATCTGATAACCCTTGGGGCTGTCGAAGTAGAAGTAGTTCTTGCGCGAGAAGACGGAATGCTCGGCAATCTCGCAGCCGAGCGCGAGACCGAGCTTGATCGTCCATTCGACCGCTGTTCGGTTCACCACCGGCAGCGCGCCCGGGAAAGCGAGGCACACCGGGCAGGTCCGGGTGTTCGGCTCCGCGCCGAACCCGACCGCACAACGGCAGAACATCTTTGTCCGCGTCTTCAGGTGCACGTGGACCTCGAGACCGATCACCGGCTCCCAGCTCATCGCAATCGCTCCGGCACGGTGTCGAACTCGAGCGCCTGTTCGAGCGCGTGACCCACGCGGAACAGGAGGTTCTCGCCGAACTGCGGTCCGATGAGCTGGAGCCCGACCGGCAAGCCCTCGGAGAGACCGCACGGAATCGAGAGCCCCGGCAGACCGGCGAGGTTGGAAGGGATGGTCAGCACGTCGCTCAGGTACATCGCGAGTGGGTCCGCGGCGCGCTCGCCGATCGGGAAGGCGACCGTGGGCGAGGTCGGAGAGACGAGAACGTCGAACTGCTCCAGTGCCTCGCGATGCTCCTCGCCGATCAGCGTCCGCACCTTCTGCGCCCGCCCGTAGTACGCGTCGTAATAGCCGGCCGAGAGGGCGTACGTGCCGAGCATGATCCGTCGCTTCGGCTCGTCGCCGAACCCCTCGTCGCGGGTGCGCTCGACCATTTCCTGGTAGCTCTCGTCCTCGACCCGCGGCCCGTACCGGACGCCGTCGTAGCGCGCGAGGTTGGACGACGCCTCGGCAGGAGCGATCAGGTAGTAGCACGGCATTCCGTACCGGACCGAACGCGGGAGCGAGCAGGCGCCCACCTCCGCGCCGAGCTCTTCGGCGAGTGCGATCGCTCGTTCCACCGCGACTGCGACTCCCGGCTCGATGCCCTCGGCCTCGTTCAGCTCGGTCGGCACCCCGATGCGTACGCCGGCGAGTGAATCCGCCTCGGGGAGACGCACCGGCTCCGGCAGCTCGGCCGTCGTCGAGTCGAGCGGATCGCGTCCGGCGATGAGGGAGTACAGGAGGGCGACATCGCGCACGGTCTTTGCCACGGGCCCGACCTGGTCGAGGCTCGATGCAAACGCAACGATCCCGTACCGCGAGACCGTCCCGTAGGTCGGGCGCAGGCCGACGTTCCCACAGAGCGCCGAGGGCTGCTTGATCGATCCACCCGTGTCGGAGCCGAGCGCCCACGGCGCGAGCCCCGCGCTCACCGCCGCGGCCGACCCGCCGCCGGAGCCGCCAGGAACACGCGTCGGGTCCCAGGGGTTCCGCGTCGGACCGAACGCCGAGTTCTCCGTCGAGGAGCCCATCGCGAACTCGTCGAGATTCGTCTTTCCGAGAAGCGGTAGCCCCGCGTCCTTGCAACGCGCGGCTACGGTCGAGTCGAAGACAGGGACGTAGCCGGAGAGGATCTTGGAGCCGGCCGTCGTCTCGACCCCCTTCGTCGAGATGACGTCCTTCAGGGCGATCGGGACGCCGGCTCCCTCGGGCCGATCGACGGTGGACAGAAAGCAATGCAGCTCTTCGTCTCGCACGCCGATCGCGTCCAGATACGCAGCGTGGAGCTCGGCAGCGGAGATCTCGCCGCGCTCGAGGAGGCCCTTCGCCCCTTCAGCCGTGAGCCGGAGGGTGTCTATCACTGGCGCCATGTCGGCACCTTGAAGAGACCGCCGTCGGCGAGGGGCGCATTCGCGAGGACGTCCTCGCGCGGTAGCGAGTCGCGAGGGACGTCGTCATCCCACACGTTGACGAGGTCGAGCGGATGGGACGTCGGCTGCACCCCGTCGAGGTCGAGCTCGGCCACGATCCCGATCGCGTCCAGGATCTTGTCGAGCTCGCCGGCAAAGCGTTCGATCTCCTCGGGTGAGAGCGCGAGCCATGCAAGCCGGGCGACATGCTGGACTTCTTCTCGGGAGATGGCCATCGCGATTGATCCTCTCAAACGAGGCGGGCCCCCTTTCAGGAGCCCGCCGCGCCTTCGATACGAGTCCCGTCAGCTCGTCGCTGCCATCACGTTCGCGGCCTGGGCACCCTTGGGCCCCTGGACGACCTCGAACTCCACACGTTGGCCTTCGGTGAGGGTCTTGAAGCCGTCCATCGCAATCGCGGAGAAGTGGACGAA
>Ga0183260_10000615_pt1 | contig 30160 bp, 36 predicted proteins | sample AntDrymUQ4972206_2_FD_129768 | JGI IMG/M metagenome (GOLD analysis project Ga0183260, IMG submission 129768) | Polar desert sand microbial communities from Dry Valleys, Antarctica - metaG UQ497 (22.06) (version 2) (version 2) | ecosystem: Environmental > Terrestrial > Soil > Desert | place...
CCTCGGGGGGCGGCGATGACGAATCGGCCTCGTCGCGCCCATCCGGAATCGAGCGGCCGTCCGCCCCCGCCAGTCCGGAGAAGGAGGCCTCGCGCGGCGGCAATGACGAGCGACCCTCGCTCCTGAGCCCGACCGGGATGCGCCGGGCCTTGAAGGAGGTCAAGCGCAAGCTGGGATCGGACGTGCAGCTTCAGTCGATCCGCGTGGAAAGGGAGTCCTTCCAGGCCATCGCGCGCGACAAGCTGGTGATGGTCAAGCGTGACGGAAGCTCAGACGTGCTGCCGGGGCCCCCGACGATCGTCGCGCCGTTCCCCATCGAGGCGGTCGACCCTGGCGCGCCCAGCCGCATCGAGCAGTCGTTTGTCAGCACAGGCAAGAAGCTGTTCTACACGATCCTCACCGGCCTCAACTACAAAGGCGGGGTGCAGTGGATCACCTTCGCCTCCGACGCGCGCAACTCCGGCTATCGCAGCGACCGCAGCGGCCGCGGCCTCTGCAGGCTCGAGAAGCGCTGTTAGCGGTCGCCTCGAGCCCGAAAGAGCGACGACTGAAGGATTCGGTACCCGACGGAACACCAAATCCTTCAGCGAGGCCACCATTCTCGCCCACTAGATACGACGGGAGGGGCACATCCGGCGAAGCGGACATTCCGGGCAGCGGGGGCGCTGGGCGTGACAGGTGCGACGACCGTGGCGCAGCAGGTTGACGTGGAGCTCGAGCTCTGCGCCGGGTGGCGTGAGCGCGGTCATGGCGTCGTGGAGCTCCTCGCTGGGCGCCCCCGGTCGCAGCAGCGCGAGGCGGCCCGCCACGCGGCCGACGTGGGTATCGACGGGCACATCGCGCAGCCCGTATGAGAAGAGCAGCACGCAGGCGGCGGTCTTCCGGCCCACGCCAGGAAGCGCCGTCAGACGGGCGCGCCCTTCGGACACGGGCGCGTGCTCGAGCCAGTCGAGGTCGAGGTCGTCCATGGCCCCGAGGATCTCTTGAATCCGGCGCGACTTGACGCGCGAGATCCCTCCGGGGCGGATCGCCTCCTCGACCTCCTCGACCGGTGCGTCGCGCACTGCCTCCCACGCGGGCAGGTGCTCGCGCAGGCGGAAGTAGGCGACGTCGCGGTTGCGGTCGTTGGTGGACTGGGAGAGGACCGTGAGGACCAGCTCGTCGACGGGCCGGCGATGCGGTGGGCGAAGCGGGATTCCGTAGGTCCGGCGCAGCCGCTCTCCGATCCGGCGGACCCGAGCGGGAGTGGGACGGCGCCAGGGCACGGCGCGGACGTTATCGTCGCCGCGCGCGTGACCCCCATCGTGGAGCACACCGACGAGATCGGCGGGATCCCGGTCTTCTGGCGAGAGGCGCGGAGCGGTTCCACCGCGGGCCGGCGGCGCGAGGGCGGACCGGTGCTCTACGTCCACGGCGTGCCTGACAGCTCGGACCTCTGGCTCCCCTTCCTGGAGCGCGGCGGAGGGATCGCCGTCGACCTTCCCGGGTTCGGGCGGTCGGGGAAGCGCGCTGACCTCGACTACTCCATCGCCGGTTACGACCGCTTCCTCGAGGACTTCCTGGACCACACCGGCGTCGAGCGCCTTCGCCTGGTCGTCCACGACTGGGGCACGGCGGCGCTCGCCTTCGCCCAGCGCTTCCCGGAGCGGATCGAGCGCCTGGTCATCGCCGACGGCGTACCGCTGCTGCCCGGCTATGAGTGGCACCGGATCGCTCGCCTGTGGCGGGCGCGCGGTGTGGGCGAGCTGTTCATGGGCGCCGCGACCAGATGGGGCCAGCGCCTCCTCTCCCGCGAGGGGAACGCGACGCCCGGCCCGATGCCCGAAAGCTATCTCGCGTCGGTGTGGTCGCACTTCGACGCGGGCACCCAGCGGGCGATCCTTCGCCTGTACCGCAGCGCTCCGCCCGACGCACTGGCGCGCGCGGGCATAGGGCTGGGCGAAATGCTATGCCCGGCACTGGTCCTGTGGGGCGCCGAGGATCCCTACCTGCCGGCGGGCTTCGCGCGCGCCTACGCCGATGCCCTCGGCGGCGCCGCCGACCAGGAGGTCGTCGCGGGCGCCGGCCACTGGCCCTGGATCGACCGCCCCGAGCTCGTGGGGCGGATCGTCGACTTCGCGACGGCGTGACCCACGCGACGAAGCGCGTGGTCGAGCCTGTCGCCCTGTGCGTGCTGCTCGCCCTGGCCTATCTGGTCCTCGCCCCTGCGAGCGCCGACCTCGCGGCCCAGGAGTACCGGGTCGGGGTCTTTCGCGACGAGGGGCTCACGCTGTGGGACGGTGGCTGGTACGGCGGCCATCACACGCTGGGCTACAGCGTCCTCTTTCCTGCGCTCGGCGCCCTGCTCGGCGCCCGCGAGGCCGGTGCGCTCGCGGCCGCCGCCGCCGCCGGACTCTTCGCCGTGCTCGCCCACGGGCGCTGGGGCGACCGTGCCCGCCTTGGGGCGTCGTGGCTCGGGCTCGGCGCAGGAGCGTGGCTGTTCACCGGCCGGCTGACCTTCCTCCTGGGCGTCGCCGTGGGCCTCGGCTCGTTGCTCGCGGCGCAGCGGAGGCGAGCCGTCGCGGCCCTCGCGCTCGCGGCCCTGTGCGGGCTGGCGAGCCCGATCGCCGCCCTGTTCCTTGCCCTGGCCGGTGCGGCGTGCGTCGCGACCGAGTGGCCGCCCCGGGGTCCTTCGCGGTCGTCGCGCGGCGGCGAGCGGCCGGGCAAAGGCGAAGACGCCGCCCGCGGCCTCGCCCTCGCCGCCGCCGCGCTCGCTCCCGTGCTGCTGCTCACGCTCGCCTTCCCCGAGGGCGGCTCGCATCCCTTCCAGCTGCGCTTCCTCCTGCCGATCGTGGCGATCGCCGCGGCCGGGGTCGCCCTCCTGCCCCGGGAGGAGCGCGCCGTACGGGCCGGCGTCGTCCTCTACGTCCTTGTCGCCCTCGCACTCTTCCTCGTCGAGACGCCGGTCGGCGGGAACGTCACGAGGCTGGGGGCGCTGTTCGGCGGGCCGGTCCTCGCGTGCGTGCTGACCGGCCGGCGCCCTGTCGCGCTCGCGCTCGCCGCGCTGCCACTCGCCTGGTGGCAGCTCTACCCGCCGGTCCGCGACGTCGCCAACGCGTCGGGCGACCCGTCGATCCGAGCCGCCTTCCACCGCTCGCTCGTCGAGGAGGTCCGCCGCCGCGGCGGACCGGCGGGCCGAGTCGAGGTCGCGCCGCTTCGCAACCACGCGGAGGCCCGCTTCGTCGCCCCCGAGCTCCCGCTCGCGCGCGGGTGGGAGCGCCAGCTCGATCGCCTCTACGGGCGGCTGTTCTATGACAAGCCCCTTACTCCGGCGACCTATCGTGCCTGGCTGGACGAGAACGCCGTGCGCTGGGTGGCCGTCGCCGACGCCCCTCTCGACGGGGCGGCGCAGGAGGAAGTGCGCCTGATCGCCGCGGGGCCAGATTACCTGCGCCCCGTCTGGCGCGACGCGGACTGGCGGCTCTACGAGGTTCGCGCCGCGGCCCCCGTGGCGCAAGGCTCTGCGCGGCTGCTGGCACTGGGCTCCGACACCGTCTCGCTCGAGGCGCTCCGGCCCGGGCCGGCGACGGTGCGCGTCCGGTTCTCGCCCTACTGGGCCGTGGTGGAAGGCGAAGGCTGCGTGGCCCGTGCGCCCGGCGGATGGACTCGCGTCGAGGCGCGGCGTCCAGGTCGCCTACGCCTGGCGATGCGCTTCGCGCCGGCGAGGGTCGTCGGGCGCGGATCGCGGTGCACCGGTGGTTGAGCCATCCTGCTGGGCCTCTGCCTCACGAGCCGTTAGAGTCTGCGCGCGCCCATGCTCGCTCTTCTGGCCAAGCTCCAGGCGAGGATCCTGCCGCGGGGCTGGCTCGACGCGCTGCGGCAGCTCGTTCTCTTCGCCGGTGCCTACTACGCCTACCGTTTCGTTCGCGGAGCGGTCGACAGTCGCGCCGTGGACGCCTACCAGAACGCACGGGACCTGATCTCCCTCGAGCAGGGCCTCAACCTGTTCATCGAGCCCAGCCTCCAGGCATGGGCGAGCGGGAAGGCGTGGCTCATCGACTCCGCGAGCTGGATGTACGTGAACTCGCACTTCACGATCACCGTCTCGTCGCTGGTCTTCATCTACCTCTTCCGCAACTCGTCGTTCTACTTCGTGCGCAACATGTTCTGCATCGCGATGTTCATGGCGCTCGTCGGCTATGTCGTCTTTCCGACCGCTCCACCGCGCTTCTTCCCGGAGTGGGGCTTCACCGACTCGGTGTCGGAGTTCACCCGCATCCCGCAGGACAGCACCCCGGTCAACGCGCTGTTCAATCCCTTCGCCGCCGTGCCCTCGATGCACGTGGCCTTCGCGCTGATGCTCGGCCTCTCGCTCGTGCGCCTAGTCAACTCGTGGCCGCTGAAGCTCTTCTGGGCGATGTATCCATTGGTGGTGACCTTCGTCGTCCTCGCCACGGGCAACCACTGGTGGATGGACGCAGCGCTCGGCGCGGCGGTCGCCGCCGTCTCGGCCTTCGCATCGCACTGGCTGCTGGCGCGAGCTCGCCCGGAGGCCTGGGCGTTCACGCGCGCGGCAGAGGCGACCGCCTGATGGCACAGGACCAGCTGGACCGGACCCGCCGTCGTCGGCGGGCGGACGGCTCGCGGGGCGGCTCGACCCCCCCGGGCCAAGACATGCGCACCCGCCTCATAGAGTCGCGCCTGACGCCCAACGCGATCTCGATGACCGGGCTGGCCGGCAACGTGGTCGCGGCCGTGCTCGTCTGGCAGCGCTACTTCTTCCTCGCCGGCGTCGCGTTCATCGTCGGCTCGGTAATGGACACGCTCGACGGCCGCTACTCGCGCATGTCGGGCAAGGGAACGCCCTTCGGCGCCTTCCTGGACTCGACCCTGGACCGCGTCGAGGAGGGCATCGTCCTCTGCGCCGTCGGCGCGTACTTCGCCGCCCAGGGCGACGAGGCCGCGGTGGCCGCGGTCGTGGCCGCCGTGCTCTTCTCGTTGATGGTCTCCTATACGCGTGCACGGGCCGAGGCGCTCGGCGTCGAGTGCAAGGTCGGTATCGCCAACCGCGCGGTGCGGGTCGTGATCCTCTCGGCCGGCCTGGTCTTCGCCAAGGGCGCCGGCCTGGCCGACTTCGAGCTGCTCGAGCCGGCCGTCTACGTGCTGGCCGCGCTGACGATCGTCACGACCGTCCAGCGCATCTTCCACGTGCGCCGCGAGCTCAACGCGCTCGCGGCGGCCTGACCTGCGCCGTGTGTAACCCGCACGGGTCGGCGGGTAGGTCTTCCTGCACAGAGTCCTGAAAGGAACACCCCTCGTGAGCAAGGCTTCGAACGGAAAGACCAACGGGAAGGCCGCTGTCAACGGCGCCGCCCGCTATCAGCGCGAGAAGGTCCGCGTAGCGATCATCGGCGTGGGCAACTGCGCCTCCTCCTTCGTCCAGGGGGTCCAGTACTACAAGGACTCCGACCCGGCCCAGGCGGTCCCGGGGCTCATGCACGTCGACCTCGGCGGCTACCACGTCTCAGACATCGAGTTCACGGCCGCCTTCGACATCGACGCCGAGAAGGTGGGCAAGGACCTCTCCCAGGGCATCCTCTCCGGCCAGAACAACACCCTGAAGTTCGCCGAGGTGCCAGAGCTGGGCGTCGAGGTCCATCGCGGGATGACCCACGACGGCCTGGGCAAGTACCTCAAGGAGAAGATCACCAAGGCCCCGGGCGAGACCGCCGACATCATCGAGATCCTGCGCGACACCCACACCGACGTGGTCGTCTCCTACCTGCCGGTGGGCTCCGAGCAGGCGACCAAGTGGTACGTCGAGCAGGTGCTCGAGGCCGGCTGCGGCTTCGTGAACTGCATCCCGGTCTTCATCGCCCGCGAGAGCTACTGGAACAAGCGCTTCCAGAAGGCCGGCCTGCCGATCGTCGGCGACGACATCAAGTCGCAGGTCGGCGCGACGATCGTCCACCGCTCGCTCGCCCGGCTCTTCCACGACCGCGGGGTCAAGATGCTGCGCACCTCGCAGCTCAACGTCGGCGGCAACATGGACTTCTACAACATGCTCGAGCGCGAGCGGCTGGAGTCCAAGAAGATCTCCAAGACCAACGCGGTGACCTCCGTCATGGGCCACACGCTGCCCGCGGGCGACGTCCACGTCGGCCCCTCTGACTACGTGCCGTGGCTGACCGACCGCAAGTGGGCCCACATCCGCATGGAGGGCCAGGCCTTCGGCGACGTGCCGCTCAACGTCGAGCTCAAGCTCGAGGTGTGGGACTCACCCAACTCGGCGGGCATCGTCATCGACGCCGTTCGCTGCTGCAAGCTCGCCCTCAACCACGGCGTGGCCGGTCAGCTCGACGGGCCGAGCTCCTACCTCATGAAGTCGCCGATGAACCAGCGCCCCGACTCGGAGGCCCGCGACCTCACCGAGGCGTTTATCGCCGAGCACGCGCGCGGGGCGGCCACGGAGCCCGCGGGGAGCGGGGAAGCGGGCAAGGAGGCCATCGCCGCGAAGAGGTAGCGCGAGGAGCCAAGCGGCCGTCGTGGGGCGGACCGCTTGCGTTTGAGTCGGTTCGCGACCGACCTTTGGCTGCGGCGCTTGACCCTGACGAGCTTCAGGGAGCCGGAGGACGAGCGCGGCGGACCTGACGGCGGCCCTCAGCTTCCAGTCGCTGGGAAAGCCGCGCAGCGGCCTTGGCGTAGGCGATCATGCCGCGTCGTTCACCGATGGCCAACACGACCATCAAGCCGACCGCTCCGTCTGACGGCTCGTTGCGGTAGATGAGCCGGTAGCGAGGCTTGCCGCGATGGCGGGGGCCGTCGAAGCGGATCTTGCGACAGCCCTTGAGCACCTGGGGCGGGCGATCGTCCATCAGGTCGCCGCGGTACGGATCGGAGTGCAGCGCGACTACGAGCCGAGCGATCTCACGACGAATCTCCTCGGGCAGGCCCACGACCTCGGCCTGCACCTCCGGTAGGAACTCGAGGTGGTACTCACCGCCGGGGGAGCTCGGCAACGAACTCCTCCATGCCAATGCCGTTCAGGAGCTCCGCTGCCGTCAGGCGCTTGCCCGACGTGCTCTGAAGGCGCTCATGGATGAGCAGCGCAATCCCGGCGTCCTCCAGATCCTCCTCGAGCTCATCGTGCTCGCGCTCCAGGGCGGCGATGCGCTCCTCGGCGGCTTCGATGTCGACGGTGGGCACCAGCGACGCGGACCCCTCCTGGCCGCGAGGCTTGATCTCGATTGCGTTATCCGTGAGCGATACGGAGGGATGCAGTCGAGACGATGCGTCCTTGACGAGACTGGGGAGAGCCCTCCGAGCCTCGCTCGTCCCCAGGCTCGGCATACCACGGCCTTTTCCCACGATAACGCCCTTTGGTTGATTTGTACGAGTCCTTGTACCATATCGCGGCGCGGCTCCACAGCATGCGCGCCGCGGCAGCGCGCCCCTTTCTCCATCAAAGGCAAGGCGTTCGGTGACGTGCCGCTTAACGTCGACCTCGCCAACGGTCGGTCGCCGTGGGGTCTGCTGCGTCGGCGTGGCCGGCTTCGCGGACCTCGGTCAGGCGCGCGCCGGCGTCGCGCCGGACGCCGCCCATGAAGTCGCCGTGAGGAAATCCGAACAGGATCCGGCGCAAGCGACTCGACCGGCCCGCGCACGAGATGGAGCGCGTTCGCTGCTGCTGGCAGCCGATGCGCACCCCGCGAGTGGTGTAGGGGTTCCGACCGCTCGACCACGACGGCGACTGACGCTCAGCGTTGTCCCACGCGGGCTTGTGGTCGGAACCCCCACGTGGCGGGCAGGGGAACGTTCAGGCGCCGGAGAGGCGCGCGAGCCACTCCTGCGGGGAGGCGATCTCGAGCTCGGTCACGCGCTCGAAGTGGCGCGCGTTGCGGGTGACCAGCGGAGCGCCCGCCTCGAGGCAGATCCCAGCCTGCATCGCATCACGCACCTCCAGCGCTCGCCCCGCTCGCCCAAGCTCTCGGGCGAGCTCGCCGGCGCGAAGGCCGGCGCCGTGCGTCAGGGGGAGCGCCGGCGCCGCGAGAAGCGCCAGCGCCGGCTCGGGATCGGCCGCGAACGAGCGCCCGAGCGCAAGCTCGAACGCCGAGACGGCGGTCAGGAAGAACGCGAGCGTCCCGGCGAGCGCGTCGACCAGCTCGCGGCCCGGGCCGGCGCCCCGCAGGTAGTCGATCAGGACGTCGGAGTCTAGGACGGGCTGGTCCGCCAACCCGCCCACGCCCCGGTGCGAGCACGCTCCCACTCGGCTACGTCGGCCTCGCTCCAGCTGCCGCCCGCCGCGCGGATCCGCGCCGCCAGGTCGGGCCGGCCGTCGAGCTCGTCCAGGTGCTTGAGAAGAGCCTCCTCGACGATGGGCGAGAGCCCGCGCAGGCCGCGCTCGGCAGCGGTGCGGCGCAACCGGCGGTAGACCGGGTCGGACAGCTCGACCGTGGTTCGCATGCAGCCATGCTACTGCATGGCAACGGGCTGGCCGTCCGCGAGAACGAGGCGCCCACCGGCGCGCGGGCGCGGGGGGGGCAGCGCCGACCTGAGGCGACGCTCCGGGGCACACCAGCGTCCGGGACGCTTGGCCGTCCTCGCTCACGCCGAGCAGACCTTCGACGCGCTCCCGGTCGACCGCGCGGTGGCGGGCCAGTAAAGCGAGCTCGTGGCGAGCATGAGACGAGCCGGGCAACGGCCGGGCGTCGCAGATGCGCTCATCGCGGCCACGGCGCTTGCCCACGACTTGACCCTGTACACGCTCGACGAGGACTTCCGCGGCATACCCGGGCTGCGGATCGTCGGCATCTGACCGAGCGCCTCGCGGGGATGGCCACGCATAGCTGAGCGGTAGTTTTGCTCGCAACATGAAGACGACAATCGACATTGCCGAGCCCCTTCTCGTCGAGGCGCGCGAGCTCGCCCGGCGGGACGGCGTGACCCTCCGCTCACTCGTCGAGGACGGTCTGCGCGGGGTGCTGGAGAAGCGGACCGCAGACCGAGCCGAGTACCGGCCGAAGGTCATCACCTACTTCGGCAGCGGAACGTGCGAGGGAGTCGACCTCGAGGATTGGCGGTCGATCCGTGAGCTCATCCACGGGGTCCGGGAGCTGTGGACGGCCGACCGTGACTTCGGCCGCTTCCTGGGCCTGCGAACACAGAACCCCCTGGTCGGGACTCGCTGATCCGGCGACGCGCGAGGCCGAGAAGCGCGGCATCGGACATGCCGGACCGGCACGCCGGCGGGCTACCCTTCCCCGGGTGCCGGAGGAGCGCTTCGCGATCGCCCAGGTCACGCCCTACGCGTGGGAGGTGCCCAACGAGGTCAACCTCTTCGTGGCGCGCACGAGCGAGGAGCTGGCCGCGCGGGGGCACCGGGTCGCGATCGTCGCGCCTTCGTCCTCGGAGGCGGCGGTCCGCGAGACGCGCAAGGCGATCCGGGCCGCTCGTGAGGATCCCGGGGCGCTGCTCGAGGGAGATGGTGATGCGCCTCGCGTGCTGGCGGTCGGCGAGGTCCTTCCAATCGCCTCCGCGCGCCGGCGCTCCCTGCCGATCGACGTCGCCCGGACGATCGAGGAGGTCCTCGGCGTGGCGCCCTTCGACATCGTCCACGTCCACGAGCCCTTCGCCCCGAGCACAGCCAGCGCGGCGTTGCGCAATTCCCGCGCGCTGAACGTCGGGACCTTCCACGCGCCGACCGAGCGCGTGCTCTCGACCCAGGTGGCTCGCAAGGTCGTCGAGCTCGTCTTCGGGCGCCTGGACGCGCGCACGGCGAGCTTCGGCGCGACGCGGGACCTCATGCAGCGCCACTTCCCCGCTGAGTACCGGCTCATCGCCCCCGGGGCCGACGCGGTGGCGGTGCGGGCGCGATCGGCTTCGGAGCACCCGCACATCGTGTTCATCGCAGAGGAGGAGCGGCCCGCGCAGCGGCAGTTCCTGCGCGCCCTGCGAAAGCTCGGGCTCGACCGCGCGTGGCGCGCGACCTCGTGGTCGCCCGAGGGCGCTACGACCTCGCCCGCCCTCGGTCGCGAGCTGCGCGAGCGCCTGACCTTCACCGGGCCGCAGGAGCGCCCGGCTGACGCGGTCCTCGCCGACGCCGACATCGTCGTGTGCGCCTCGACGGGGATGCTTCCCGCCCCCGGGCTGCTGGTCAGGGCGCTCGCGGCCGGCGTGGTGCCAGTCGCCTCGCGGCTGCCGGTCTACGAGGAGGTGCTGGGCGAGGGCGACCGGGGCCTGCTCTTCGAGCCCCGCGACGTCGAGACCCTCGGAGCTCAGCTCGGCCGGCTGATCGACGACCCTGCGCTGCGTGAGCGGCTGCGGGCCGCGGGCGAGGGTGGGCGCGAGAGCGTGAGCTGGTCGCGGGTGGCCGACGAGCTCGAGGAGGTCTACGCGGGCCTTGCGGCACGGCGCCACGACGACCGGGCGCGCCCCGAGGTGGCGGCTCGACTCGCTCGCCGCGACCTCATCGAGGTCGACCTCCACATGCACACCGACCACTCCCACGACTGCGCCACGCCGGTCGACGCTCTCCTCAGCGCCGCCAGGGCGAGGGGCCTCGGGGCCATCGCCGTGACCGACCACAACGAGATCTCGGGGGCGCTCGAGGCGCACGAGCAGGCGCGCGGAGACGCCCTGCAGGTGATCGTCGCCGAGGAGGTCAAGACCGCCGACCAGGGCGAAGTCATCGGCCTGTTCATCGAGGAGAAGATCCCGCGGGGCATGACCCTCGAGGAGACCATCGCGGAGATCAAGCGCCAGGGCGGCCTGGTCTACGTCCCCCACCCCTTCGACCGCATGCACTCGGTGCCCGGCTACGAGCACCTGCTCGGGGTGCTCGACGACATCGACGCCATCGAGGTCTACAACCCGCGGGTCGCCGTCGGGCGCTTCAACGAGGAGGCCGTGCGCTTCGCCGCCAAGTACCGCATCCCCGCCGGCGCCGGCTCGGACGCCCACGTGGTCCAGGGCCTCGGCTCGGCGCGGATCCGCATGCACGATTTCCACGGGCCCGAAGAGTTCCTGGAGTCGCTGCGCGACGCCGACATCATCCGCAAGCCGGCCAACCTGCTCTACGTCCAGGCGCTGAAGTTCCTCCAGACGAAGGTCGGCGCGCGCCGCAAGTCCTGATGCAGGGTCAAGGAGCGAGCGGCGCGCCGTCTAACTGGGGTGAGCCGATGCCCGCGACCGACGACGAGATCCGCGAGAAGTACCTCGAGCGCGCGATCCGCGAGCTCAACGCCTTCAGCCGCGACCTCCAGGCCTGCCCTCACTGCCCGCGCGGGAGCCTGATGCCGGTGCTCGGATCGGGCCACCCACAGGCCGACGTGTTCCTCCTCAAGCACGCGCCGCGGCCGGCGGAGGTCGAGGAGGGAGTTGCCTTCTACGGGCGGTCGGGCACGGCGCTGATGAAGTCGCTGCGGCGGCTGAGCATCGATCCGCTGTGCGTCTACGGGACGCTTTGCGTCAAGTGCCCGGTCGGCGATCCGGCCGTCGCCGATCCCGAGTGCATCGCGCGCATCCTCGAGGAGCTGGCGATCGTCCAGCCTCGGATCGTGGTCGTGATGGGCGAGGAGGCGCTCGCCGTCCTCAACGACCTCGACGTGCCGCTGGCCAGGAGCGTCGACCCCGAGCCGGGCGTGGTCCAGGTCCTCACCCCGTCGATCGAGGCCCTCTACGTCCCCAACATCGACGAGGCGCTCGACGACGAGGCCAGCAAGCGGGCGTTCTGGAGCGCGTTCAGGATGCTCGGGCAGTGGTACGCGGACCTTCCGCCCTACTAGCCGCCGCCGGCGGCGGCATCGCCTACCTCCTCCTCGCGCCCGCGCTACCCGACCTCGGCGAGGGCGAGGCGGCCGTGCTGGTGCCCGGGTCGATCGGCCTGGCGCTGCTCGGCGTGCTCGCGCTGTGCCTGGTCGACCTGCGAGACTCGGCGCCACTGGCCGCCCTGCTGGGCCTCGGGGCGGCTCTGCTGGCCGCAGCCATGACGGTGGCGGACGCCGGCGCGGTCGCCGACGTCCCCAAGGCACTGTTCGCGGCGGCGCTCGGCGTCGTCCTCGCCCGCGTGCTCGCCACGCCGGCCGTCGTGCTCGCCGTGCCGCTCTTCGTCGCGGCGATCGACGTCTGGAGCGTGTCGTCGGGACCGACCTCGCGCCTGCTCGAGCAGGACTCGGGCGCGGTCGACTTCCTCGCCTTCGCGATCCCCGCGTGGGGAGGCGGCGAGGTCGGCCGGCTGGGCATCTCAGACATCGTCTTCCTGGCCTTCTTCGCCGCGCTGGCGTGGCGTTACGAGTTGCGGCGGCTGGTGACGGGCACCGCGCTGGTGGGCGCGCTCGTGCTGGCCCTCGTCGTTGAGGTCGCGGTCGACCGTGCGCTGCCCGTCCTCCCCTTCCTCGCCGCCGCCCTGCTCCTGCCCAACCTCGACCGGCTCCCCGGCCTGCTCCGGGCGGAGGAGGAGGAGGAGGGATAGGTTCCCTCGGCGGCGGGGTGGGACCTGGCCCACGGGCGAGGACTGAAGGCTTCGGTAGGTCAGGGCCCACCGAATGCTTCAGGCCTTGACGCCCGAGCTCCTCAGCCACTACTCCATCAGGATCACGACCTTGCCGTGCTTGCCGCCGCCGGCGAAGCGCTCGTAGGCCTCCTCGACGCGCTCGAGCGGAAAGGTCTCAGCGACCGGGACATCGAGGAGACCGCGGTCGAAGAGGGGGAGCACGTGGCGTTCGAGCGCTCGGGCGGCCGCAGCCTTCTCCTCCAGCGGCCGGGCGCGCAGGGTGGAGCCCATGACCCGCCCGCGCTTGCCCATCAGCGCGCCGAGGTTGAGCTCGGCCTTGGCCCCCGCGCCGATGCCGATCACCGCGATGCGCCCGCCCGTCGCCAGGGCCTTGACGTTGGCCGCGAGGTTCGGAGCGCCCACGAGCTCGAGGACGACGTCGAAGGGGCCGTGCTCCTCGAAGCCCTCGGGGTCGATCGCGGTCGCGCCCAAGGCGGCGACCTGGTCGCGGAGCTCCTCGCGGCGGACGGTCGCGACGACCTCCGCGCCGGCCGTGCGAGCGAGCTGGATCGCCGCGGTGCCGACTCCCCCGGCCGCGCCATGGACGAGCAGCCGCTCGCCCGCCTCGAGGCCGGCCTGCGTGAAGATCGCGTCGTGGGCGGTGGTGAAGACCTCCGGCGTCCCGCCCGCCTTGGGCCAGTCCAGCGCGTCGGGCACCGGCATCGCCCCGCGCTCGTGGACGACCGCCAGCTGCGCCTGCCCGCCGCCGCCGACCACGGCCATCACGCGATCGCCCTCGTCGAAGCGCTCCGCGGCCGGCCCGCGGCCGACGACCTCGCCGGCGAACTCGAGCCCCGGGATGTCGGGTGGGGAGCCGGGCGGGGCGGGATAGAGCCCGCGCCGCTGGAGGACGTCGGCTCCGTTGACTCCGGCGGCGCGGATCCTCACGAGGATCTCGCCGTGGCCGGGCTCGGGGTCGGGCCGCTCCTGCGCGCGGACCTCCTCGTCGGCTATGACCGCTGCGAGCATGGCGGACGATCCTACCGGCGATCGGCCCGCGTCTCCGCGGCCAGCGCGCGGCGCAGCCGAGCCTCTGAGTCGTCGGCGGCGCGCTCGAGCGCCCTCAGCCGGGTGGGGCTGGTCACCCGCTGTCCGTAGGCCTTGGCCCGATAGAGCGCGTAGCGGTCTCGCGCGTGGCGCGCCTCGGCCCGCAGCTCGTCGATCTCCCGTCCCATGCCGCTCCAACAGTAGCCTTGCCCGAGGGGCTTCGGCGAGGGCGGCGCTAGACTCGGTGCTCGGTCGTCGGGACTCTCGCCCTCTCCGCCTTGCGACGCGACATCGGCCGAGAGGACGAGGAAGGCACTTCGATGACCGACCAGCCCAGGCGTGACCAGGACGCCCACCGCGTCTCGCAAGAGAACGAGAAGCGACACCGCGAGGCGATCCAGGATGTCGCCCGCCGCAACGAGGCGGCCCATAAGCAGGCCCGAAAGCTGCGGGACGAGTCGGACCGCATCAAGATGGACATGCGCCGGCACGCCGACTCCCGTTAGGCCGCCGCCGGCGCGAGGATCTGGAGCAGCGTCGGGACCGGGCCCCGGAAGGCCGCCGGGGCGAGGAGCTACGCTGCGCGAGTGGCGCTGCCGGTCGAAGCCTGGAAGCTCGAGGGGATCTCGCCCCGCGCCTACCAGCACCCCGCGGATCGGGCTGCGGCCGCGGCGCTCCAGAAGGTTCCCTACCTCGACCAAGTCGTGCGCAAGCTCATCGCGCTCGGCTACGAGCGAGCCCTTCGCGCCTCGGCGCTGGGCGCCGCCGTCAAGCTCGGCCAGGGCCAGCTCCCGCGCGTGTGGGTGCTGCACAGGGAGGCCTTCAACGCGCTGGACCTCGACGACGACCTTCCCGACCTCTACCTGACGCAGTTCCCCTTCGCCAACGCCTTCACCTTCGGCTCGGGCCAGCCGGTGGTCGTGCTCAACTCCGAGCTCGTACGGCTCCTGGACGACCCCAGCAAGCGCGCCGTGCTCGCGCACGAGGCCGCACACGTCCACTCTGACCACGTCCTCTACCAGACAGCCCTGCTCATCCTCGTGCGCATCGGGACCGGGGGCCTGTCGGCCCTGGCCGGCCTCCCGCTGCTTGCCATCCGCCTTGCGCTGCTGGAGTGGTTCCGCGCGGCGGAGCTGAGCTGTGACCGGGCGGCGGCGCTGGTGACGCGCGACGCGACGGCCGTGTGCCGCTCCCTGATGGTCATCACGGCCGGTGCCGCCGCCGAGGAGCTCAGCCTCGACGCCTTCATCGCCCAGGCGGCCGAGTACGACGAGGGGGGCCGCGGGATCGAGCGGCTCACCAAGCTCATGAACGACCTCAACGTCACCCACCCCATGCCGGTGCGCCGGGTGTGCCAGCTCCTGGACTGGGTGCGCTCCGGGGAGTACGACCGGATCGTCGGCGGAGAGTACGTCCGCCGCGGCCAGGAGCCGCCGCTGCGCGAGGAGACCGACGCGGCGAGCGCACACTACGGCCAGCGCATCGGCGACGTCTTCCAGCAGGCGGGCTCGTCCATCGCCGAGGTCGGCGAGCAGCTCGGCGACTGGCTCAAGCGCCAGCGCTGAGTAGCGTGCCGGGGGTGCGGGTCGAGCACGACGTCCCCCTGGCGCCGCTCACCACCCTGCGACTCGGGGGCGCCGCCCGGCAGCTGGTCATCGCCGAGTCGGCGGAAGAGGTCGTCGCCGCCGTGCGCGGGGCCGACGAGCCGCTGCTCCTGATCGCTGGCGGCAGCAACCTCGTGCTGCCCGACGCCGGATGGCCGGGGACCGTCGTGCGCATCGCCACCCGCGGCATCGACGTCACCGCGGGCCGGGTGGTCGCCCAGGCGGGCGAGGACTGGGAGGCGCTCGTTGCGCGCTGCGTTGCGGGCCGGCTGGCCGGGATCGAGTGCCTGTCGGGGATTCCGGGATCGGTTGGCGCCACCCCGATCCAGAACGTCGGCGCCTACGGGCAGGAGATCGCCGAGGTCGTCGCTCGCGTACGGGTCTACGACCGCAAGCGCGACGAGGTGGTGGAGCTCGGCCCGCACGAGTGCGCATTCGGCTACCGCACGAGCGCGTTCAAGCGCGCTCCCGGGGAGCGGGTGGTGCTCGAGGTCGAGCTCGCCTTGCGCGACGATGAGCTCGGCGGGCCCGTCCGCTACGCCGAGCTCGCGCGCGCCCTCGGCGTGGCGATCGGGGAGCGTGCCCCGCTTGACCAAGTACGTGCCGCGGTCCTGGCGCTGCGGCGCGCCAAGGGCATGGTCCTCGACCCCTGCGACGCCGACACGGTCAGCGCGGGCTCGTTCTTCACCAACCCCGTGCTCACCGACGAGCAGTTCGCCGCCCTTTGCGAGCGCGCAGCGCAGGACCCGCCTGCCTTCCCCGACGCCGAGGGCCACGTCAAGACGTCCGCCGCCTGGCTCATCGAGCGCGCCGGCTTCCACCGCGGCTACGGAGACGGCCGTGCGCGGGTCTCCTCCAAGCACACCCTCGCGCTCACCAACCGCGGCGGCACCACGGCCGATCTCCTGGCGCTCGCCCGCGAGATCCGCGACGGCGTCCGCGAGTCTTTCGGGGTGACCCTCGAGCCCGAGCCCACGCTGGTCGGCGAGCGCCTCTAGTAGCGCGCCGCGCTAGCGCGCTCGAGGAGCGCCACGCATTCGATGTGTGGGGTCTGCGGGAACATGTCGACAGGACGCACGCGGCGCAGCTCGTAGCCGGCCTCGACGAGCTGGGCCGCGTTGGGTGCGAGCGTGGTGGGGTTGCAGGAGACGTAGACGATGCGCCGGGGGGAGGCCTCGATCAGGCGGCGCACCACCTTCTTCGAGAGTCCGGAACGGGGCGGGTCGACGACGACGAGGTCGGGGCGGCCCGCGCGCTCGACGAGCTCGCGCAAGGCGAGACGCACGTCGCCGGCGAAGAAGCTGGCGTGGGCGATGTCGTTGAGGCGTGCGTTCTCGATCGCGTTGGCGACCGCCTCGGGGACGATCTCGAGGCCGAAGAGCTGCGCCGCACGGTCGGCGAGCGAGAGCCCTGCCGTCCCGATGCCGCAGTAGAGGTCGAAGAGGCGCTCGCGCCCACGGAGGTCGGCGTACTCCGCGGCCAAGCCGTAGAGGCGCTCGGCCATCTCGGTGTTGGTCTGGAAGAAGGCCAGCGGCGAGACGCGGAAGCGCAGGTCTCCCAGCTCCTCCTCCAGGACCGGGGCGCCGGCGACGTGCTCGGTCATCCCGCCTGCCGTGGTCTCGCCCAGGTCGGTCGTCCGCGTCCAGAAGACGCCGTCGACGGCGGCGGCACGGGCGAGGCCGTCGGCGTCGAGGTCGCCCTGCGAGGTCACCAAGCGGACCTGTAGCTGCCCGGTCCGGCGCCCTTCCCGGATTACGAGGTTGCGCAGGAAGCCCTCGCCGCTGCGGCGATCGTAGGCGCCCAGGGCCTGCTCGCGGCACCATGCGAGCACCCGCTGCCGAGCCTCGTTGCCCGGCTCGGAGGCCAGCAGGCAGTCCTCGACGTGGTCGATGCGGTCCCACCGGCCCGGGGCGTGGAACCCGCACACGAGCGTCCCGTCCTGCGCCGTGCCGAAGGAGTACTCGAACTTGTTGCGGTAGCGCCAGCGCTCGACGGCGGGAACGATCTCCTCGAGCTCGAAGCCGTCCAGACCGCCGATCCGTCGCAGCGCCTCCTCTACCTGGTCGCGCTTGACCTCGAGCTGTCGCTCGTAGCGCAGCACCTGCCACGGAGCGCCGGGGTGGTCGGCGACCGGCTCGACCCGGTCGGGGCCCGGCTCGAGCACCTCCACCGCCCGCGCCTCGGCGAAGCTGCGCTTGCTCTTGGAGACCACGGCGCGCACGCGGTCGCCGGGAACGGCGCCCGCGACGAAGACCACGTAGCCGTCGCTGCGCGCGACGCCCGCACCGCCGAAGGCGAGCGAGTCCACCGTGAGCTCGAGCTCTGCGCCGCGCTGCGGGCGCGTTGGGGTGGAGGCCTCCATCGCCGGCCTAGGATGGCAGCCCCGGCGCGCTCGCCTATGCGAGCTCGATCGTGAGCCCGAGGAACCGGCCGACCGTCGCGCCTCACTGGCCAAAGATCGCGCGGCGCCGCGAGAAGCCGGCAGGACTTGCGACCGGAACCACCTAGCCGAGCTTGGTCTCGATCGCCTGGAGGACCGACTTGCGGTTGCCGTGCCGCCGCTCGTAGTCGCGCACCTTGCGCAGCTCGGCCGGGGAGAGGTCATCGAGTCGATCGGCGATCTGGGCGGCGGTGAGGTCCTCGTAGGAGAGGATCGGGAAGGACTGGCCCAGGCCTGCGGCACGGCGCGCGCGGTCGACCTCGCGAAGGACGCGGTCGGCCGGCTGGCTCTTGCGCGCCGCCGTCGCCGCCGTCTCCAAGCCGCCGCGCCCGCGGCCGAGCAGGTGCTCGAAGTCGGCGAGGAGGTCGACTGTCTGCTGGCGCCCGCGGCGGACCATCTCCTGGGCGAGGTCCTCGGCATCTTCACGGGTCATGCGCCCGCGATCCACCGCATCGTCGACGACCTCCTGGATGCGCTCGTTGGTGAGCATGACCAAGTGCAGCGGCCCCTCCATCCCGCGCTGGAGGAAGTCGCGAAAGGCGGAGACGTTCGCGTTGAAGTCGTCCCCGGAAGCCTCGGTGGTCGGCCGCTGCTGTGCCGCGGCCTGCGAGGAGGCGGGGCCCCCGCGCTTGGCGCCTCCGCCAGCGCGGCGCGAGCTCGCGGCTCGCGAGCGCGTTGCCTTAGACGAGCGCCCGGAGGACGAGGCGGCCTTACCGGCACTGGAGCGCTTAGCAGCGCTGGAGCTCTTGGCGCCGCCGGACGCGCGGCCGGAAGCGCCTCCCGGCGAGCCGCCGCTGCGGCCCTCCCCGCTCGCGCCCTCCCGCGATCCCCCGTCCGACCCCGACCCACTGCCCTTGGCCTGCGGCATCCCCATCCTCCTGTCAATGACGGCGGCCGAGGCTATCAGCGGCGAGCCGCTTGGCGCGTCTGCGCGCTGCCGCGATCGACGCAGGGAGTCCCGCCGCGAGCCCCTTGCGCCCGCCCTCCGCTCGCTGGGTTACGCGACAGGCAGGTCGTCCGCTGGAGGACCGACGTGGTCCTCGCGTCCGGGCACGGTCTTGACCCACGACACCAGCGAGCGAACACTCGGTGGGAGCGCTTCCTCGCTCGCGAGGATGGTGTGCTCGCGACCCTCGTCTTCCACGGTCACCGCATAGTTGAAGCGGTCGGCCTGGGGCGGGCCTGTGGTGAGGGTGCTCGGCAGGTCGAAGACGCCGGCCTCCTCAACTTTCGCCCGCAGCTCCTTCGCGTCCTCGGGCGCAAGTAAGTCGGCGTCGGCCGCGGTCTTGGTGATCAGTCCGGCGAGACCGCCGCCGCGGACGATAGATACTTTCATGCACTCAGGATACCCCAGTGCTGCTGGTGGCTCTGGGGACGGAAAGCCGCCGCGCTACAAGACGCCCACGGCCTGCCAAGCGCCGCGGACCGCCTCCTCCTCCTCGCCTCCCTCCCCGAACAGCTCTCCCGCCACCTCTGCGGTGGTCTCAGCAGCGGCTTGGAACCCGGAGTTGGGCCCCAGGCGCTCCGTGAGGGTCAGGTACCAGATACTGCCCGGCTTCTCCCAGGCGTTGCCGCCCATTGCGGCGGCAGCAAGATAGAAAGCGCGGTTGGGGATGCCGGAGTTGATGTGCACGCCGCCGTGGTCGTTGCGCGGGTCGTCGTCGTCGGGGAGGTCGGCGTAGGCATCCATGTGGGCGGGCTGGCGGTCGAAGCGGTGCGCACTCCCTGGTTCCTTCATCGAGCGCAGAGCACGACCGTTCAGCGCCGGTGCGAGGATTCCCTCGCCGATCAGCCAATCTGCCTGCTGCGCCGACTGCCCGAGACCATGCTGCTTGACGAGCGATCCAAAGACGTCCGAGAAGGACTCGTTGAGCGCTCCCGACTGCTTACTGTAATGCAGGCCGGCGGTGAAGTCCGTGATCCCGTGAGTCAACTCGTGACCGATCACGTCGATGGCTTTGGTCATCCCACCGGGCAGGAACATACCCCCGCCGCCATCTCCGTAGATCATCTGGGCCCCCGTCCAGGCAGCATTGTCGTACTCGGTCCCGTAGTGCACCGAGGACACCATCTCGAGGCCCCTGCCGTCAATGCTGTCGCGAGAAAAGACCTCCTTATAGAAGTCGTAGGTCTTCTCCGCGCCCTCGTAGGCCTCGTTAACCGCCTCGTCCGGCGAGGGCGAGTCGCCTTCGCCGCGGGCTCTCTGGCCGGGCAAGTCGAAGTCGCCGCCGTGCTCGACGTCGTACACCGTGAGGTGCGCATCCGCACCCGGGGCCAGAAACGCCAGCTCGGCGATCCCCACGTCCAATGCCCGGAGCGACTTGCCGATGACCGCGCGCTCCGCCCGCAGCGCCACCGAGGTGGCGAGCGTGCGGAGGGCGGCCTCACGCTGGTCGGGCGCTCCCTCCTCGGCGATCCTGATCAGAACGTCTGGCGAGGCTATCTGGCACAAGGACGCAGAGCCGCCAGCCGATGGACGCCTGCGAGCATTGTCGTTCGTGCACACGGCTACCTCGCTTTCGGGGCAATATTCGTCTGTCGTGCAGCGGACGGTGCGGTCGCCGTCCCTCCGCAAGTTGCTTCGCCGACCATAACGCCCCTTGAGCCAGCCTGGGAGAAACCTTCCATGGCTACACATAGCCCACGAACGGGCGCGGTGGTCCGCGGGCGCCGCGATCGACGCAGGCCGGCCTCGCGCCCGCGATGGTCCGCGTCACAACCTGACCAGCAACTCCAGCAGCGCCTTCTGGGCATGCCGGCGGTTCTCCGCCTGATCCCATATGCGCTGACGGGGGCCGTAGAGCACCTCGGCGGTGATCTCCTCCCCCGGGTGGGCGGGCAGGCAGTGCAGCGCGATCGCGCCGGGGGCCGCGCGGTCGAGGAGGGCGTCGTCGATGCGGTAAGGGCCCAGCGCGGCGCGGCGCTCGTCTGCCGAGGCCTCGTCGCCCATGCTCGCCCACACGTCGGTGTAGAGCGCGTTGGCGCCCCGCGCGGCCTCGGCGGGGTCGCCGACGAGCTGCGCTCCGGCCACGGGCTCGAGCTCGTAGCCGGCAGGGGAGGCGACGACCACCTCGACTCCGGCGCGGGCACCGAGCAGGGCGAGCGAGCGAGCGACATTGTTGCCGTCGCCGACGTAGGCGACCCGCAGGCCCGCGAGCGTCCCGAACGCCTCGCGGAGGGTCACGAGGTCGGCGAGCGCCTGGCAGGGGTGGTGCCGGGCCGTGAGCATGTTGACCACGGGGACGGTCGCGTGGAGGGCGAGCTCCTCGAGCAGCTCGTCGGGCCCGGTGCGCAGTCCGATCGCTGCTACGTGGCGCGAGAGGACGAGGGCGGTGTCGCGCACGGACTCGCCGCGGGTGAGCTGGAGATCGCCGGTGCGCAGGACCATGGGGTGGCCCCCGAGCTCCACGACGCCAGACTCGAAGGAGACGCGGGTTCGCGTGGAGGGCTTCTCGAAGATGAGGGCGACCGTCCGCTCCTCGAGGACTCGCGAGCTGCGCGGCGCAGCCTTCAGCTCGAGCGCGCGCTCGACGAGGGCGAGCAGCTCGCCGGCCTCGATCTCAATTCCGGTGAGGAAGTGACGCCTCAAGTCGGAGAGGGTATCCTCGACCCCTGGAGGCCCTTCCATGACCCGACTGCTCACGCTCCTCGCTCTACTTCTCACCGCCGGCGCGCTGACCGTGGCGGGGTGCGGCGGTGACGACAACAAGGGCGACTCCGGGGGCGCCGGCACGACGACCGCGGAGCAGGGCGGCACGGATACCGGGGGTGGGAGCGGCGGATCGCAGGCCGGCGGGTCCGTGAAGGTCGACATGAAGAACATCCAGTTCGTGCCCAAGCAGATCACCGCGAAGGTCGGCCAGAAGATCGAGTGGACCAACGGCGACAGCGTCGCCCACACGGTCACCGCAAAGAGCGGCGCGGACTTCGACTCGGGCACCTTGGATCCGGGCGCCGACTTCTCCTTCACCCCGACGAAGGCCGGCAAGATCAACTACGTCTGCGAGATCCATCCCAACCAGACCGGCACGATCACCGTCACGCAGTGACGGAGATGAGGCCCGTCTGAGGCACGAGCACCGTCACGCAGTGACGGCCGCGCTCAGCTTCGTACGCCGAACCCTCTGATCGCCAGCAGCGCACGCTCACCGACCGTGCCCGCGGCCGGTAGCAGGCCGACCGTGACTGCCGTCGAGTAGAGGTCGAAGAAGGCGCGGACGCGCTTGAGCCTTGGCTCTCCGTCTTCGAGCTCCCCGTAGAAGACCCCGTTGACGACGACGAAGCGGCCCGTGGCGGGTATCGGGCCGAGGCGGGCGCGCTGGGTGCCGAGCAGGCGGCACGGGGCGGCTATGTAGGTCCCGTCGGTGAGGCGCTCACCCGTGCGCTCCACCCGGGCGTCGGGCATAGCCGCCCACAGCCGCCGCGCGTGGCGGCCGAGTGCCGCGGCGCCCTCGAGGGGCTTCGGGGTGAGCGGATCCTCGTAGTGCACGTTCGCCGCGCAAAGCTTGGCGAATGCGTCGGCATCGCGGCCCGACCACGCCGCCTGCCAGCAATCCATGAGGTCGTCTACTTCGACCTGGCCGGCGCTCACGACAGGTCTGCAAGCCCCGCGTCCGGCGTGGAGGCCTCGGCATATAGGCGCCGCGGGATGCGGCCGGCGCCGCGGGCGAGGCGACCGGCGACCACGCCGGCGCGCACGGCGGTCGCCATGGCGACCGGGTCCTTCGCGCGGGAGATCGCCGAGGCGCACAGCACGGCGTCGCAGCCCAGCTCCATGGCCAGCGCGGCGTCGGAGGCAGTCCCGACCCCCGCGTCGAGCACGAGCGGGAGGTGCGTTCGCTCGCGCATGATCGAGAGGTTGTAGGGGTTGCGGATGCCCATCCCGCTCCCGATCGGCGAGCCGAGCGGCATCACCGCGGCGCAGCCGACGTCCTCGAGGCGCCGGGCGAGCACGGGGTCGTCGTTGGTGTAGGGCAGGACCGTGAAGCCCTCGTCAACCAGCGCCTCCGCGGCCTCGAGCAGCTCGGGCGCGTCGGGGAGCAGCGTGCGCTCGTCGCCGATGACCTCGAGCTTGACCCAGTCGGTCTCGAACGCCTCGCGGGCCAGGTGGGCGGTGCGGATCGCGTCGCGGGCCGTGAAGCAGCCGGCGGTGTTGGGCAGCAGCTCGACCCCGGCCCCGTCGAGCACGTCGACGAGCGATCCGCGGGCGGCGGGATCGATGCGCCGCAGGGCGACGGTCACCAGCTCGGCGCCGCTCGCGTGGATGGCCGCGGCGAGCGTCTCCATGCTCGCGAAGCCGCCGGTCCCCAGGAGGAGGCGGGAGCGCAGGGTGCGCCCGGCGATGACGATCGGGTCGGCGGCCTCGAGTGCGCTGAGATGGACGGTGTCGTACTGCTCGGTCGCCACGCCGGTCAGCCTCCCTGGATCGCGTTCACGACTTCAACCCGCGTGCCCTCCTCGAGCACCCGAGCCTCCCACTCCCGACGCGGAACGACCTCGCCGGCCACGGCCACCGCGACCCCCCGTCGCGGCTCCACCCCGAGGCGCGCGAGCAGCTCGCGAAGGGTCGCGTCGTCGGCCACTTCGGTGCGCTCGCCGTTGAGGAGGACGTTCACCGATGAGCTCCGGAGAGAGGCGGGGAGCTGAGGGCGAAGCGGCGCGGGTCTGCGGCGGCGATGTTCTCCGGCGGCTCCTCTCCGACCAGCATCGCGGCGACCGTGTCCGCGGTGAGCGGGGTGAGGAGGATGCCGTTGCGGTAGTGGCCCGTCGCCCACACGAGGCCGTCGACTGCGGCGGGACCGATGAAGGGAGCGTTGTCCGGCGTCCCCGGGCGCAGGCCGGCGATCGCCTCCTCGAGCTCGAGCTCGAGCACCCCCGGAAGCAGCTCGGCGGCATCGTGGACGAGGTCGTGGAGAGCGCCGGCGGTGATCGAAGTGTCGAAGCCACGCTCCTCGACCGTGGCCCCCAGCACGTACCGGCCGTCGCCACGCGGTACGAGATAGCCGCTTCGCTGCCCGGTGTCCATGCGCAGGCTGCGGTGCAGCAGGCCGGGACCCTCGGGGTCACGAAGCCGCAGGAGCTGGCCCTTCACCGGGCGCACGGGAACGCGCGCATATTCGGGGATGCCCGGAAGGGCGCCAGACCACGAGCCGGCCGCGACGACCACGGTGGCGGCGCTCAGCTCTTCGCCGCCCGACCGGACGCCGGCCACCTCGCCTCCCTCGATCACGACCTCCTCAACCGCGACCCCCTCCTGCAGCTCCACGCCCTCGCGCGCGCAGGCCGCGGCCAGCGCCGCGATCAGCCGTCGAGGATCCACGGCGTGGTCGTCGGGGGCGTGCAGTCCGAGGCGGATCGTGGGGGCGAGGGCTGGCTCGAGCCGCCTCGCTTCGCTGCCGAGCAGGCGGTCGGCAGCTAGCCCGAGGGAACGGCGGAACTCGAGCTCGCGCTCGAGGGCCTCCGCCTCGTCGCGATCGCGGGCGACGACGAGGGTGCCGCACGCCCGCAGCGACGGGTCGAGCCCCGACGCCTCTCCGAGCTCGCGCGCGAACTTCGGCCAGCGGGCGGCGCTGGCAAGGCCGAGCTCGGTGAGCCGCTCCTCGCCGAAGGTCGCCTCGGTAACCGGGGCCAGCATGCCCGCGGCGACGTGCGACGCGCCGGCGCCGATCCGCTCGCGCTCGAGCACCACCACGCGCAGCCCGTGCTGAGCGGCCCGCCAGGCGACGGCGAGGCCGATGGCGCCGGCGCCGATGACGACGGCGTCGTGGCGATGCTTGGGCGAAGCGGCGTTCACGGTGTTGGCTCCCTGCGCCGGCATGACCCGGATCAGGTTCGGACGGTCGGCGGCCGGGGCGCCGCCCTCTCAGCCCGTGTGCGGGCTCCCGTTGGTTACTCTCCATGGTAGTAGCCGCCTGACACACTGCGGGCATGGACGACGAGCGCCGACGGCGCCTCGCGCAAGCGAGGCTCTACCTCGTGTGCGGCGCCTGCCCGGCCCGCTTCCTGAACGCCGCCCTGGCCGGGGGCGTCGATGTCGTCCAACTCCGCGACAAGCGCCTCGACGACGATGAACTCGTCGCGGCATCCCGACGCTTCCGTGACGCGTGCGACGCACAGGGCGCGCTGTTCGTCCTCAACGACCGCCCCGACCTCGTCGTGGCGTGCGAGGCCGACGGCGTCCACGTGGGCCAGGACGATCTCCCCGTCCCCGAGTCGCGGGCGCTCGTGGGTGAGGATCGGCTCGTCGGCCTCTCGACCCACTCGCCGGCGCAGGTAGACGCCGCCTGGGGCATCGACTACATAGCGGTCGGCCCGGTCCACCAAACGCCGACGAAGCCCGGCCGGCCCGCGGCCGGGCTCGACCCGATCCGTCACGCCGCCGCCCACGCGCGCGTTCCCTGGTTCGCCATCGGCGGGCTCAACGATGTGACGATCAAAGAAGCGATCGGCGCTGGGGCGCGGCGTGCGGTCGTGGTCAGGGCGATCGCCGAAGCGAAAGACCCTGAGGCCGCGGCGCGAGCGCTCCGCGCGGCGCTCGACGCCCATCCCCTCGAGGCGGAGGCGCGCGTTGGGGCAACGTAGCCGTAGGCGCGAGCGGGCCGAGCACGGCAACGCAGGAGGCGAGGCGGCCGCGCCGGCCCCCGCGGGAGGCGAGGGAGCGGCGCGGGACCCCGCGGGCCGCGGGGTCCCGCCACGGGAAGGTGCCGAGGAGGGACCCGCTCTGACGAGCGCGAGTCCGCGCGACCGCTTGGCGGAGCGCGACCGCATGGCGGACCGCTACGCACGCGGGCGGGCCAAGGACGCCGCGGTGCGGGCGCAGCTCGAGCCGCTCGCCGAGGGAGAGCGGCCGTCGGCGGTGACCGTTGCGGCGATCACCGCGACGGTGCTCGCCGTCGCCAACGTCGGCGCTTACGCGGCCGGCGCGCGCGTGCGTGGCGATTCGAACAGCATCGTCGGGATCCTGCTCTTCGCTAGCCTCATGCTCACCGCCGCCTGGGGGATGTGGCGCGCGAAGTACTGGGCGGTACTCGGCTTCGAGGCGCTCCTCGGAGTGACTATCGGGGTCGCCGCCCTCTCGCTCACGGTGGCGTCCAACGTCGAGGCGTTGGTCCTGTGCGCGGTGATCATTGCGGGCGCAGGCTTCCTGTTCTACAAGCTGATCCGCGCCATGGCCCGCATCCAGATGCCCGAGCGCAGGGCACAGGATCACGTCGGATAACCTGGCTCGCCGATGGTGGAGCGCTCGTATGACTGCGTAGTGATCGGGTCCGGGCCCGGCGGCTACGTCGCCGCGATCCGCGCGGCGCAGGTGGGAATGAAGACCGCAGTCGTCGAGAGGGCCGGGGTGGTCGGAGGGCGGTGCCTCAACGAGGCGTGCATCCCCGCCAAGGCGGTGCTGCGGGTGGCCGACGTGAAGTCCGAGATCGACGACGCGGAGGACTTCGGGCTCAAGGTCGAGGGCGTTGCCCAGGTCGACTTCGCCGCCGTCGCCCGGCGGCGCGACAAGGTCATACAGACGCTCACGGGCGGGGTCGCCGGCCTGTTCAAGAAGAACGGGATCGAGGTGATCGAGGGCGAGGGCGCGCTCGCCGGGGCCGGCAAGGTCACGGTTGGTGGCGAGGAGATCGACGCCAAGACGATCATCCTCGCGTGCGGGTCCGTGGCCAAGCCGGTGCCCGGCACCCAGTTCGACGGGCGCGTGATCGACACGGCCGGGATATGGCTCACCGACGAGCAGCCCGAGACGATCGCCGTGCTCGGCGCGGGCGCCTCCGGAGTCGAGATCGCCTCGGCCTACGCGCGGCTGGGGACAACGGTCATGCTCTTCGAGGCGCTCGACCGCGTCACGCCGCTCGAGGACGCCGACATCTCGAAGCTCGTCGAGCGCGGCCTCAAGAAGCAGGGCGTAAAGGTGCACACCGGGACGCTGATGGAAAACGTGGAGACGGGCGAGGACAAGGTGTCCTTTTCTTATTCCGACCAGAGCGCCGAGGTCGACTTCGTGGCCATCGCGGCGGGTCGCGCCCCCGACGTCGAGGCGCTGGGGCTCGACCGGGCCGGCGTCGAGCTCGACGACAACGGCATGGTCGCGGTGGACGAGATGCTGCGCACCTCGGCGGACGGGGTCTACGCGATCGGCGACCTTGTCCGCGGCCCCGCGCTCGCGCACAAGGCCTCCGACGAAGGGGTGATCGCAGTCGAGCACGCAGCGGGCCAGGACCCGGAGCCGATCGAGCTGGTCGACGTCCCCCGGGCGACCTTCTGCACTCCCAACGTGGCGAGCTTCGGCCTCACCGAGGAGCAGGCGCGCGACCAGGGCTACGAGGTGACGGTCGGCAAGCTCCAGTACGGCGCGGTGGGGGCGGGCGCCGTCTACGGCGATCGGCAGGGGCTGGTGAAGATCGTCGGCGAGACCAAGTACGGCGAGCTGCTGGGCGGCCACATCGTCGGCGCCAAGGCAACCGAGCTCATCCAGGAGCTCGTCAACGTGCGGGCGCTGGAGGGCGGCTACCACGAGGTAGCCCACATGGTCCACGGCCACCCGACGCTCTCGGAGGCAGTGATGGAGGCGGCCCGGGCGGCGGACGGGTGGCTGATCCACGGATAGCGGCCGCCCGCCGCGAGGGCCGGGCGGCCGCGATTCGACAGACCGGCGGCGCGGCTGCCGAGCCCGACCGGCCCGTCTTTTACTACGACCTCGTCAGCCCGGAGGCCTACCTCGCGGCCGAGCGGATCAACGCGACGCTGCCAGTCGTGCCCGAGTGGCAGCCGATCCTCCTCGCCGAGCTCGAGGGCGGCGAGACGCTCGACGCGTGGCGCTGCGAGGCAGAGCGCGACAGCGTGATGGAGGACCTCGAGCGCCGCGCCCTCGCTCGCGAGCTCCAGCCGATGCGCTGGCCGCCGCGCTGGCCGGGGGACTCCGAGCTCGCGATGCTGGCCGCGACGTACGCAAAGGGCATCGGGCGCGCGGTGGCCTTCTCGCTGGCGGCCTTTCGCCAGGCCTTCGCGGCTGGGCGAGACCTGAGCGACCCCGACTCCGTGCTCATCGCGGCCGCCGCGTGCGAGCTGCATCCCGCCGCGATTCTCAAGGCGGTCGAGCTGCGCGGCACGCGCGACGCCCTGCGAGGGGCGACCGAGCGGGCTGAGGCGGCGGGGGTCCGGTCGGTGCCCACCGTGCGCCTCGGCGACGAGCTCTTCGCCGGCGAGCACGCCGTCGAGATTGCGGCACGCGCTGCGGCGTGAGGGCGAACCGCGCCTACCGGCTCATCGTCCGCCGCGGCGGCCTGGCCCCGGCGCTGCTCGCCGCGACCGACCGCCTCGACCATATCGAGGTCGTCGAGGTCGACACCGGCGAGGTAGCCCTGTTCTGGGACCTCGAGCCGCGGCGCGCCACCCGGCTCGCCCGAGCCCTGAAGGCCGACCTCGCGCAGCTCGACTCCGACGCGTTCATCTCGGCGTGGCGCAACGCCGGCGACGGGCCACGCGGGTCGCGGTAGCTGCCCGATCCGGTACGGGGACGGCCGGGGCGTAGCCTGTGGCAGGTGGCTGACTCCCACGAGCTGCCCTCGCTGCCACCCATCACCGCCGAGGTGGAGCCGATGTTTGACTACGTCGCGCTCGACTCCCCGCGGATGCCCCCCGACCTCGATGTCGTGGCCCGTCTAGCGCGCAATTACAGCGAGGAGGACGGGGGCGGCGAGCGGCTGCGGCTCGCGCTCGTCGCCGGCCACCCGGTCGACAGCCATGACCTGATCATCGTCGCGTACATCTGGCGCGCTGAGACACGGGACGTCGTGTGGGGGCTCGAGCGCTGGCCCTCACCTGAGCGCCGGCTTGTGCTCTACCGGCTCGACCCGGGCTTTGAGCCGCTGCCCGCTCGCCAACTCCACGCGGAGCTCCAGCACGCGGGCGCGGACGCGCTCGCGGCCGAGACGCGCGCGGTCCTCGCCGCCTGAAAAGCCGCACCCCTTCCCGCCCGCGTGCAGCGCTCGGCGGACGAACCTCGCCGAGCCATCTACCGGGCGGCCCGGATTACACGCCGCGCTCCTCCTTCGACGGATGCGAGCGTTCCACTGCCCCAAACTGACGTTCACTGCGGACGACGAGGAGGAACGCCCGCACCCACGCGACTCGCTACTCCTTCCGGCGCGAACCGGTCGCGCACGTGCATTGGTGGCCGGCGGGTTGCTCGCGCTGGCGTCCTGCGATCGCCGGTCGGGTGGTAGAGCAGGCCGTCATGCGTCAAGTCGGCGGCGGTTTGCACGGTGATCGGGTCCGCGGGCTGATCGTTGTGCTCTGGCGCGCTGGCCTGCGGATCAGCAAGGCGCTCGATCTGCGCGAGGGCGACCTCGAGCCAGGCCGCGGGGCGCTCCTCGTCCGCGAGGGGAAGGGCAGTCGGCGCCGCGAGGTCGGGATGGACGACTGGGGCTGGGACCAACTGCGGCCGTGGCTGGGCCGCCGCCTGACCCTCCCGATCGGGCCGCTGTTCTGCGTCATCGACGGACCGACCCGCGGCAGACCCTGGACAGCACCAGCCGTACGCCTTCAGCTGCACCGGCTTGCCGTCGAAGCCGGAGTTAGGCGCCGCTTCGCCCCGCACCAGCTGCGTCACGCCCACGCAGTCGAGATGGCCCGCGAAGGGGTGCCGCTGAACGTCATCCAGCGCCAGCTCGGTCACGCGAACCTGGGCGTCACCACCGTGTACCTGCAGGGGATCGACAGCGCCGAGATCATCAACGCCGTCCACGCCCGCATGGCACCGATGATGCCCGCGAGCGCCGGACTACGCCCCTCAGCAACGCGAGCTACGGTGCGTCCGCGGTCCCCGGAGCGCGGACGCACCACTCCTTCGCGCCGCAAGCGATCGTCCGCGCCGTGAGAGCCGTCGTTTCTGCTTGTCGTCCTGAGCGGGCGTGATCGCGGATCAGGGTGGCGCGCTCGCTTTCGTCCAGGAGGAGCACTCACGCGAGGTCGTCCGCATCGTGCTGGATTGCGTGGAAACGGGCACTCTCGCCAGCGCCTCTTTTGGAGGACAGGAGTGACGTGGTGGGCGGTTTCTCAGAGCACGATGCGCCCTCGCGCCGGCACCGCGCGGTCGCCTGCGCGTACGCGGGGCGCTGGGACTCCGTGATCAGCGAGTGGCTGTGATCACGGAGTCCGCGTGCGACGTGTGGTGGTGGTTTCAGCAGGGCTTCGCGAACGGCAGGAACTTCGGGATCGGCAGTCCGCAGGGGATGGGCAGGTTGGTCGGGATCGGCAGGTTGCTCAGCATCCCGCCCGTCGTGGCGCCGGAGGGCGATCCGGTGCCGAAGATCGACGACAGAATGCCGGTCACTTGCGTGATCGCCATGTTGACCGGGCCCTGTGCGGGCGCGGGCAGCATCCCGACGATCTGCTGCAGCTGTCCGACGCCGGTGAACATCGCGCCGTTGGCCAGCGTGAGGGCCTGCTGAAGCTGCGGCTGGGCGGTGGGAGTGCTGTCGCCGGAGGTCAGCGCGCCTGCGATGTTGGCGACGGGAGCGGGGTTGCCGGCGATCGCGGCGATCGCCCTGGCGATGCCGGCCTGTGCCTGCGCGGGGAGCGTCGAGGCGAGCGACGTGA